>Ga0209465_10000062_pt1 | contig 47548 bp, 42 predicted proteins | sample PanSoiPlot1MoBio_FD_188321 | JGI IMG/M metagenome (GOLD analysis project Ga0209465, IMG submission 188321) | Tropical forest soil microbial communities from Panama analyzed to predict greenhouse gas emissions - Panama Soil Plot 1 MoBio (SPAdes)... | ecosystem: Environmental > Terrestrial > Soil...
AAAGAGGGGTCTTGGTGGAGCCAGGGGGAGTCGAACCCCCGACCTCTTGAATGCCATTCAAGCGCTCTCCCAACTGAGCTATGGCCCCATCTCGCGCGGCATTGGGAACCCCGCACGTTTTATGAACCAAGCGATTGGGAACCCGCTTCACGCCGGGCGCCCCGTGCATGGTCTGGCGCAGCCGCGCTTGCGCGCCAGCCGCAGGTCCTGAAATCATATATCCGCAAAGACCTCAAGTCTCTTCCTCATCTAGACCGGATTGGGATCAGGTTTGAGCACTGGCTCCCTCCCGCGTCGCAACCGGGCTTCAGATTAGACGTCGCCCGGGACAAGCCCGGCGACGTCTAACTCAAAGACCGAAATCAGCTCTAAGTCTCTTCCTCGTTCTCGATGTCGCCACCAATGATTTCCGTGACATCGGTGTCCTCCTCCTCGGTCTCCTCAATGAAGGCGGCATCGTCGAGGCTTTCATCATCGATCTCGACATCATCATCCCCCTCGATCGCGTCAGCCGGGACTTTCTTTTTGCCCTGTGCTTCCGCGTCTGCCTCTTCAAGGGAGACAAACTCGGCCTCCTGGGTTTCCGGCACTTCGGCTTCGACCTCTCGCGCCACGACCCGTGCGGCTTCCGGGCGTCCGCGCGGAGCAAGTACCACCGCCTCGAACACAGTGCCGCATTTTGGACAGGTGATAGGGGCGTGGTTCAGGTCATAGAACCTCGCACCGCAATGCGCACATAGTCGCTTTGTACCTAGCTCAGGCTTTGCCACGGATTCGTTATCCCTCAAGGGTCGTTGAAAGCGGTTCTCCAGTTGGCGTTTCACGGCGGCTCTGTCAATAGACGTATGGATATCTGTGAATGCAAACGCCCCCAACCGCCGTGCGCAATCGCCACTGGCGTTTCGCCACCTGCGCGTTCTCTTGCCTCAACGGTTCATGACATCTGCGCCGCGCCGGCTCCGGCCGGCGTGTGGCCGCCTCGACAACGGGCTCTGAAGCGCGCCCAAAACGAAGTCACCACTGAACTTACGATCCGCGACTTCGTGCCATCCGGACTGGGGCAAATCGACCGCTACTTCGCCGGCAATCGCTTCCTCGTCAGCTTCTTTGCGGCCGGTTTGCCGGCACTGACTGCGCTCGATCTTTTACCGTTGCCATCGCCCGCAGCCTGCGCCGCCGCTTGGGCCGCTGCGTCGGCCGCCTCCTTGGCTTCGCGGAGCAGTCTCAGCCGGGCGGTCTTTTCCCGCTCAGCGCGCTGGCGGGCCAGGTATTCCGCCATGGCCTTGGCGGCCTCGCGGGCCTCCGTTTCCTTTTTCTTGAAATTCCGTTCGGCCCGCTCAAGGGCCTCTGGCGAGGGTGTTGCCAATGGTGCCGTCCTATTTTAGCGTCGAAATCAACCCCTTATATGGGGTCGGCGAGCGTGGTCTGCCATAGGGCGGCAGGAAAGGCTATTGCGTTGCAAGAAAAGCTTGACAGCGGCGCGTTCGCACGCCAAACTCGCGCAACAATGTGATTAGGGACGAGATCTATGCGCAATTTTGTTATCGTACTTAGAGGGCGCATCGCCGGGGGCGGGTAGACCGTCCGCGAATGAGGCGATGCGCGACAAGGGCCTTCGAGGCCCTTTTTTCATGCCCGGAGACGTTCCCAGATAACCCACAGACAAAGTAGCCGGAGTAACCTATGACAACCGAAGCCACCCGCTCGCGAACAATCACCGGCGTCCAGCAGCCCGGGCCGTCAGCAGCCGGGCCGCGAACAGCTGTCCTCGCCCAGGTGCAGGGCAGCACGCACCCGCCCGGTGGTGCCGGCTTGCGCCCCGACGGTGCGGCGAACGCCTCGCCTCCCTCTCGGGCAGACGGGTCGGGCGGCACGACAGGCGGCACGGCCCCGCCACTTCCTCCCGGTCCTGCCCCCCTACCCTCCTCCAAAAAGGGGGACGGCGTCGCTGCGGCTGGGCGCGGTAAGCCAGCGGCCAAACCCGTCAAGGAGGCGGGCGAGGTGCCCAAGCTGCCCGACCCCGGTACGCAGATGACTGGCGCCGAGATGGTGATCCGGGCGCTGGCCGACCAGGGCGTCAAGCACGTCTTCGGCTATCCGGGTGGCGCGGTGCTGCCAATCTACGATGCACTGTTCCATCAGGAAAAGGTGCGCCACATCCTGGTGCGCCATGAACAGGGCGCCGTGCATGCCGCCGAGGGCTATGCGCGATCGACCGGCAAAGTCGGTTGCGTGCTGGTCACCTCGGGGCCCGGCGCGACCAACGCCGTCACCGGCCTCACCGACGCGCTGTGCGACTCGATCCCGCTGGTGTGCATCACCGGCCAGGTGCCGACCCACATGATCGGCAATGACGCCTTCCAGGAATGCGACACCGTCGGCATCACCCGGCCCTGCACCAAGTACAATTACCTGGTGAAGAACATCGCCGACCTGCCCCGCGTGCTGCACGAGGCGTTCTATGTGGCGTCGAGCGGGCGGCCCGGCCCGGTGGTGGTGGACATCCCGAAGGATATCCAGTTCGCGACCGGCACCTATGCGAGGCCGAACGCGTTTCCGCACCAGGGCTATCGCCCGAGGCTCAAGGGCGACATCGAGAAGATCAGGGCGGCGGTTACCCTGATGGCGGCGGCGAAGCGTCCGCTGTTCTACACCGGCGGCGGCGTCATCAATTCCGGGCCGGCGGCGACGCGCCTGTTGGGCGAATTGCTGCGGATCACCGGCTTCCCGGTGACCTCGACCCTGATGGGGCTCGGCGCCGTGCCGGCCAGCGATCCGCAATGGCTCGGCATGCTGGGCATGCACGGCACCTACGAGGCAAATCTTTCGATGCACGACTGCGACGTGATGGTCTGCGTCGGGGCGCGGTTCGACGATCGCATCACCGGGCGGCTCGATGCTTTTGCTCCGCATTCGCGCAAGATCCACGTCGACATCGACCCGTCCTCGATCAACAAGAATGTCAAGGTCGACCTCGGCATCGTCGGCGACTGCGCTCACGTGCTCGAAGACATGCTGCGGCTGTGGCGCGAAGCCCGCGCGGCGCCGGACCGCAGCGCTCTCAAGGCATGGTGGGGCCAGATCGACAAATGGCGGGGCCGCAAATCGCTGGCCTACCGGCCTTCGGCCGACGTCATCAAGCCGCAATACGCGATCGAGCGGCTCTATGCAGCGACCCGGGATCGCGACGTCTACATCACCACCGAGGTCGGCCAACACCAGATGTGGGCCGCGCAGTTCTTCGGCTTTCAGGAGCCCAACCGCTGGATGACCTCGGGCGGCCTCGGCACCATGGGCTACGGGCTGCCGGCCGCGGTCGGGGTGCAGCTTGCGCATCCGGACTCGCTTGTCATCGACATCGCCGGCGAGGCCTCGGTGCTGATGACCATGCAGGAAATGTCGACGGCGGTGCAATACCGGCTGCCGATCAAGATCTTCATCCTCAACAACCAGTACATGGGGATGGTGCGGCAGTGGCAGGAGCTTTTGCACGGCGGACGTTACTCGGAGAGCTACACCGAGGCGCTGCCGGACTTCGTCAAGCTCGCCGAGGCCTATCACGCCGTCGGCATCCGCTGCCAGAAGCCAGCAGACCTCGACGCCGCCATCGCCGAGATGATCAACGTGAAGAGGCCCGTGATCTTCGACTGCGTGGTCGACCCGGCGGAAAATTGTTTCCCGATGATCCCGTCGGGACGGGCGCACAACGAGATGCTTCTTGGTGATGCGGCCGAGAGCCTGGAAGACGCCATCACGGAGGAGGGGAAGGTGATGGTGTAGCCTTTTGCCTCTCCCCGCTTGTGGGGAATCGTAGCCCGGATGGAGCGAAGCGAAATCCGGGACTGCCTTCCCCGCATTCCGCTGCGCTTCATGCGGGCTACGTCCCTCGATTGCGTCTCAAGGACATTAATCCGTGAACACGACTGCTCCAAGCACCACCCACTATCCCGCCGCCACCGTGGCGGAGGCGATTGAGAGCCACACGCTTGCGGTCATCGTCGACAACGAGCCGGGCGTGCTGGCGCGCGTCATCGGGCTGTTCTCCGGGCGCGGCTACAACATCGAGAGCCTCACGGTCTCGGAGATCGAGCACCAGAAGCACCTCTCGCGCATCACCATCGTGACGCGCGGCACCCCGATGGTGATCGAGCAGATCAAGAACCAGCTCGACCGCATGGTGCCGGTCCATCGCGTGGTTGACATGACCATCGCGGGCCCGGCGATCGAACGCGAACTCGCCATGGTCAAGGTGCGCGGCAAGGGCGACAACCGGGTCGAGGCGCTGCGCCTCGCCGATGCGTTCCGCGCGCGGGTGATCGACGCCACGATCGAAAGCTTCGTGTTCGAGATTACCGGCGGCTCGGACAAGATCGATCAGTTCATCACCCTGATGCTGCCGCTCGGCCTCGTCGAGGTGTCGCGCACCGGGATCGTTGCGATCGCGCGGGGGCCCGAGGGGATGTGATCACCCTCGCCCGCAAGCGGGAGAGGGAAAACAACTTTATACCCTTGCCGATGGTCTCCGGCTTGCTCCGAGCCATTATTGAACATAAAAGCAGCCACGAATTTGCAGTCATAACTGGAAATGGGGGTAACAAGACCATGCGCGTATATTACGACCGCGACGCCGACCTGAACCTGATCAAGGGGAAGAAGGTCGCCATTGTGGGCTATGGCAGCCAAGGCCATGCCCATGCGCTCAATCTGCGCGATTCCGGCGTCAAGGAAGTTGCAGTGGCGCTGCGCAAAGGCTCTCAAGGGGTCAAGAAGGCCGAGGGCGAGAAATTCAAGGTATTCGAGGTGGCCGAGGCCGCCAAATGGGCCGACGTCATCATGATGCTCACGCCCGATGAGTTGCAGGCCGACATCTACCGCGACCATATGCAGGGGAACCTGAAGAACGGCGCCGCGCTGCTGTTCGCGCACGGCCTCAACGTGCATTTTAACCTGATCGAGCCGCGCCCCGATGTCGACGTGCTGATGATTGCTCCCAAGGGCCCCGGCCACACGGTGCGATCCGAATATCAGCGCGGCGCCGGCGTGCCCTGCCTGCTCGCGGTCCATCGGGATGTATCCGGCAACGCCCATGATCTCGGCCTGTCCTATGCATCGGCGATCGGCGGCGGCCGCGCCGGCATCATCGAGACGACCTTCAAGGAGGAATGCGAGACCGACCTGTTCGGCGAACAATCGGTGCTGTGCGGCGGGCTGGTCGAACTGATGAAGGCCGGCTACGAGACGCTGGTGGAGGCCGGTTACGCGCCCGAGATGGCGTACTTCGAATGCGTGCACGAGGTGAAGCTGATCGTCGACCTGATTTATGAGGGCGGCATCGCTAATATGAATTACTCCGTCTCCAACACGGCCGAATATGGCGAATATGTCTCCGGCCCGCGCGTGGTGACACCGGAAACCAAGGTGGAGATGAAGCGTATTCTCGGCGACATCCAGTCCGGTCGCTTCGTCAAGGATTGGATGTTGGAAAACAAGGTCAATCAGACCTCGTTCAAGGCGATGCGCACCAAGCTGGCCGAGCATCCGATCGAGCAGGTCGGCGCCAAGCTCCGCGATATGATGCCGTGGATCAAGCAGCGCGCGCTGGTCGACAAGAGCCGGAATTGATCGGCCGGAATTGGCTACGGTCTGCGCCGCGCACGCTGCGCGCAGCCGCGCGGCGCGTCTCGTTTTGCTTATGCGGGCGTCCTCAGTGCGGGCCAGACGGTCGCACGTCGAAAGCTGTCCTCCTGTGCGGGCACGAAATGTTAAAATTATACAATTTTAGATGAACTTATCACAATCTTGGGTTAACATATCTCGTTTTGGGTCGCTGGGCGGGTGATCGGTCGGACTGGTTTTGATCGGTTTCTCCGACCCGGCGAAATTCCAAATCACAGCGAAAATTCCGGCCAGCGTACAAGGGAGGATGTCATGCGTTTCAAATTGCTTGCATCGGCCGCGTTGATGGCAGCTCCATTCATGCTGCTCAGCGCGTACGCCAATGCAGTGGAATTCTCCGCAACGTTCTCTGGGTTCGAGGAAGTCGGCGCTCTCAACGCCGAGACGGGGGCGATCTTTTCTCCCGGGAAGGGGACGCTCGATCTGGACCTCAATCGAAACGCACGCACGATCGCGTTCAAGCTGTCGTTTTCCGGCTTGAGTGCGCCTGTCACACAAGCTCACATTCACTTCGGCAAGCGGCATGTGCCAGGCGGTGTCATGGTGTTCTTCTGCACCAACCTCAACAACGGCCCGGCGGGAACTCAACTTTGTCCGGCGGGCGGTGGAACCGTGACTGGAACGATCACTGGCGGAAACGTTGTCGCGATTCCTGGGCAGCACATCACGGCCGGCGATTTCGACGCGCTGGTCGCGGCGCTCGCCTCCGATACCGCCTATGGCAACATCCACACCACGAATTTTCCAGCCGGCGAGATTCGCGGCCAGATCCGCCGCGACGATCAGGACGACAAACGCTAGACGGCGCACGCGTGCAGCGGCGTCGTGCCAACACGGCGCGAGAGCTTGCAGCGCGACCGCAGTCGCACTGCGGCCGTGGGGCAGTTGTAATCATTCGCAGTGACCAACGCAGCGCAGGTGAAGCTCGCACCATAGCGCGGTAGCAATGGGGCCATGCGATGAGGAAGGCACTCCTTTCAATCGCTATCGGGGTCGGCCTGGTGGCCGTTCCCGCAGCGACCTATGAAGCGTTGGCGCCAGCTCAACCTCCGGCCGAACTGCGACCTGCCTGGACCGAATTCAAGTGGCCGTTTCCGATCGACCAATGGGGCATAGGCAGAGCGTTCGCTTGCAAGCCGGCGGAGTGTGGGGTCGCGGTCAACGTCTATCTGCGGCCGAAGATCGGCTTCTGCAAATGCGCCACCGGCGTCGATGACGACGACGAATTGGAACGCGTGGGCGACAACGCGTTGATCGGCGCGAACACCGTCGCACTCGGTCCGGGGCGCCCGGTCGAAATCGCCTGGATGAAAGGCCGAAGCCGGCCCTATGGAACAACGGACCCGGCGCAGGGACGCGTTCTGTCGATCGGGTTCAACGACGGTTGCGACGTCATTGTCACGCTGGTAACGCTCGGAGCGGGAGATCGGGATGTGCTCGAACCGGCGGTGCTCGCATTCCTCAACAGCGAGCGCGTACTGCGTTGGGTGAAGTGGCTGCTGTCGTGAGGCTGGTTACGAAATTACTGACGAAGTGCTATCGCCGTGACCGACGCAGTCACGACGAATGGTGATGCGGTTGTCAGCAAGGCTGCCGCCGTATGGGTTGCGCTCGCCGACGTTACGGTTGCGTTCCGAGTCGCGGGAGCTGCCACCTACACGGCTGTGCAGAACGCCTCGCTCACGGTTGGAGCGAACGAGTTCGTCGCCATCGTGGGGCCAACCGGCTGCGGAAAATCGACCCTGCTCAACGTCGCGGCGGGATTGCTGGCGCCGTCTTCGGGGCGTGTCGAAATCTTCGGCAGTGCCCTTGCGGGCCTCAACCGTACCGCCGGCTATCTGTTCCAGTCCGACGCGCTGTTTCCCTGGAAGACCGCGATCGAGAATATCGCGATCGGCCTGGAGATCGCCGGCACGCCGACGGCGGAGGCCCGCGGGCGGGCCGAGCAGTGGATGACCCGGGTCGGACTTGCGGGCTTCGGGGCGCGCTATCCGCACATGCTGTCCGGCGGTCAGAGGAAGCGTGTCGGCCTCGCCCAGGTGCTGATCCGCGATCCGCGCATTCTCTTGATGGATGAGCCGTTCGGCCCGCTCGACGCGCAGACGCGCCAGATCATGGGCAATCTGCTGCTCGACCTGTGGAGCGCCGATCGCAAGGCTGTGCTGTTCGTCACGCACGATCTCGAGGAGGCGATCGCGCTGGCCGACCGCGTCGTCATCATGTCGGCGGGCCCCGCTGCGCGCATCATCGGCAACTGGGCGGTGGCGCTGCCGCGTCCCCGCGACATCGCCGAGGTGAAGCACGAGAAGGCATTTCAGGACCTGCACCGCGAAATCTGGGCGGTGCTCAAGGCGGAAGTGCTCAAAGGATACGCGTAGGATGGGTTGAGCGTCAGCGAAACCCATCATCGGCCTGTCTTCACGGTGCGGCCGTGATGGGTTTCGCTTCGCTCAACCCATCCTACGCAGAATATTTCATGGGAGACATCACTCGTGTCACGCCCCAAGCTTCTCCTGCTCCAAGCCATCGTCGCCGTCATTGTGATCGCGTTGTGGCACGTTCTGAGCACCGACGCGTACTTCGGCACCGCGTTGCTGCCACCGTTCTTCTTCTCGACGCCGGGCGATGTGGCGGCGCGCGTGGTGCGGCTGTTCGCGGGCGGCTCCATCTGGCGGCACCTATGGGTGACGCTTGCCGAATCGATGCTTGCCTTTGCGATCGGCGCGACCGCCGGGGTGTTGATCGGCTTCTGGTTCGCCCGCAAGCCTGTCATAGCTGCGGTGTTCGATCCCTACGTGAAAATGATCAACGCGCTGCCCCGTGTCGTGCTGGCGCCGATCTTCACGCTGTGGTTCGGGCTTGGCATCTGGTCGAAGGTCGCGCTCGGCATCACGCTGGTGTTCTTCATCGTGTTCTTCAACGTCTACCAGGGTGTCAAGGAGGTGAGCCCGACCGTGCTTGCCAATGCGCGCATGCTCGGCATGAACGAGCGCGCGCTCATGCGCCACGTCTACTGGCCGTCCGCGCTGTCGTGGATGTTTTCGTCGCTGCACACGTCGGTCGGCTTCGCGGTCGTCGGCGCCGTGGTCGGCGAATATCTCGGCTCCGCCGCCGGCCTCGGCTACCTGATCCAGCAGGCCGAGGGCATATTCGACGTTGCTGGCGTGTTCGCCGGCATGCTTATCCTCGCGGCATTCGTGATTGCGATCGATGGCGCGGTGACCGTGGTGGAGCGACGGTTGCTGGTGTGGCGGCCGGCGGTCGCGGAGACGCGGGGGTGAAGGGTCATCGATTTGTGGCGGAAGATGTCGGCCTCCTCGATTGTGAGGGTGCCGAGTTTATCCTCGTCGGTGCGCGCACCAATCCCGAGCGGGCCTAGGAGATCGATATAGAAACGGAGCACGAGACGGCTCACGGATATTTTTCGACAGCTCAAAATGCCCCATCGCGAGCAACCGATCGAACTCCTGATCAAGGCGAATGGTAAAAGATCAAGCGTTTGCGGAGCGGAGCTTTCGAGAAGACGGGGATATGAAGGCCGGGTTGATTGGTTTTCGTTTTGCCCGCATGGCATGGTAGGCTTGCCTCATCACCAAATCAGCCGATGGTACGTGAACGGAGGGCAGCCCCATGAGAAACGATGGTCATGACCGGCGGGAATTCATTGCGAAGAGCTTGTGCCTCGCCGGGACGGCGGGCCTGCTGACGTCGGCCTTGGCGCCCGGCAGCGCCCGAGCCCAGTCGTCGCCGCGACCGATCCGCCGGTCGGAGCGCTATGACGACAGCTTCATCACCGAGCGCAAGCCTTTCAAGTGGCCCGGCAACAATACCCTTGCGATTTGGTTCGCGCCCAATGTGGAGGTCTGGCAGTTCGACTCCGCGTTCGGGGTCGGCATTACGCCCAACCCGACCAACCATGTGCCCGACGTCTTCAACTATGCCTGGCGCGAATATGGGATGCGGGTCGGCCTGTGGCGGCTTGCCGACGTGTTCGACGAGGCCGGCGTGAAAGCGACGGTGGCGTTGAATTCACAGGTCTGCGACGTCTATCCGAAAGCCATCGATGAAATGAAAAAGCGCGGCTGGGAGTTCATGGGCCATGGCACCACGAACTCCACGAACCTCGCCGGGCTCAACCCGGAGACTGAGCGCGAAACCATCCGGGGTATTTTGAAGACGATCGAGCAGGCGACCGGGAAACGGCCGCGCGGGTGGCTCGGCTCCGGCCTGATCGAGACTTATGACACGCTCGACATTCTGGCCGCGGAGGGCGTGAATTATTGCGGGGACTGGAACAATGACGATCAGCCCTACCCGATGAAGGTGAAGTCCGGAAAGATGTTCGGGATTCCGTACTGCAACGAGATCAACGACATCCCGCTTTACATCCGCAAGGGCTACACGGGCGAGCAATATTTCAGGTCGGTGGTCGACCAGTTCGACGCACTTTATGCCGACAGCCGCAAGCAGCCCCGTGTCATGGGCGTTCCGTTGCACCCCATGATCTCGGGTCAACCGCTGCGCATCAAATATCTCCAGCGCGCCATTGCGCATATGAAAGAGCATCAGGGCGTGTGGTTCGCGACCGGGAGCGAAATCATCGACGCCTATCAGAGCGTGGCGTGAAGCCGATCTATAGAGTTGATGCAGCCGATTCGATGAGCTGCATCGCCCGCGAAACCCCCGGGCCCGTCATTCCGGGGCGGCCCCGCCGGGCGGCAAGTGCGGAATGACATCGCATGTGATTTGAAACTCGAAAACAACTTTACTGGACGGGAGGACATCAAATGGGACGCAGCTCTGCTGCCTCGCGGCTTAAGGAGAGATTTTCGTGGGTGCTTCGCCTCATCGCGGCAGCGGCGGTCGTCGCGAACGCGCCAGCCTTCGCTCAAACCGCGACGGTCGGCGCACGCGAGGTGCCGGCGCGCAGCGTGCCGGTGCCGGATACTGTGAGCCCGCAAATGCAGAAGATCATTGCGGCACCGCTGCCGGCAACATGGAATGTAATTCCTAAAACGGCGGACGAATGGAGGGCGCAAGTCAATGAGGCCGCCGCCGTCGCGGTCCAGGCGCTGCCGGCAATGCGCGCGCAGCTTCACGTCAAAGCCGAGCCGCGCGTCATTGACGGCGTGAAGACCTTTGACATCGTGCCTGAGACCATCCCGCCCCAGAACCGCAACCGGCTCCTCATTCACGTCCATGGTGGCTGTTATGTGTCGAACCCCGGCGAAGCCGGGACCAGCGAGGCGATCCTGATGGCGGGCCTCGGCGGCTTCAAGGTGATCTCGGTCGATTACCGCATGCCACCCGAGGCACCCTATCCGGCGGCGCTCGATGACGCCATGACGGTCTGGAAGGCAGCTTTGAAAATGGCCGAGCCGAAGAACATGGCGATCTTCGGCACCTCCGCGGGCGGCGCTTTGACGCTCTCCATGGTACTGCGGGCGAAGCAGGACAACCTGCCCCTTCCGGGCGCAATCGCGTCCGGAACCCCGATGTCCGATCTCACCGGCAGCGGCGACAGCTTCGTGACCAACGCGATGCTCGACAATGTGCTGGTGGCTTATGGCGCAAGCTGCGACAAGCGGGCCGCGCTCTACGCCAACGGACACGACCTGAAGGATCCGCTGCTGTCGCCGGTCCATGGCGACATGCACGGCTTTCCGCCCGCGATCCTCACCACCGGCACGCGCGATCTGCTTCTCAGCAATACGGTGCGGGTGCATCGCAAGCTGCGCGAGGCCGGAGTCGAAGCGGTGCTGCAGGTGTTTGAAGGCCAATCGCACGCGCAATATATGCGGGATGTCAACGCACCGGAAACTAAGGACGCCTTCGGCGAGATCGCCCATTTTTTCGACCAGCATCTGGGGAAATGACACCGAGAGATCGGAGCGGCAGTTGCCGGTTTCAGGCGACTGCAGAGCTATCGAACCTTGAATCGACAATGCCGCCGACCCGATATCGGTCTGACACCTTGAGCGCGACCACATCACGTTCTCATCCAGCCGCTGGTGGAGAGGTGCGACAAAAATGCAGAAGATCAACTTGAGTGAAAAATTCGGTCTCTTCACCGATCGTTGGAGGCCGAAAGTGATTGCCACCGTCAACGGACAAGAGGTCAAGATCGTAAAGGTGAAGGGCGTCTTTCCATGGCATCGCCACGAGAATGAGGACGAGTTCTTTATGGTGTGGAAAGGCAGATTTTCAATCGAATTCAGAGACCGCGTCGTGAACTTGGGGCCCGGTGAGTGCCTTGTGGTGCCGTGCGGTGTGGAGCACCGAACCTGCGCCGACGAGGAAGCGGAAATACTCTGTTTCGAACCGGCAGGTACGGTGAACACGGGAAGTGTTCGTGATGAACAATACACCGCGCCAATTGGGATAACCGTTTAGCCGGGTCACCGTTTAGATCGGGATCAGATCAGATCGATAACGCCCCGCATCACCGGCACGCAGTTGCCGCCAATATGCGCGGCGACCACGGTACCGGCACGTTTTTCGGCCGATGCCACCATAAGGCTTGGGCGCCCCATGTCGACGCCCTGCGAAATTTTCCGCTCCAATCGCAAATCCCGCTCGGCGCGAAGCGTCGCCAACAGTCCGATCAATGCCACGTTGGCGGATCCGGTCGCCGGATCTTCGGTCACGCCGTATAGGGGCGCGAACATGCGCGTCTCGACATCGGCGGCGGGCGTACCGGTCTCCACGTAGAGGTGGATGCCGGTCGCAAGGGTCGTCGGCACATGCTGTGCGAAGATTTCGGTGCGCGGCCGCGCCGCTGCGAGCGTGGCGCGGCTTGCGACCGCGGCAAAAATCAGCGGAATGCCGCAGGACGCAATGCAGGGCTGGTGAGATCGCGTATCGATGTCGGTGGGCGCGAGGGAACACGCCGAGGCGATGATCTCGCGGGCAATATACTGGTAGATCGCAAAACCCTGCGGCGCGGCGAGACGCGCCCCCGTCACGGTCGAGCCATCGCGAAGGAGCTTGATACGGACAAGGCCGGCCTTCTCCTCAAAAATCATCGTTTCGCCGGACATGGGCAGGGCGGCGCTTGCCGTCGTGCCGGCGAGCACGAAGGCAGTGCCGACGTTCGGATGTCCGGCAAACGGTAGCTCAGCGCGAGGAGTAAAGATGCGCACTTGGGCCGTATGAGCGGCGTCATGCGGCGGCAGCACAAAGGTTGTCTCGGACAGGTTGAATTCCGCCGCGATCGCCTGCATCTGGGCGGAGGTGAGGCCGCGCGCATCCGGCACAACGGCGAGCGGATTGCCGCCGAACCGCCGATCCGTGAAGACGTCGACGGTGACGAATTCCCGTTTCACGGCGCCGCAGCGATGCCGCAGGTAGGCTCGAGCGGGGGCACACCCGGCGGCATGCGACGCGCCTTGGTGGCCTGCTCGAACGCATAGGCGAGGCGCAGCAGAACCGGTTCGCTCCAGGCGCGGCCCGTAAAGGTCGCGCCGAACGGATAATCAGGGGTCGGCGTCAGGCCAACTCCGGCAATCATTCCGGCCGGCACCTGGACGCTCGGATAGCCCGCTTTGGCGGCGATCGCGGCACCGGCGCGACCGGGGAACAGGATGGCGTCCAGCTTGTGCTCGTCCATATAGGCGTCGATCCCGAGCGTGCGCGCCGCACGAATATCCATGCGCCGCGCCGCGATGTACTCGATAGCGTCGAGACCGCCCTCCGATGCCTCTGAAGCGAGAAAGATATCCTGGCCGAAACGCAGCGCGCGGTCGGCGTTAGCGGAGTTGAAGGCGATGATATCCGCCATCGTTCGCATCCTGGTGCCCTTGGCCCAATCCCGCAGATAGGCGTTGAGATCGTGCTTGAGTTCGTAGAGGTAGATGACGGGGCGCCGTTCCGCCTGGTAGCGGGTCGGACTTTCGGGATTGAGGTTGAGAATGGCGGCTTCGGTGGCGGGGCCGCCGATCCAGCCTATGGTTGGCATGTTGGCGCGCACAAGGATTGCGCCAGCCGCCTCCAGGGCTGCGATTGCGTCGCGCATCACTGCGGCGGCGCGCTGCGGCAGTGGCCCGTAATAGACGTCGTTTGCTGGATCAGAGGGATCGCTTGGTATACCGATGCGCGCACCGCGCAGGCCATCCTTGTCGAGAACGCCGGTATAATCGGCCGGGCGCTGCAGTTCCCGCGTCGCGTCGTCTTCCGGATCGGTCCAGGCCAGCACGTTGAGGAGGATCGCGGCATCACGTACCGTGCGGGTGAGCGGGCCTGCGGTGTCCTGGCTGTGGGCGATCGGGATGATACCGGCGCGGCTGATCAGTCCGACCGTCGGCTTGACGGTGACGACGCCGTTCTGGTTGGCGGGCGAGAGCAGCGAGCCAGAAGTTTCCGTGCCGATCGCGGCTGCGGCGAGCCCAGCTGCGACCGCGACCGCGGACCCGGAGCTCGATCCGCCGGGCTGCACGATCGGAACGCCTCTGGCGTTGACCTCCAGCGCGTAGGGATTTTTGACTTGGCCGCCGAGCGATGAATACCCCGATGGCATGTCGATCGCCAGAATATTGGCGAACTCCGTGAGGTTTGCCTTGCCGAGGATTACGGCACCGGCGTCGCGCAGCAGCTTTGTCACCGTCGCGTCGCGATTGGCATATGCGTCGGCAAGCGCCAACGATCCCGCAGTGGTGTGCTGGGCGTCGCCGGTCGCGATATTGTCCTTGAGGAGAATAGGGATTCCTTCCAACGGCCGGCGCGGGCTGGACTTGCGGGCGTCGAGCATCTCGGCGATGGCGAGTGCGTCTGGATTCATTTCGCGCACTGAATTGAGATGGGGGCCTGCGCGGTCATAGGCTTCGATCCGTGCCGTGTAGGCACGCACCACACCGGCCGCCGTGGTGCGGCCGGCAGCGAGTGCCTCCCGCAGATCGCCGATCGTCGCATTGTCGACACACATGGCTCCCTCCGCAGCAACGGCGGGCGCCATCACCGGACAGGCTATCAAGGCAAGCAATACCACCATGATACGGGGCATCATCACACCCTCCCAGAGGCGACGCCAGGTTCAAGGCCCAGCTCGCCGCGAGTGTGAGGTAACCTATGCGCATCCGCAATGGTAGTGAAGGGGACCTGGGCAATATCGGGTACGGCAGGAACGTCGATCAAGGTGTTTAATCAACGGGATCACCGGGATATCGGCGCTGATCGGCCGACGAGCGCCCCCGATGCACCGATTCAACAAACCGATATGTGACAGACCGATTCAACGACGCCGATATGCGCGGCATCGCCCATAGCCTGTGTTTGATAAGTTTTGGACGCCTCCAGGTTTTGGTACGCGGCCCACAGACCAGCCGTCTCGACACCGACAGAGACGTTAGAGCAAGAAAGCTTCGTACTCAGTTTCTCAGTGGCGACCAATCACAGCGTCATCGATATACCGTTAAAGCTCCTGCGGAGGCACACGCTTGAGACTTCGCGGACATCCGGCATCATTCTTCCCGCATGAGCAGTTCCGGCAGCCTCGAGAAGTCGACCGCCAGCTGGCGTGCCTCTTCCATAGTGAGGACGCCCGCTTGCCGCCCGATGTCTGATGCGACCCGGACACGGAAGGTGCAGAGCCGCTGGCCCCCGGCATCCTCGACTGCATAGCCGACCGGTAGCTCGACCACGTGCCAGGGCTGCGGCAGGCGGTGGCTCGTCACTCCTGGTTGACGCTTTGCGAATTCGAAGCGACCTGTCCGCATAGCATGTCCCTCTTGCCGCACATGCGGTGCCGCGACGGGACCCCGGCCCCTCGGGGGTGGTTTGGGATGCCGGGAGGCCGAGGCTGCGCGACGTGGTTACGAAGTAACGAATGCCACGCCTGGACTCAACGCCAAGCACTGTGCGGTGTTCCCGCGGATCGACGCAGAGCTGCAGAACGGGGCAGAGCCCGGCGGGATAACGCTGGTGGCTGCGCGGCGATCTTGCCTGCCTCAGACCACATGATCGGGCGCCAGCGGGCAAGCCTGTTCGGTGTCGCCGGCCTCGATTTGCACGGTGGTGTGAGAAATCTTGAATTGGTGCTCCAACTCACGCGAGATTTCGTGCAGCAGGCGATCATCGAGCCCGGCTCCGGGGCGTACCAAATGTGCGGTGAGGGCGTTTTCCGTGGTGCTCATTGCCCAAATGTGAAGGTCGTGGATTTCACTCACACCGGGAAGCCCGCGCAGGTAGCATTCTACGCTGGCGCGATCAACGCCCTGCGGAACTGCGGCCAGCGACATCATGATGGACTCGCGCAACAGGCCCCACGTTCCCCACACGATGAGTACCGAAATGACGAGGCTGGCCAACGGATCCAGTCGGTTCCATCCGGTGACGTAGATCATGGCGCCTGCGACCACCACGCCGAATGAAATTGCCGCATCGCCCAGCAGATGGAGGAACGCACCACGGACGTTGAGATCGCCCTTGCGGCCCGCCATCAGCAGCCATGCCGATACGCCGTTCACCACAATGCCAATGGCAGCGACGATCATCACGGTAACGCCAGCGACCTCGCCGGCACTAGCAAGCCGGCGGAGCGCCTCCCACCCAATGGCGCCGGTCGCCACCATCAGGATGATGCCATTGAAGAGCGCCACCAGGATGGAGGCGGACCGGAACCCATAGGTATAGCGTTTCGTCGGCTGCCACCGCGCCATGCCATGGGCGCCCCATGCCAGCAGCAGCCCAAGCACGTCGCCCAAATTGTGACCGGCGTCGGCAATGAGCGCGACTGAGTTCGCGAATACGCCGAACGCGACCTGTGCGACTACAAGAGCAATGTTCAGCACTGCCGCGACCGCAAAAGCCCGGCCGAAATCCTCAGGCCCGTGATTCAGTCCGCCATGGTCGTGATATTCGTCGTGATCGTGAACGTGATCGAGATGAGCATTTGACATGACGGGTTCCGACACCACCGAGCACAATGCGGGTCTTTCCGCCATCCTTGCCGCGATCGCAGCCGATGGCAAGCGTGCACTGATCGTCAGGTTGAGGAAGACTCCGCACTCTGTGCCATGCCGTCGGCGCGCGCGCCAGTCGCCAGCCGCACCAGCATAATGACATCGCTGCGGATTCGGCGCACCGCCAGATACACGCCGGTGGCGCTCGCAGCCACACCGCCCAGCATGAGGGTTATCACGATGATGTCCCATGCCGGCCTGGCGCGCAACCAAGCAGCAAAATCGATACGGTGGAGCCCGGCGAACAGCCAGCGGTGCCAGCGCGCGTTTAAGTCGGCGCGACCTAACAGTGCGCCGGAGGTCGGGTCGAGATAATACCGCGTATGTTCGGCGTCGTTCGCGATGATTCGATAAGCGGGCAACACGACCCGGTCATGATGGCTGAAGTAGTAGGCGTCCTCTTCGCGCAGAATGCCTTGTGCCGAAACGCCGTTTGGCCCGACGATCCGCGCGGCGGCCTGGGCGAGTTCGGGCTCCGATAATGGTGCGGCATTTCCAGAATCATCCAACCGGGTGACTGTTCCGTCGGCGGCGGTCGCGAGCCAGAACAGCCTGCCGCCAAGGGGCGCGGTGACAAGGCTTACGGCATTGACCGACCGTTCCTGCATGGCAGCAAGCGACCTTCGCACCTCACCCCACCTGGGAAGCGAGCCTTCGAGCCGGCCCGTCTCTCCGCCACCACTCCGGCTCTCGAGAAAGCCCCAGGGGTTCATTGAAATCAGCCCGCTCACCACGAAGGTGAGCACGAAGATTCCGGACACCAGCCCGGTCAGGTGATGCCAGTAGAACAGGCCGCGATAAGGCGACAACCTCCTGTCCTTGCCGCGCCGGAACTGTGATATGCCAAGACAGAGTCCGAGAACAGTCAGAAATGTACCGATAATCGAGGTCCAGATGACTGTCTCGCTCCATATCGGTCCGTCGCTGCGCAACGCTGTTAGGTAGAACCAATGCGGGATGGCGCCCAGCCAGTTCCAGAACCGCTGGGTCGACGTGGTGCGCAGCACGACCTGGCCACTGGTGCTCGATATGTAGATGGTCGAGCGTTCGGCATCGTTGAACGTGAAGCGGTGCAATGGGCGGTCGCGGCGATAGCGGCCGACAGTCCATTGATCTTCATAGATGGTCGCGGCGGATACAACATCCGTTGGCCCGGCAATCCGCGTGACGACATCGAGGGCGATCGCCTGGGCGTCCGCGATGTCGAAACGCCCGACACCGGTACCCTGAGCGAGATCGATCACCGTGTCCGGCAACGGCGGACGCCGCAGTCGCAACACGAGTGTACCTAGTAGATTCTCGATCTGCACGCGGTAAAACTGCTGATTGTCGGGGATGAGTCCGTCCGCGATCCGGCAACACACTTGCCATGATATGGGCGACAGCATACCCACTCGACCCTGCTCGGTGAGCCGCGGAAACCCGACATACATCATGACAATGCCGGATGCGAACCAGACCAGCATCACAACACCGACCACGATTCCAAGATAACGGTGGAAAACCACCAAAGTGCGCCACAGGAAACTTGTCATGGCGGCAAGTGTATCAGGGATATCGAGGGTGCTCCATCGGTCTACCAGCAAAGCTGCCGATATGGCGCCGGGCGGTTCTTGTCCAACATCGACGAACTGCATCCACCGATGCGGATGAGCCGTCATATTGCGTCTTCATCGGCCTCCCGTACGATCGCGGATCGGCAGCAGCGGACGATCCTGCACGGCGCATCCTATGGCGATCTTGTGGGAGCGAAGCTGATTGAGACCTATGCGAAGAATCCGGACGGCAGCTTCAATTTCGATGCCACAGAGCGGTAACGGGCGCGGGTTTCGCTGACGCAACCCGTCCTACGGTCTGTCGTTGCTCACCAATCCTATTTGAACCTTTATCCGGACGGTGGCGACTAACCGGAAAGGAGTTCATTTTTTCGGGTAAGGAGGGCATCGGTGCTGCGCCAGTTGATCAACGGCTTTACGGCCGTCATTGCCGTCTGTGCCGCGATCGGTATCGGCTCGAGCGCTGCATGGTCGAATGTCGTGGCGCCGACGTTCGATCAACCGCAGATGACGCGAGCCCAATTCGATCAGGCCTTTGCCGATGCCGCAGCGGCGTCGCGCTTCGGAAATACCCCCGCCAACCGGGAGAAGCTTCGCAACGTCGGCTGGAAATACCTAAGCGTTCCGCTCGTGAGCAAGTGACGTCGGCACTTCAGACCGCCCGTGAAAACAAGCAAGCAGCCATTCGACGCAAATCCGCGCCTTTCCAGCGCGGATTTTGTTTTTGGTACGAGCCGCCATTGGATTTGCCTGGCGGTGTCGTGCCGCCGAATTGCCCTTCCAGCTCTGCAGTGAGCCCTGTATTGTAGTCAAGGTCGAGCCTGGATTTCGGGGAGGCAGCGCCATGCAAATCCCTCGTCGCCAATTTCTTCAGCTCGCCGGGGCTGTGGCGGCAATGCCCGTCCTTTCGCACCGCGCGCTGGCGCTTGACTATCCGGTCAAGCCGATCCGCTGGATCATCGGCTATCCGGCGGGTGGCTCCGCGGACACTGTATCGCGGATCTTGGCGCAGTGGCTGACGGAACGGCTCGGCCAGCCGATCATCATCGAAAACAAGCCCGGCGCCGCCACCAATATCTCGCTACAGGCCGCAATCAATTCGCCGCCCGACGGCTACACGATGGTCTATCTCGGGACCTCCGCCACAGTAAATCCATCGTTCTTCGAATCGCTGCCCTTCGATGTGCTTCGCGACATCGCGCCGGTGTCGGGCGTCGCCGACTTTCCGTTCGTGTTCGTGGCGAACAAGTCGATCCACTCTAAGAACGTTGCCGAGTTCATCGCTTATGCGAAGGCCAACCCGGGCAAGATCAGCATGGCCTCGTTCGGCGCCGGCACTTCGTCCCATCTCGCCGGCGAACTGTTTCAGGCCATGACCGGAATCAAGCTCGTCCACGTACCCTATCGGGGCGAGGCCTTCGCGCTCGCCGACATGATCAGCGGTCACGTGGAGGTGATGTTCGACACTTTGTCGGCCGCCCTGCCGCATATCCGTTCGGGCGCGCTGCGAGCGCTCGCGGTGGCCGGCAAGAACCGATATGAGGGACTACCCGACGTACCGACAGTCGGCGAGACCGTCGCAGGATACGACGCGATGTCCTGGGGCGGAATCGGCGTGCCGCGAGGCACGCCGCCCGACATCATCGATCGGCTCAATCGCGAGATCAACGCCGCCCTCGCGGATCCGGTTGTACATAAGCGGCTCAACGATGTTGCGGCCATGCCGATCTTCTATACGCCGGCGGAGTTCCGCGCCCTGATGGTCGCTGAAACCGAGAAATGGGCCAAGGTGGTCAAGCGCTCCGGCGCCAGGGCGGAGTGAGCCAATGCACCGCTATGTAGTTTCCGACTCCATCAAAGAGCGTGTGCTTCGCCGCCAGGGCAAGCTCGTAAGCCACGATGAAATCGGCGCGGCCCGCGCAGCGCTGGTCGTTGTCGACATGCAGAACCATTTCGTGGCCGAAGGCTTTCCGGCCGAAGTGCCGCTCTCCCGCGAAATCGTGCCCGCCATCAATCGCCTGGCGAGCGCAATGCGCGCCGCCGGCGGGTACGTGGTTTGGGTCCAGACCACCGCCACGGGCGCGCTCGAGCACTGGGGCAACCATCACAGATACATGCTCACGCCCGAGCGCGCGGCAAAGCGGCTGGCGAGCCTCGATGAAGGCGCCGAGGGCTTCAGGCTCTTCCCGGGACTCGAACCGCTATCGGACGACATGCGCGTGAAGAAGATTAAATATTCGGCCTTCATGGCAGGGTCTTCGGACATCGATGCACAACTGAGAAGCCGCAGCATCGACACGGTGCTCATCGCCGGGACCGCGACCAATGTGTGCTGCGAGTCCTCCGCACGCGACGCCATGATGCTGGACTACCGCGTCATCATGATATCGGATGCCAACGCGACCTGGACCGATGAAGAGCATGCGGCGGCACTCGACAATTTCATGCTGTTTTTTGGCGATGTCATGACGGCGGGCGAGGCCAGCAGCCGGTTGGTGGCGGCGAAGAATCGTATGAGCGCGTAACGCGCGCGGTTTGCCCCGCAGCGCGTGCCCGTGGAATGCAGGACGTAGCGGTCATTTCCGCAATCGATTGAAATATCTCAAATCCGGTGGCGGCTGATCCTTCTTGATCGGCATCAAGAAGCCGTCGGCGCTCAGAAAGTAGTCCTCCTTCCCGACGACAACGTGAACGTTGTTTTCCGCACAAATATCCTCACGCCACCAGATCGGCTTATTCGTCACGACGCGACCGTAGTTCTTCACGACTGTCCACGGACGCGTCAGCGCATTGTCGATGGTAGTGATTTCGTCGTGCAGAAGGTTGGGGTCGGCTTTGTCAAGGTAGATCTTTTCCCTGATGACTGTCCGACCATCCTCGTGGAAAGGAATGCCGCTGGCATCGTAGGTGCGGGGATTTTTAAGGCCGCGGGTCTCCACTACGAGCAGGTCGTACCGGCCGTCGCCGTCCTCGTCGATCCATTTGCCGATCGAATAGCCAGCAAACATTGGATTGGCGTCCATGTCATCCGGCCAGTCGCGTCCGTCGGTGTGAATGCGACGGCTGTCATGGATGTGTTCGATCAAGATGTGAGTGGTATCAGCCGTCACGACGATTTCCATCGGCGAATACGCGTGCATGATTCGCGGCATGCCCGGCGACAGGCACCGATAGGTCGGATCGATGCCCTGCCCGCCACGGGCCTGATCCGCGAGGTTCGCCTCGTAGATGGCATGATATTCGTCAGTCAAAGGGGCTTCCTGTAGCCGGCCCGGAGGCTTGGTCGGGTCGAATCGACCCACCCCGCGGGCGCCCTCGGCGCGAACCCATTGGCCCTTCAAATCGGGATATTTGGAGTCGTCCCATGCCTGAGAATCCACAGTTGTGAAACACGGCGCTGCCAAGAGCGCGGCAGCAGCGAGCGAGATGCGATAACGCATGGTTGTTATCCCCACGATTTCCGCTGACCCACGATTACCATGTGGATCGCGTTTTCACGTCCAACCGAGCCGCCGCATGATGGCCCGACCCATTACCCAGTCCTTGTCCTCTTCAGACAGAAACGGCAGTTCCTCGGTGAAGTGCGTGATGCGCTGCTGGTATGTAAATTTAGGGAAGCGGTCGATACCGGCGGTGAGGTCGGTGCCCCAGAAACTGCGGCGCGGCCCGAATACATCGAACACACGCTTGATGTGATCGGTCAGATCGCGAAATGGGTAAGGCTGCGAGGACTTGTGGGGTACGGAAGACATCTTGACCTGCACATTCGGGTACTTCGCGAATTCGACCACCTCAGCGATTGCTTCCGGGATCTTGCCCTGCTTGGCCGTTTCATCCGACAGGTTCATGTGGTCGATAATGAAGGTGAGGTCCGGGTTGCGCTCGACAATCCGCAGGAAGTCGCGCGCGCGGCCTGCGGTTGGCGTCATCACCGGGATGCCCACCTTAGCAGCGGCCGGCCAGAACCAGTCGGCGGTGCCGTCGATGAGCCAACCGGTCTGCAAGCGGTTGAAGGTGTGCCGGACGCCCAGCATCCCAGGCTGATCCCTCCAGGTGGGGAGCAGATCCTTCGATTTCGGATCGTCGAGCCGGAGGCGGCCCATCACTGCGAAGCGATGCGGCCACTTCTTGGCTGCTTCCATCGCGTATTCGTTGTGATAGCCTTCCCACGATGGAGGCACGATGACGACGCGATCGACGCCTGCCTCGTCCATGCGGGCCAAGAGTTCGTAGTACGAGAACGGCCGCGGGATGTGCGCTTGGCCGATGCCGTCGGCGGGCCAGGGACGCTCGGGGCTATCTGCGAGCCAGATGTGGACCTGCGAGTCGACGATAATGCGGCGCGCGGGCTGTGTCTTGGCGGGCTCCCATGCTGGCGACGCCAGTGCGAGGCCCGCCCCGGCGGCTACCGTGGTGGTGAGAACGTCACGTCGTGACAACATGGGGTGGCTCCTCCCTCGTGGCCTTCGGGCTATGCCTTGGCTTATGACGACGATTCTTGCCCTTTTTGACTCGCGCCGCAATCGCCGCAGCGGCACCTCGCAGGAGCAGTTCCATCGTGATGTGCGGCGCTCCGTTGGCCGCCGGTGGGTAGTTCAGCTTGCCGCGGATTTCCCTTGTGAAGCGATAAAACCGGCAAAACTGTCGAATGGAGCGGCGGGATGGCTCAACAGCAATTCCGGAACGCCGACTATCACCGAGATAGGCACGATATGGCCTGCCCCAACTGTTTTCCTATCAGAGCGACAGATACGGATCGTTCAAGCGTTTGTCATTGCGCCTTCTCTGCTTGAGTACTTCGCCCGTCACCCAGTACTCGCTCCGCGCCGCCCGATCAGCCTCCATCTGGAATTCCTCCGGCCATTGGCCGAGCGAATAGCCGTACCAGGGCATTTCGGGCTTCAGAGGTGGCAACCCCAGCTCCTCCCAGATGACCTTGGCATTTTCCATGTACTGCTTGGCAGGCAGGGAAATCGGTGGATAGGGCCGCTTGATCATTGCGTTGATCAGCATCGCCGAGTCGGTCGCCTCATAGTGGTTGTCATCTTGGCCCGTGCGGGGCCCGTGCCCCATATCCTTGTGATCCAATATGCGCAGGTCCTGATGGGGCCGCATCCGGTAGGACATCGCCCAGAACAGCATGTCCAGATTTTCCGGCTGAATATCCTCATTGACCGCGATGATCATCTTGCCGACGGCGGAGGAGAAAGCTGAAGCACCGTAAAGTGCACGCCAGACTTCCGCTTCCAGCGTGTCCGCGCGCAACACGATCACGATCAGCTTGCGCAGATTGGTCAGCGGTTCGTGCATGAACACGCGGGTAACGCCGCTTATGTTGAGATGGTGCCGCAGATGGTGCAAGAAGGCTGGCTCGTACGCCACCCGTTTGATCAGGCTGCTCTCGCTCGGCGTGACCTGGCTGATGATTGACACCAGTACGGCATCTCTGCGGCGCGTGATTGCCGTCACGTCCATGAAAGCATTGTACTCCTTGAGGTTCATGTAACCATGCGATTCACCGAAGCTGCCCTCAGGCTCAAGCCATTCGGTGTCGAGATAACCTTCGATGACGATCTCGGCCTCCGCCGGCACGATCAAATCCACCGTCTTGGCCTTGCAGATGCGGATCGGGGCGCCGACCAGCGCTCCGGCGACTGCGATCTCGTCGAGATGCTTCGGCAGCTTGTGGACCGACGCGAAGGTGATCGCCGGCGGTGCTCCAAGCATCAACGCCACCGGCACTTTCTCGCTGCGCGCCTTGTATTTCAGCCAATGCTCGTGAATGCCCTGGTTTAGTTCAATCTCGGGGTTCATGCCCATTCGCGTCGGACTTTTGACCATGGCTCGGTAGTTGCCGATGTTCTGGCGCCCCGTGTCGGGATCCTTGGAGATGAACATTGAGCAGGATGCGTAGGGTGCGTTGTCGAAGCCAGGCGTCGAGATCGGAATCGGCAACCCGTCGACGCCTTTTCCGGGCTGATTGAGCGCCTCGCCTTGCACGACAATTTCCTGGCACGGCGGGTTCTGGATCAGCACCGGCTCGACCGGGTGCTGCTCCGCGTAATCCCATTTTTTCTTGATATCTTCGACCTTGCAGCCGATGCCAAGGCTGTAGATTTCGCGATTGGAGGCGAGTATCCCGACTGCCACCGGAATGTCATAGCGGCGGCCAGTGCTGTCGACGACGTTCTCGAACAGAAATCCTTTTCGCTGCGATTCCGCAATGCCACCGCGGAACTGCCAGCGCACCAGCGCGTGCATCTCGGTGTCCTTGTTGATCGGACGCTTAACGCGGAAAAGCAGCCCGTTCTCTTCCAAGGCGGAGATGTGTGCGTGCAAGTCTAAATACGTCCGATGTTCCATATTCTCCCCGGCCGCTTATGCCGGATCGGCCTTGAACCGCGACCCACTGCCTTGACAAGCCGGGGCCCCCTTTCCTGCAAAAGCCAACGTAGATTGGCGGACCATCGCAATCAACCGCGTTGGTGTGCGCTCGATCGCTGTGGGAGGCCGATGCGTGCGGAAACGTAGTTGCACTCCATTTCATAATGACGTCATCAAAGCCCTGACCGCGCGCGAGGGCATCGACGCACCAGAGTTCCTCTCGCAGGGTTGATCATGAGGGCCGCCCGTGCAACGCCGCTGACGAGATAGTTCCGACCGTCTGCCCGCAGGCGACAGCGAATCCAACGATGCGGGGCGACCGGGAAAAGAAGCTCCGGGGACGCTGCCGTTCACCACTTTGCCTCGACGACAGAAGAACACAGGACCGCGCCTCAGACCTGGGCGCATCGATGTTGTAGCAGCTTAGCCTGCAGAAGCACCCGTCGCGGGCAAGGCAAAACTGAACCGGGCTCCGCCCAGTGCGGAATTGTTGTCAACTCGAATGTGGCCGCCATGAAGTTCAATAATGGACCGCGAGATGGGCAAGCCCATGCCCATACCGGTATCTTTCGTGGTGAAGAAACCATCAAAAAGGCGAGGGAGATGCGTAGGGTCAATTCCTGGGCCACTGTCTTCGACAATGCAGCACACATTTTCAGCGTCCGCCAGCGTGGTCCTTATTCGGACACCCCGGCCCGCTATCCCGGATTGCTCCATCGCCTGGACCGCGTTGATGACCAGGTTCACAACCACTTGTTGGAGCTGAGTGCGGTCGCCAACAACCTGAGGAAGAGAACCTGCCAGTTCGAGAGAAACGGAGGTCCTTTTCGAACGGAACTCGTGGCGGAGAAAGACCATCGACCCCTCGACAATATCATTGAGCGACAACAGCATCCGCTTGGGTGCTCGCCGCGTGGCCATAGCGCGGATTCGATCGATGATTTCCGATGCTCGCCGCGCGTCCGCAACGACACGCTCTGTAAGCTCCCGGACCTTCGCGGCATTCGGGTCGGGCCGAGCCAGCCAACGTAAACCGGACTCCCCGTTTGTGATGATCGCAGCAAGCGGCTGGTTGACTTCGTGTGCGATCGATGCCGTCAACACCCCGAGACTCGTGACCCTGGCCACGTGTGCGAGTTCCGATCGGGCCTTTGCGAGTGCCTCTTCCGACAGCCGGCGCTGCGTCACATCCTGAACCGCGGCGATGTACTCCAGTTGGCCGTCCTGATCCTGCATCGCATGCGCGACTGCATGCAGGTGCTTGATCGAGTGGTCGGGCATCAGCAAGCGGTAGTGCCATTCAAAGTCGTTGCCGCCACCTCGTGCATGCTCAGTCATTTTCTCGAACAAGCTGACGTCTTCCGGATGCACGCGCGTACCGATCAGCTCGAGCGTCACCGGCATACCCTGGTCAAACTCGAAAATGCGATAGAGCTGCTCTGACCACGTGATTTCGTCAGTCGCGATACGCCAGGAAAAGCTGCCGGTTAAGCTGAGGCGTTGAGCCTCTGCGAGAAAGGCCTCGCTGCGCCGCAACTCTTCCTCCGAACGTTTGCGTTCCGTGATGACACGCAGATCCTTGGCCGCTTCAGCCTGCTTGCGCGCCGTGATGTCCTGGAAAGTCAGCAGAAGCCGGCGCTCGGAATGGCCCGGCAAGGACAGCGGACGGGCGTCAAGAATGAGCGTCCGTCGACCTTTTCCTGGTAAGACGTGATCCACCTCAACGGGCTGGAACGCATGGCTGCCGGCAAGCATCTCTTTGAGCTGCGTGCGCAACAGGGCAACTTCAAAGGCGCCGTTCCCGAGTTCATGGAGCGGGGCCCCTTGCGTCTCATCGCGAGAGACCCCGAACATTGTGTAGAAGGCGCGATTGCCCGACTGGATCCGCTGGTCAGCGCTTAGCACGACGAGAGGATCGGCGACCGTATTGAGGATCGCCTTGGTGACTTCGCGTTCGTAGATCGCCTGATCGATGCTTGCCCGGAAAGCAGTCACATTGGTGAACGTCAGCACCGTGCCGGCGACCTGGCGATCGCCTTTTATGTAGGGGGATATCCGAACAACGAACCACTTGCCCCCGTCACGAAAATCGGCCCGTGATTCCACCCCGCCGGCCATGACCTGGCTGCATTGCTCTTCCAGGCGGGACCAGCCCGCGAGCACCGAGATATCGCGGCACGCCCGGCCAATATCCGATGGCGAGAGGCAAAGCACATCCGCCGCCGCCTTGTTGAAGCAAGCGATCATAAAGTCGCGTCGCAGGACGACGATGGGGACTTCAACGGTATCAAGGATGTTGATCAGATCGGTCGTTGCCGTGTTGGCGGCCGCATCGTCATAATTGACCCATTGGAAACTGGTCCAGCCACCGTTGAGCGTAACGCGTTGCGTTGTCATCAGCCGGCCGCTAAAGCCGTGTACAATGTGCGGCTCCGTTGCAGCACCGGATCGGCAACTGTCGGGAGAACCTGACGCAATGCCAGCAGCAATGCTTGGGAGCGCGGCATCTTGAAGGGCGGCCGATATTGGGAGAGCAGCCGACCTTCAAGGATCCGGGCTTCGTCCGGGCCGACCGTCTCCTGCAGCGCATCGGCTACGGCGCGCTCCAGCCGGGCATAGTCCTCCACCGGAATAAGATGAGAGTGATTCGTCCCGAGCCTGGGCAGTATGTGCGCGTGAACTTCGCCGTTGAAGTTGTCCATCAGGAACGAGCAGAAGATCGCGATGTCATGCTTTCTGGCGAGCTGGTCGAACAGGTCCTCTAGCTTCATGCTGGCGGCGACGTCCCCGCGCTCCCACAGGACATTGACCATTTCTCCCCACCAACGCACTTTTTGGTAGCGCCCTCCAGCGCGCGCCTGTCCGACGACCTCCCCGGCGAGGCCGAGGAATAGAGGCGAATCCGGCATGGTGCCCGGCATGAAGCGGGGCAGGAGTTTATCGGCATCAACCACCGTCAGCTGTCCGCGTTCCCGCGCCGCTTCCACGTCCACGCCTTCGGCCACCAGCCGTGGGCGGATGGCGTTCCAGTGGGTGAGCGTTGGCACCAGTATGATGCCCTCTCCGTTCGCAAGAGCAGCGCCGGCGAACCGGCAGACAGCGCGGTTGAGAAAATCCTGGTCCTGATAGAGCTGCACGATGTGATCGCATGGAGCGGCGTCCGCCACTACTTGATCCCAGGGCTCACATTCCCTCACGCCGTCCGCATCACGGTCAAGCTCACGGTGCATTGCGGTTGCCTCCGATTAACGAACGGGCCTCCTGCCGACCGGCAGAGGACCAAGCATAGCAGTAGAACGCGCATACATGACGCACTTCGCTGAACCCGAGCCGGCAAAAGGAAGCGGTGTGACTGTCCTCATGGTGCACTCCCTGTGAGTTGCTGGAGCACAAGCCGCGGATGGCGTGCTGTAAGCATGGCATGCACCTCGTTGCAGCCTTGGCAAGATCGTCGAAGCACCTCACGAAAATTTTCGCGTGATCCAGGTTCCCGCACCTGTCAAGTGCTACCATACCGCGTCTTCATGGTAACCCAAAAAGAACGGTAGCATGTTGTCGGTGACACGGTTGGGGAGGATGATACCTCTTGCCCTTCGGCAAACACGTTTTCTGAGACTTCTCGCATCCCGCAGATCGGCGGGATGCGAGCCTTGAATTCTTCGTGCTTTGTCGGCCTTCCCTTTACGGTTCCCCAAAGAGAGCATGCATAAGACGTCAGATCTTTAGAGCTCTCTCGAGGCAGCCGATCAGGGCATCCGCCCCGAATGGCTTTCTGAGCAGGCAGACCGCGCCACTCGATGCCGCTTTGGCTTCCAGGTCTGGCTCTGCGCGCGCCGTAATCATGATGACCGGCATTTTGGAGCCACGCGCGGTGAGCAGTTGCTTCAGATCAAGCCCGCTCATGCCTGGCATGTGAATATCGGTGACGACGCAGTCGCATGATCCATCCGCAGCAAGAAACTCTTCTGCGGAGGCAAATTCGCGGGCGCCGTATCCTAGTGAATAAAGTGATTCAACGAGCGCTATCCGGAATGAATCGTCATCATCGATGACCGCGATCAAGGGCTCTCTTCCCACACGCCATCCTTTGCCCCCGATTTGGCCGCAGCCCGCGGAATGGGGCACATATTTTTGTCACATGCGGCGAGGCGCCCGGGAACTATACACGAGTATGATACCCGGCCTTTATGGTTGCTTCGGCTTGACCACATCGGCCATCCGGACAAGGTCGGCCAGCGTTCGCGCGTTCATTTTGCGCATGGCTGCACCGCGATGAATTTTCACTGTGATCTCGCTTATTCCCAAGTCGCCAGCGACCTGCTTGTTCATTTTGCCGGCCGCAACCAGCAGCATCACCTGCTGTTCGCGGGGAGACAGCGTTCCAAAGCGCTGCTGCATCTGCGAAACATCATCGTCAACTGTCCGCCGCTCCCGATCGCGCTCGATAGCAGCGATCACGGCGTCAAGCATGTCCTGATCTCGGAATGGTTTGGGCAGAAAGTCCACCGCACCGCGCTTCATGGCACGAACTGACATCGGAATGTCCCCGTACCCCGTTATCATCACCACCGGCAGCCGAACACCCATTCGGGTCAGCTGCTCCTGGAATTCCAGCCCATTCATGTCAGGCAAGCGGATGTCGATAACGATGCATCCCGGTATATCTGGAAGGCTCGCGGCCAGAAAATCGTGCGCTGCTCCGTAGGTTCGGGTCTCGAGCCCCACCGTCTCGAACAGGTTCTCCAAAGCGCCCCGCAACGACGCGTCGTCGTCAACCACGTGTACAACGGCGCTCGCTTTGATTTCGTTCGGCATGGGAGAGGCATGGAAACGCGAACCCGCGTCATTTTAGCATGGCCAAGATCGCGATGTGATCAAATTTAGGTATGAATCGGTTGTTCAAGGTACGCGGTCGAATCCCGCTTCAGGCGTCCGTGACAGGCGTCCCGTTTCGACATACTGCTGAGTTGCCAGGTCGAGCCCCTGCGAGATCAATCAGCCGCTGACCGCGGTCATTGGCAGCGCCGAGGTTTGCCTGCGCTGGCTCGATCGCCCTGAGCCCGATCTCTATGACGCGCCGACGATTACGAGCTGCGCAATTGCAGCACTGATGCCTCATACGTTGATATGACCGGGCCGTCCCAAAGGCTAATGGCACTGCGCCCAAAACCTCCGCATATTTGCGTCCTTTCAACCCAAGGGGAACGAGCATGTCTGAGAAATCGTCATCGCCCACCCGGCGCAACGTCCTTGCAACCACGGCGGCTGCTGGCGCGCTTGGCCTCGCCGCTTCGGCATCGACCGGTGTCTTGGACAGCGCGCGAGCTGAAGGAGCAGCGCAAGGCAACGCAATCCGCCCCTTCCGCATCGACGTCCCGCAAGAGGAGCTCGTCGATCTCCGCCGGCGCATCGCGGCGACCCGCTGGCCCGAGAAGGAGACCGTCGCCGATGAGTCACAGGGCGTGCGGCTGGCAACCGTCCAGCAGCTCGCGCAGTACTGGCAGACCAACCACGACTGGCGCAAGGTCGAGGCGCGGCTCAACACCTTGCCGCAGTTCATCACCGAGATCGATGGGCTCGACATTCATTTCATCCACGTCCGTTCGAAACATGAGAACGCGTTGCCGATGATCGTCACGCACGGGTGGCCCGGCTCCATCATCGAACAGCTCAAGATCATCGATCCGCTGACGAATCCCACGGCGCATGGCGCGAGCGCAGCGGATGCCTTCCATCTCGTGATTCCGTCATTGCCGGGCTACGGCTTCTCCGGGAAGCCGACGGCGCCCGGGTGGAACCCCATTAGCATCGCCCGCGCTTGGGCGACGCTGATGCAACGCCTCGGCTACACACAGTACGTGGCGCAGGGTGGCGACTGGGGGAATGCCGTCTCGGAGGTGATGGCCCTGCAGCAGCCGCCGGGATTGCTCGGCATTCACACCAACATGGCGGCCACGGTTCCAGCCAACATATCAAAGGCGCTCGCGTTCCACGAAGCCCCGCCCGCCGATCTCTCGGCCGAGGAGCGCAACGCGTGGGACCAGCTCGACTTCTTCTACAAGAAGGGGCTGGGCTACGCCCTTGAGATGAACAATCGTCCGCAGACGCTGTATGGGCTCGTCGATTCGCCGGTCGGCCTCGCCGCCTGGATGATCGACCACGACGCACGCAGTCAGGAGATGATCGCCCGCGTCTTCGACGGAAAGACGGAGGGGCTGACGCGGGATGATGTCCTCGACAACGTCACGCTCTACTGGCTGACGAATACCGCGATCTCCTCGGCGCGACTCTACTGGGACACCGCGCAGCTTGGGGCGGGAGGCTTCTTCGACGCGAGGGGCGTCAAGATCCCGGTTGCCGTGAGCGTCTTCCCAAATGAGATCTACGCGGCTCCGCGCGGTTGGGCGGAGCGGGCGTATCCCAAGCTTATCCACTACAACAAGCTCGATAAGGGCACCCACTTCGCGGCCTGGGAGCAGCCGGAGCTCTTCGTCGCCGAGATGCGCGCCAGTTTCAGGTCGCTTCGTACCTGAGCATTTGAAATAAAGCCTGAGCGCGTTGCCCCGCCACAGCCGAAAACCGGCGTGGCCGGGCCGAGCAACGGCAAGCCTGGGTCACACAAGATATTGAGCAATACTATCGTCCAATACCAGTACTAATCGACCGGACGCGGCGCGTCTGGTGTCATTCCCTCCGCGTACTGAACAAGGATCCGTCCATGACACTCGACAAATTTGAGCACTGCGCCGCCACGGCAGTCGCCCTCGCCTTCGGGCTTTGCGTCTTTTCATCCCCTAACTACGGCGAGACGACGACTCGATCCGATACCGCAAGCGCGGTCGTCGCCCAGGCGTCTACGCCCCGCGCTGCAGCAGAAGACCAGTCGATCCGCCCCTTCAAAGTCGAGGTGCCGCAAGCGGCGCTCGATGACCTCCGCCAGCGCATTGCTGCGACGCGGTGGCCCGATAAGGAAACCGTCGCCGATAGCTCGCAGGGCGCTCAGCTGGCCCAGCTCCAGGAGCTTGTTCGCTACTGGGGCAGCGGTTACGACTGGCGCAAGGCTGAGGCTAAGTTGAATGCCTTGCCGCAATTCAAGACGAACATCGACGGGGTGGACATTCACTTCATCCAAGTCCGCTCCCGTCACAACAACGCGCTTCCGCTGATCATTACGCATGGTTGGCCGGGATCGATCATTGAGCAACTCAAGATCATCGGTCCGCTCACGGATCCGACCGCGCACGGAGGCAGCGCCGAGGACGCTTTCGACGTCGTCATTCCCTCCGTACCGGGCTACGGATTTTCCGGCAGGCCAACCGGCACCGGCTGGGACCCCGACCACATCGCGCGAGCCTGGGCCGAGCTGATGAAGCGCCTCGGATACACCCGCTACGTCGCGCAAGGCGGGGACTGGGGTACGCCGATTTCGAGTGCGATGGCGCGCCAGTCGGCGGCGGGATTGGTCGGCATCCACATCAACTTGCCGGCGACGATACCGCCGGAGGTGGTGCCGGCACTCGGCGGCGCGCCGCTGCCGGCGGGAATCTCCGACAAGGAGCGCGACGTTGTCGAAGCGTTGAGGAAGTACAACATGGCGGGAAACGCTGCATACTTCACGATGATGACCGCGCGGCCGCAGACGGTTGGCTACGGCGCGACGGACTCCCCGGTCGGCCTCGCGGCGTGGGTCCTCGTGCACCCGGGCTTCGCGCAGTGGTCGTACGGCGCCGATCCGAAGCAGTCGCCGACGAAGGACGACGTGCTGGACAACATCACGCTGTACTGGCTGACGAACACTGCTGCCTCGGCCGCGCGCCTCTACTGGGAGAACGGCGCACGAGGCAGCGTCATTGTCGCGGCCGCGCAGAAGACGGCGGAGATCAAGCTGCCGGTCGCCATCACGGTATTCCCGGACGACGTATATCGAGCCCCGGAGACCTGGGCGCGGCGCGCTTATCCCAACCTGATCTACTTCCACGAGGTCGACAAGGGAGGGCACTTCGCGGCTTGGGAACAGCCCGAGCTTTTTGCGGCCGAGCTGCGGGCCACGTTTCGATCGCTCCGCCAATAGGAGCGCCGCGTGACAACGATGCGAACCATTGCGGTGGCGGCGCTGATCGCCGCAAGCGGTTTGGCGCTGCAACTAGCGCAGGCTCAGGAGGCGGGAACCAAACGAACCGACCTGCAGCGCCATGATCTCAGCGCTCCCGGACGCGAGGTCATCCAGGTGCGCGTCGACTTCGACCCGGGATATGTCGCCCCGATGCATACGCATCCGGGCGAAGAGATCATCTATGTCATCGAAGGCACGTTGGAGTACGAGATCGGCGGCAAGCTGGCGAGGGTCAAGGCCGGCGACGTCCTGTTCGTCGCGGCCGGAACTCCGCACTTGGCGAGGAACGTCGGCAGCACAAATGGGGCGGAGCTCGCCACGTACGTCGTCGAAAAGGGCAAGCCGCTCATCACTCTGATCAAGTGAGATCTCAGTGAGCTGACGCTAGCCTGCACACGATCGTTGGAGAAAGGCATGGCGAAAGTGACGTACGAGAAGCAGCTCACTGCACTGCTGGTGATCGACCCATACAACGACTTCATTTCCGAGGGAGGCAAGGTATGGGATCGCTTAAAAGGTGTCGCAGAAGCAAATAACTGCGTGCCGCATATGTTACAGGTCCTGAATGCTGCGCGGAACGCCGGGCTTCGTATCTTCTATGTGTTGCATCATCGGTATCGTCCCGGCGACTACGAGACCTGGAAGTACATCGCGCCTGTCCAGAAGGCAGCGTGGTCGCATAAGACCTTCGAATACGGGACGTGGGGCGGCGAGATCCGCAGCGAATTCGCGCCGCAACCAGGCGACATCGTGGCACTCGAGCATTGGTGCTCCAGTGGCTTTGCCAACACCGATCTGGATTTGCAGCTCAAGAAGCACGGCGTCCATCAGCTCATCGTCATCGGGCTGATCGCGCACACCTGTGTGGAGGCAACGGTACGGTTCGCCGCTGAGCTAGGCTACGAGGTCACCGTGGTGAAAGACGCGACCGCGAGTTACTCGGACGAGGAGATGCACGCCGCTCTGGATATCAATATTCCGAACTACGCCAGTGCCATTGTGACCACAAAGCAAATCGCCGACTCGCTCTCTTCCCTCCAAACCTCGGGAATCAGTGCATAGGAGCTCTACGCGAGACGAGCGCCGCAATATCGCTCGGAGACCAGAAAGGATTCATAGATGAAAACAAACAAGCTGCTGGTAGCGGCGGCACTCGCCACCGCAATCGGGGCACCGATTGCGGGCTTTGTAGCAGAATTAAAGGGGCAGCCGATGACATCCACAGGGGTACGGGTTCCATTCCTTCACTGGCTTCCCACTGGCCAGATTGCCAGTCAAACCGAGCTGGCTTCTCTTGAGCGGGCGAACGAATGGCTCAATTCGCCGCCCCTGACGGCGTCGGCTCTGCGCGGAAAAGTCGTCCTGATCGATTTCTGGACCTACACCTGCATCAACTGGCTGCGCACACTTCCCTATGTCCGCGCCTGGTCCGAGAAATACAGGGATAAGGGACTGGTGGTAATTGGCGTCCATGCGCCGGAGTTCACTTTTGAAAAAAACATCAATAACGTTCGCCGGGCCGTGAAAGAGATGCGGATCGATTACCCGATCGCAGTGGACAGTGAGCATGTCATATGGCGCGCCTTTAACAACCAGTATTGGCTGGCCCTGTATTTCATCGATTCGCAGGGGCGCGTTCGACACCAGTACTTTGGCGAGGGCTCTTACGAACAGTCGGAAATGATCATTCAAGCATTGCTGACCGAGGCGGGAATTGGCGGAATCGACCGTCAACCGGTGTCGGTCGATGCCCGCGGCGTCGAAGCGGCCGCCGATTGGGCCAGCCTGATGTCTCCGGAAAATTATCTCGGGTATGAGCGCACCCAGAATTTTGCGTCCGCTGGCGGGGCGGTCTTGGATAAGCCTCGCATGTATGAAGTGCCCGCGCGGTTGCGCCTGAATGAATGGGCTTTGTCTGGCGATTGGACGGTGAACCCGGAAACCGCCATGCTGAACAAGGCCAATGGACGCATCGCGTACCGTTTTCACGCCCGCGATCTTCATCTCGTCATGGGCCCGGCAGCGCCAGGAACGTCCGTGAGGTTTCGCGTGCTGATCGATGGACAGCCACCGGGCGCGGCTCACGGAACTGATGTTGACGACCAAGGCAACGGTAGTGTGGCCGAACAGCGTCTGTACCAACTGATCCGACAACCGAAGCCCATCGCCGATCGCCAGTTCGAGATCGAGTTTCTCGATCCAGGCGTCGCGGCTTACGCGTTCACGTTCGGCTGATCGGCCGCGCACTGATCGGCGTTAGTCGCAGGCGCTGTCGACAGACGCTCCGCTAGCGATGCCGGAATCCACTGGCTCGGCGAGAGCTTGTTTCTGGATTTGGGTTCGCGATCGAGGCAAGGGGGTGCTCCAACTCTGAACGCAGGAGACACGACATGGCCCAGATGAGAAAAGAGACCGACAGCCTCGGCGTGGTCGAGGTGCCCGCGGACAAGCTGTGGGGTGCTCAAACTCAGCGGTCGCTCGAGCACTTCAGCATCGGCAAGGATCTCATTCCGCGCGAAATGATTACCGCCTATGCCACCTTGAAGAAGGCGGCCGCCTCGGCGAACCACGGCGGCAAGCGGCTCGACGATCAGCGTCACAAATTGATTGTCCAGACCTGCGACGAAATCCTCGCCGGCCAACACCACGACATGTTTCCGCTGCACGTGTGGATGACGGGAAGCGGCACTCAATTCAACATGAACGTCAACGAGGTGATCTCCAATCGCTGCTGCCAGATCGCCGGCACGCCGCTTGGCAGCAAGACGCCGGTTCATCCTAACGACCACGTCAACATGGCGCAGTCGTCGAATGATTCGTTTCCGTCGGCGATGTATATCGCGGCCGCCGTCAATACCAAGGAGCGCCTGATCCCCGCCGTCGCCGCTTTGCGCGATGCGATCGCCGCAAAAGCGCAAGCGTGGCGCGACATCGTCAAGATTGGGCGCACCCACATGCAGGATGCCACGCCGCTGACATTGGGCCAGGAGTGGTCGGGCTATGCTGGAATGCTGTCGGACGACCTGGAGCGCATCGAAGCGGCCTTGCAAGGAGTGTACCGCTTGGCGCTCGGCGGCACCGCCGTCGGCACCGGCATCAACTCGGCGCCTGGCTTCGCCGAAGCGGCCGCCGCCGAGATCGCACGGCTCACCGGTCTGCCCTTCGTCACCGCGCCCAACAAGTTCACGGTGCAAGGCGCCCACGACGCGCTCATCCAACTTTCCGGAACGCTGCGCACGCTCGCGGTGTCGCTGTACAAGATCGCCAACGACATCCGCCTCATGTCATGCGGGCCGCGCGCCGGATTTGCCGAACTGGAAATCCCGGAGAATGAGCCAGGCTCCTCGATCATGCCGGGCAAGGTCAATCCGACCCAGTGCGAAGCGTTGACGATGATTGCCGTACAGGTGATGGCCGATGACGTCGCGGTGGGTTTCGGCGGAGCCGGCGGCTATCTCGAAATGAACGTTTACAAACCGCTGATCATCTTCAACATCGCCCATTCGATCACGATACTGACCGATGGATGCGTGAACTTCCGCAAGTTCCTGGTCGAGGGCACCAAGCCAAACCTGAAGAAGATCAACGAATACGTAGAGCGGTCGCTCATGCTGGTGACGGCGCTCTCGCCGGTCATAGGCTACGACAAGGCCTCGAAGATCGCGCATTATGCCATGGATAACGATCTCACGCTGAAGGACGCGGCGTTGAAGCTGGGCTTTGTCACGGAGCCTGAGTTTGACCGCGTGGTTGACCCGCGCAAAATGGTCAAGCCCTACGTGGCAACGGACGGACCGGCCGCGAGCCCGCGTTGAACGAACTAACGGCATGTCGGAAGCGCGCTCCAGCCTTGTCCTCGCGTTCGCCCGCGTCCTCTTTGTCAATGGGCAGGCGACAGACCAGACCGTGGCTGCCGCAGAGCGACTTGGCCAATGCCTGGGACTACGCGCAAGGGTGATGCCGCGATGGGGCGAACTGCAGTTCCAGTCGCAAGACCAGGGCGCCGGCGTAGTCTCCGCAGTGCCGGCAGACCCTGCCGGCGTCGACATGGATCGTGTGGCCGCCGCGATGCAGGCACTCAATGATGTCGAGGCTGGCCGATCTGCACCGGACGGCTTACTAAAGGCGATCGACGCGATCGCCGGGCGACCGCCCTCGCCGACATGGCTCTTCACGCTCGCGGCGGCAGCGGGCGCCGTCGCGCTATCCGTGATCTTCGGCATGGAGCATCTCTTCCCCGCCGTGCTGATCTTTGTAAGTGCCGCCGCCGGTGCCCTGCTGCGGCGTGGCGTCGCGCAGGTCAGCGCAAACATCTTCATCCAACCCTTCGCGGCGGCGCTGCTGGCTGGCGTGATCGGCGCGCTTGCCGTGCGATATGAGCTGAGCTCATCGCTCCGGCTCGTGGTGTCCATGCATGATTCTGGTGCCGGGCCCGCACATTCTAAATGGCGCGCTCGACCTCGTCAGTGGACGCATCCATCTCGGTGCGGCGCGTCTGATCTATGCGGCGCTCATCGTTGTGGTGATATCGACCGGCCTGCTGCTTGGACTGATGTTGTTCGGAGCCTCTTTGCCAATCGACCCGCCTGGCCGGGCGGTCCCTCTTTTGCAGGACGTAATCGCCGCCGGCGTCGCCGTCGCTTGCTACAGCGTCTTCTTCTCTACGCCGCCTACCATGCTGCCCTGGCCGATCGCCGTCGGAATGCTGGCGCACGCTTTGCGGTGGGGGATGCTCGCGGTGTTCGGCGCCAGCATCCAGGCCGGGGCTTTGGTCGCCTGTCTGGTCGTCGGACTGATCCTCACGCCTGTCTCGCGCCGCACGCACATGCCATTCGCGGCGATCGGCTTTGCCTCGGTGGTATCGATGATTCCGGGCGTCTACCTGTTCAGGATGGCGAGCGGGCTCGTGCAGATCGCCGGCGGAGCACAGACGACGTCCGATCTGGTCAGCGCGACGATCAGCGACGGCATGACGGCGCTGACAATCATCTTGGCCATGAGCTTCGGCCTCATCGTTCCGAAGCTCGCCATCGATCACTTCAGCGAAAGCTCGAAGCCGGCGAATTCATAGGAGGCGACGGAACATGCCGACCTTCACTTCAAATTCCGACGTCATCCATCCGTTGCCACACGCGCCGAACGAGGCCGCGGCGCTGTCGCGACTGGAGGATCGGCTTTCGCCGCTGCTGAGCGTGATTGCGGGGATGGTCGATCTGACCGGCTTCTTTACGCTCGGCAATATCTTCACGGCTCACGTCACGGGCAACCTCGTCGTGGCAGCTGCTTTGGTCGTTCGAGGCGGGCCAGTGAATCTCGCGCAAGCTCTGGCAATCCCTGTCTTCATGATCGCCGTCGCTGCCGTGTGGTTCGTGGCCCAGGCATCGGGCCAGCGCGGCTCGGGTCTGGCCCGGCTCCTTCTCATGATTCAATTTCTGCTGCTTACGGGCGTCTTTGTTTTCAGCGTGATCACCAAACCCTCCGCCAGTCCGCACGGCTTGATGGCCGGGATCGCAGTCATGATCGCAGTGTCCGCCATGGCTTGTCAGTATGCGCTGTTCCGCTTGGCGATGCCACGCGCGATTTCCACCTCCGTGATGACCGGCAATTTGACGAACACCGTTTTGTCGCTGATGGACGCGTTGTCGCCACGCCGTCCATTAATGCCGGTCGATGCAGAACGGCTGAGAAGATCGCTGTTTCTCCTCATCGGTTTTCTCGTGGGCTGCGTCGTGGCCGCTGCCGCTATCGCCGTTGTGGGAGATTGGGCCTGGTCGTTTCCCGCTGCGCTGGCCGCCGTTGCGATAGCGTTCAGGTAAGGCACGATCGGATGCAAGCGCAAGAGGTCGATGTCCCTGCCATAGCCCTTGAAACGCCGGGAATGGTCTCCAGTCAATCTCCTCCGGCAGGATCGATTTGAACACAGCTTGACCAGGCTGGTGGGCTCGATCCATTCGGGCCCCTCCCAACGAGGGGGACTCGTCTCCACCGTTAGCTGCGGATAAAGGCCAGGAGGTCCTGGTTGATGACGTCGGCGTGGGTGGTGAGCATGCCGTGCGGGAAGCCGGGGTAGATCTTCAGCGTGCCATGCTTGAGGAGTTTGACCGACAGCAAGGCAGCGTCCTGGTAGGGAACGATCTGGTCGTCGTCCCCGTGCATCACGAGCGTGGGTACGTCGATGCTCTTCAGATCCTCAGTGAAGTCGGTTTCTGAGAACGCCTTGATACCGTCGTAATGCGCCTTGGCCCCGCCGATCATTCCCTGGCGCCACCAATTATCAATGACACCTTCCACCGGTTTCGCACCCGGTCGGTTAAAGCTGTAGAAGGGACCCGCCGGAAAGTCGCGATAAAACTGGGCACGGTTGGCGGCCAAGGCACTCCGGAGACCGTCGAACACCTCGATCGGCAGCCCGCCTGGATTGCTTGGCGTCTTCACCATGATCGGCGGCACTGCGGACATCAGCACCGCCTTAGCAACCCGGCCCCTGCCGTGTCGTGCAACGTAGCGCGTGACTTCGCCGCCGCCCGTGGAATGGCCGATATGGACGGCGTTGCGGAGATCCAGGTGCTCGACGACCGCGGCTGCGTCGGCAGCGTAATGGTCCATGTCGTGGCCGTCGGACACCTGACTCGAACGTCCGTGGCCGCGCCGGTCGATTCCTACGACGCGGTATCCCTGCTGGACAAAGAACAGCATCTGGGCATCCCAGTCGTCGGAGCTGAGCGGCCAGCCGTGGTGGAAGACAATCGGTTGGCCGTGGCCCCAATCCTTGTAGAAGATCTGGACGCCGTCCTTGGTTGTGATCGTGCTCATGATCTCAGCTCCTTAGGGCTCTCTAGTCATGTGCTTCATCAAAATTAAAGGGGAAGTGCGCTGCGTAGGGGCGGGCCTTGTGCCCGCCCGCGCGCTGCCGGCAGGCTGTGGCCTGCCGGGCGGCCACAAGGGCCGCCCCTACGACCGTTCAATTCGGTTGACGCGCTCCACTAGTCTCATACTTGAAGCTCATGGGTATCCGACGATCGTCCGTTTACGTCGGCTGCTTCAAAGCAGTGCTATCGACCGGCATCTTGCGCAAACGCTTGCCGGTGGCGGCAAAGATCGCGTTGGCCACCGCCGGGACGATGAGCGAAGTTCCGCACTCGCCCATTCCGCCCGGGGGTTCGGAACTTTGAACGATGTGGACTTCGATAGCCGGAGCTTCGTTCATCCGCAGCATCTGGTACGTATCGAAGTTGGTTTGCGCGACACGTCCGTTCTTGAGCGTGATCTCGCCGTGCAGCGCCGCGGTGATGCCGAAGATGATTGCGCTCTGTATCTGCGCCTGGACGGTATCGGGATTGACGGCGGTGCCGCAGTCCACCGCACAGACGACGCGGCGGACGCGAACGTTCCCGTCCTTCGACACCTCGACTTCGGCAACGTGGGCCATATAGGTCGCGAACACGTTCTGGAGCGACACCCCGCGGCCTACCCTTGCGGGCAAGGGCTGTCCCCAACCAGCCTTTTCGGCGGCGAGACCAAGAACCGCCTTGGCGCGGGGGGCTTTGTCGAGAAGAGCGCGCCGATAAGCGACCGCATCCTGCTTCGCCGCCGCCGCCAATTCGTCGATGAAGCTTTCGGTCACGAACACGTTGTGCGATGGCCCGACGCTGCGCCAGAAGGCCGTCGGAATGCCTGGAGGTTCCACCCGCACATACTCAACGTGCATATTGGGAAGGTCATAGACGAGATCGATCGCGCCTTCGGTGCTGTCGGGGTCGAGACCATCCTTGAATCCCGGAGGGAGCCATCTGGCGATGACCGAAGAGCCCGCAAAGCGGTTACTCCAGGCGATCGGCATCCCTTTTTCATTTAGGCCGGCTGACAACCGATCGAACCAATAAGGCCGGTACATGTCGTGCTGGATATCTTCCTCGCGGGTCCACACGACTTTCACCGGGCCGTCCACGTGCCGCGCGATCTCGACGGCGCGGCCGACGCCATCGGATTCGAGCCGGCGGCCGAATCCACCGCCGATCAAGTGATTGTGGGCGATGACCTTGTCCAACGGCAGGCCGGTAACTTTCGCCGCCGCTGCCTGGCATCGGGCGATGGCCTGGTTGCCGACCCAGATTTCGCAGCCGTCGCTGCGGACGTGCACTGTGCAGTTCATCGGCTCCATCGTGGCGTGCGCGAGGAATGGCACTTCATAGTTCGCATCGACCTTGGTGATTGCTTTTGCCATGGCCGCGCCCACATCGCCGACATTCTGTGCGACCGCGCCCGGTTTGAGCGTCGCTTGCTCGAGCTCGCTCGCGATGTCTGCTGTGTTGAGCTTGGCATGCGGACCGTCGTCCCATTGGATTTTAAGCGCTGCGAGACCTTTCTTCGCGGCGCCCATGTGATCGGCAACCACTGCGACTGCATCTTCGAGGCGAACGATTTGGCGGACGCCCTTGACGGCCTTGGCCGCGGTGTCGTCGACGCTCTTCACGCGCCCGCCGAAAACCGGCGATTGGGCAAGCGTCGCGATCTTCAACCCCGGCGGCCGAGCGTCGATGCCGTAAACGGCGGTTCCGTTGACTTTGGCAGGCGTGTCCAGACGCTTGGCCGGGGTACCGATGACCTTGAAGTCCTTGTGCTGCTTGAGCGCCACATTTTGGGGGACAGGTATCTGGGCCGCGTCGCCAGCAAGCTCACCATATTTGAAGCTTCTCCCGGTCGCGACGTGATGCACTTCACCGCTCTGCGCGCGGCAGGATGAGGAGTCGACATTCCAGCGCTTTGCCGCAGCGGCCACGAGCATGGTCCGCGCTGTAGCACCGGCCTGGCGGAGCGGCTGCCACGCTCCGCGTATCGCATTCGAGTTGCCGGTTGCCTGCACGCCGATCAACGGGTTGGCGTAGAGCTTTTCGTTGGGCGGCGCATGTTCCAAGTGCACCTGCTTCAGGTCCACTTCCAACTCTTCGGCGATCAACATCGGGATCGATGTATAGGTGCCCTGGCCCATTTCGACATAGGGCATGGTCAGGACGATCTGGCCATCGCGGTCGATGCGCACAAAGGCGTTGGGCACGAAGCCATCGGAGGCGGCCGCTTGAGCTTCGCCTTTGGCGAACGGCAAGCGCAGGCTCAGCATCAGGCCGCCACCGGCGGCCGCTCCGGCCTGAAGGAATCCGCGTCGTGTGAGGCCGTTTGCTGACTCGAATTGCTCCGGACCAGCCGTGCGCGAAACGATTTGATCGATGATCATGGTCGGCCTCCCTACCGGCTCGATTGTGCGGCTTGCTTGATCGCTTCACGAATGCGGATATAGGTCCCGCAGCGGCAGATGTTGCCGGACATGGCCTCATCGATGTCGGAATCCGTCGGATGCGGGTTGCCCGCCAGCAGCGCGGAGGCCGACATGATCTGGCCCGACTGGCAGTAGCCGCACTGAACGACCTCGAGGTCGAGCCAGGCCTTCTGGATCTTGGCGCCGGCGGGGGTTGCGCCGATCGCCTCGATCGTAGTGATCTCGGCGGTGCCAACGCTGTCGACAGGGGTTATGCACGAGCGAGTCGGGGCGCCGTCGATATGCACGGTGCAGGCGCCGCAGAGTGCCATCCCGCAGCCGAACTTGGTGCCCGTCATGCCTAGCACGTCGCGCAAGACCCAGAGAAGCGGCGTGTCGCCGTCGGCATCAACGCTGTGTGTGCTCCCATTAACTTTGATCATGAACGCCATGGCGTCTGCTCCTTTTCCGTTACCTCGATGGGCCGCGCGACCTACCACTGCGTGTCAAGCAATGCACATGCGGGCACTTCAGCGTTCGGCGGTCAGCGTGCGTACCGTGCAAAAAACGAAGTCGTGCTTCTTCGCGTAGGCTGGTGGCCAGGGAATCATATTTATGCTGCGCCAACGCGGCCGCAAGTTGCGACGTCTATTTGCGATCCGCCATCAGCCCGCGCCTGAAGGCGATCAGCCCCGAGCAATCTCCACGACTGCCTCCGCAAATGCCTGCGGAGCTTCCTGCGGCAGATTGTGTCCGATGCCGCCCGTTATGGTTCGGTGCAAATATCGGCCGGAGAATTTCTTCGCATAGGCAGCGGGCTCCAGATGCGGGGCGCCGTTGGCATCGCCTTCAAGCGTAATGGTCGGCACGGTGATGACCGGGAACTCGGCAAGTCGTTTTTCCAGGTCGTCATATTTGGACTCACCATCAGCGAGACCGAGCCGCCAGCGGTAGTTATGGATCACGATGGCGACATGGTCCGGGTTGTCGAAGGACGCTGCGGTGCGATTGAACGTGGTATCATCGAAGTTCCACTTCGGCGAAGCGAGCTGCCAAATGAGCTTCGAGAAATCGCGCCGATATTTGTCGTAGCCGGCTCGGCCGCGTTCGGTGGCAAAGTAGTATTGGTACCACCATTGGAACTCCGCCGCGGGTGGCAGCGGCACCTTGCCGGCTTCCTGGCTGCCGATCAGATAGCCGCTCACCGACACCATGCCCTTGCAGCGCTGCGGCCAGACGGCAGCAATGATGTTGGCGGTCCGCGCTCCCCAATCAAAACCCGCAATGGTCGCGCTATCGATCTTGAGCGCATCCATCAAGGCAACGATATCGGCGGCAACCGCCAACGGCTGGCCGTTGCGGGGCGTGTCGCCCGCAAGAAATCGGGTCGTTCCATAGCCGCGCAGATGCGGAACAATGACCCGGTAGCCCGCCGACGCCAGCAAGGGCGCGACGTCGACAAAGCTGTGAATGTCGTACGGCCAGCCATGCAGTAGAATGACCGCACGCCCATCGGCAGGACCGGTCTCAGCGTACCCGACGTTCAAGACACCGGCATCGATCTGCTTGAGTGAGCCGAACGACGTGTTGGCCCCGGGCCTCATCGTTGGCAAACCTCCGGGCCTTGCGTTGTTTGGCTGTGCGGCCGCCGAGACAATCATGCCAAACTGGGTCGCGGCAAGCGTCATGGCGGCTGTTCCAAGAAAACTTCGACGCTGCTTGCTGATTTCGTCAAACGCTTGGACTTCGTCCACGGTGAGCCTCCTTGGTTTCACGGTCATGATCCGCCGCTGTGCGAAAACACGCAACGAATCTCATTCGGACGTTCCGGTTCTTGGTGATATCTCTTGCCGGCCATCTTACACGCGCGGCGCTCACGCCGCCATCGCACCTTCGGAAGAGGTCCTAACCTCTACGTATGATTAGCTCACGGCTTCGACGCGGCCGCTCGTGCGCACACTTCCGCGTAGCCCGAACGAAGCCGCCGAAATTCCCGGCATTTCGGCAAAGGGGAGGAGCTGAAGGAGGATGACCGTACCTGCACCGACACACGTCCGCAGAGCTCCGTGCTTGAACAAATCCGCTAAGCTCCGCCTTCGTTGGGGTTGGAGCCAACTCAAACATACGATGTGTTACGCGCCCTGCTGATCCAGACTATGCGGGTCGCGGAATGCAAGGAGCTCGCCCTCATTGCGATCGCGCCGGGCGCTGAAAAACCACCCTTTCTTTGCTTCGGCAAGGACCCGGTATGTGAAAGCGGATCCCGACCTTAAGGCGCATTACGATCGGATCGTCGCCTTCTCACAAACCGATTTCACCGACGACCTCAAAAAAATTACCGTGCCAGTGCTGGTGATGCACGTCGTCCGACGATCAGATTGTGCCATACGCAGATTCTGCTCCGTCGTCAGCGAAACAGCTGAAGAAGGGCACTTTGAAGATCTACGGGGTTTCCCTCACCGGAGCCAACCACGCAGGTGGCGACGCTCAATACCGATCTGTTGGGTTTTCTGAAGGCTGGAACCTGAGAGCACTGCAAAACAATCCAATCATTCCAACCGAGAGAGTCAGAATGATCCCATTGCGCCAAGAGAGCTTTCTGTCTTCGCTGTGCAACTTCCAGGGACCTCTGGAACACCGCGGCGATCACGGACGGGTTGACGATTCAGTCGCTCGCGTAGCCTCGAACAGGAACCAAGTGCGCCGCTCCGCCTCGTCAATCCAGACCTCGAGCAAGCTTGCCGTGGCCACATCGTCATGCTCGTCGCACAGGCCGTGCGCCTCGCGCAGCCCCGCCGCCAGTTGCCTGTTGTCGTCACGCAACTCGGCCAGCATGTCCAATGGCGTGACGAAATCGGCGTCATTGTCGAGCACGCGTTTCAGCCGGCTGATGTGGCCGATCGAACGCAGCGTCGTCCCGCCGATCTTGCGAACACGCTCGGCAAATGCGTCCGTGGTGGCGAAAATCTGGTCGGCCTGCTCGTCAAGCAGAAGATGGTAATCGCGAAAGTGCGGCCCCGACATGTGCCAGTGGAAGTTCTTCGTTTTCAAGTACAGGGCGAACATGTCCGCGAGCAGGGCATTGAGCGCGCCGGATATGTCCCTGACAGCGTTCGATTTCAAGTCGGTACGACCTTCGAGCGGAGCCATCCGCGTTGCCTTCGGATCTCGAACATCCATGATGCACCTCCTTCTGAGAAATTGAGGCGAGATTGCCATTAATGGCTGCGACATTCAAACGGCGGCTGGCAATCGGGACCTCTCTCGGCCCTGCCGAAATATTGCGATGAAAATCTGATCGCCGCCAAGATTCCGGGTATGACGAAAATCGCGAGCACGACGACTCCTCGTCCGCGCAGGCGGGCAACGAAGGCGGCACGGCCGGTTCGGTGCAGTTCCAGAGCACGGTCGGTGAAGGATCATCTGTCAATTTCCTCCGGTCGGAGAACGGTAATTACGGAACAGGAAATAAACCGGGATTCCTGCCGCGATGAGGCATAATCCGGCCAAACTTTCTTTCGGAGTTGTCCAAAGCGTGTTGACGATCAGCAGGATCGCGCAGCCGATGAAGATCACAGGCGGCCAAGGGAACGCCGGCGTCCGATAGGCAGGCGCCGGAAGTTTGCGCCGGAAATAGAATAAACTGAATGTGTTGAGTGCGTAGAAGATCCACGACGCAAACACGATACTATCCGTGAGTTGATCGAAGCTGCCCGAGGCGGCGAGCACGCACGCCCACAAGCCTTGAACGACCGTGCTCACGACAGGTGAATGCGTGCGCGCGTTCGCTTCACCAAGCCACGACCACATCAAGCCGTCCCGGGCCATCGCGTATGGAACGCGGGCGCCGGTCAAGATCGTTCCGTTCATCGCGCCCAACGCAGAAAAGACGAAGGCGAGGGAAAGTATCACAACCGCGCCACCGCCGAAACTTTGCAAGGCGGCCTTTGTCGCGACCGGCAATGCGTCGGGATAAAGCGTGGAGTGCGAATTTACGACTTCCTCAAACGGCAAAGCGTAAAAATAAGCGAGATTGGCGCCCGCATACAAAAAGAGCACGGCTATGAGTCCCCATGTGAGCGATTGCGGAATCACGCGATCCGGGTCGCGAATTTCGCCCGCCGCCATCGGTAGATTGTTCCAGCCGTCGAAAGCCCAAAGTGCCGCGAGAACCGCCGACCCGAAGCCGGACCAGCTCTTCCATCCCGCTGATGAGGCAGCGTCGCTTAGATGATCCCAATTCGTGCCCGCTCCGAACGCCAATATCGACGCCGCCAGCCCGAAGATCATGAGAATCTTCACGGCGGTCATCACGGCTTGCAACCCTCCGCCGAAGTGAACGGAGAAGCAATTGAGCACGGTGAAAAAGACGATGATCGCAATCGCTATCTCGAGCCGGTGATTCGCCATTGGCAGAAAACTTTCGAGAAACGTCACGGAGGCGATCGCATATGCGGCGATCGAACCGGGCGAGGCGATCCAGAATCTCGTCCATCCAAAGAGAAAGCCGGTGAGCGGGCCGTACGCCTCGCGCAAAAAGACGTATTCGCCTCCAGCCGCGGGAAACAGGCAACTCAGCTCCGCGTATGTCAGCGCTCCCATGAACGAGAGCACGCCGGCCACCAGCCACGCGAGTAAGACATAGAGCGGGGGGCCCGCGTCTTGAGCCATCACCGCCGTCTTCAGGAATACGCCGGTTCCGATGATGGACCCGACCACGATCGCGAAGGACTCTGTGAAACCCAGCCGCCGCAACAAAGGCACCTTTGTCATATCTTCATCATCCTTCAACAGATCACAAATGCAACCGTAAGACATCGACCGCGCCCGCAAGAGCGATGCGACGGCAGCCTGTAGCTGGGCCGCAATCGATCCCAGCCTAGTCCATATTCTCTTTCGCTGTCCTGCCATTGGCGGGACCACATAAGCGTTACGCTCGTGGAGGACAATGTCCTTGCAAGGGCGCCCTTATCGTGGCCCGTCATCGATCTGGAAAACTTGCCGAGATCACGCGCTGTCGTGAAAAATTCCGGCGTAGCCAGCATCACGGTCATCCCTATTCGTCGCGATGCGCCATGATCGGTCATCAATCACGGTGACACGATGCCGACAGATGTTGCGCCTCGGTGTGGCTGGCAATGCTATCTGCCAGCTTCTTGACCTGCGGGCCGAGATCCTGAGCGGAGCCAAAGCGGTTCAACGCGAAAGAAGCAAAAATCGCCAATATTCCTGTCTCAATTTCGCGGCTCATTTTACCTCCTTCCGCGGTTCCTGGATTGCAGCAGCATTTGCCGCCTGATTCCTGGATTGCAGCTGGATTTGCCGCGCTCCGGTGCGAACGGCCGTCATTAATAGCTTATTCCTATCACATTCCGGCCGACGCAACGCCCGTGACCGCCAACGGCGCTCGATTCGCTGCGTTGGCGGACCGCAGTGCGAACTATGTTCCAAGACGAATTGCTGCCGAGCGCAGTATTCGTGCGCGTTGCCGGAATCTGTGATGAACTTGGACGCTAGCGGACTCGTATGCGTAACCGTCGCGGACCTTATGCGTAATCGTTATAGTTTTGGAGGAAACCTTGAGCCAGGTGCAACTTCGTCATCGAAAATT
>Ga0209465_10000063_pt1 | contig 47442 bp, 37 predicted proteins | sample PanSoiPlot1MoBio_FD_188321 | JGI IMG/M metagenome (GOLD analysis project Ga0209465, IMG submission 188321) | Tropical forest soil microbial communities from Panama analyzed to predict greenhouse gas emissions - Panama Soil Plot 1 MoBio (SPAdes)... | ecosystem: Environmental > Terrestrial > Soil...
TCGAGATAACCCGGCAGGAATTCGAAAGGTTGATGGATCCGCTGATGAATAGGACGATCGACCTTTGCAAACGGACGCTCAAGGAAAGCGGCGTTACCAGGTCCGCCGTTTCAAAGATCATCCTTGTCGGGGGCCCAACACAGATTCCGTACGTCTGGCAGCGACTCGACACAGAGCTGAGCATTCCGACGGATTCGTCGGTCGATCCTCTGACCGTCGTCGCGCGCGGCGCCTGCATTTTTGCAATGGGCCAAAAAGTGCCCGACGAAACCTCAAGGAACCGGGCGCTCCTGGCTGGTACTCACGCTTTGAGCCTAAACTATGAGGCGCTGACGGCAGAGACCGAACAGACGGTGACAGGAATTGTTGGAGGGTTGGAGGGCGGTCAGCACTACCTCAAAATCCAGTCCGATAGCGGCACGTATTCCGGCCCGAACGTCCCTCTCAAGAACGGCAAATTCTTTACGTCCGTAACGCTCGAACCCAACAAGTCCAATCTATTTTGGATTTACGTTTTTGACGCGAAAGATAATCAGATCACCGTAGACCCAGACTCGTTTACCATTGCGCACGGTCTATCCATCGCCGGCGCGCCCTTGCCTCATTCCATTGGCGTCGCTGTATCAAAAAAGGGGTTTCAGGACAGGCTCGGAAGCAAGGATGTCTTCGAACGCTTCATTGAAAAGGGCGCCGTACTCCCCGCCAAGAAAACGGAAAAATACAAAACCGTCCGTGCCCTCAAGAAAGCACAAAACGACAATCCGCTCTGGATTCGCGTTAGCGAAGGGGAATCAGACATTCCTGACCGCAACGCCTTTGTATGTGAATTGGGAATCAAAGGAAGCGACCTTCCTCGCGACCTACCCGAGGGCACGGATGTCGAGTTGACCATTGAGATCAACGAAATTCGCGAGCTGTCGGTTACCGCATACATCCCCTCGATCGACCTTACCTTAAACGCACGTTCCACTTTCATCGACGAGATCGTCAAGATTGACGAGGTCGAGAAGGAGCTGGATACCCAACTCGAACGCGCACGCTCTATGTCGTCCAACTACTCGGATGACCAGATGGAGCAGATCGTCACTGCCCTTAGCTCAGTCTCCACGAGCTTACAGAACGCTCGCATCGACCAGGACGAGAAGCGGAAAGCCGTCAAGCAGGTGCGCGACCTCAAACAGATTCTCGACGAAGCGCAGCAGGCGAGCGAGATGCCGCAGCTCACGAAGGAATTCAACGAAGGAATACGCAGCGTTACGGAGATCGTCGCTGAGATCCCCGACGCCGACGACCGGAACAAACAATCGCTTCAGTTGGTGGAGATCAAAGCCGAAGGCGAGAGGGCCATTCGAGCAAATGACAAGACACTCTTGATGGGTGTCAACGAGCGCCTCCGCGACTTGGGTGGCCGGGCAGTGTTCTCACATCCGGCAACCTGGGTTCATCACTTCCGTACCCTCATCAATGAGCGCAATTTCAGCAGTCCAAGGGAAGCGACCTATTTCATTGAGCAGGGCCAGCGGGCGATCGAGAAGAACGATATCGAAGCTCTCAAACGCAGTTGCCGAGGGCTAAACGCTCTCCGCCCGATAGAAAGTGCGCAGTCCCCCAAGATCAATACTTCCGGGATTAGACGGTGATGTTATGACCACATCACTCAAGCACAACGCGTATCATGTGCTGGGGCTGACCGGCACGGCCACCGCCAAGCAAATACTCCAGCGATCCAATGAGATCGTTCAACGTCTCAAGATAGACGACATGCCGGAATACGACCTTGATATTCAGACCTTCGAAAACTACCGCACCGAAGAGTCAGTAAAGGATGCCCTGCGGCGCCTTCAGGCGCCTAAGGCGCGCCTTAGGGAATATTTCTTTTGGTTCCGTATTGCCGATGATATCGACAAGAACGCTGCGGATCATCTTGCTCAAAGGGACTTCGGCAATGCAATTGCCGTTTGGCAGGCGGCCTCTGAGAAACAGAACGATGATGCATTCACGCACAAGCGCAATCTGGCTCTGGCGCTGACCGTATCCTTGCTGCGCGGCGTCAATCCCGCTAGCCGGATAGAGGCGTCTCTCTCAACGTGGGCCATGCTCCTGGATTCGCCAAAATTCTGGAAGGCGTTTGCTGAGGAATACAAGCAGGATGCAGAAATCCTGAGCGGCGAGGCTATTTCCGATTTCCGGAAAAATGCGGCGGGCGATCTTTCGGATGTGTATGCGGAAATACAGGAGGTCCGTGGCGGCGGGGACTTTGTCTACAGGTTCCGACAGCTCTTCAGCGCCCGCGGCAAGAAGATCGAAGAAAAAATTCTCAGCCCTGTCTTTCAGACGATTGAGAGAGCAATCGAGCAGCTTGATCAGGTGAAGCTTGGCGAGGCGGATAATTACGACAGTGCAAAAGCGAACCAGCTCAAAGGCCCGGTCGCCTCAATACAGGCGGAGCTAAACAAGCTGATCGATGCTGGTCTTTATGAAGACAGCACCACCAAACTGTTGCGTGATCGTGCAGCAGCCGCCCTGCGCAAGGTGGTCCTCGATATTCACAATCATCATAAGGACATTGATACATCCTCAAAGCTGCTCCAGTTCGCTAACAAGATCGTCGGCACAGACAGCCTCAAGGCCTTGCTCAAAACCGATCTGGAGCAGATTCAAGAGAACCTTTCCTTCGAGCAGGACAACACGCTCGCCATAGAGATACCCGGCACGTTCGGCGGCGGGACGATCGTCTTCAAGCCCGACCATTTGACCTACGATCGGCGGAAAATCTACTACAAGGACGCGACCAGAGTAGCCTATTACGCCATGCGGCGCTCGGTGAATCTGGTTCCCATTTCTCAGTCCTACAGCTTCATGGTCGGCTCCGCGGACCAAACCATCGACGTCTCCTGGGGCACCACGCTTTATATTGGCAACGAAAAGAAACAGGACGTGTGGCAAAAACTTGCTGGTATCGCGTCCCACGTGATCCAACCAAAAATCGTCGAGAAGATAGTGCGCCGCATCTTCGTCAACGGTGAAGCTGTGCATATAGGTGATATTGAATTCACACGCAAGGGATACTCGCGCGGCAAGCTATTCGGCGGCCGCGAGCACGTTCCATGGACCGATACTATTTATGTGCCGGCATTTGGCGCCGGCAATGTCACTGTCTGGAAAAACAAAAACGGTAAAGGTGTCTCGTTTGCCACGGTCCCCATGTCCACCCCAAATGCGGTCGTATTGCCTGAGTTGATTAGGGCGTGCGTGAATGTGCTGACCAATGCAAGGCGATAAGGAACACCTCAACGTTGATCTGGGATTCCTGGACGAGGCCAAGCCTCGTGAGGCTCAGACACAAGCGACTTCAACATATAAAGTTAACTGGCGCAATATCGCCATCATTGGCGGTCTCTTTATTGCCCTTTTCATCTGGGTCGAAACGAGCGATAAGACTTCGAGCCGACGATCCGCACCCGAATCGTACACACCGCCGCCCACCTACCAGCCGCAAACCCCAGTATATCGGCCGCCGGCGGCTAGCGGCGCTACCACCGTCAACAACGGCCAGTTCAGCTGCTCCAGCTACGATTCAAACCAAGCTGATTTGATAGCGCCGAAAAACGAATTTGAACTCACCCAGGCGCAAGGGGAGCTAGAGCGCCGGAGTGACGCCTTGGACTCCCTCAAACTTCAGATCGATACGAGCACAGTCAATCAATATTCGGATCAGACGGCGATCGACCGCTACAACGCAATGGTCTCGCGGTATAACGCGCAGCTGACCTTACTCAAGAGGGACTACTCGTCGCATCAGACCCGCATCGACATTTATAACCAACAAGTGCAAGCGCGGAATAACTATCTGCTAACTCACTGCAGGAGAAGTCGCTAGAGTGCCCACCGTTACAAAGCCCACACTTCACGTTGGCTTCAAGGTCGCTGATGCCCTGATAGTCAAGCACCGCGTCGAGCGTGTCTTTTTTGCTGAGGTCTACTCGCTCTCGGATGGGCGCTTTCTCTACCTTTTTCCCAAGGTAAAGCGCAAATCCGTGTCGAGCCGCGGCCGGCACAATCTCATAGAAATTTCGGTTGGCAGCGAGACGTATCCCGCGGTTCTTGTCCCCACTCACACGCGCGAGCAATTGGCGACGATCAGCGAGGACCTTTCGACGACTCGTGGCCTGGACAGCGTTGCCGGGATGAAGGACCTGAAGAACCTTCTCATCAGGGATGTCATCAATCCGCTTCTCAATCCGGAGAAGTACGAGAAGTTCAAGTTGTCGATCCCCAATGGACTGCTCCTCTATGGTCCGCCAGGATGCGGCAAGACGTTCATCGTCAAGCAGTTGGCAGAGGAGCTTCGTTATCACTTATTCGAAATGAATCCCTCGTCTGTCGGAACGCCTTACGTCCACGGCGCAGTTGGCAACATTGCCAAAGTGTTCGACATGGCGCGCAAGGAAAGTCCCGCGATTATCTTCATCGACGAAATCGAGGGCCTGATCCCCAAACGTGAAGAGCTGGGGGCGCATGCGGACATAAAGAAAGAAGAGGTCAATGAATTCCTTCTTCAGCTCAACAATGCGGGTGCTGACAGGATTTTGGTAATTGGGGCGACCAATCGGCCGCACATGATAGATTCGGCGATCCTGCGGTCGGGGAGGATGGATAAGCGCATCTTCGTGCCTCCACCTGATTTTGAAGCTCGGGAAGAAATGTTCCATCTTTGCCTCAACGGCCGCCCGTATAGCCCAACGATAGACTTGAAGAGGCTTGCTGGGATGACGGAAAACTATGTTGGCTCCGACCTGGAACTTATCGTGACAGAAGCGGCGCGCGATGCCGTTATCCTTGACAAGCCGGAGATTGATGAAGCGGCGGTCGTTCGCGCGATCGAGAAGGTGACGCCTTCACTCTCACAGCATGAAATCGACATGTACAGCGCGTTTGCTGCCATGGAGCGCTGGTAATGGCGTCCGCTTGCTACAAAGCTCAGCCGTGCAATCCCGGATGGCGTTGTGATAGCGGAGGACGCTCGCAAGCGCCACGACATCCGGGGGCGCAGTCACAATCTCCCGGGGAGAGTTGGCTTTGCGGGCGCGCCGAGACGGTCGAGTGTCAGCCGCGCCTCTTCGCTGCTGGGGCGAATGCCAAGCGCAGCCCGCGCATCGGCCGCAGCGAGATTGCGCTGGCCCAGCCCCTCGTAAAGCTTGGAACGGTCGATCAGCGCGGTATAGCCGCGGTCTGCACTCAGCGGAATCGCCTCTGTCAGATCAGCCATCGCGCGTTCCCAGTTCGATCTCCTTATGAAGGCATTGGCGCGCTGGCGGTAGATGGTGGCCAGGATGTTGGCAGCCGCGGCACTGCCGTAATTCGCCGTGAGGGCCTCAACCAGCATCGGATCGTGTGTATAGGATTCGATGAGCGCGGTACAATCCGCAATCTCCAGGTCAAATTGCTGTTTGGATTCGTAAATCGAACTGCGGCTGCGACGCGCATAGAACAGTTCGATCGGGGACAACAGCCGCGGATCATACTCGGCAAGCTCGATCGCCCTCGAGAGATCGGCCAATGCAAGGTCGGCCTTGCCGCTGTAGAGATATGCCATTCCGCGCCCGCGCAGTGCGGCGCCATATTGCGCGTCGCGCGCGAGCGCGGCGGAATAGTCTGCGATCGCGCGTTCGATCTCGCCCAGCTTGAACAGTGTCTGGCCGCGTTCCGAATAGCTGTCAGGGTATTTCGGGTCGATGCGGATCGCCTCGCTGAAATCGCGCACGGCGCGGTCGAGATCGCCCCTGAGGTTGGCGCGTTTGCCGCTCTCGATGAGTGCCGTGACCTTGGCGTTGACCGGCCTTATGGGCGGAGGCGGGGACTCCGGCGCAGGAGCGGTACGCGGTGCCGTGTCCGAGGCTGCACTGGCCGCACTACCCGGGGTCAGTATCGCCGCATTCGGTTCCGGCGCGCCCTGTGGCGGCGCGCTGAGCGCCCCGTTATCCCCGGCGGATCTCGGCAGGCCGGTTGGCGTGGTTGCCCGCCCGTAAATGGACTCATTCAAGGCTGCGAAATCCGCAAGCCAGGGAGGCTCAGTATCAGATTTCGGGGCTTCCGCGCCTCCATCTTGGGCGTCATGTGCACAAGCGCCGCGTTCCGAACGCGAAGACTCGCCGTCGCATGCCGTTGACGTTGTCGAGTTCGCCGGCGCATCCGGCGGCACTGCAAACGCCGCATCGATTGAGCTGACCCGGGTGGGACTACGATCGGTCGCGACATCGCTGGCCTGGTTGGTTACACTGGTCGCCGCGCTCGGTTCGACATGGACACCCGAAATCAACCGTCCGACGGGACCATCGATCAGGCTCCGGTAGGTGGTGTTGTTGTCGACGTATAAGCCGAACAAAATCGTCCCTGCGATGGTCAGCAGGATCGCGGCAACACCGATTGGACTAGCCAGCAGACGCAGTAATCTCGCCAGGACCAACATGGCTGAAACAGCGGGTCGAAGCCCAAACACGATCAGCACGAAGCGCAACGCTGTTCCGACAGCTGTCATCGCCCTGCCGAGCGAACCAAGAGCCCGCGCGGCGGCACCGTGCTCGATAGGGCGTTCGGGCGGATCCTCCCACATCGCCGGTTCGGCGTCTTGCGCCTGCCACTGCCGTTCGATCCGCCCTATGGTCAGGTCGAGGACAAGCTTTTCGAGTTCGATGATCGGTTCCGGCAGCCGCATAAGCTGCAGGTGGCGCTCGACGACGGAGCGCGCGTGAGCATAAACCTCTTCGCGCTTATCAGGCGTATTGTCGGTGAGGTTGGCTACAGCGTCTTCGACGATCGGCCGGTAGTCGATCGAGAGCACGCGGGCGGCGGCCAAGATCCTGGCCTCGCGCCGGCCTGAGGCGCGAGGCTCGCCGACGTTCGTCGCTGAACCGCACTGAGCATCCATGTGGAACCGCAACTCGTCCCAAAAAGCTGTAGGCAGCCTAGCGTAATGACTCTAACGTTTCACACCCATCGGCGTCAGGCTCCCCCTCTGCGCTCGGGACCAGGAATGACAAGATACAAGTATTCGTGACCGCACATTAGCTGAATCTTTGTGGAAAATCACGTGCTTTGACGCGTTCTCTAACGGTTACGACTGGCGTCATAATCGGTTCATTGGTTCCAAACAAGGCGTCCGCTTTAGATCCGACGCGGAGCTGGGTAGCATATTGCCGCGCTGCTACACTGTGGATGTCTGGAAACCGCGATGCTGATCGATGGAAAGTGGATGTGCGGCGTGTGGGTCGAGGCCGACGGCTGGTCTGTCGGTATCATTGATCAGACGAAGCTGCCGCATGCGTTGGTGACGCTGCGGCTTGCGACTCTTACGGATGCGGCCCGCGCCATCTCAACGATGCAGACGCGGGGTGCGCCGGCAATCGGGGCGGTTGCGGCGTACGGGCTGTGCCTCGCATTGCGCGCCGATGCGTCCGACGCTGCGCTCGAGGAGGCATATGCGACCCTCGTGGCCACGCGACCCACGGCGGTCAACTTGAAATGGGCCCTCGACGAAATCGCGGCAGCTGTGCGTAACCAGCCGCGGGACGAGCGCGTCTCCGCTGCCTACGCGCGCGCCGCCGCGATCTGCCGGGAGGACATTGCCAACAACGAGGCCATCGGACGCCACGGCCTTGCGGTGATCGAACGCATTGCCGCCGCCAAGGCGCCCGGCGCGCCAGTCAATGTGCTCACCCACTGCAACGCGGGGTGGCTCGCGACGGTCGACTGGGGCACCGCAACCGCGCCGATCTACAAGGCGCATCTCAAGGGCCTGCCGGTCCATGTCTGGGTTGATGAAACCCGGCCGCGCAACCAGGGCGCCGCGCTGACCGCCTGGGAGCTTGGCCACCAGGGCGTCCCCCATGCGGTGATCGCCGACAACGCCGGCGGGCACCTGATGCAGCACGGACTCGTCGATCTCGTTATCACCGGCGCTGACCGCGTCACCGCGCAAGGCGACGTGTGCAACAAGATCGGCACCTATCTCAAAGCGCTCGCAGCGCGGGACAACGGCGTGCCGTTCTTTGCAGCGGTGCCGTCGTCGACCATCGATTTTTCACTTGTCGACGGGATTGCCGAGATCCCAATCGAACAACGCGGGCCCGAGGAGGTCGCTACCATAACGGGCCGCGCCGCCGACGGCCGGATCGAGACCGTGACGGTGGTGCCCAACGGCTCGCCGGTCGCCAACTACGCCTTCGACGTGACGCCGGCGGGGCTTGTGACGGGCCTCATCACGGAGCGCGGGGTAGTGGAGGCGACACGCGAGGGGCTGGCAGAGCGCTTTCCGGAGCGGGTGAGGGGGTGAAGCCGATCGACGAATGGCGGGCTGTAAAACGTCGGCGTTTGAAAAAGGGACTGACCGGCCGCAAATCATGAGGCGGGTTGACCCAGAGCGGAAGCAACAGCTTCCGCCACGAGTGAACAGTTCACGATGCGAGCCAAAGCGAGTTAATCAACCGTTCACAAGCGAGCAGCCGCCGTCTTCGAGCGGGCGGAATGCGCAATTTGTAGAAGCCACCAGGATACGTAAACTCCTCGGGTTTTTTGCAGCCCGCTAGTCGGTTTCCTCTTGGGCGGCGCGGAAGGCCTTGAGTAGCTCGGTCGCTCTGCTTTCTGGTGCAATGTGTACGACGTAAGTTCTCTCGAGCTTCAATGATGGGTGCGCGCATCCCGCGGCGAACCAGAATGTTTCCTGAAGCGACTCGTTCGCATGCCAAGTCGTCATGACAAAGTCGTCGTCGGGGATTTCTCCGTAATCGAACATAGCCAAACTGGCTAAATCGACGCTGGTATCCCAATCACCGCACTTCCACCCCCAAGCCAGCATGTAACGGCAACCGCTTCGGACGAGCCAGTCGCTGACCTGCGCTTGCCACTCGGGCGTCACTTCGCTGTCGACCACAACCACAGCCTTGAAAGGTGCAACACCTTCCAGTCGCGGCGGCGGGGCTTCGCCGGGCTTCAGATGCAGGTATCTGGGCGTTTCCATTTGCCGACTATCGCTCAATCGGCGGCCGGTCGGGAGTTCGCTTTGGGCTTCTATTGTGCGATGCATAAGTCCGGAAGCGGCCCATCACGATCAAGAAGCGAGGGCCGCAACGTCTCCTGGCAGCTGAAGCTGATCTTTAGGCGCGCCTCGGCGATTACAGCACTCGCTGGTCCCCGACTGCGCCTTCGACGTCGGTGCGGCTCATTACCCGCCCCATCACCGAGCGCGGCGTAATAGCCGGAGCGCGAGAGGCTGCGGCGAGCTTGCCCCGCGCATGCGACGGTGAGGGCACGATCATGCGCGGTGCCCGTGCGCCTCCTCCCTCGGCAAGCGGTCGCCGGCGCTGAAGTCGATGACGCGCGCGCAGCTTGCGCTCGTCTTGCTTAACGCGCTCGGCAGCGCTCTCCGCCGACGCAAGTTCGATCAGAAAACGCCCGAAGAGCGCGGAGACGCAAGTACCGTGTTTGGCCGCCCTCATGCGTGCCCGATAGGTGTCTTCGTCTATCGAAACTGTGATGTTTTTCATGTTTACGCTTTTCGCTGCCCCGCCGGCCGTTTTGATGGCGCTTTTTTCTTGATTGGCACGTGCGGGGCACGCCCCCGGCGTTCCGCAATGGCAAGTGCACGAGCGGCCCAGACCGCCAGCTCATCGGGCTCGTCGTAGAGCCGCACGGGCAGACGCCAAAAATGCCGCGATGGCCGCCCGGCATGAGCCTTTGCGAGGGGGTAAACGAACGGGGCGCTGCCTTCGCGTTCAAATTCCGGAATGCTCGCCACATCCACCCTCAGATAAATCGTGCCGTCGAAGACGATCCCGAACATGAGCCCTTCGGCGTAAAGACCGGCGCCGCCGAACATGCGCTTCATCGTCACGGGACGGAATGGTGCGAACAGTTCGTGAATGAAGTCGGGATCCAAGCGGGTGACCTTGAGTTTGTGGTGACCTTGCGTGAGTTGATAGCAAATAGGGGGGTTAGCTGAAGGCGTAACCCGCCGTCCGTGGCGGATTATGCTGCGCTAATTCGCCCTACGAGTCTGTAGCCCGGATAGAGCGCAGCGAAATCCGGGAACGGCTTATCCCAATGGTAATGCTGCCCCCGGGTTTCGCTGCCGCTCAATCCGGGCTACAGACCTACCGCCCTCTACTCCGGCTTGATGTTGGCTGCCTTGATGATCGGCCACCACTTCTCGATTTCGGCCCGTTGAAGCGATGCGAGCGCTTCGGCCGTTTGCTGTTCGGGCGGCAGCGTTTCCAGGCCGAGATCGGAGAGGCGGCGCGCAACGGCGGGCTCGGCCAGCGCATGGGTAGCCGCCGCATTGAGCTTCGTAACAATGTCCTTGGGCATCCCCTTGGGACCGAACAGCCCATACCAGGTCGACATGTGAAATCCTGGCAGTCCGGCTTCGTCCACGGTCGGGATGTCGGGCGCCGAGGCGAGGCGGGTACTGGCAGTGACTGCATAGGCCCTGATCTTGCCGCCCTGCAGATAGGGCAGGGAGTTCGACACCACATCCAACATCAGGTCGATCTGTCCGGCCATGACGTCCTGCAGTGCTGGCGCGGCGCCGCGATACGGCACAAGCTGAAAGCGAACGCCCGTCAATTGCTGGAACAGAAGCGCAGCCATGTGGGTGCTGGCGCCCGCCCCGGCGGTGCCGGCCGACGCCTTGTCCTGGTTGAGCTTGAGCCAGCCGATGAGCTCGCGGAGGTCCTTCGCCGGCAAGGAGGCCCTGGCAACGATCACGTGGGGATTGCTGGAAATCAGCACGATCGGCTCGAAATCCTTCACCACGTCGTAAGGCAGCGCATAGATCGCGGCGTTGAGTACATGGGTGCCCAGGAATCCCATGCCGAAGGTATAGCCGTCAGGCACCGAGCGGGCGACGCGGCCGGTCCCGACCGTGCCGGCTGCGCCGGTGACATTCTCGACAATGACAGGTTGGCCGAGCGAAGCCCGCATCGGCTCGGCCAGGATGCGCGCCAATGTGTCAAGCGGTCCACCTGCCGCAAGCGGCACCACCATGGTGATGGGGCGGGACGGATAGACCTGGGCCGACGCCGAACCGCCGACAGTTGCGACGGCGAATACCAGCAATGAAAGGAGCGCGCGAATCTTCATGGCCATTTCTCCGCAGATCGGGCTGAGGACTATTTCGTGCCGCGTCAGTCGATCTCACTCAGTCTGATCGAGAAGTTGGGAAGCGCCGGCGTGATGAGCGCATGTTCGGGCCCGCATTTGACAACCGATGACCATCCGTCGCCGCTCGGACCGGTATGGATCCAGGTTGTGCGCTCGTTTGCGTCGATGACCCAAAACTCCCTGACTCGATGGCGGGCATAAAGCCGCGCCTTGAGCCCCTTGTCGTAGGCGAGGCTTGAGACCGCGACCTCAATAACGAGACGGGCTTCGCCGGGGTCGAGCTGGGCGAACCCCGTGGAGGATTTCTTGAATAACTCCCTGGGAAAAACCGCAAGATCGGGTTCAAGCATAATCATCTCGGTAAGTCGCAGCGTTGCTTCGACGCCGACCGTCAGGTCCTCCGGTAAGGCACGCGCGACTGCGACAGTCAGAGCTGATTTGATCCGCTCGTGCGCGATTCCCTTGGCCGCCATCATCACGATTTCCCCCTCGATCAGCTCGAACTTCTCGTCCTCGCGGATGATGCCGGCTTCGATCATGCGACTGATATCCTCGACGGTGAATGCCCGGCGCGGGAAACCTTCGGCAGCGGTGGTGACGGCAACGTTCATGTGGCTACGCTTTCGTTACCGGCGGAATATACCATTTGTGGCTCTTCGATGCGACAGCACCGGCCGACAGTAGCGCTTCAGCGCGCAGTCCCGTTCTGACCGGCGTCGATCGCCGCAGCATGCCGCACGTAACGACTGACCCGAAAGGCCTGGATTCTCCTCGCACCCCCATGCGGCAACTTGACAAGCGCTTTCGCGAAGGCACACAATCCATTTTCCAATCATATAATTTCGTGGGAGGCTTCTAATGCCCGGAATGAAGAGAGCCTCGTCTTACGCGGTCATCGGGGCGTGTCTGCTCTTGGCGGGATCGGTAACGCAGGCGGGCAGCCAACCGGCTGCTTCCTCTACCGCGCCGCCTACTTCCTCCACCGCATCGCCGTCGCTCGATTACGAATTTTTCAAAGCCAAGATCGAGCCCATCTTCCTTGCCAAGCGTACTGGCCACGCGCGATGCGTCGTTTGCCATACGTTCAACAACGCGCCGTTCCATCTGGTGCGGCGCTCGCCTGGGAGCGCGACCTGGAACGAAGAGCAGTCGCGCCGGAACTTCCAGCTGGTGCAGAAGGTGGTTGTGCCCGGCTGGGAGGGGAGCAAACTGATCACACATCCGCTCGCCGAAGAGGCGGGTGGTGATCCCCATCACGGGGGAGGGCAGCAATTCAACTCCCAGAACGACCCTGAGTGGCTGACATTGAAAGAATTCGTGCTTGGAGCGAAGCTGAAGTAGCAGCAGTTACGGACTTGTCTCCTGATAGACGTGCCTCCTGACAAGTCTCAGGAGGATAGCTTTTCGCGCAAAGAGGGATGACGAAGATGACGAGCAAACAGGCATTTCGTGGCGGTCTTGCGGCTTTGGCCGGGATCGTTCTGTGTACGGTATCATGTTCAGTAGTGGCTGCGCAGGGCTCGAAACTGCGGGTCATCCAGACGAACTCCGCCGGTGATAACATCCACATCATCAATCCTGCGACCAACAAGGTGGTGGCAGAGATCAAGGGGGTCGAAGCGCCCCATGGGGTCGTGGTGGCACCGGACAACAGCCGAATCTACGTCAGCGAGCAGGCGGAAAATACGGTCACCGTTTTCGACGGAAAAACGCTCCAGGTGACCAAACGAATTCCTCTGAGCGGGAATCCCAACCTCATTGACATAACGCCCGACGGGCGATGGATCTATGTCGCGATCGCCCTTACGTACGACGACGTATCGGAGTTTCCACAGATCAAGGCCAATGCGACCGGCGGCGTCGATATCATTGACACTGTCGCGCTCGAGAACGTCAAGACGATCCCGCTCAAGGGCGGCATCCACGACCTCAACGTCACACCGGACGGCAAGTATGTGCTTGCTGGCGCCAGCAGGGGCGCCAAACCGCCTGCGAACTCGATGTTCGTGATCGACACGCAGACTAAGGAGGTCGCTTGGACGTTACCCATGAGTCCGTCGCCCTCGCCGATGGCAATCACGAAGAATCCCGACGGCTCTACCGATAAGGTATACGCCCAATTGGGTGGTTTTAACGGCTTTGCGGTCGTGGATTTTGCAACCCGCGTAAGAACCAATCAAATCAAGCTTCCCGACATAGCTCCGGACAAACAGAACCCGCACGGGCCGCCTGCCGGGTCCCACGGGATCGCCGTCACCTCGGACCAGAAAACGCTATTGGTCAACAGCCGGCTGAACAACGCTCTCTACTCTTATTCGCTCCCGGATTTGAAGCTGCTGGGCAGTGTTACGCTTGGCGGAAAGGGAGCAGGCTGGTTGACGATTACGCCTGACAACAAGACGGCCTATGTGGCGAACGAACATACGAACAACGTCTCGGCGGTCGACATTGCGTCCATGAAGGAAGTCGCTGTCATCCCGGTTGGGTTCGCGCCGGCACGGAACGCCACCTGGATGGCCCCATAGGTCACCCGAAGGTTGAAGTAGCGTAAGAACCGCAGCCCGGGTTGAGCGACAGCGAAACCCGGGAGCGGCGTAGCTGTTTCGCAAAAAGCGGGCTCAGTCGAAATTCGCTTTGCGCTTTCGGACCACAGGAGATCAATCTCCCAAAAGGAGGCGATGATGCGGATGCACCAGATAGCGATTGCTGGATTGGCTGTCGCTCTGTCTATACCGAGCCATGCACAGCAGAAGACCGGACTCGCGGCGGCTGCCGAAGCTATGGGTGCCGTGAGCTTGAATTCGATCGTGTACACGGGCAGCGGCGATTTCTTCAGCTTTGGGCAGGCCTTCGAGCCAGGCGGGCACTGGCCGCGCTTCATACAGCGCACCTACAGCGCTGCCATCAACTACCAGACGCCGGCGATGCGGCTCGTTCAGGTACGTTCGCAAGGGGAGCACCCACCGCGCGGCGGCGGGGCGCAGGCAGTTGGGGCGGACCAGCGTACGGTTTCGGTTGTGAGCGGCAAATTTGCCTGGCAGGAAGCTGGCAACCAGGCGATCCCCAACGCCGGCGCCGTCGGCGATCGTCTGCACCAATTATGGGCCACGCCGCACGGCGTGATCAAGGCCGCCATGGCCAATGGCGCGCGCGTTGACGGCAACACCGCGACTTTCAGCCTCGACGGCAGAGAGGTCAGGGCGACACTCAACGCGCAGAACCTGATTGAAAAGGTGAGCTACCTGTCGACCAACGAAGTGATCGGCGATTATCCGATCGAGATCGCGTACACCGATTATGCTGATTTCGGTGGAATGAAATTCCCGCGGCACATCGTGCAGATGGAGGATGGCCACCCGACGCTCGACATCACGGTCAGCGAGGTTAAGCCCAATGCCGCCGTGACGATCGATGTGCCGGCCAACGTCCGAGAGGCCGCCGTCCCGCCGGCCAGGCCCGGGGTGACGGTAGATAAGCTCGCGGATGGCGTGTGGTACTTCGGCACGCCCAATGCGCGCAACTGGGCGGTCGAATTCAACGATCATGTCGCGGTCGTCGAAGGCATCGGCAGCGAAGCGCGCTCGCTGGCGGTTATCGACGAAATCGCCAAGGTCATCCCGAACAAGCCAATCCGCTATGTCATCAATACGCATGCGCATTACGACCATGCGGGCGGACTTCGCACCTATGTGGCGAAAGGCGTGACCGTCGTCACCCACGAACTGAACAAGCCGTTCTTTGAAAAAGTGTGGGCAAGACCGCGGACGATCGCACCCGACCTTCTATCGAAATCACCCAAGCCCGCGGCTTTCGAAACCGTAAGCGACAAAAAGGTAATGACCGACGGAACCAGAACGTTGGAAATCTACCACATGAAGGGCACCAGCCATAACGTCGCCAACCTGCTGGTGTTCATGCCGAAGGAAGGGCTGCTGTATTACGGCGACGGATACAATCCGCCGGCCGGCGACGACCCGAGGGATCCGGCGCGCACGCCGGAGCAGATGATCGACCTCTACCGCGTTATCACGATGAACAATCTCGACGTGAAGACGATCGCCCCCGCGCACGGCTCTGGAGCGAAACCCTACAACAACCTAAAGAAAGCGATCGGGTTGATTCCGTTGTGACGCTGAGTCGGTGGGGCTTCTTAACCTCTCCCCGCTTGCGGGGAGAGGTTGGAATGAGCGCGTCTTACGCGCTCATTCCGGGTGAGGGGGCTTCTCCGCGAGAGCTTGTGGAAAGGCCCCTCACCCCACCCCTCTCCCCGCAAGCGCGGAGAGGGAGCAACCTATTCGCTTGTCGCGCGACGACTGGACTTATCGAAGCACCCCTTTGCTGCACGATATCCCGCGCGGAACAGTCCACCGTAACGCCGTATTTGGTTGACCTGCCACCCGCTCTCCATCTAAGGAGCGGTGCGAGACCGCATTTCGATATCACCGAGCCGATGGAGAACACTTATGGGACGCCGCTTCAAAAACATTCTTGAAACGGTGGGCAATACGCCAGTTGTGCGGATCAACAGGCTCGCTCCTCCAGACGTAAATCTCTACGTCAAGATCGAAGCGTTCAATCCGTTGGGCTCGGTCAAGGACCGCCTTGCGCTCGGTGTCATCGAGGCAGCGGAGCGCTCGGGAGAATTGAAGCCCGGGCAAACCGTCATCGAGGCCACGAGCGGCAACACCGGTATCGGTCTCGCAATGGTGTGCGCCCAAAGGGGCTACCCGCTGGTCGTGACCATGGCCGAGACCTTCAGTGTCGAGCGCCGCAGGCTGATGCGTTTTCTCGGCGCCAAGGTGGTGCTCACGCCAGCGGCGCAGCGTGGAATGGGAATGGTCACAAAAGCCATTGAGCTGGCCAAAACACACGGCTGGTTCCTGACCCGCCAGTTCGAGAATGAGGCCAATCCCGACTTTCATTCACGGACGACTGCGGTGGAGATCCTCGAAGACTTCAAGGGCGAACCGCTCGACTTCTGGGTCACGGGCTATGGCACGGGCGGCACGCTCAAAGGCGTGGCACGGGTATTGGCGAAAGAGAGGCCCGAAACGAAGGTCATCGTCTGCGAACCCGAGGACGCTCAGCTTTTGGGCAGTGGGATCGCGCAGCAGCGGAACCCTGACGGCTCGCCTGTGGTGGCCCACCCCTCGTTCAAGCCGCACCCGATGCAGGGCTGGACTCCGGATTTCATCCCGAAGCTCACGGCGGATGCGGTCGACACGGGCGTCATCCATCGTCTTCTACCGATCCCCAATGCTGAAGCGTTGCGGTGGAGCCGCGAACTGGCTCAGAAGGAAGGGATCTTTGTTGGCATCACGGCCGGTGGCACCTTTGCGGGTGCCCTGCGCGTCTGCACCGACGCTCCGAAAGGCGCGACGATTCTCTGCATGTTGCCCGACACCGGTGAACGCTATTTGAGCACGCCGCTGTTCGCGGATATCCCCGCCGACATGAATGAAGAGGAGATGGCGATTTCGCGCTCGACGCCGGCTGCGCAGTTCGGCGCCTGATCCGTTGTGGCACGCGGGCCGCGACCATAATGTCTGTAGTGTCAGCGCGCATCAGGGCTGCAGATGCCGCGTTCGCCGCCCTGACGCGTTTCTACTTTGACTCGCGGTATGGCGCGCGGCGGCTCGAAGCCGGCGTCTGCGATTTCACCTTCGGCAATCCGCACGAAATGCCACTCGACGGGATCGTCTCAGCGCTCCGCAAGCGCGCGATGCCGCGCAACGAAAACTGGTTTGCCTATAAGACAAGCGATCCGCACGCGCAGGAATTTCTCGCCGAGCAGGTCGGGCAGGAACTTGACCTGGCCTTCATGCCGGCCGACATCGCGCTCACCGCTGGCGCCTTCGCGGCCATAGCTGTGGCGTTCCGCTTGATCCTGGATGCGGGCGATGAAGTCGTCTTCTCCGAACCGGCGTGGTTCTGCTACGAGCCAATGCTGCTCGCTGCGGATGCTGTGCCGCGCAAGGTCAGACTCAAGCCGCCACTATTTGATCTTGATTTCGGGGCCATCGAGGCGGCAATCGGCCCCCGGACCCGGATGGTGATCGTCAACACGCCGCACAATCCGACCGGGCGGATTTACAATCATGAAACATTGCGGCAGCTCGCTGAACTGCTCGAACGCGCCTCGGCCAGGATCGGCCATCGCATATTCCTGCTGTCGGACGAGCCGTATCGACGGTTGCGCTTCGATGGGCGCGACTTCACCAGTCCGGCGAAGCTGTATCCGTGGACGCTGATCTCCTATAGCTACGGCAAGGTTCTACTCATACCCGGCCAACGGCTCGGCTATCTGGCGATCTCGCCGCTGATGCCTACAGCGGAACGGAAAGCGCTCTGCGGCGCCGTATTTTCCGCTCAGATGTCGCTCGGCTGGTGCTTTCCCAGCGCCGTGATGCAATACGCGGTGCCTGACCTCGAAAACCTTTCGATCGACCAGAAGGTGCTGGCGCGACGTCGCGACCGGCTTACCGCAGTGCTTGCAAGGTCCGGCTACGACGTATTGGCGCCCGAGGGGACGTTTTATCTCTGGAGCAGGTGGCCGAAGGGCGATCCCGAGCACTTGTGGAACGCGCTCGCCGATCGCGATCTCTTCGTCATGCCCGGCGCCATCATGAATACACCCGACTACTTCCGCATCAGTCTGACCGCGTCGGACGACATGATCGACCGCGCGATGCCGGTGTTCGAGGATGTGGGGCGGTGGGCCGCGCACCGGGATCCGCTCTGATAACTGGACGATGCCGCATCAACGCCCCGGTTTACCCCATGGCCCGTCAGGTTTGTCATTGCTCGTCGGCGCTGCCGGCGGGGTGTCGAGATCAATCGGCGGTCGATCCGGCAGGAACGGCCGCTGTGATGTGGGCTCCGGTGCAGGCTGTCCCCATGGCGCGCCAGGCTGCGGCGGCTGATCAGCTGCGCTACCCCACCGGCCCGCCTGCGCCTCGTGCGGCGCGGCTTGTCCTTGTGCCTCGCCGTCCGTCTGCGCCTCCTCCGGGCCTGGCTGCGCCAACGGGCCGGGGTCGTGTCCGCCCATCACCTCGACCAGCACCTTGATGCGCTTCTCGATCGGTGGGTGGGTGGAAAACAGGTCCGTGAATTCCTCGCGCGGATTGTCGACGCACATTTCCATCACGGCCGAGGTCGCGCCGTGAAGTTCGCCGCGCCCTTCGATCTTGCGCAGCGCCAAGATCATGGCATCTGGATTTTTTGTGAGTTCGACGGAGCCCGCGTCGGCAAGAAACTCGCGCGTGCGCGACAACGCGAGCCGGATCACGCTGGAGAGCAGCCAGGCGATGCCGACCAGCGCGACCGCGATCACGACGGCGATGAAATTCCCGCCCCTGCCGCGCTCGCTGTCGCCGTCACTTGATCGTCGCGAACGGAAGCCGCCGTAGAACCACATCCGGAAAAACATCTCGGCAAAGAACGCGATCACGCCCGCGATGATCACGGCAATGACCAGCATGCGCACATCGCCGTTGCGGATGTGGGTCAGCTCGTGACCAAGCACCGCCTCAAGCTCGGCGTCGTCAAGATAGGCAAGCAGAGCGGTCGTCACTGTGATGGCATACTGCTTCTCGTTCATGCCGGTCGCGAAGGCATTGAGCGCATCGCTCTCCATCACCTTGAGCTTGGGCATGGTGATGCCGCGCGAGATGCAGAGGTTTTCAAGGAGGTTATAGAGGCGCGGCTCCTCGGTGCGGCTCACTTCGCGCCCGCCGGTCAAAGCGTCGATCATCGCCTGATGGAAATAATACGCGATCACGATCCAGGCGGCAGTGCCGATGGTCGCGAACGGCGCGGCGGCGACGAGATCCTCCCACGCCTTGCGCGCAAGGTATTGCAGCGAAGCGCTATAGGACATTGCTTCGCCGGCCAGCGCGCCGGCATAGACCAGCAGGTAGACGAGTCCGAACAGTCCGACCAGCAGCGCGATCGAACGGCGCTTGTTGGATTCGATGTGGCTGTAAAGCCCGTAGGCTGCCATGATTCGCGCCTGTGGTCAGAATTTCACCTGCGGCGCCTCTGTGATGGTCTTGCGCTCCTCCCCGAGATCGAAGAATGGCTTCGACGTGAAGCCGAGCGAGGCCGCGAACAGCGCCGCTGGGAACTGCTGGATGCGGGCATTGTATTCGCTCACCGCGTTGTTGAAGAAACGCCGGGCGGCGGCCAGTTTGTTTTCGATATCGGTGAGCTGGGCCTGCAACTGCTGGAAGTTCGCGTTCGCCTTGAGGTCCGGGTATGCCTCCGACAACGCGATCAGCCGGCCAAGCGTTCCGCTGAGCTGCTGCTCGGCGGCGGCCTGCGCCTGCGGGCCCTGCGCCGTCATGGCGGCATTGCGGGCCTGGATGACGGCTTCGAGGGTGCCGCGCTCGTGGGCCGCGTAGCCCTTCACGGTCTCGACGAGGTTGGGGATGAGATCGTGGCGCTGGCGCAATTGAACGTCGATATCCGCAAACGCCTGGCTCACCCGCTGCCCCATGGCGACGAGACCGTTGTAGATGCTGATGGCCCAAACCACGATAACGGCAATGATGCCGAGGACGACCCAGCCGGTGGTAGACATGCTTTGCTCCTGAGTGATTTTTGCGCCCGAGGCCAGTCGAAGCGAACCAGAGGCAACGGTCGCATCTCCCGGACTGACGCAATCGTAGGGCGGGTTCGCTTTAACCCGTCGCTCCGATCATCGAGCGACGGATTACGCTGTGCTAATCCGCCCTACCATGCGACCCGCCGTCAGATATAGCGGGAGCCGGCCCGAAAATCGCCCCCTATTTTGTCGCGTGGATGATCGGGATGTTCGATTCGCCATTCATTCGCGTAGCACGCTGTCGCCCCATCGCCACGATTTGCGTCGCCGATAGGTGTCCGCATCGCGACGCGACGCCACGTCCATCACGACACCGCCTTCGACGCACAGCTTCGCCGTAATGGTCGCTTTCGTGATTTTCGGCGGCGCCAGGACGCGGGCATCAATGGGTCGCGGCTTGTCACGTGAGAGCACCACATAGGAGAATTTCTCGTCCTCGAAAGGTACGTCGGCGCCCTTGATACGCCGGTGATCGCGTGAACGCGGCAGCCGTTGGGCGAAATGGCACCAGTCAGGGGGCCGCAGCGGACACGGATTCCCATGCGGGCACGGCGCTGCCAGATGTGCGCCGGTCGCAATCAATTCGTTGCGCATGCGCAGCACGCGCCCATAGCCTTGCGGCGTGCCGGGCTCGATGATCACGAGCGCGCCGGCGGTCGCCTCCCAGAGCAGCTGCGTGAAGCGCGTGAGCGCATCGGGTCTAATTTCGCAGGCCACATAGCTAGCGACCACAAGGTCGGCGGGTTGCGTCCCGGCAAGCAGCATGACCGCGTCGCCATGCTGGTAAGATTGTCCACCGGCTGCCTGGCGCAGCACTTCGCGGTCCGCTTCGTTCATCAGCATCAGCGCCAATTCCCGCAACCCGGCATTGCCATCGATGAGGCGAATATCAACGAGCGTTTCAAATGCCACGGCCGCCGCAAACGCGACCGTTCCAGGTCCGGCGCCGACGTCCAGCATGCTGCGCGGCCGGAACGTCGGCAGCGTCTCGCCGATGGCATTGAGAACCGCCGCCGTAGCCGCGTAGGTGGCAGGCAGACGGGTAAGGGCGTAGGCAAGAACATCATCGGCAGTCGCGATCCTCTGTGATCCACCGCCCGCCCGGTAATTCCGTGATTGCGCCGCCGCGCGCTCAGCGATGGCCTTCCGCGACATACCGTGGGCGAGCCTATCGAGTCCCGCCTTGAGGTCGGGCGGAAGATCGGGAGAAAGGCGCATCGGGAGCAAAAGCAGTTTTGTTCGAGTTTGTTTACGGGGTTCCAAACCCGAGCAGTTCGTACACCATGCAGCCACATAAAGTCATTTTGTGAATTACGTCCTTCATGGAAGAAACGAACTCAAAGCTTTGCGCCAATTGCATCCACCGACTCTCCATTTCGAGATAAGCGGCCCCGATATCCGAGTTGGTGACATCCGTAGCTGCGTTGGCGATCTCGTTCGCCTTTTCTCGGCATTCCGCTGCTTTGTTGTGACAAGCGCAGATATGTTCCGCCAACGCCTTGAGCATGAGACGCGTACGCGATTTGTCTAGCCCCTACGCCACCGCCTCGCGCTCGCGTATCTTGACCGCATCCTCGAGATCGACCGAGACCAGCTGCGATACGCCACGCTCCGCCATGGTGACGCCGAACAAGCGGTCCATGCGGGCCATGGTGATCGGATTGTGCGTGATGATGATGAAGCGCGTTTCGGTCGATTTGGCCATCTGGTCAAGGAGGTCGCAGAAGCGGTCCACGTTATGATCGTCGAGCGGCGCGTCGACTTCGTCCAGCACGCAGATCGGCGCCGGATTGGTAAGAAACACCGCAAAGATCAGCGCCAGCGCGGTGAGCGCCTGCTCGCCCCCGGAGAGCAGCGACAGTGTCGCCGGCTTCTTGCCCGGCGGCTTTGCGAGGATTTCCAGCCCCGCCTCCAGCGGATCGTCATGCTCGATGAGCTGCAATTCCGCGGTACCGCCGCCGAACAGGTCCGTGAACAGGCGCTGGAAGTGGCCGCTGACCACCTCGAAGGAGCTGAGCAGCCGTTCGCGCGCCTCGCGGTTGAGGCTCTGAATGCCCTGGCGCAGCCGCTTGATAGCCTCGATCAGATCGTCGCGCTCGGAAGTCAGCGTGGTGTGCTGGGCCTCGACTTCGCGCAGTTCCTCCTCGGCGCGCAGGTTGACGGCGCCGAGCCGCTCGCGGTCGCGCTTGAGCTTGTCAAGCTCCGCCTCGATCGTCGCGATGTCGGGCAACGGCGCATTGGCATCGAAGCCCGCGAGGCTGGCCAGCGTTTCAGGTTCTGTGTCGAGTATTTCACGGATCTCGGTGGCGAGGTCGGCAAGGCGGCGCTTCAGTGCCTCATGGCGCTCTTCCGCGCGCGCGCATGTTTCGCGCGCCGCCGACAGCGCTTCCAGTGCGGCGCGCGCGATGCGGTCGGCCGTCGCCAGCATATTCTCGCCTTCGGCAAGGCGATCGGCGGCTTCGCGGCGCGCGGTTTCTGCGGCCTCGATTTCACCGATCAGCGCGCGGCGCTTGGCCTCGAACAGCTGCGGCGCGTCGGCGAGACTTTCATGCTCGGTCTTCGTGTCGGCGAGGCGCGCTTCGATGGTGGCGATCTGAGTTGCGGCACCGTCGCGCCGCGCCTTCCAGTCCACGGCTTCCGAAGCGATCGCAGCGAGCCGACGTTGCGTAAGTTCAAGCTCGCGGGCGAGCGCCTGGGCTTCGGCGCGCACCTCGGCGACCCTTCTGCGATCGTCCGCGACCTTCGTGTGTGTCTCGGCCAACCGCGCTTCGAGATCGGAGCTGGGCGGGAGAGCCGCTCGCTCCGCCGCGGCATCCGCGCAGGCGGCATCCGCTTCCTCCACAGAGGTAGTGAGTCTCGCCTGCGCCTCGACCAGGGCGGAGCGGCGCGAGGTGATGCGGTTGAGCTCACGTTCGGCGGCGGCGTAGCGGTCGCGCACGGCCTCGGCCTCGTGTTGCAGGTCACGCCAGCGCATCCGCGCCGCGTTCTCGGCGTCACGGGTCGCTGCGACTTCCGCCTCCGCGACAGTGACTGATTCGCGTCGAATGTAAAGGTCCGCCCGCACGATGCGCAGTTCTGCCTCGATGTCGGCGAGACGGTTGCGGCCGGCGAGACGGCGCGCGGCCCCGGTCGGCGCATGGGCCGCGACCGCGTAGCCATCCCAGCGCCACATGTCGCCCTCCTGCGAAACCAGCCGCTGCCCCGGCTTGAGATCGCGGGCGAGGCGGGCGCCGTCGGCGCGCGCGACCACGCCGATCTGCTTGAGACGGCGCATCATGGCGTCGGGCGCAGCGGTGATGAAGCCGGATAGAGGCTGCACTCCTTCCGGCAATGCCGGATCGTTCGGGTCGACGGGCGCACCGCCCCAGTGCATCGGCGCAGCCGGCTCGACCGGAGCATCGAGGTCATCGCCGAGCGCGGCGCCCAGCGCGGTTTCGTAGCCTTTGTCCACTGTGAGCAGATCAATCGCCGGCGGCCACAGCTTCCTGTTATCGACATGCAGCAGCCGGGCGAGGGTCTTTGCTTCGGTTTCGAGCCGGTGGGTGTTGCGCTCGACTTCGCTGAGAGGCTGGCGCGTCACATCGAGTGCCTGGCGGGCGGCGGAGTGAGCTGCCTCTGCACGCAACGCGTCCGTCTCCCCAGTCGCTACAGCGGCCTGTGCGGACGCCATCGCGGCCGCGAGCGCTTCGACATCGACCGCGCGGGCCGCTTCGGTCATCAGTTGATCAAGCTCGGTCGTCACCTGGGCCAGCTGTTCCTGGATACGGGCCCGGCGCGTTTCGTTGTCACGGATCGTGCCATCGAGCTGCGTGCGCTTAGCCGTCATATCCGCCAGCGCGGCCGTCACCTCGGCGAAGATTTTTTCGTCTGCCGCGAGCGCCGTGTCGGCCAGGTTGGCGCGTTCTTCGGCGCTGGTGCGGCGCTGTGCACTCGCCGCAGCCTCGCGTGCGAGCGTCTCCTGCTCGACGGACAGGCGCGCCAGCGCCGCTTCAGCGTCGGCCGATTGCTTGCGCTCACGCTCGACGTCGGCGCCGAGTTGAACGAGGCGCAGCCCAAGCTCGGCGATGCGCTCCTTCGCGCGCGCCTCCTCGCGCTCAAGCGCCTCGCGTGCGTTGATCAGCCGTGCGAGCGCGGCAGCGGCGGCCGCTTCGCCGTCTCGCAACGCCGGGATGTTTGCGGCCGCGACCGCCTGGTTGGTGGCGGATTGAGCCTGGGCGGCAGTGCGATCGGCAACCTCGCGCACACCCGTCTCATGGGCATGCGCGGCCTCATCAACCTCGCGCTTTGCCTGGACGAGACGCAGATGGAACAGCGACGCCTCAGCCTTGCGGATGTTTTGCGACAGTGTCCGATAACGCACCGCCTGCCGCGCCTGGCGCTTCAACGCATCGATCTGGCCAGCCAGTTGGCCGATGACGTCCTCGAGCCGGGCCAGATTCTGCTCGGCGGCGCGCAAACGCAACTCGGCCTCATGGCGCCGTGCATGGAGTCCGGAAATGCCGGCCGCCTCCTCAAGCACCCGACGGCGCTGTTCCGGCTTGGCCTGGATGATCTCACCGATGCGGCCCTGATGCACCAGCGCTGGCGAGCGTGCCCCGGTCGATGCATCGGCGAACAGCATCTGGATGTCGCGGGCCCGCACCTCACGGCCGTTGAGCCGATAAGTCGAGCCTTCTTCGCGCTCGATCCGGCGCGACACTTCGAGCGTGTCCTCGTTGTTGAACTGGGCCGGCGCCGTGCGCGTCGCATTATCGATCGTTATCGCCACTTCGGCGGAATTGCGCCCTGGGCGGCTGTTGTTGCCGGAGAAGATGACATCGTCCATCCCGGCGGCGCGCATCGCCTTATGCGAGGCTTCGCCCATCACCCAGCGCAACGCTTCGACGAGGTTCGATTTGCCGCACCCGTTCGGCCCGACGACGCCGGTCAGGCCAGGCTCGATCAGGAAATCGGCCGGCTCGACGAAAGACTTAAAACCAATCAGACGCAATCGCTTAAGTTTCATCGATGACCTTCCCGGCACGCGCCGACGGGATGTTCAGCCTCGTGAAACATGGCGTGGGTCCCGGGCAATGGCCGCGAGAATCACCAGCCAAGTACCGCATTGGACGAACAATGAATAGGGCGACGGGGATCGGCAACAGGGTTGAAGCGCTTTTCCAAAGCTCGTTGCCGCAAAAATAACTGTGGGTTTATGCAAAATTACGTGTTTCGATTGGCGGTCTGCACGGACTGTAGCCCGGATGGAGCGTAGCGACATCCGGGATCAGAAGTGCAAAATGCAACAGCCATTGCCGGATTTCGCTTCGATCAATCCGGGCTACAAATCCTACAATGCCAGACCTTCAGCTCTTGATCAGCGGCGCCAGGATCTTGTCGAGCTCTTCCATCGGGATCGCGCCCGAGTGCCGTTCACCGTTAATATAGAAAGTGGGGGTCGCTTCGACCTTGAACTTCTCCTTGCCCCGGGTGCGCATCTGCTGGACTTTGTCGAGCAGGTCCTTGTCGTTAACGCACGCCTCGAAGCTCTGCTGGGTGAAACCAGCCTGCTTGGCGATGGCGAGCAGCGGCGGGATCGGCTCCTTCACAGCCCACTTCTGCTGCTGGGCGAACAGCGTCTCGATAAGCGGATAGTACTTGTCCGGCCCGGCGCATCGCGCCAGCATGAATGCTGCCGCTGCAAGTCCGTCAAGCGGGTATTCCCGCATAATGTATCTTACTTTGCCGGTGTCGATGTACTTTTCCTTCAGCTTCGGAAAGGTGGTGACCGCGAACGCGGCGCAATGCGGGCAGGTCATCGAGGCATATTCGATGATGGTGACAGGTGCGGTGGGCGAGCCCATCGGAATGTCATCGAGCGGACCCTTGGCCTCCAGTTCGAGCACCGAGAAGGTTTGCGCTTCGGCGCGTCCGCTGCGCTCGTCGAATACTTCAAAGGCGCCCACGCTGCCGAGCGCACCAAGCGCCAGCGCTGCCGAGGTGCTCATGAGGTACTGCCGGCGGGTGATCATCGCGATGAATCTCCGTTGTTCTTACTTGAACATAATGGCGTTTCTCAAAACCGGTAGCGCTTTCCCGGCGATGAGGCAATGTCGGGCACCGTGTCGCGGTTTTTCGGCCGTTCACGTTCGTTTGATGGCCGCCCCCAGCCGGCCGAGAGCGGCCCGCAGCCCCTCGTCGACAACCCCTGTCATTTGTTCCGCAATGGCGGCGGCCGCGTTTTCGTCGATTTTGGGCCGTGGCGGCTTGCCGCGGCGTGTCAATGGCGCCTGGCGCAGGGCCAGTCTGCCGACCGCCTGCCAGCCGAGATGGCGATTGACGCGCTCGACTATCACGGCGGAGATGTGCTGGATTTCGATCGCCGCCGGTCCCTCCACGCGCAGCACCAGGGTGGCGGGCGGCGATTCGTCCGGGTCGCGGCTGCGGACCCATTGCATCCGGATCGGCTCCGCCAGCGTGGCAATTTCCGATCCCACAATATCGTCCCAATGAGTCACGATTTCGCACGACGTGAAGCCCTGGCGCGCGAACACGCCGGCGACGCATGCACGGACGAGGTCGGCCAGCGGTTTGGGATGGGATCGCTTGCTCATCACCGGCCTTGTTCATCGCCATAAGGTCTGCCACATCGGTCGGTCACGATGCAGGCAGAACATGACAGTAGCAGCCAGAACAGCCGGACAAAAGCACGAGACGCGCCCCAAGCGGCGAAATACCCGTAGTTCTATTGCTTCACCTCCCCCTGCAGGGGCGAGGTCAGCCGGCGCCGGCGGGCCCGGAGGGGGCGACACTCTGGCCGCCGCCTCCCTACCCTCCCCCGCATGCGGGGGAGGGTCAGGGAGGGCGCACCCTACTCCGGACTGTCTTCGGCAGTCCGACCCTCCACCTCTAGGAGAAGGTCGACACCCCGCGAGGGAGGGTCCCCCCACTCCAGCCGCCCTGCTGTCCTGGTTCGACCGCCATCGCCGCGTCCTGCCGTGGCGGGCGCCGCCGGGTGAGGTCGCTGATCCCTACCGGGTGTGGCTCTCGGAGATCATGCTTCAGCAGACCACCGTCACGGCGGTCGCCCCTTATTATCGGCGATTCGTGGCGCGATTTCCGTCGGTGACCGCGCTGGCGGAGGTCGATATCGAGGATGTACTCAAGCTGTGGGCCGGGCTCGGCTACTACGCCCGAGCCCGCAATCTGCATGCGTGCGCCAAGGCGCTCGCGGCGCGCGGGAAATTTCCGGATCAGGAGGAGGAACTGCTCGGGTTGCCCGGAATCGGCCCTTACACGGCGGCCGCAATTGCCGCCATTGCGTTCGATCGCAAGACGAGTCCCGTCGACGGCAATATCGAGAGGGTGGTGGCGCGCCTGTTCGCGGTCGAACAGGAGTTGCCAGGCGCCAAGTCCATGATCCGCAAGCTCGCCGCCGCGCTGGTGCCGGCCCTCAGGCCCGGCGATTTCGCCCAGGCCATGATGGATCTTGGGGCGACGATCTGCACCCCCAAGGCGCCGGTCTGCGGAAGGTGTCCGTTTGCCGGCTCATGCTTGGCACGCCAGCGCGGCGACGCGGAAACGTTCCCCCGCAAGAAGAAAAAGCGCGAGGGCTGCTTGCGTCGCGGCGTCGCGTTCGTAGCCATTCGCGTCGACGGCCATGTGCTGGTGCGCCGCCGCGCCGGCAAGGGTCTGCTCGCTGGCATGACCGAGGTGCCCACCACCGAATGGGCTGTGGACTTCGATGCGGCGCATGCGCTTGCGGACGCGCCGAAGTTTGCGCCGGCGCACCCTGCTGGTGCGCCCAGGAGGTCGCGCTGGGTATCTTGGCAGCGCATCCCCGGCGTCGTCACGCATGTGTTCACCCATTTTCCGCTGGAGCTTGTCGTGCTCCGCGCGCGCTTGCCGAAAACCGCCGCGGCGCCCGACGGCACGCATTGGATCGCCCACGAAGACATTCCCCACGCCGCGTTGCCCAGCGTCATGCGCAAGGTGTTGGCCCACGCGCTGGACGCGTAACGGGCCGCAAGCCGCAGCAAAGCCGTGATTCAGCGAAGTCGAAGGAGGCTTCACGCGTGATCCTGACTCTCCGATGTACCGTGCTTGATGGCCCGACGTACCATGCTTAATGGCTCTCCCGCGTCCGATGTTCGAAGCCTTGCCAAGGTGCCCTACATCATCCGCGCGGGCCGGGTTATTTATCAGAAATTGTGAAAGGCCTCTGCAATGGTCGGCAAGCGAGTTCAGTTTGATGAGGAAACCTGGCTGGCGCTCGATGTTCTGGCGCGAGATCGCATGATGAGTTTTCAGGAACTTGCTGACGAGGCGTTTCGTGATCTTCTCAAGAAGCACAACAGACCCGGCGATCTGAAGTCCGCTCTGCGCCAAAGTGCCGGCATTCGCGTGGAGATTCAGGACCGCGCAGCCACGAGAAAACAGCGAAAACGGAACAGAGCCGGCTCTTAGAGCTCTCTGCCCTTGCGGCCCAAGTTCTGGGCCACTCAAGCGGCGATACGATAGATATCATAGGCGTGAGAATGAGATTGGATTTCGTCGGGCGGGAATTCGACATGCGACGCCATTCGGCCGAGAAATATCGGAACGAGGTATTCCTTGATGCCCGCCAGGTGGCAGAAATCAATCGTGCGTCCGGGATTCCAGCCCACAACCAGAACGGCGTTGTGCTTAGCGACCTTCGTGAGCGCGCAAATTGCAGCCCGAGCCTGCGACGCTTCATTGATTCCGTAGCCAAAGACGCCGTTCATGACGACCGCATCGAAGCACATCGGCGGGACTAATTGATCGATGACGCATACGTCACCAACGATGTGCCGGTCCGCTCTTGCCCATCTGGCTGCCTCCGGATCGACGTCGATCGTCCACAGCGAAGCGTTTTCGCAGCGTCTCAGGCATTCGCGATTGTAGGACTGGACACCAACAAACAGCATGCTTTTGCAGCCCGCTTCCAGCAGGGCCGGTATAATCGCATCGTGAAGGAATCGACGAGACGGCAGATTTTCAATCTTGCGGCTTAAGAAGGCATGATAGATCCGGCCGCGCAACCATCGCGGCAAGATGAAATGAGTCCACCGCGTCATTCTCAAAGCGTTCATCGATCTCCAGTTGTTGCGACGTAATCTACGCGGATCAGCAATCTCCGGAACCGGTGATGATCCACTGCGCGTCTGGCGGCAGCGAGGCTGTCACCAGTTTGCGGGACCAATCGAGCGCTCAATCACGTCAATATGGGCCGTAATAGCTCGGACCGGGCGGCGGACCATAGCCTCGGTAAGGTCTGGCATAGACCTCCGGATAGCAGGCTCGCCGCCATCCGCAGCCCCACGGACCGCATCGCCATCGGATATCACACGCCGGGCGTGAAGCGAGATGCGGATTTACATATAGTGGCGGCCCATAGGGACGCGCAGGCGGGCCATAATCGGGTGGCGCATAGTCTGGCGGCGGTGCATAATCGGGTGGCGCTGCGTAGTTAGGTGGCGCCAACGGCGGTGGCCCATATCCGGGCGGAGCCCCATATGCGGATGGTGGCGGTCCATAGCCGGGCGGTGGGACCACATCTGCGGCTCCAGCGCGATCAGGAAATGTTCCTGCCCCAAACAGCACTGCCGGGACAACAATCGCAATGAAGAGGTGGCGCATGACGTCCTCCTTCAATGTCTCCGGTCGACCTTAACCTTGGATGCCCGATCAACCTCAACATTGGCGAGGGTTGGATGTTTCCGCTTACGCCAACCATAATAGAGCGGCTCCAGGGCTTTTTATTGACCGACGCGGGCACCCGGCGTGTCAGGGCCCCTGGTGGCCCGTCACGCAGAAGAATCAAGACCTTGCAAGCAACGTGCACCCCATCACCCGCTGTCTGCGTGCAGGTCCTGATAAAGCGAGCCACGGCGAAGGGCGAGATCTCTGCCGCTGACCGATCGAATACAGCGCATGCGGGTCGATGCTCGAATGAGGTGAATAGGGGCGGAAAGAGGGGTTAGGCTCCGGGGATGCCGGTGAAAAGAGCTTCGCCCGGTCGACGCCGCTGACCTATCGGTGCACCATAGCCATCGATCGCAACTGCCCCTCATGTTGGTGGCGATCAATCCGACCTAGCCCGCGTCAGGCGACGCGGGCTTCTTTGTTTTTGGGAGCGGACAGACGTCGGCGTACAGGCGCAGCAGCAATGCCGACCGCCTAAGTGAGTCCGGTCATGCGAATAGGCCACGCGCTGATTCCGCCGCCCGAAATGGTTGGCCGAACTTATGCCAGACATTTGAAACCGGAAACCGTGGTTAGCCATGTGTGTGTGTCCCAAAATCATCAGAGGCCCAATTTTTCACACCATTGACACGAACAAACCGCCTTTGTCAGCGTCCGGTCAGGCTATGCCCCCTACACATGGCCGCAATTCGATTTATTGCGGAGGGGGCTCCGGTGTTGACGTGCATTTCTCCCGCCACGGGATCGGGCATCGCGTTGCGATACGTTGGCCTGCGATGGACTCGTTATGCGGCAGTATTGGTAGCGGCATGGGCTGTCTTCGCATCTGCCCAGCCGGCTTTCGCCTTCGAGGACCGCTTTGGCGAGAGCCCTGGCAAGGGCCGCATCTACAAGGCTCAGAGCCGAGGCGAGGTCGTCTCTTTTGACAGGGCGAGTGGATCGGGCGCGATGGGCCGTGGGGAGCGCGGTGGGTCCGATTCACGCGGGAGCGGCGGCGGAGGCTCCGATTCACGCGGACCTGATGGTGGAGGCTTTTCGGGACCAGGAGGGCGGGGACCGGACGGTCATGGCGGAACGGACAGCAACGAGGGGCCTGGCAGTCAAAGCCGAGGCCGAGGTCGCTGACCTGGGTGGGGGAACGCGTTCCGCTGACAGCGGGGGCACGTGAGGGGGCCTTTCTGCGAGTCCAAGCTTGCAGGGAGGTCCCTCACGCCCCCAGTTCACGCCGCTAAAGCCCATCGCACAAATGAAGGGGACGTTTTTGCCCGGCCGATGATATCGGCGCGTTGTGGTCGCCCCATTCGTAGCTGCAGGGCGACCACAAGGGTCGGCCCTACATTATCCTTATCCTTCCGTCGGCACGAGTCCATTTTATCGCTTTCATAACCGTCCGATTACCTCAGATTGGCTGAGCGAACCACGAGCGCATCCGCCCTTCTTCAGTATCCTGCAATCGGAGTCGAGGTCAGCCGCGGCAGAACACGGCCGCTCTCAGCCCCCCGCCATTTGGCGCGGTCCCGCATCGGGAGAGAATCATTTAAGGAGAATCATCGATATTGGGGTCGGGGTGCGCCCTTGCGCCGGTCGGGCGATTGGGGCACTGGGGGAAGGCCGTGGAATTCCGCGGTCGATGCGACACGGGTCTGTTATGGCAATCCAGGACCTGGGCACGACGATGGGAGAGCGTAACGAACGGCGGGGCAGCATTGCCCTGGTTCTGCTGGTCGCCGCCGGCCTCATCGTCGCTGCCGCCGGTCTGATGCTGGTCGGCCACAATCAGGCCGGTTCGTACGTGATGTTTCTCTTGGCCGTGCTCGGCATGATCGGAGTCTTCTCGCTGTTTGCCCTCGCCGCCGGGGTACTTCGGGTTTCCGGCCGGGAGGCCTCCACTTCGATGCTCCAGTATGTGGTCGAACATGCCCAGGAAGGCATTGCCGTGGCGGATGCGAGTGGGCGCGTTCTTTACGCCAATGCAGCCTACCGGGCGTTTTCGGGCGCAAGCGGTATGCAGGATGTCCGTCCGGTTGAGCGGGTATTTGTCGGTAACCCGGATGTCTCAGAGTCCGTCTATCGTCTGCTCAAGGCGTGCCGCGACGGCAGGCGCCTCCAAGAGGAGGTGCGGATCACCGCCAGGCGCGGGGAGCCGGCGCGGTGGCTTCGGCTGCGGGTGCACCCGCTCGCGGCGGCGGGGGAACCCGGCGGGATCCGGCGGGCCTCGGTGTGGACTGTCGTTGATGTGACCCGCGACCGCAAGCGCCAGGAGAATGTTTTCCAGGAGTTGCAACACGCGATCGATTATCTCGATCACGCGCCCGCTGGATTCTTCTCGGTCGATGCCAAAGGCGACATCAGCTACATCAACGCCACGCTCGCCGGTTGGCTCGACTACGATCTCGCCCAGGTCGGCTCAGGGGGGCTTCGCCTCGTCGATCTCCTGCCGGGCGACAGTGTGGCGCTCTTGACAACGCTGCCCGCGCATCCGGGTGAAGTGAAGACGGATGTTCTCGACCTCGACCTGCGCCGCCGCGACGGGCGCACGCTGCCGGTGCGGCTCTATCACAAGGTAGAATTCGCGACCGATTCCACCCCCGATGCATCGCGCACGCTGGTGCTCAACCGCGCCGGCGACGCTGGCACGGATCCGCTGCGTGACGCGGAAGTGCGCTTCATGCGTTTCTTTAACAACACGCCGATGGCGATCGCGACGGTCGATCGTAATGGCTGTATCGCCCGCAACAACACGCTGTTTGCGCGCCTGTTTGAAAGCGTGCTCAAGGGCGAGCCGGCGCCGCCGCAGGGGCGCACTATCCGGCGCGTGGTTGCCGAGAGCGAGCGCGCCGACCTCGATGCGGCGCTCGCTGCAGCCGCGCGCGGCCAGGGCGACATCAGGCCGATCGATGCGGCACTCGCCGGTGAGGGCAAACGATGGGCGCGCTTCTATGTTACGCCGGTTGAGGACGCCGAACGCGATTCCGAGGCGGCGATCGTCTATGCGATGGAAACCACCGAGCAGCGCGTACTGCAGGATCAGGCCGATCAGGCGCAGAAGATGGATTCGATTGGCAAGCTCGCCGGCGGCATAGCGCACGATTTCAACAACGTGCTGTCCTCCATTATGATGGCGACAGATTTCCTGCTCACCGCCCATAAGCCGTCCGATCCCTCCTTCCAGGATATCATGCAGATCAAGCACGACGCCAGCCGCGCCGCGAGCCTGGTGCGCCATCTGCTGGCGTTTTCGCGCCGGCAGACGCTGCGGCCTCAGGTGCTTGATCTCGGTGAGGCACTGTCGGATCTCTCCATATTGCTCCGCCGGCTGATCGGCGAGCGGGTAGCGCTCGATCTCATTCCTCCCGGCACCGACCTGTGGCCCGTCAAAGCTGACCAGTCGCAATTCGAGCAGGTCATCGTCAATCTCGCGGTCAATGCCCGCGACGCCATGCCGGAAGGTGGTAAGCTAACATTGCGGACGTCGAACGTTACAGCGGCAGAATGTCGGCAGTTCGCCTTCAAGGGCATGCCGCCGGGCGAGTATGTACTGGTGGAAGTCAGCGATTCCGGGACTGGCATTCCGGATGACATCATCGGTCTGATCTTCGAGCCATTCTTCTCAACCAAGGAGGTCGGCAAGGGCACCGGACTCGGCCTCTCCACGGTCTACGGCATCATCAAGCAGACCGGGGGGTTCATCTATCCGGAATCGACAATTGGGAAGGGTACGACGTTCCGCATCTTTCTGCCTCGTTATATTCCAACGGCCGGCGAAACGCCGCAAGCTGCCCCGCTCGATCTCGGTGCTCCGATCCGCCTCGAAAAGGTGGCGGCGAGCCCGGCAGACGATACCGGGCGAGGCACCATCTTGTTGGTCGAAGACGAAGAGGGGCTGCGCGGGCTCAATGCGCGTGGGCTGACTTCGCGCGGTTATACGGTGCTGCAGGCCGCGAACGGGTTCGAAGCAGTCGAGGCGTTCGACAGCTACTTCGGCAAAATCGACCTCGTGGTTTCCGACGTGGTGATGCCCGAGATGGACGGGCCGACACTGCTCACCAAGCTACGCAGCCGCGATCCGAACGTTAAGATCATCTTCGTGTCCGGCTACGCGGAGGAGGCGTTCGAAAAGCACCTGCCGGAAGGTGAAAAATACAAGTACCACTTCCTCGCCAAGCCCTTTACTCTCAAGCAGCTTGTCGGGGCGGTGAAGGAAACAATGCGCAAGTGAATACGGGGACAGATCCAACCGCCCGACCGTCAATCACTGAACGTCGAGGGTCAGACGTCGACGGGCCTCAGAGCGAACGCGAACGGCGGTTAGTCAACATTCTGATCATCGGATTCGTCTTGTTGGTGATGGCGATCGGCCTCTGGTTGGGCGATGCCCTCCTTGAGACCCGTCGCATCGATGAGTGTATCTCATCGGGCCGACGGAACTGCGCGCCCATCGCGGTGCCATCACCCCCGCCGCGTTGAAACCGCTCGATAATACGGGCGCCCACATTGTGCACCATCGACCGCGGTGCATGCGCATCGCGTGAGCCGATATCCGTGACCGCGACGCAAAGTGATGACACGAGACAGCGGGTTTGATCCCGGCCTGCCGTTCAGGCCCCCCACGTGACAGAGCAAGGACACCGGAGATTGGTATAACTGGTGTTTCTATGGAGGCCAGGTATACCCAGCTCGGCGCGGATCATATCGGCGGTCGTAGATGCATTGAAAACCGATATATTCGCCGTATGCGCGGTGTATGCTGGTGATGCTGGTCAGCCGGTTCCAGCGGGCGCAGTGCGCGACTGCGATGTCGCGGTAAACATGGTCGGTCGCTGGCGTCCACTGAATGATGCCGCCGGTGTCGTTCCCAGTGAGACCGGGGTGAACAGTGTCAGCATAGGCGGCAACCGAACTCAGAACCAGAACGATCGAAAACATCCAGCGCATGAGATGAAACTCCTGCGAGTGCCCTATTGGACGACCGATTTTCAAACTGTCTGCCATTGCCATGGATATTTCAAGCGCCGAAACCGGCGAATTGACGATTCGGGTACAGCCGTTGCTTCTTTGCCATACGAAACGTGAATCGATCGGATAGACAGGTTGGTTTCGCAGGCCGGAGACCATGGACACGGCGGATATGGAATTCACAGGTCCGTGACCTGGTCTTGCGTGAATTTCGGTCGCGATGATCCATACGCCGGTGTGGTCGCCGGGCTCGTCCCGGCGGCCCCGAAACTTAAAGCATGGAGCTGGACGAAAGCGGAGTGGCCGGAACAGCCCGGCCACGACCTGCGGGAGGTCCTGGTGCCTAAACCCAATCGAAGTCGATGCAAGCGATGCATTTCTTGGGCGATCACGTATCAACGCGGAACGGCCTTGTTGCAAAAAAATCCTCTTCGCTGCGACGCCCTGAACTCTTGGTGGGGCCGATTCCAACGCCTATATCACGGTCTCGCAGCTAGGGCTCGGCATAGCCTCCTTCGCGTTTTTCATGTGCATTGACGGCCACGACGGCCGTGTCGGGTCGGCCGGGCAGAGAGAGTTTCGATGAAGATGAATCGCGTTGGGTGTGCTGCGTGGTCGCGTCGCGGCATCGTGACAGCAGCAGCAATTGCGCTCGCGTTGCCTGCGCTTCCGGCGCTGGCTCGCAAGAAGAAGCCAGACCGCGAGGAGTCGGCCGCGAGGGCGTTCCTCAATTCGATTTATCAGCACTACCTCGGCAAATCTTCGGGCGATGCCGCGGGGGTTGCGCTCACCGACGCCAATTTGGTGCGCAACTACTTCACAGTCGGCCTTGCCTCGCTCATCCTGGAAGACCGGGCCACTGCAGCCAAGCGTGGCGAACCGCCGGTGCTCGCCGGCGATCCGTTTGTAGGTCATCAGGAATGGGACATTTCGGATCTCTCCATTGAGGTAAAGGATACCGGCGCGCTCAAGACGACTGGAACCGTAACTTTCATGAATTCCGGCAAACCCGAAAAGATTGTCCTTGAGCTGCTCCGCTCGGGCAAGGAATGGCGCATCGCCGATATCGGGTGGAATTCCGGAACTCTTCGCGGGCTCTACCGGCGCAAGGCTGCCAACGACAGCGGAACGGCGCCGAACTGACCCAGTAGAGCGCGTTCAGCACACGGCCGACGGAAGTCAATTACGACACGGCGCAGGCCGCGACCTCGATCGCGATGGCATCGCTGACTAGGATGGTCACCGTCTCGCAGATCGCGTTCGGCTCCGATTACCCCTACCGCACCGGAGCGGAACACGCGAAAGGCCTCGCAGAGATCTTCGGTCCGGAAGATCTGAGGAAAATCGATCGCGAGAACGCGCTCAGCGGGTTCCGCGGTGGCGTACGGCGTAATGGGAGGGCGTCCCCGGGACCGCGGGCGTCCCGCCGGCTCGCTTTAACCTGCCCTATGCACATGGAAGAGGCGGCGAGACGCCCGCGGTCCCAGCCGCGTTTCCTTACCTCCCGCGCGACTCGTGCCACAGCAGGAACATTCCCGACCCCACAACGATCGCCGAACCCGCGAGCAGCGCGGCCGAGGGAACGTCACCCCATACCAGAAAGCCCAGGATGATTGCCCAAACCAGCGAGAAGTAATTGAACGGCACCACAGCCGAGGTGGGGGCAAGATGAAGCGCGCGCGTCCACAGATACTGGCCGAGGGCGTTGCCGAGGCCGTTTATCACCATGGCGACCGAGTCGGAGAGAGACGGCGTGATCCAGCCGAACGGCAGCGCCATCGTGAAGACGGCGGTGAGGAGGACCATCTGATACATGGTCAGTGTTTCAGGTGACTCGGTCGCGGTCATGCCGCGCACGCCGACCGTCACAGTGCCGAACAGGATCGCATTGGCGAGCGCGAACAGAGATCCGGTCTGGAATGTGTCGACGCCCGGAGACGTGACCAGCAATACGCCGAGAAACCCGATGATCAGCGCGCCCCAGCGCACCAGGCCCACGGTCTCCTTGAGAAACACGATCGATGCAACGGTAGCGAACAGCGGTGCCGAGAAATTGATCGCCACCGCGCTCGCGAGCGGCATCAGGCTGAACGCGATGACGAGAAAAGTCTGCGCGCACGACTGGGAAACGCCGCGCATCATGTGATCGCGCAATCGTTTGGTACGAAACACCGCAAGCCCGGTTACAGGCAAGATCACAATGCTTGCGCCGACCAGCGAGGTTGCTGCTCGCGCGAACAGCATTTCGCCGATCGGGTAGGTGGCCACCAGCCACTTGGATAGCGCGCTCGAGCCCGCGAACAGGATGGTCGCGAGGAGCATGTAAACAATGCCGAGCGGGATTCGGTCTTGTCGGGTGGCGCGCCGTTCGTCCGTTGTCTTGCAGGCGGTGCCCGCCTCGGCGGCACCATCAGGCTGTCTCACCCTGCTGCTCCTTGCGCATGGTCCGGCCGGACCGGCGCGCCAGGGGTACGCTATCGGGCGAAAAATGCCATTGCGATTGTCACAAGACTGTCAGTCGATTTTGCTCTGTCGGAGCCATCGTCGTCGTGCGGACTTTGGAATTTTGAAAACCACCGCACGCACGAAAAAACCGGACACTCATGAGGTGCCGGGCTTTCCGCTGTCTCAATGTACCCCTACTGTAGCGCAGAGTTCGGTCAGGTTTGAGCACCGGCTCTCTCCCGAGTCGTGGCCGGGCTCGTCCCGGCCACGACTCGATTGTTCTTGCTCCGTAGCTTCAGATTCGAGGTCGCTGACAAGCCCGGTGACGACGCGGCAAGCGAGTCAAATCAGGCCTAATATTCGATTTCTTCCTCTGCCGCCAACAACTCCAAGAACGCGGTGTCGTCGTCGGGATCGTGTGTGAGGACAATGACCTCATCGTCCTCGTCCGCGAAGCGCAGCTCGACCTCGGTCAAATTGAAGCCGTGTTGTTTGATTTGCTCGATCAACGCCATGAATTGTTCCAGTGGCAGACCGTCACGGTGACACAGCGTGTCGTCGTCCTCGGTTTGTTGGAAGCCGGTTGCCGCGGCAATCGTCTTGAAGCGTTCGATGTTCATCGCTCCGTCCCCCATAGTGTCGCTCCAAGGAGTGCCTACCTCCTCTCTGTTCGAGAAGCAAGGCGCCGAGGCGTCCAGGCATTGAAACTGCAATTTCATCGAAACGTGGCGCAAGGGCCTGTCCACGGATAACCCTCAAAAGCGCGTCATTGCCCGCGCTAAGCGGGTGATCCAGTAACCACGGGATGTCGATTGGAACAGCAGCCCATGGCGCTGAGGATACTACTGTAGATGCCCCGTCTTCGCGGGGCATGACAACGCGCGGTTTTACCGATTCCCGGACAGATACTGACGGGTACGCCAACTGCCGCCTCGTCAGTTGGACGAGTTCGGCAATATCTCGGCGATCCCCACCATGTTGATGCCACTCATTGCCATGGCAATATTGCCGTCGCGGGTCGGCATCATGTGACGCACGATGCCGCCGCCGTGCGGGATCTGCCACGTCTGGAATTTTTCCGTCTTGGGGTCGAACCGCACCAGGTTGTTCGGGCGCGTGTTCGATTCCACGTACCAGATTTTGTCATCGATCACCGTCATCCCGTAGGGCTGCGATTGCGGCCCGCTGGGGCCTTCCCATTCGGTAACCCGGCCCGTCTTCGGCTCGAACCGGGCAAGCTTGCCGGTGCTCCAGTCGCCGTACCAGAGCATGTCGTCGGAGGTCACGCCCATGCGGCGAATGCGCGTGCGGGTATCCGGCAGCACGTACTCCTTCAGCTCCAGCTTGTCGGGATCAATAGTGGCGATCTTGTTGGAGCCCCAGTAGCTGAACCAGGGCTGCCGTCCGTCGGACAGAAAACGCAACGCGTAGGGTTGCTGGCCGGGCGGCCCGTTCGGGGTGAACAGCTTGATGTCGCCGGTCTTGGGATCGAGCCGGCCCATGAAGCCGCCGTTCTGCACGCTGAACCAGAGAATGCCGTCCTTGTCGAACAGCGGCGTGTGCGGATCGCGGGCCTTCGGGTCGGGCATCGGGTAGAACTTGTACTCGCTGGTTTTTACGTCGAGCTTGCCGATGTGGCCACCCCAATTGCCGGCGTACCAGACGTTGCCGTCCTTGTCGTTGATCAGCCCATGCGGGCCACCCTTGATCGGGATCGGATATTCCTTCATCTCGCCCGTCTTTGGATCGAGCCGGCCGAGCCGGTTGGCGAACTGCCCCGACCACCACAGCGAGCCGTCGGGCATCGCCAACGGGTCATGCGGGCGTTCTCCCGGCACAGGCAGCGACCATTGCTGGAACTTGACCTGGACCGGGCCGTTGATGGCGGCCGGCTTGGGCCGCGGCTTCTCCGGGAAGCTTGTGGTGAGATACGCTTTGATCTGGCTCGCCTGCTCGTCCGAGATCGGCGCGCCGGCCGCCCTCATCATGTTGACGGCATTGTCCCAATCCTCGGCCGACTTGTTCGAGTTCACGACGTTGCGGAGATTGTGACAGATGGTGCAGTTCTCCTGCACCATCGTCTTGGCGCTGCCGTCGGGAAGGACATAGTCTCCGGGCACGCCCGGCGTGGGCTGGACCACCTGGCCGTAAGCGGACACAACGGCGCAGACTGACGCGGCCGTCGTCAGGATAAGAAGCGATTTGGAATGCATCGAGGGGCTCCAGATAGGTTGCCAAGAGCAATTTAATTGACTTTTGCCGCGTTAGATTGCGGGTTAAACGGGCGTTCCGTCAAGCGGCGGCGCGCATTAACGGGCTCTCAGTCTGGAATTGAGCCAAGACCTGTCCTCCGCAAAGGGACCGACATGCTGTTCATGGTCATTGAACGATTTCAGAACAACGACGCGGTCCCGATCTATCAGCGTCTGCGGGATCGCGGGCGTTCCCTCCCGGAAGGGTTGGAATATGTCGACAGTTGGGTTGAGCCCAATTTCGCCCGTTGCTTTCAACTCATGCGTTGCAGCGACCTGAAACTGTTTCAGGAATGGATCCTTCAGTGGCGAGGCTCTGGACTGACCCTGGAAATCGTGCCGGTCGTGCCGAGCAAGGAGACGAGGGAGGTTGTTGCGCCTTACCTCGATCCTCTGGCCGTAGATTCAATCTAATTCGTCTTGCCCTGGGATACATCCATGATCATTCGGGTGAGCAGATAAAGCCGCGGCTCGATCGAGTCGAGGTCGACGTACTCAGCGTCGTTCGAGTGCGCGCCGAAACCGCGCAGCCCGAATCTCTCGATCACGGCCGCCTTCGTCCGCAGCGCCGCGAAGGCCGCGTCGGTTCCGCCGCCTTCAGCGATGTCGCGGACGATCAGCGTGTCGCCGATCTCCCCATAGACACCCTGGGCGTGCTTGGCGAGCGCACGGGAGGCCGGCGTCGCCTCGAGCGGCGGCCGACGGCGCTCGAACGTCATCTCAACACTGGTGTCCGGGATGAGCTGACTCTTGATGCGTTCACGGACCTGCCGCTCGATGCCGTCGTAATCGGCGACGCGGAGCACTCGCACGTCCGCAGTGGCGGAGGCGTTGGCCGGGATCACGTTGCGGTTGGTGCCAGCGTTGGCGATCGTCCAGTTCATCTTGAGGCCGGTCTCCGGATTCGACAGATCGCGGGTCTGCAGGATTTGGTGAGCAAGTTCGTAGAGCGCGTTGCGCCCGCGTTCCGGCGCGGAGCCGGCGTGGGACGCGCGTCCCTTGACGTTGAGCACGACCGCGCCGATGCCGGCCGTGGTCAGTGACAACTGGTCGGAGTCGACGCGGGCGCCTTCGCACGAGAACACGACATCATGCTCGCCGCCGAGCCTTGTCAGCATCGCGCGCGAGCCCGGCGAACTGACCTCCTCGTCGCCGTTGATCAGTATGGTGATGAGTCCGTAATCGCGGAAATTCATCTCTTTGAGGATGGCGAGCGTGTGCAGGATGACCGCAATGCCGTGCTTATCGTCGGCGATGCCGAGCCCATAGGCGCGATTGCCGTCGATACGGAACGGCTGCTGTGCCAGCATGCCGCGCAGGTAAACCGTATCCATGTGGGCGATCAGCATGATTTTGCTGGTGCCCGTGCCGGTGAAGCGCGCCTGAACCATCTTGCCGATCTGCTTCGGCGTATCGACCATGTGGTAGATGTCGGCCGAACCGGGCTCGATCATCTCGACCGCGCCGCCCAGCGCCTTGAGCCGGCCCGCGATCAGGTCCGCGATCTTGTCGAGCCCCTCGCGGTCACCGCTGCCGGACTCGATGGAAACGAGGCCTTTGAGGGTCTCGACGAGCGGTGCCTTCTCCTTAGCGGCGAGCGAGCGCACCGGCTCGACCGGTGCGGCGGAGCTAGGCACCGCCAAGGCAAGGCAGAGGCCGAAAGCGGCGAGGGCAGGGCGGCTCAAGCGCATGCAGGGCAGGGGGGCCATGGCGGACTCCGTATCGCGTGGAGAAGCTGAGTCTATCCAAACGGGGGCCGGACCGCCAGTCATGCGAGTTAGTCGATCGCTTCAGCCAATCTGATGGGATTAGAGCATCGACCAAGTCATAACGTTGGAGGCACCGCACAAGCGGCTTCCTCCCACATCGCCTGCTGCACGGGCGAGTACATTGTCATCCCTTTCATGACGGTCCGATCACTTCAGATTGGCTGAAGTGAGTTGGAGCGGCACCGCCGCGTTGAACGGTAATTCTGGATTTTTGCTGCGCTCAATTCGGGCTGCTGCTACGATCGAAACCAAGCAACCTTTGATGGTGCTAGCATTGGCTAATAAGGCAAGTGCGGAGGAGCAGCCGTGGTCAAGACTCTCGTTGCCGCAGGTGCTGTTTTATTTGCAGTGATTTGTGTGCCGGCCTCAGCTCAGAGGTGTATTGGGCAAGATTGCAACAGGGATCGGACGCAGGAAAACGCTGCGCCTCGCCCCCCGATCGCGCCACAGGGGCAGCAGGGCAACTCACAACTGTTTTACCCACGCCAGGGGTCTCAGCAGCAGTTTTATCCACAACAGAGTTACCCACGTCAGGGCTCTCAGCAGTTGTTTTACCCAAAACCGAACCCTCCGCAGCAAGTTTATCCGCAGCCAGTGTACCCGCAGCAAGTTTATCCGCTGCAAGTTTACCCACTGGCGCGTCTTTGCGTGGTGATTGACGTGGGCACGTGTCAGGTGGCTGCCCCTCCCGGCTCTTATTGCGAATGCAGGAATGATTTTGGGGAGATTTTTAGTGGCACCGTTGAGTAGCGCCAAAATCCTATTGAGGATTTAGCACTCTTCGGATCGAGCAAGGGGATCTGCACGATGCCGCAACAGGTGCGCTGCGACATCGGCCAAGCGCTCTACGCGGCAGCAGGCAAACCGGTCCCGGCAGCCAAGCCGAAGGCATGGAGGTGACGCTTGTGAAGACGGCGAAGTCTTATCGCACATTGATCGTGAAGTTCGCCTGTCGCAGGTTTCCAGATGCAAAGATGATTTCGACGCCGGCGGCGTCCATCCCGATGAAACCACGCTGCGACACATATCGGATGGCTGTGCCGGCGACCCGGCGCTGATTACAGACGCTCCTTGGGTTGTATGGCCGGAAAGTTGCAAAATCCTTCGTCTGCACGACCGTCAGACGGCCGTGCTCCGGTACACGGACGACCCTGATCGTCGGTGGCCCGAGCGAACTGCAATCCGGATTGACCGAGGCGGCGAAATCGAGCTTCAGCGGTTGGCCGGAGACGGCATATTTGGTTACGAATTGAGCTTGCGCCGCGGTGGCCGAAAGCATGGCGATGGCAATGGTTATTGCAGCGCGCATCGATCATTCCTCCATTATTCGACCGGTCAGCGGTATCCTCTTTGCTGGGCAATCCTACCCGGTTCGTGTGCACCCGGTCGAGGCCAAACGACCGGCTTCAATTTTATACTTCAAGGGCATAAGACTGAGTGAATTCACGATGAGAGACATACCATGAACGCCCCGGTAAATCTCAGCCCGCCTTACCGCCATTCGCCGCTGTTCCCGCTCGGCAAGGACATGACGCCTTACCGCAAGATTTCCTCCGACGGCGTGCGGGCGGAAAAGGTCATGGGGGAAGAGGTCGTCGTGGTCGACCGCGAGGCGCTGCGTGCACTGGCGGAGGCAGCGTTCATCGACATCAATCATCTGCTGCGGCCGTCGCATCTTCAGCAGCTGCGCGCGATCCTCGACGACTCGGAGGCTTCCGACAACGACAAGTTCGTAGCCTTCGATTTCCTCAAGAACGCCAACATCGCGGCCGGCGGCGTGCTGCCCATGTGCCAGGACACCGGCACTGCCATCATCATGGGTAAAAAGGGCCGGCTCATCTGGACCGACGGCGAGGACGAGGCGGCGCTCGCCGGAGGCGCGCGCGATGCATATCTCAAGAAGAACCTGCGCTATTCGCAGCTCGCGCCCCTCTCGATGTTCGAGGAGAAGAACACGAAGAACAACATGCCGGCGCAGGTCGAGATTTACGCCGAAAGCGATCGTGAGGCGCAGTCAGCATACAAACTTCTGTTCATCGCCAAGGGCGGCGGCTCGGCCAACAAAGCCTTCCTGTTCCAGGCTACGCCCGCGATCCTCACCCGCGACCGCATGGCGGCGTTTCTCAAGGAGAAGGTGCTCACGCTCGGTACTGCGGCGTGTCCGCCTTATCACCTCGCCATCGTGATCGGAGGCACATCGGCAGAACTGACGATGAAAACCGTCAAGCTCGCCTCGACCAAATATTACGACAACCTGCCGACGGCGGGCTCGGAGGATGGCCACGCCTTCCGGGATCTCGACATGGAGCAGGAAGTGCTGCGGATGACGCAGTCGCTCGGCGTCGGGGCGCAGTTTGGCGGCAAGTATTTCTGCCATGACGTGCGGGTGATCCGCCTGCCGCGCCACGGCGCCTCGCTGCCGATCGGGCTCGGCGTGTCGTGTTCAGCGGATCGCCAGGCAATGGGTAAAATTACACGGGACGGCATTTTCCTGGAGGAACTGGAGCACAATCCGGCGCAGTATCTTCCTGATGTGGACGGCTCCCGGCTCGGCGGCGAGGTCGTCGAGATCGACCTCAACCGTCCCATGAAGGACATTCTGGCAACGCTCAGTAGATATCCGATCAAGACCCGGCTGTCGCTGACCGGCCCGATGATCGTGGCGCGCGATCTTGCCCATGCCAAGCTGCGCGAGCGGCTCGAAAAAGGGCAGGGGCTGCCGGACTATTTCAAGAATCATCCGGTCTACTACGCAGGCCCGGCGAAGACGCCCGAAGGCTATGCGTCGGGTGCCTTCGGGCCCACCACCGCGGGCAGGATGGACTCGTTCGTCGACGACTTCCAGGCGGCAGGCGGCTCCATGGTGTCGGTCGCCAAGGGCAATCGCTCGCCTCAGGTGCGCGAAGCCTGCAAGAAGCACGGCGGCTTCTACCTTGCCTCGATCGGCGGCGCGGCCGCCAATCTCGCCGAGCATTGCATCAAGAAGGTCGAGATCGTGGAATATCCCGAGCTCGGCATGGAAGCGATCTGGCGCATCGAGGTGGAGAACTTCCCGGCCTTCATCGTGATCGACGACAAGGGAAACGACTTCTTCAAGGAGTTGAATTTGGGATAGTCAGCGACAGCATGTAGGATGGGTTAAGCTCAGCCAAACCCATCCCCTGCCTCGCCTTGCTGCGCGGTCGTTGATTGGTTTCGCCGCGCTCAATCCATCCTACAAAAAAGGGGAGGACCACGTGTTCTTGTCTGCCCGAACGCTCTATCGATCCGTCTTTACGCTTATCGGCTTCGGCGCGCTTGCGGCCGCCTTCCACCTCGGCACCGTCGCGGCGCAACAGGCGCCAGCCACCAAAGTGAACCAGCTCATGACGCAGACGCTCGGCGACGTTCCGGGTCGCGAAGGGATGATCCTCACCCTAGATATTCCTCCGGGCGGCGGCTCGCCGATGCATCGTCATCCGACTGCGCACATTTTCGGCTACGTGCTGGAAGGTGCCTACAAGATCAAGGTCGACAGCGGCCCCGAGACGGTCTTGACCAAGGGCCAGACCTTCTATGAGGCGCCGGGCCAACTCCACGCGGTGTCCAGCAATGCAAGCAACACCGAACCCGCCAAGGTTTTGGTGGTGGCCGTCCACGAAATCGGCAAGCCGCTGACGGTGCCGGAAAAGCCATAGCCGCATCGTAGCTTGGCCATCCACTCGCGGATTTATTCGGCCTCGGCCCCGCCCGAGGCTGCCTAAACGCATGGGCGGGTCGCCTGCTTGGGCCGACCGCGCTCGGCGGGTAACCACGTCCACGCCGTCGATGCGGGCGAATTGTGCGAAGGCAGAGCCGACGCTCTCGAAACCGTACGAGCCTCAAGTGGCGTTCGACCGCGTCAAGCGACTCCTCGCCGCGCGTCCGAACCGGAAGAAGCAGTGCGCATGACGCGCCTGTTCCGACAGTTCGACCTCGAATGGCGTAGCGACCTTCGAGGCGGCAGGCAACGGCGCGCTGTTCTCCTTCTCCGGACGATCGCCCGGCTCTTGGTCACCGGTTACAGGCCGGCCTTGTCCAAGCGGGCGATCAGCGTACGTTTGCCTTCATGCGCAGCGCGCAGCGCATCGATCCGGCGCCGGAAGCCGGGCTCATTTTTTGCGCAGCGAGATCCCGGAGGTCTGTCAGGAGAAGTCGAGTCTCGCTCGACGTCTCGCAGCGCGCCCGGCTACCCTGCTCATCAGCCAAGATTACTGGATGTCAAATCTGGTCCCTGATGAAAACCGAACGATCGACGACTGTGCGCGCCTTTCCGCGCGGCTTCGTGCCGCTATAGGGCCGCAAATTGTTGATATTCAGGTTCGGTGATCGATCTCATGGTGAGCTTGCCCGCGTCGTTTGGCGCGGGTTTTTGCATGGGGCGCCATGACTGCAGTTTGCCGCCGATCGGCATCGAGCTTGCCAATTTATGCCCCTCGGCTGCTCTCCTGACGCCTTGCTGTAGTCACACGAGGATGGCCTGTACCGTTAAGACCAGCCGGAAGAGAGGGTGCCGATGAGTTCCACGCTGAGCCCCACAGCAGACCTGTGGACCGCCGATCTGCCGACTGACCTCGACCGGTTCCCGAGCAAGCTGTCTTCGCTCCGCAGGCGCGCCTCCCGCGCTTTCGCCCGCTTCCTGATCACATTTTGCATCGGCGTCGCCGCCACCTTGGCCTGGCAGTCCTATGGTGACGCGGCCAGAGCAATGGTCGCAGGCTCGTCCGCATGGCTTAGCTGGTTGGCACCGCAAGCCGCGCCCGTGGCGCAGAGCACTCCTGTCGCCCCTTCCGCAGATAAGGAGCAGTTCAAAGCAATGTTGTTCGGTCTCGCCGCGATGCGGCAGCGCGTCGACCAAATCGCCGCCCAGATCGCCGCTGGCGAGGCTCAGACGACGCGCGACATCGCCACTAAGCTGGAGGCGGCCAAGCAGGATATCCTTGACAAGATCTCAACGCCCGCGCCGCAGCCGGCCTCGACCCCTGCCCCGGTACGCAAGCCCCTACCCGCGGCACAGGCGGCACGCTGATCAAACCGGCCAGCACGAAGCGGTTGTATCTAGCCGCAGGGAGTACATCGGAAGGCGGCCCAATCCGCTACGCTCTCCTTTCGATTTGCCACCTGTCGTCGCCTTCGCTGGCTGCTTTGGCAAAATCGCCCGGTGACTGAGGGCTTACGATCCGAACGCCCCAGAGAATTAGCGCAAACGACGTGATCCCTGTTGGCCCGGATGAATAGGCAACAACGGTAATTGCAGTCTCCTGAAAGTCGCTCCCGTGGGCAGTTCCCGCCGCCAGCGGTATGCTCGAGTTACCGGCTCCCCAGACGCCAGCCAGAAGGAAGGCAGCCACGATGGCAGGATCGGAATAGATCAGAAACCAAAACGCGACCCGCGACGCTACAGAGCCGCGATAGCGTCTCGGCCCCAACAGCCCCGGCGTCAGAAGCAAGACGCCCGAGAACACGCTGAGCATGTGTACCGACCGCCCGAGGTCCGGCACCGCGAAGTACGGAATCACAAAGCCGCGGGGGCACCCGCAAGCGGCGAAGCGGCCTCTTCACCGGAGTGGCGACGGCGCTCCGGCGTGGCCGGTTCGAGTGCCGCCGCGACCGCCTGTTCCACGCGCTCGAGCCAGATGAATTCCACCGCGTTGCGCACCTCTTCGGGAATGTCGTCGAAATCCTTGCGGTTACGCGCCGGCAGCATGAGGCGGCGAATGCCGGCGGTGTGAGCCGCGACGACCTTCTCCTTGATGCCGCCGACCGGAAGTACGAGCCCGCGCAGGCTGATCTCGCCGGTCATGGCGGTATCGCTGCGCACGGTGCGTTCGGACATCAGCGAGACGAGCGCCATGAACATGGCGACACCGGCACTTGGGCCGTCCTTCGGGGTCGCCCCCGCCGGCACGTGGATGTGGATGTCGCTCTTCTCGAAGCGCGCCGGCTCGATACCAAAGCCGACCGCGCCGTTCTTAACGATGCTCAGCGCCGCCTGCGCGCTTTCCTTCATGACGTCGCCAAGCTGGCCGGTGAGGATCAGCTTGCCGCTCCCCGGCACCCGCGTCGCCTCGATGAACAGAATGTCGCCGCCGACCGGTGTCCAGGCGAGTCCGGTGGCGACGCCCGGCACGCTGGTGCGCATGGCAAGCTCACTCTCGAACATCGGAGGTCCCAGGACGACGACGAGGTCGTCGCGATCGATGCGGATCGGATCGCGCTCGCCTTCCGCGACGCGCGTCGCAGCATGGCGCAGCGCCTTGCCGATCTCCCGCTCAAGATTGCGGACGCCGGCCTCCCGGGTATAGCGCGTTATGATCTCGCCGAGCGCCGCATCCGTGATCTCGACCTGACCGTGCTTGAGCCCGTTGGCTTCCATCTGCCGCCGCACCAGATAGCGCCGCGCGATCTCGCGCTTTTCCGCCACCGTGTAGCCGGCGAGGGTGATGATCTCCATCCGGTCCCGCAGCGGGCCCGGTATGGTGTCGAGCATGTTGGCGGTGGTGATGAACACCACCCGGCTGAGGTCAAAGGGGAC
>Ga0209465_10000064_pt1 | contig 47434 bp, 44 predicted proteins | sample PanSoiPlot1MoBio_FD_188321 | JGI IMG/M metagenome (GOLD analysis project Ga0209465, IMG submission 188321) | Tropical forest soil microbial communities from Panama analyzed to predict greenhouse gas emissions - Panama Soil Plot 1 MoBio (SPAdes)... | ecosystem: Environmental > Terrestrial > Soil...
CGACCAGGGCATGGGCCTGAACGGCCCCGGCCTGGCGGCGGCCCAGGCCGAGGGGCAGGGGCAGGGGCAGGGGCAGGGGCAGGGGCAGCAGATCCAGGCCCCGGTGATGCGCCAGCCCGTGGACACCGACGCCTCGATCCGGTACCCAGGGCTCCAGGCCGACGAGGGGGCGAACGTCCCGGCCGGGCCGGCGAACATCCCGGGGACGCGCCTGCTCTTCAACACCGGGGCGCCCCCTCGGCCCCGGCCGGTGCTGCGGGGCCCGGCGCCCCAGCGGACGGCGCTGCCTCCGTACGAGGACACGAGCGCCCAGGGCCAGGGCGGCACGGAGCCCGGGCCCCAGGGCGGGCCGGCCCCCTCCGGCCCGCAGCCGGCGACAGCGCCGGACGCCTACCCGGAGATCCCGGGGGCCTCCAAGGGGCCGTTCCCGGAGAGCCCGGGCAGCGACCCCACGACGGGCCACGCCGGGCCGGGGCCCGCCTACGCCCCTACACCCGGCGCCGTCTCGGGGGCGGGGGGCGAGGGCCCGCTCCGGACGCCCGACCAGGGCGACCAAGGCGACCAAGGCGACCAGGGGCAGCCCCCGGCGCCCTCTGGCCCCAACCCCGTCGGGACGGCGATCGGCGCGGTCGGGCAGTGGAACAAGGGGCGCCCGGGGAGCCCGGACACGCTGGGGCCGGCCCTGATCCACGGCACGACGGGGGCGGACGAGGCCGCCCGGGCCGCGGGCCGGGCGGTGGGCGCGGGCTTCTCCGGCCTCGGCACCGCCCTCCACGGCGCCGTGGATCGCCTGAACGCCCCGCCCCCGCAGCCGGCCGGCGCCCAGGGCGGCGTGGGCGTGGGGGCGGCCCAACTCTCGCCCGACCTGCCCCCGGTGCCGGCCCCGGCCCCCCAGCCCCAGCCGGAGGGGGGCAACTTCGTCACCCAGAGCGGCGCGTGGCAGGCGTTCCCCGACTGGGCGCGGGCCAGCCCGACGGACATCGCCAACGCCGTGGGCGCCTTGGTGCAGCAGAAGTGGAACGAGCAGCCCGGGGCGATGCGGGCCTCGCCCCAGGACTGGTGGGACGCGATGGCCCACCCCACCGGGGGCGGTGGCCGGGGGTACGGGGGCAGCGGCGGCGGCAGCGGCGGCGGCGGCGGGGGCCCCGCGCCCTACGGCGTGGGGGGCGCCAGCGCCTCCGGGGCGTCCGGCAGCGACCCGGTCAAGGATCTGCTGGGCAACTTCCTGCAGTGGATCCAGAGTTGGGGCGCGCCGAGCGCGCCCGACCAGCCGGCGACGCCGACCGCGCCCCCGCCACCGCCGGCCCAACTGCCGCCCCTGCCCACCGCCCCCGACCTGCCCCCGGCGTCCCAGGGCGGGCCCTCCAACAACGCCGTCGACCAACTCCGCAAGGAGCGGGCGTACTGGGCGGGCCTGCTGTACGTGGCCGAGGCGCAGTTGGCGGGCCTCGACCAGACCCTCAAGTGGGGCGACCCCGTCCACGACACCAACGCCCTGGCGAACCTGCCGGCCGGCATGGATCCCCAGGTGCAGTCGGCCAACTACGCCCAGGCGGTCAAGAACCAGCAGAACTACCAGCAGGCGATCGCCACCCTGCGGGACAAGGTCACCGGCAACGACCAGGCGATCGCCAAAGAGCAGGACGCGATCGTCAAGCAGGGCACGACCGACAAGAGCAAGCCCCAGCAGATCGCCCAGGTAGAGGGCGTGGGCACCTTCTACTGGGACGAGACCAAGGGCTGGGTCAAGTTCGCCGGCAGCCACCCGCCCGACACCGGGGCCGCCGTCCAGTACATCAAGGACGACGCCGGCAACGTCTACGCCTTCAACCAGCAGGGCCAGATCATCGCCCGCGCCCAACTCAACGCGGTCGGGAAGGATCCCATCGTCCTGGCCGGGCAGAACAGCCCGGTGATGACGCTGTACGACCCGAACACCGGCAACATCATCCACACCACCAACTACTCGTTCACCGGCGCCCCGCCCCAGCAGATCACCCTGGACGCCCGGGCCAAGTACATCGGGTACCAGACGCAAGAGGCGAACGGCTCCTGGTCGGTGCGGGTGATGGACAACCCGGCCTACAACCAGTGGGCCCCGGGGGCCGACAATTACCAGTCCACCACCGGCCGGATCGTCCACATCGCGGCGGACGGCACCGTGCAGAGCGTCGACACCCTGACGCCGGAGGAGCGCAGCCGCTACGACGCCGGCCAGCAGGCCACCGTCGCCCAGGCCCAGGCCCAGGTGGGCCAGACCCAGGCGTCGACGGGCTACACCCAGGCGAACACCGCCAAGGTCAACACCGACACGGCCGCGGCCCAGTTCGACCTGGCCCAGAAGCAGAAGCAGGAGGCCGAGTTCCAGGTCATCAGCGACGCGATCGCCCACGGGGCGACGCCGGCCCAGGTGCGGGCCCTGGTGATGCAGGCGGCCCAGAACGTGGCGGACTGGACGGCGATCCAGAACGCCCAGACCAACGCCCTGAACGCCGAGACGCAGCGCCAGCAGGGGCTGGAGACGACCCGCCACGACCTGGGCGTCGAGTTCACCAACAACCGCCAGGCCTACTCCCAGGAGGCGCAGACGGGGATCAACGCCGCCTCCATGTTCGGGGCGGCCGTGGCCACGCCCCTCTTCCAGGCCCCCTGGCTCGCGGCCCAGGCCCCCACGACGGACGTGCGGGCCCTGGGGCGCCAGATGGGCATGGATCCGGCGATGGTGAACAACGTGGCGGACTGGTACGCCAGCCACCAGGGCCAGACCCTCTCCAACATCCAGAACCAGCAGAACACGGCCGCCGGGCGCCTGAACGAGGCCCAGGCGGCCTCCCAGCAGGAGGCGCTGCACCCGGACACCGGCACGGGGCCCTTCGGCCAGCAGATGGCGAGCACCCGGGCCCGGGACTACAGCGGCCAGGTGACGAACCAGGTCAACGCGATCGCCGCCAACCAGGTCAAGCCCACCGGCTACACGGCTCCCGTCCCGCAGACCGGGGGCCAGCAGCCGGGGGGCAGCTACGGGGCGACGAACGCCCCCGCGCCCTCGTCCCCCGCCCCGTCGTCGCCCCAGCCCTCCGCACCGCAACCGCAGCCCCAGGCGCCCCAGCAAGACCGCCAGGAGGCGGAAGACCTGGGCCCCAGCGGCCAGCCGGGGATGGCCCAGAACTGGGTCATCCACCCCGACGGCAGCCGGGAGAAGGTGGGGGATCCGTACCAGATCGGGGACACCGGGGGCGGTGCGGTGCAGGGGCCCCAGCACGTCGACCGTCCCGCGCCTCGGGGGCCCGAGGAGGCCGGGGTCGGCGGGTACTTCATCGGCGGGGGCGCCTACCAGGGCCCCGACGGGAAGGCACGCTACATGCCCCCGATGTACGTCTCCAAGTACGCCCCCGGGGGCGCCGGGGAGGGCGGGCAGGGCCAGGACGGGGGCCCGTCCGGGCACCTCCGCCGGCGCCTGCCGATCCCGGGCCGGCACGTCGTCCCCACGGCCGCCCCCGGCTACTTCGAAACCCACTACGACGACGGGGCGGTGGAGACGTGGCACGGGGAGGACGGCCCCTCCTGGGAGGGCGTGGGGGGGCGGGGCGCCGGCTACCACGGCTACGACCCGCCGACGCTGGCCTTCAACGGCACGACCGCCGGGGGCGGGGGCTCCACGTGGCGCTTCCCGCCGCCGGAGGCCTTCCAGGACGCCCCGGGGCCCGACCAGACCGCCGGCGGGGGCGGCTTCTTCGAACAGGTGCCCCCGGCCTCCGTGAGCCCCGGCTTCGGGGCCCAGACGGCCCTCCAGCAGAACGAGCCCCCCGCCCGGGAGAGCGGACTGGCCGGGGGCTTCGCCGGGGCCGACCCCCGAGGCCCCGGGGGCGGTGGAGGAGGGGGCGCCTACGGGGCCCAGGCGGGGCCCACGTTCGGCACCAACGCCCCGGCCACGACCCAGGGCGGGCAGGTCGGGGCCGCCCCCATGCCGGCGAGCCGGGGGCCCTCCGCGACGGCCACGCCTGGATCCCTGGAGGCCGGGGGCGCCCCGCAGGCCCAGGCCCAGCGGTACGCTCCGGGGTGGGACGCCGCCACGCAGAGCCCCTTCACGACCCACGGCTCCCCCGCGGGCTACGCGGGGAACGCCGGCCAGGCGACCCTGTACGCCCCCGGGGCGGCGACCAACGCCGCCCTGTGGAGCGCCACCGCCGGCGGGGGAGGCGCCCGGCCCCAGCGCAGCGGGAGCTACTACGGTGGCCCGACGCTGCCGGCCCCGATGAGCCCCCTGCAGCGCCTCTTGAGCCAGGCGGGCGTCGTCCCGCCCACCCCCGGCCGGGCGGCCGGCTCCCCCGCGAGCGTATAGGAGCGACCGATGGATTCAGACCAGGGCGGGCCGGGCGTCGACATCGGGGAGGGCCTGGCGCAGTGGACGTGGCCGGACGGCTCGGTCAGCGTCTACGACATCACCGACCCGACGAAGGAGTACGCCCGCTTCCCCAAGGGGGCCCAGGAGCCGGCCGACCTGCAGTACCGGGGCCTGGCGGCGACGCTGGGGCCGGACGGCAAGGTCAAGACGTACAGCATCAGCAACCCGCCCCCGGAGTACCGCGGGGCGCCCGAGGGGGCGACGCCTAACGCGCCGGCGCCGGGGCCCGCCCCCGCGGCCTCGCCCAGGCCCCCCGGCGTGACGGGCCCCGGGGCGACGCTCACGAAGAGCCCGTACTGGGGGCAGACCGGGGCCAACGTCTTCGCGGACTACTCTAACAAGCTCGGTGACTACCAGAACCGCAACCCGCAGGGCACCACCTTCCCGGGCGGGGGCGTGGGGGCCAACGGGCAGCGGTGGTTCGCCGGGCGCCCGGACTTCGGCGGGCCCCTGGGCTGGGGCGACCAGTGGAAGGACACGAACACCGGCTACACGTACCTGGGCGGGGCGCCCAACGTCGGCGGGCTCCAGGGGGCCCAGGTCGGCCAGTACAGCCAGGAGGGCAACCCCCACACGTACACGCCCTACTACGGGGCCCAGCCGTTCCGGTTCACCAGCCAGGGGCTGAACGTGGACTACGGCTCGGGGGGCCAGGGCGACCCGACGACGAACAACGAGCAGACCGAGAAGCAGTTCAACCCGTACGGCAAGAGCGCCTCCAGCTACCAGTCCTGGGTACACGGGGGCACCGGGGGCGGGGGCGCGTTCGGGGGCCTGAACGGGGTAGACGCGGACACCGGGGGGATGCAGGACAGCGACCCGTACGCCTACGGGGGCGACCCCGCGATGCCGGGCTCGGGGAACCAGGGGCCGGCCCCGGACGCCTCCGACCGGCCAGACCGGGACGCGGCGGGCGGCGGGAGCGGGGGCGGTGCGCCCCCCGGGGTGGGCGGGGGCATCCAGGTGGCCTCCCAGATGTTCGACTGGGGCTCCAACCTGGGGGGCGACTTCGCCCCCTTGGCCAACCTGGTCGGGCGCTCGGACACCGAGACGGGCCTGGGCACGGCGGGCATCCCGGCCGACTACCTCGGCCTCTTGGAGCAGGCGCTCAACCAGGGGGTGGTCAAGGCGACCAACCGGGGCTGGGCCTTCCTGAAGAGCCAGTACGGCGTGACCCCGGGCCAGGTGGGGGGCCAGGCGGTCGGCTACGCCGCCCAGGTCGGGGTGCAGCCGGACGGCTCCGGCGCCAGCGGGACGAGCACGTACGGGGGCCAGTTGAAGTGGGCCAGCCAGCCGGGGGCCCCCAACAGCGCCGCCCCGGGCACCAGCGGGGGCACCACGGGGGGCACGACCGGCGGCACCACGGGGGGCACCAGCGGGGGCACCGCCGGCGGGACGGGCAGCGCCGGGGACGTGAACCAGTGGGGCATCTCGGGCACCCTGGAGCCGGGGACGCAGACCTGGGCGGGGCCCATCATCGGCGGGCTGCCCGGCGGGATGGCCCTGCCCTGGCACCAGCAGCAGTGGCAGCAGCAGTACGAGCAGGGCCAGTTGGACGTGAACAACCGGCGCATCGACGCCGACCTCTCGATCAACGACAAGCAGATGGCGGAGCACAAGTACGAGGCCGACCTGGCCGCCCAGACGGGGGACAAGGATCGGGCCCAGCGGGAGAACGAATTCGTCCGCCAACTCCAACTCGACCGGGACAAGCTGCTGGAGCAGAAGAACGAGGCCCTGGGCATGATCGACGGCCAGGCCACCCTCGACATGCAGAAGTTCCTGGCCGACCAGCAGACCCAGGCGTACCAGCGGGCGGCCAACCCGGCGCGGGCGTTCGAGAACGAGCTAGCCCGGGGCAACACGGGGTGGAACAACGCCGGCGTGGATCCCAACGCGGCCGGCATCCCCGGGTTCACCGCCCCCGGCCAGTCGCCCCTCGCCTGGGCCCAGGCGGGCGGGTACAGCGGGCAGTGGAACCAGTTGAGCCCCGGGGCCCCGGGCTACACGGGGGCCCCGCCCCAGCTTCCGGCGTTGCAGCCGACCCCCATGCCGGGCCCGGCGGGCCTCGTCGCGCCCCCGCCCGCGTGGTCGGGCGGGCCGGTGGGCATCGAGCCCTGGCAGACGCCCGGGGCGGGGCTCGACCCGGCCACCCTCCAGAAGCTCCAGGGGATGGGCATGACCCCCGAGCAGATCGCCGTGTACGCCCGGCAGCAAGCGTTTGCCCAGCAGCAGGCCATGCAGCCGCAGTTGGAGGGCGTGACCAACTACGCGCAGCAGCAGCCGTACGGCGCCCAGATGCAGCAGTACTACGCCCAGTACAACCAGCAGCAGCAGCAGGCCGCCCAGGCCGCCCAGCAGCAGCAGCAGATGCAGTACGGCCAGGCCTACGGGGCGGGGGCCGGGCAGTACAACCCGGGGGCCTACAACCCGTACGCCCAGCAGGCGCAGCAGGCGCAGCCCACGGCCCAGGCGACGAACCCCTTCGCCGCCACGGGCGGCCAGTCGGCCGCCCAGCAGGCCTACGCCGGGCAGCAGAGCTACACCCCCCAGCAGCAGCAGGCAGGGCAAGCAGGGCAAGCGGGGCAGGCGGGCTACAGCCAGGCGGGCACCTCGGGCACGTTCGGGGCCGACGCCTACGGCAACACCCCCGTGCGCACGCCGGGGGCGGTGCAGGCCTTCAAGGGCGGGTACGCGATGCCGACGGCCGGCAACTACGGCTTCGCCTCGACGACGCAGGCGGCCAACCAGGCCGCCATCACCCCCGACCAGGTCAGGCTCCAGAACCTGCGCCAGACCAGGATGATGAGCCCGGACACCCGGGCGATCGTGGGCTCGTTCGCCTCCGCCGGGGGCACCGACCAGCCCACCTTCGACTTCTACACGAACAAGGGCGCCCCGGGGGCCAGCACCGCGGGGGCCGGCTACAACATGCGCTGAGCGGTAAGGAGACGGCACCGTGTCGGAGACCCAGACGACCCCCGCCCCGGCCCAGCCCGTCCCGGAGCAACAGGCTCCGGAGCCGGCCCCTCCCGGGCAGCGGTCAACCGGGGGCGACCTGACGAACGGGCGCCCCGCGCCCCGGCCGATCGACCGGGCGGGCGCCCAGGACGTGCTCCGCCAGGCCTACGCCCGGGCCCTGCGGGAGCCGGGCCAGCAGCAGGCCCAGGCGGACGAGCAGGCCCGGGAAGCGCCCCCCCTCCCGGCCACGCCGGCGAAGGAGGCCCCGGCCAAGGAAGCCAGGGAGGCCGCCCCCAGGCCCGCGGTCGAGCGGGTGGCCGGGCGCGAGCGGGGCGCCGACGGCCGGTTCCTCCCCCAGCAGCCCGAGCAGGTTGACGAGCCGGCCCCCGACCAAGTACAAGAGACGCAGCAACCGGCACCCCCCGCCCGAGCCCCGCGGCCTGCCCCCCAAGCGCAGGCCCGCCGGGCCCAGCCGGAGGCGCCCGAAGCGCCAGCCGCCACCGAGCCAGCCCCGGCGCCGGAGCCCGAAGCGGCCCCCGCCCAGGACTTCGCCTCGCAGCACTGGCAGCGCGCGTTCCAGGCCCAGCCCGGGCTGCGCCGCACCGTGGGCGGCATCCGGAACGACCCCAAGCTCTCGACCGTCCAGAAGGCCGACCTCCTGTCGGAGAAGCTGACGGCCGCCCTGCGGGTCGCGGACGCCCTCGACTACCGGCAGCAGCAGATGGACTGGCTCCGGGACAACCGCCCCCAGGATTTCATCAACCAGATCCGGGCCGACCAGCAGAGCCAACAGGCCCAGAAGGATCTGGAGCAGCGGATCAGCGCCATGATCGCGGAGGCCTACGAGATCCCGGCCGACGACCCCGAGTTCCAGAACGCCGGGGCGGGCCCGGACGAGGACTACGCGACCGGGCTGGCGAAGTTCGTGGACGTGACCGCGCGGCGCTCCCCCGTGGTGCGCCGCCACATGGAGACCGCCCTGGCCGCCCAGGCCGAGCAGCACCAGCAGGAGATCGCCGCGTTGAGGGCCCAGCACAAGCTGGACGTGGAGGCCGCCCTGGAGCGGGGGCGGGCGCAGGGCCGTGGCGGGCGGGGGAGCGGGATGCCCCAGCCCCGGGCCACCGGCACCGGCGTGCGCCCCGTCGGCCAGCAGGACGGCCCCGGGGGCGGGCCGCCCGTCCCCCGCCGGGCCCCGGACGTGGCCACCTACCGCGGGGCGTTCGCCCTCGGCTACCAGCAGCGGGAGCCGGTATGAGGGAAGACCTAGGTGTGGACGATCGCGGAGGCCGCGCTTAACGAGCAAGACCCCCTGCGCATGGGCGTGCTGATGCTCTTCTGGTTGGAGAGCAACATCATGGCCAGCATCCCCTTCTTCACGGTGAACCGGCTGGGCATCTCGATGACCCGCCAGGTGCGCCTCAGCCTGACGAAGCCCGGGTGGGTGGCGATCGGGGAGAGCTACTCCCAGAGCACCGCGCACCTGGAGCAGGTCGAGGAGACCGTGTTCAAGATCGGGCGGGACATCGACATCCCCAAGGGCTTGGAGAACCTGGACGGCCAGTTCGAAGACCCGCGGGTGTTGATGACGGAGACGGAACTGAAGACGCTGACCTACGAGTTCAACGAGGCCAGCATCAACGGCCCGTTCATCGGGGCCGGGGGCGCCGCGCTCGCGGCCGCGCCGGCGGGCGTCCGCACCCGGATCAACGACGTGGCGGGCGACGCCGGCCTGGGGGACGCCCTCCTGGCGCCTGGGGGCATCGCCACCCCGTTCGGGCCGACGGCGACCTCGCTCCAGCGGCACGCCGTCCTGGACGCCTTCAACCGGAGCATGTACTTCCTCGACGGCAAGCGCCCGGACAACGGCTACTGCAACAAGACGCTGCTGCTCGCCTTAGAGAGCGCGTTCCGCCGGGAGCAGTTGTTCGCCATCACCCGGGATCAGTACGAGCGGATCGTGTACACGTTCCGCGACTGCCCCATCTACGATGTGGGGGTGAAGGCCGACCAGGTCACTCCCATCATCACCGATGCAGAGAGTTTCGGTGGCCAGACCAACTGCACCTCGATGTATTGGGTGAAGACCGGGGTAAGAACCCATTTCCACGGCTGGGAGAAGGAACCCTTAGATGTTCGTGATCTCGGGGAGCTACAGACGGCCCCGGTGATGCGCACCCGCGTGGACTGGAGCCCCGGCCTCGCCTCCTGGCACGTCCGGAGCCTCGCCCGCGTGCAGGGGATCCAGGCCACCACCTAGTCGTCTCCTCGACTGGAGAACCACCGAGAGGAACACGTCATGCCAGCCGACCGCAACCTGATCCTGTTCAGCAACGCCACCCTGTCCACCACGAGCACCAGCCCGGCGGTGGACATCGGGATGGGGGGCACCCCGGTCGACCACCCCCTCGTCGCCCGCACCTTCTACAGCGGGGTGGCGGCGTCGATCACCCTCGCCCTCACCATCCAGGCGTCGTACGACAACACCAACTTCCGGGACATCGTCACCGGCCAGATGGGGATCGGGCCCAACGCAGAGCCCCAGGAGCGGGCCCTGCCCTTCTACACCCGGCGCCGGTACGTGCGGGGGATGCTGGCCGGGGGCGCGGTGTCCGGGGTGACGGTGGACATCAACGCCTTCGCCCGCAACTCCCCCGAGATGTACATGGACTAGGGGCCGGTGGCGCCCTCCGCCCCCCTGCCCCGGGTGCTCCTGGGCCTCCCGTACCACCGCGCGGTCGAGGGGCCCTTCTTCCAGTCGGTGGCGTCGCTCCTGGAGGACTGCCAGCGCGAGACGCTGCGCCTCCAGGTGGCGTACGCCCCGAACACGGCCATCCACCTCGCCCGGGATTCCCTGGTGCGGTACTTCCTGGCCGGGGACTGGGACTTCCTGGTGATGATCGACAGCGACCAGGTGTTCCACTCCTCGGTCGTGCGCCGCCTGGTGGCGTGGGGGAAGCCCCTGGTGGCCCCGGTCATCGTCGCCCGTAAGGGCCCGCCCAAGCCCGTGGCCTACGCCCGGGAGGGCAAGAGCCTGCAGGGCGACGTGTACTACGAGCCCCTGTCCGAGGAGGTCTGGGCGTACCTCAGCCAATTCACGCCCGAGCGCCTGCGCACCGCCTCCGTCTGCCTGCCCCTGACCGCCGACCGGCCCCCGCTGATGGAGGGGCTGCCCGAGGCGGTCGTCGCCGGCCTGGGGGATCCCCTGCTGGCGGTGGACGCCGTGGGCTTCGGGATGGTCTGCCTCTCCCGGGAGGCCGCCGAGGCGGTCGACCCCGGGCCGGACGACCGGTACTTCGACTGGGAGCGGGGCGGGGAAGACCTGAGCTTCTGCCGGCGCCTGCTCGCGGCGGGCTACGAGGGGTTCGGCGTGGGGCCGGCGAAGGGCAAGGGGCGGGGCATCTTCGTCGACCGGGGGGCCCTCGTGGGCCACCTGTCCGAGTACGCCCGGGGGGCGATCGACCTCGGCCGGTACCTCTACGAGCGGTTCGACCCGCCTCCCCCGCCCAACGGGCACGCCGGCGACCTGGCCGAACACCTGGCGGAGGACGGGGCCCGGCCCACGCCCGGCCCCTGGCGGGACGAGGTGCTGCCCGGCGCCGCGGGCGCGCCCGGGCCGGGGGTCGGGTGATGGTCGTCCCGGGCCCCGCCCAGGCGCAGGACGCCCTCTCCCTGGTGCTCCAGGCGGCGGGCCACGGGCTCCAGGGGGACATGGCTCTCTACCAAGGGACGGTCTACACCGGCTCCGCGACCCAACTCCAAGACCGCGACCTGATGACGGGGATCACCGACCAGTCGTGGCGCCGGGCGTGGCTGCTCTTCCTGGACGGGGGCAACGCCGGCCAGGAGCGGTTCATCCAGACCGTGGACGGCCAGCAGGGGCTCCTGCGCTGGGGCAACGCCCTGGACAACCCGCTCGCGGCCGGGGCCCGGTACGTGATCTTCCGGGACTACCGCTTCGCCCAGTGGCTGGCCTGGCTGAACGAGACCACCCGCAACATCCACTTCCCCCTGGACGTGTACCTGCCCTACCAGGACGGCCAGACCCTCCGTTACACCATGCCCGACCCCATCCGCCGGGCGGGCTGGCTGATGGACGTGCTGGTGGGCCCGGCCAACGTCGCCTACACCAGCCCGGAGGGCCGGGAGGCCCGCTGGTACCGGGTCAACCCCGCCAACATCGAGGGCGACCTGTACCTGGTGCTGAGCCGGCCGATCAGCCAGTCCCAGCAGTTGCTGCTGCGGGCCAAGCCCCCCTTCGCCTACGAAGACCAGACCCCGTACACCGACCTGCACTCGGTGCTGTGGGGGCCCGCCGTCGGGGGGCAGCCCGGCCTGCCCGTGGCCCCCCGGGCCCTGGTGCCCCCCACCCGGCTCTTCGTGCTGGGCACGGTCTGGCGCTCGCTGCAGCAGAAGGTCACCAACATGACGGGGCAGCCCCGGGCGCTCTGGCAGCAGAACTTAGAAAGGTGCGCCCGGCAGTACGCCCAGGCCTGCGGCGAGTGGGGGATCAAGGAGGTGGGCCGGGAGGTGGGGTACGGGACGGACTGGTTCCCGCAATCGACGCAAGGGTGGACGTTGCCGTGACGCCCCTGGCCCTGCGTTGGACGGTGGTGACCGTGACGGGCCAGGCGGTCAACCGGCCCTGCCGGCTCTACTACGCCCGCCTCGCCGCCACCACCAGCGGGGCCCAGGTGGCCACGGCCGTGCTCCACGACGACGGCACCGCCAACCAGGCGGGCCCGCCCCTGCTGGCCCTCATGACGACGACCAACACCGGCCCGGACGACTGGCCCCGCATCCCCGTCTCGCTCAACTTCCAGAAGGGCATCGACGTGGTCATGGTCGGTAGCAACGTGGGCCTCTTCCTCGGTTGGGAGACCTCCTGATGCTGCCCGGCAACAGCGGGATGCTCAGCCAGCCGGGGTACGTGCAGCTTGGCCCGCTGTACTACCGGGTGGCGATCGACAACAAGGGGGCGCCCCTGTACCGGCAGCGCCCCGCCCCCTTCTACCCCGCCCAGGTCAACCAGGCGGACATGGGGGAGGCCCAGGTCTCCCCGGACGGCCGGCTGCCCTTCAGCCTGCGCGACCTCTCCGGGGGCTCCGGGCTGGCCCAGCAGCCCCTGGTCGGGGACTTCAACCGCTTCGACCGCTGCGGGGACGCGGAGGGCGAGGGGGTGGACGCCACCCTGGCCCCGGACGGGCCCCTGATCCTGGCCGGCAAGCTCTGGGTGCCCACCATCCCCTCGGTGGTGCCGGACGGCCACCTGGCCGGGGTGCTGTGGCACGGCGGGTGGGCCGAGGCCTACCTCAGCCAGGGCTCCCACGTCTTCGCCACGGACGGCACGACCCTCGCCCACCGGGGGACGCTGCCCGCCCACGCCACGGACGGGATCACCGCGTTCCTGGGCACGGGCGACGTGACGGGGACGGAGGACTGGTACCAGCCCTGCGGGTACGGCACGCCCTTGCAGCGATCCACCAACGGGGGCGGCTCCTGGAGCGCCTGCCTGGCGACGGGGGGCCTGACCGGGGGCGTCCAGTCGATGGTGGAGCTAGACGGGGAGTGCGTCGTGGCGATGAAGTCCCCCCGCCTGGGGAACGCCATGGTCGCCGTCTTCGACGACGGGGGCAACGCCCCGACGCTGTTCAACGTGATCGACCCGATCGGGGACGCCGCGATCGACATCAGCCGGCTGGTGGTGTTCAACGGGCGGGTGCTGGTGCTCAAGGATCGGGAGGGGGTCTACCTCCTGTCCGGCGACCGGCGCACCCTGGAGGAGGAGTTGTTCCCCGAGCTTCGGGGGGAGCGCCTCTACTACGAGGGGGTGACCGTCTGGCGGGGGATCCTCTGGCTGCCGACCGGCGCCGGGGTGTACGCCATCAGCCCGGCGGGCGGGGGCTTTGCCCTGGAGAAGGCGGGGCCCACGGAGAACGAGACCAGCAGCCTGGCCCCCCGGGCGCCCCGGGGCCCGGTCACCGCCCTGGCCGGGGACGCGCACAACCTCTACGCCTTCCGGGAGAACCCCCAGGGGCCTTCCTGGGTGTACAAGGCCAACGTGCTCGTCCAGGGGGGGCAGGCCAAGACTACCTGGTTCCCCTTCGGGCAGCAGGCGGACTACGCCCGGTGCCGGGTGATGGCGTACGTCGCCCCCTGCCCGGTGGGCGCGGACGCCGCCGACGCGGACGCCCCGCGCCTGCTGTTCGACCGCCAGACGTACTTCGCCGCCGAGCCGAACCCCCCGGTGGGGGAGCCGGACACCTTCGCCTTCGGCTGGTACCACCTCCCGGGCCAGGGGCGCGACCCCCGGGCCGACGCGGACTACCCCTACGCCCCGGCGGGCACGCTGTACTACAGCCGGCTGCTGGCGCGCTTCCCGGCGATCAACAAGGCCTGGTACAGCCTGACGCCCCTGTGCGCGCCCCTCGACCGCAAGCTCGACGGGTACACGCAGACGGGGGCGCAGACGATCCGCCTGCGGTGGAAGCTCGACACCGGCGTCCCCGACCCCTCCGGGCAGCCCTTCGGCTACACCGAGGGGCCCCTCCAGCGCAGCGGGGTGGGCGCCAAGAACCACCTGGTGCCCCCGCTGTACGGGCGGGGCTTCGACTGCGGGATCCGCCTGACGACGGGCGACCCGACGACGACGCCCCAGGTGTACTCCGTGACCGCCGAGTACGACCTGCGCCCCACGCCCGTCTGGCGCCACGAGATGACGCTCGACCTCTCCAGCGGGGCCTACGCCCCCTCGGGCTCCTCGGGCTGGGGCGACCCGGAGGTGCCCAGCCTGGCCCTGAAGACCCTGCGGGGCCTGGCCGGCGCCTCCGGGGCCCTCGTGCTGACGGACGAGTGGGGCATCGCCTACGACGTGTCCGTGCCCGTGGACGGCATCAGCCTGCGGGCGGCGAGCGCGGGCGAGGCCGGCTACTCCGGGGAGATCCCCCTGCTGGTGGACGTGGTGGCGGTGGAGCAGCGGGCCCGCGACCAGGGCACCTGGCGCACCGTCTCCCTGTACACCTGGCGCCAGATCAGCCAGCACTCCTGGCAAGACCTATTGGAGTTGCAGTGATGGTCGGCGTCGAGCCCCCGCCCGTCGGCATGCCCCCGGCGCCCAGCGCGCTGGACGCGCTCGTCCAGCAGGCCGTGGCCAAGGCCCTGGCCCTGCCCACCGCGGCGTCGGTCACGCCCCTCATGTCGATCACGCCCCTCCTGGGCCTGAAGATGCCCTCCCTGGACGACCCGGCGCTCGTGACCGACCTGAACGACAACTTCCTGGTGCTGGACAACGCCGTCACGACCACCGCGTCGGTCACCCTGACCAACAAGACGATCGACCACGGGATCCTGATCGTGCCGGCGATCGACGACTTCAGCCTGGCCCAGCACGCCCACCAGACCCCCGCCGGCGGGGGCGCCCTGGACGGGGCGGCGATCGCCACCGGCACCGTCGGCACGGGGAACCTGGTGCGGGAGAGCGCGGTCGGGGGCGGGCCGGGGACGATCGTGGATCAGCCGGTGCTGCTGAACCCGGCGGCCCGGGACACCCTCTTCTTCGGCCCCGTGGACACCGCCCAGGCCCTCGACACGGCCCTCCAGCGCAGCGGGCCGAACGCCCTCGCCCTGGGGGGCAGCCCGGTGCTCACCCAGACCCTGGGGGACGCCCGGTACTTGCGCGCCGGCGTGCCCACGGGGGGCGGGACGGGGGGCAAGACCCTGGGCGCCGAGGGGCTCACCCCCGTCTCCGGCTGCGACCCGGAGTTCCGCCAGAGCGGGACGGAGCGGTACGAGTTGGTCTTCCAGGCGGGGGCCAACGGGTACGCCTCGATCAACCTGACGATCCCCCAGGCGTTCGCGGGGGGCGACATCACCTTCCGGTACTGGACGTGGAGCCCCACCACCCAGTCGGCCACCTGGCGCCTGGGGGGCGCCGCCCTGGCGGACGCCAGCAGCGCGGACACCGGCTGGGCCGCCATCGCTGACCGGGTCGTGCCCTACACGGCGAACCTCATGACCCACCACGACCACGTCTGGGCCGCCGTCCCGGCGTCGTACGCCGGGTACCTCTGCACGATGTACGTCCAGTGCCTGGCCCCGCCCGGCGCCACCCGCCTCCGGGCGGTCGACGTGCGGTTCGGGAGCTAGCGGTGCCCCTCCTGCGCCGCAGCCACTCCAACGGGGCCAACGGGTTCCTCTCGACCGCGGGGAACGCGACGATCGGCACCGGGCAGTGGACGCACATCGCCGTCAACGCCGGGCACACCCTGACGATCCAGCACGGGGCCGACGTGCGTACGGGCAACATGGAGGTGTACGGGGCCGTCGTCGTGCAGACGGCCGCCGTCAACGGGGCGGGCAACGGGGGCGCCGGGGCCGCCTCGGGCGCCGGCGGGGGAGGCGGGGGCGGGGGCGGGGCCTACTACGGCGCCGGCGCCGCGGGGGCCGCGGGCGGGGGCGCCAACCCCGGCGGGGGCGGGGGCGGCGGGGCCCAGTACGAGGCCCTGGCCAACGTCCCCCTGGACAACCCGGTGGACAACACCTGTGCGGGGGGCAACGGCGGGGCGGGCGGGGCCGGGGGCGGGAGCCCCCTCGACCTGGGGACGGGCAGCGGGGGCGACCAGACCGCCACCGGCGGCTACGACTGGAACAACGCCACCTGGGACTACCACACCCTGACCGTCCCGGCCGGGGTGACGGCCCACTGCACCGGGGTGGGGGTGATCCGCTGCACCGGCGACCTGATCCTCGACGGCGTGATCGACGGCTCCTGGCGGGGCTACGGGGGCGGGGCCGGGGGCGCGAGCAACACCCCCAACGCCACCCCGGCCCCCGCGGGCGCGGGGCCGGCCCCGGGGCAGGGCGGGCAGTCCCGGCAGAACGCCGCCGGCTCCGGCGGGGGCCCCGGCGGGGGCGGGGGCGCGGGCCACGGGGGCGCGGGCGGCGCGGGGGGCGAGGGCTACAACAACCCCGTCGTCGTCCACGGGGGCGCCGGGGGCCCGGCCTACAACGCCGTCTCCGCCGCCTCGCTCGCCGCCGGCTCGGGGGGCGGGGGCGGCGGGGGCCAGAACAGCCCCAACAACCAGTTCGTGGGGGGCAACGGCGGGGCGGGCGGGGCCAGCCTGCGCATCGTCTGCAACCGGCTGCTGGGGGCCGGGCGGATCATCCTGGACGGCCAGCCGGGGGCCGCCGGCCAGGGGCGCTCGGGCGCCAACGAGGGCTCCGGGGGCGGGGGCGGGGGCGCCGGGGGCCACTGCCGCATCGAGGCCAACGTGATGCAGTGCTCCGTCCAGGTGTACGCCCGGGGCGGGCGGGGCGGGGACTGCGACTTCGCCACCACGTACGGGGGCAACCCCGGGGGCTCCGGGGGCGGGGGCGGGGGCGGCCACATCTACGTCAGCTTCGGCACGAACGCCGGCTTCCTGACGGTGGCGGACGCCTCGCCCGGCCAGCCGGGCTCCCTCAACCCCAACAGCGGCGTCAACAACGCCGGCCAGGGCGCCGCCGGGGCCGGGGGCCAGTGGTCGTACGCGGCCTACGCCCCGGTCAGCGCGGGCGCCGGGGGAGGCGGGGCGGGCGGGGGCGCCGCCAAGCTCAGCGGCACGGCCCTCTACGTCGCCTCCGGGGGCATCATCCACGCCCCGGGCGGGGCCGGGGCCGGGGGCGCCGCCACGGCCGGCGTCGGGGGCGGCGGGGGCGGCGGGGGGAGCGGGGGCTCCGTCTGGCTCTGCTTCGAACGGGTCTCCGGCGGGGGCGCGGTGCAGGCCGGCGGCGGCGGGGGCGGGCCCGGGGGCGCGGGCGCCCAGGGCGGCGGGGGCACCGGCGGGGCCGGCTCCTGGGGCAGAACCAGGGCCGACTACTACGCCCCCTACGGCGTGGCCTGGAACACGGGCCTGGAGGCCGCCTACCGCAGGCGGCGCATCGCGGGAGCGATCTGATGACGACGACGAACGGCCGGCCGATCGTCAACGCCCTGGGCGCCTCGAACGGCGCCCCCGGGGCCCGGGCTGCGCAGGCCCCGAGTGGGCTCGTGGCCACGCCCCCGCCGGACACGCCGTTCTCCCAGGGGGGCAAGCCCTGGACGATCCGCCAGCGGTCGCTCTACGACGCGATCCTCGACCTGCGGGCCTACATGCAGTGGCTGGACATCCAGGTCAACGGCTCGACCGGGCTGCTCCCGCCCCCGGACTACCTGACCAAGACCCAGGCCGACGCCACCTACCTGACGCCGGCCCAGGGGGACGCCCGGTACATGAGCCTCGGGGCCCCGGTCTACACGAAAGACCAGGCCGACCAGCGGTACGTGCAGAACAGCTTCGTGGGCCAGCCGGGGGGCATCGCCCCGCTCGCCCCCGACGGGACGATCCCCGCCCAGTACCTCCCCCTGATCGCCCTCACCCAGACGTTCCTCGCCGCCAACCAGGCCGCGATGCTGGCCCTCCCCGCCCAGCAAGGGGATCTCGCCATCAGGGGAGACCAGAACAGCACGTACATCCTGCGGGGCACCGACCCCACCGTGCTGGGCAACTGGCAGCAGTTGCTCACCCCGCCCTCGGTCTCCAGCGTGAACGGGAAGACGGGGGCGGTGGTGCTCGTCCCGGCGGACATCGGGGCGGTCAGCACCGCCGACGCCGACGTGCGGTACGTCCTCAAGGCCGGCGACACCTTCACCGGCGACGTGACCATCCAGGATCAACTCAACCTGGTGGGCGGCCACGCCGGCATCTGGATGCGGTACGACACGGACGGCCCCTCCGCCTACCGGGTCTACCTGGAGGCCACCACCGGGGGCGGAGAACTGGGCTTCGGGCCCGGGGGCACGTCCTCGACCGACACCGTGTTGCAGCGCCAGGCGCCCGGGCTGCTCTGGGCCGAGAGCGCCTTGCAGGCCAGTTCCTGGCTGGGGGTCTGGTCGCAGGGCGGGTACGTGGAGATCGACGCCGCCAACAGCGCCCGGACGGGCGCCCTGCGCCTGGCCCCCGGGCAGTCCGTGGCGTGGCGGAACCAGGCCAAGACCGCCGACCTGCTCCTGACGACCAACGCCACCGACCAGTTGACGTGGCAGAACCGGGCGATCACCGTCTCCGCGCAGAGCGGGAACGCGATCGTCTGGAACGCGGACGGGTTCTACGCCCCGCCGGGGGGCGGGGGCAGCTACCTCCCGCTCACCGGGGGCACGCTCACCGGCAACGTGGAGGTCAACACGCCCAGCACGCCGATGTGGTTCCAGGTGCGCTACGGCAGCGAGCCCGAGCCCCGCGCCCGCTTGAACTACGACCGCGTCGAGTTCGGGCCGGGGGCGACGCCGACCGACGCCGCCCTCCTGCGCATCACCACCGGCGTCCTGGGGGTCAACTGCCCGTTCCGCCCGTTCGCCCACGCTGCCTACGACCTGGGCTTCTCCAACCGGTACTGGAACAACTTCTGGACGACGAACGCGACCTTCACCAACCCGCCCACCTACGGCACGACGCTGCAACCCAAGATCACCGTGAACGCGAGCGCCCCGTCCAGCCCGGCGACGGGCGACCTGTGGATCTGGTAGGAGGACACCATGGCATCGGCACTCTGGGATCCCGGCCGGGAGGGCTTCTTGGCGGGGGAGATCGACTGGGACACCGCGGTGGTGAAGGCCTCCCTGGTGCGGGGCTACACCTTCACCGCGGCCCACAAGTTCGTCAGCGACGCCACGGGCGCCGGGGCCACCCTGGTGTCCACCTCGGCCGCGCTGGGCACCAAGACCATCACCTCCGGCGTGGCGGACGCCGCCGACGTGACCTTCAGCGCCGTGCCCTCCGGCGCGGCGATCACCGCCATCTTCGTCTTCCAGTCGTCCGCCGTCACCGGCGGGGCCGACGTGGCCGCGACGGCGCAGCGCCTCATCGCCTTCATCGACACGGCGACCGGGTTGCCGGTCACCCCCAACGGGGGCGACATCACGGTGGCCTGGGACAACGGCGCCAACCGCATCTTCAAGCTCTGAGGTAGGGCGTGGCGTACCGCGACGAGGTGCTGGCCGACGGGCCGGTCGGCTACTGGCGGCTGGGCGAGGCCGGCGGGACGACCGCGACCGACGCCAGCGCGTCGGCCAACCACGGCACGTACCAGGGCGCCGGCACCCAGACGCTCCTGGGGCAACGGGGGGCCCTGGGCGGGGACGCCGACACCGCGGTCTCGCTCCTCGCCGGGGGCTCCGGCGTGCTCGTCCCGGACAGCGCCTCGTTCGACCTGACCAGCTTCACCCTGGAGTGCTGGTTCAACACCAACGGCCCCGGCTCGGGGCAGCGCCGGCTCGTCGGCCAGGGGGCCACCGGCGGCGCCAACTGGGCCCTGTGCACGAACAGCAACCAGATCCTCTTCCTGTCGGCGCTCGACGCCGTCTCGTACGGCGTCAACACGTCGGTCACCGCCAACACCTGGCACCACTACGCCGTCACCCTCAACCGGGCGACCCAGACGATCACCGTCTACAAGGACGGGAACGTCCTGGGGACGACGGCGTGCGGGGCGACGGGGACGACGGCGATCGCCACCGGGGTGGGGATCGGCTGCGCGCCGGACGGCACCGAGCAGGTCGCGGGCCTCCTCGACGAGGTGGCCGTGTACCCCACCGCCCTCTCGGCCGCCCGCGTCAAGGCCCACTACGCCGCCGGCCAGCCGTACGCCGGGGCGGTCATGGCCGACGCCCCCGTCGGCTACTGGCGCCTCGGGGAGACCGGGTTCACGGTGCTCGACACCAGCGGCAACGCCCGCTCGGGCTCCCACGCCGTCTCGGTCACCACGTCCACGACCCAGCCCGGCGGGGTGACCGGGGACAACGCCGCCCCCTTCGACGGCGCGACCGAGTTCGTCTCCGTGGCCCACAACGCCGCCTTCAACCTCACGGGCGACCTGACGGTCGAGGCCTGGGCGTCCCTGACCACCTACGCCAACTACGCCTTCCTGGTCACCAAGGACACCAGCAACGGCGCGGCGGCGAACACCTTCGAGATGCGGGTGACCCCGAGCGGGGGCCTGGAGTTCCTGCAGTACACGGCGTCGGGCACGCAGTCCGTGGCCAGCCCCGCCGGCCAGGTGCCCCGGCAGATGTGGTGCCACTTCGTGGCCACGAAGGCGGGCACCGCCGTGACGCTCTACGTCAACGGGCGCCAGGTGCAGACCGGGACGATCAGCGCGACCGGCGTGACGACGAACACCCTGGCGGTGCTCCTCGGCACGCGCGACGACCGCTACAGCTACGTCACCGGCGCGATGGACGAGGTGGCCCTGTACGCCACGGCCCTCCCGGCCGCCCGGGTGCAGGCCCACTACAACGCCGGCTTCACGCCCGCCCCGGCGGGCAACGGCTACAGCGCCGCCGTCCTGGCGGACGCCCCCACCGGCTACTGGCGCCTGAGCGACCTGCCCGGCACCGGGATCACGGACGCCTCGGGGAGCAACCGCCACGGCTGCTACGCGGGGCTCTACTCGGGCCACGCCTTCCAGCAGGCGACCCTGCCCCTGGGGGGCTCCTCCCACGGGATGACGAACGCCAACGGCAACACCACCGGGCCGTGGGGCAACCTGGGCGTCAACCCGGCGTACAGCCAGCCCACCGCCTTCTCCCTGGAGGCCTGGGTCTACGTCCCCTCCGGCTCGGCCAACACCGCCAGCACGATCCTGGGGTGCCACAACAACGCCAACGGGGGCTACGGGCTCCTCCTCCTGAACATCGGCGCGACCTTCCAGTTCGAGTGCCGGGTCAAGGACGCCCAGTTCGTGGACAGCGCCCGGACGTACGCCCTGGACGCCTGGCACCACCTGGTGGCCACGTACGACGGCACCACGTACCGGCTGTACGGGGACGGGGTCGCGGACACCTCGGCGGCCGCGACCCAGACCCCGGGGACGAACGACACCAACACCCCGATGATGCTGGGGGGGCTCGCCATCGGCTGGGGCGGCCCGGCGGGCTTCAACGGCCGGGTGGACGAGGTGGCGTTCTACCCCACCGTCCTCTCGGCCACCCGCGTCCTGGCCCACTACCAGGCGGGCCAGCCGCCCAAGGCCTCGACCCTCACCGACACCTTCGACGACAACAGCCTGGACGCCACCAAGTGGGCGGCGTCCGCGAACGCGGGCACGGCCGTCCAGGAGGTCAACCAGCGCATCGAACTCGACCTGAACGACGGGGGCACCGGCTACTGCGGGGTCTCGTCCCAGGCCCTCTACGACCTGACCGGCTCGTCCCTCGTCGTGCAGTGCCTCGACCCCGGCACCGGGGGCACGGGGCGCACGGCCGCCCTGGAGGCCGCCCTCGACGGCAACAACGTCGCCCGGCTGGTCTGCGACGGGACGACCCTCTGCGCCCAGGTGACCGTCGCCGGGGCGGTCACCACGTACAACACCACGCCCTTCACCGCCAGCACGGACTGGTGGCGGATGACCGAGAGCGGGGGCACGCTCTCCTGGTGGTACAGCGCGACGGGGCAGGTCGGCTCCTGGACGCTGCTCGACAGCCGGGCCTCGCCCTTCAGCCTGGCCGTCGTCCAGCTTCGCCTCTTCGCCGGCACCTACACGGGCGGGATCACCGCGGGCGTGGCGAAGTTCGACAATTTCAACCTGCCGGCCCCGTCCGCCCTGCCGGCCTCCGACGTGAGCATCGGGGGCTGGTCGACCGAGACGGGGGGCACCACCAACCTCTCCGCCTCGATCGACGAGCCGGACACCGCGATCAGCGACGCCGACTACGACCAGTCGTCCGTGGGCCCGGCCAACGACGCCTACGAGGCCACCCTCGGCGCCCTCACCGACCCCCTCACCAGCGGGGGCCACGTCGTCCTCGTCCGGGGGCTGGTGGACGCTGCGCCCACCGCGTCCCTGCAGACGGAACTCCGCCAGGGGGCCAACGCGCTGAGCACACCCGCCCTGTGGACGGACACGGCCACGACGACGGCGACCACCTTCAGCCACCCGCTCACCGGCGCCCAGGCGGACGCCATCACCGACTACACCGGCCTGCGCCTGCGCTTCACCGCCAACCAGGCCGTGCCCGCCCCCACCTTCGTCGCCGCCGGCGCCTTCGTCTCCACCTCCACGAACGCCGCCACCCTGGCGCCCGGGCTGCCCGCCGGCTGGGCGGCCAACGACATCCACGTCCTGGTGGCGGCGCGCAAGGACACCACGGCCATGACCGCCCTGGCGGGCTGGACGCAGGTCGCCAACCTGACCGGCAACAACAGCACCGCCCTGCGCACCGAGGTCTGGTGGCGCCGGGCGGTGGCGGGGGACACCGCCCCGACGGTCACCTTCGGGTCGAGCACCGTCCTGCGCTCGGCCCAGATCCTGGGCATCCGGGGCGTGCCCACGGGCGCCAGCAGCCCCTTCGCCCCCATGAGCGGGGGCGGGGACAGCGTGGGCCGCTCGGTCAACGCCTCCTCGACGACCTGCACCTTCCCCGGCCTGACGATCCAGGGCACCGCCGTGACCCTGTTCGTGGTCGCCTTCACCTGCGCCTCGGGCCCCACCACGGCCTCGCAGCCCTCCCAGTACGGGACGGTGACGGTGAACCGCTCCGGGAACAACGGGATCGCCCAGGGCTACGCCATCGGTACCAGCCCCTACACCGGCGTCAGCGGGGTGAACAGCACGCTCAGCCAGGCGGGCAACAACGACGGCCTGACGATGGCCTTCGCCTACCCCACCGGCAGCCGGACGCGGGTCACCTGGGCCGCCCTGGGCCTCTCCGTCCCGGTCGTCCTGACCCCGGCGGGCATCCCCACCGCGGAGGCGATCGGGACGGCCAGCCTCCCCGCCGTCCTGGGCCCGGTGGCCGTGCCCACGGCCGAGGCCCTGGGGGCCCCCTCGCTGGCCCTGGGCCCGGTCACGCTCTCCCCCGCCGGGGTGGCCACGGGCGAGGCGTCGGGGCTCGCCGTCGTGACCGCCGGGCCCGCCGCGGTCTCGGCCGCCGGGGCCATCGCCAGCCCCGGGGCCCTGGGCACCCCCGCCCTGACCATCCAGCAGGTGCTGAGCCCCGCCGGGGTGGCCACCGCGGAGGGCTCCGGCGCCCCCGTGGTCACCGTCGGGCCGGTCACGGTCTCCGGGGTCGGCATCGTCTCGGCCGCCGCCCCGGGCGTGCCCACGCTCCAGCCGGGGCCCGTGGGGATCAGCGCCGCCGGGGCGATCGGCACGGGCGAGGCCTCCGGGCTCGCCGTGCTGAGCAACGTGGCCACCCTGGCCCCCACCGGGATCGCCACCACGGGGGTGCCCGGCACCCCCGCCCTCACGGTGGGCCCGGTCACCCTGGCGGTCACGGGGATCACCACCGCCGAGGGCCCGGGCGTGCCCCTCGTCGCCCCCGCCGGGGTGGTGCAGGTCGCGCCCCCGGGGATCGCCACCGCGGGGGCCCTCGGGACGCCCGTGCTGGCCACCGGGCCGGTGGCCGTCTCGGCCGCCGGGGCGGTGGCGAGCGCCGGGGCCCTGGGCGCCCCGACGGTCGGCCTGGGCTCGGCGCTCTGGCCCAGCGCGGCCGTGCAGCGGTGGACGGGGAGCGCCTGGGCGCCGGCCACCGTGCGCCGCTGGGACGGGAGCGCCTGGCAGGTCACGGTCGTCACCCGCAAGTCTTGAGAGGAGCGCCCATGACGGACATCGTCACCGAGGCCCCGCCCGACCCGGCCCCCAACGGGCAACCCCGCCTCCCCGAGGGCAGCCTCGCCCTGCCCCCGGCCATGGTGGCGCGCCTCACCCGGGTGATCAGCGCCACGCCCGGGGTGCAAGACCTGATCGGGGCCTACGTGGAGGGGAAGGAGGCGCAAGGGCCCTTCTCCCTGGTGATCCCCGCCGTCATCTTGCTCAAGCAGGAGGCGCCGACGTGAGCGACGAGGTGACCCCCCGGGCCGGCCCGCCGGCCCACCGTTCGCCCCGGGATCGGGCGCTGCAGGAGGCCCTGCAGGCCCGCTCCCCCCGTCCGGCGGCGCTCCTGGACGCGATCCGCCAGACGTACCCGGCCCTGGCCGGCTTGGCCAGCGCGCGCCGGGCGGCCCTGCTGGACGTGGTGCGGGCGGCGGGGCTGTGAGGCGGTGACCCCGCCCCCGTTCGGCCACCACGCGCCCCCCGGGCCGGGGGCCTCCCAGCCGGGCGAGGGGCCCCCCGTGGTGGACGCCACCCTGCAGGCCACGGGGGGCTTCGTCACGGTCGACGGCCGGCTCTTCTGTCCCCTGCAGGGCACCAACCCCGCGAACCCCCTCATGGGGGGCTACGGCTGGCTGAGCCCCACCGACGGCGGCCAGACCGTGCACCCTGGTTTGGACTTGAACAGCGGCACCTCCTGCAACGACGACGAGGGCCTGTACTGCGTCAGCCCGCTGGCGGGCGTCGTGCGGGCCGTGCTCTGGTGGGACGGATACACCTCCGGTGAGGGAAATCACGTTTGGATCGAACTGGACGACCCTTGTTGCCCGGCCCCAACCTACCTGCACAACGACCACTTGCAGACCGTGCTGGTCAGTGTCGGTCAACGGCTCACCCCTGGGGAACCCTACGGCCGCTGTGGGCGTACTGGTGGCTGGGATTGCGCCCACGCCCACGTCGAACTCACCAAGGGGCCCCCGGCCTACGGCTGGTACCAGTGGCCCTACCGGTGGACGAAGGGCCAGGTGGAGGCCGCGTACTTCAACCCCTACGACTGGTGGCAGGCGGCCAAGGCCCTGGTGTTGGCCGAGAGCAGCGGCGGGCCCGCCCCGCCCCCGGAGGTGATCGTGAGCATCCTCAACGGCGCGCAGACGGCGGCGATCCAGGCGGCGGTCTGGGCGGGCTACTGGAACCCCGACACGGCCGACTTCGCCATCCCGGCGGCCTGGCGCAGCGAATGGAACGCCGGGCGGTGGAGGGGCGCGCCCCTGACCGACGAGCAGGACGTGCCGCCCAGCGGGGACAAGCCCGCCGGGCGGTACCAACTGTTCGACGCCGGGTGTGCGGTCTGGTTGCCGGGTGAGGAGGTATCCTGGTCGGGATGAACGACGACGACCGCTGGCAGGCCTTCGCCCACCGCATCGACGCCCACCTGACCGCGATCGACCAGGAGTTGGCCGCCCTGCGCCAGACCCTGAAGGCCGCCGGGATCCGCGTCCACGTCCAGCGGATCCGGGTCACCCGGCGCAACAAGCGCGCCACCCAGGCCCTGCAGTACCTGCGCCAGAGCGCCACCCCGGCCACCCCGGCGGACGTGGCCAAGGCGGCCGGCATCTCCCCGGAGTACGCCTTCGACGTGCTCTCGGCCCTGGTGGCCGAGGGCGAGGTGGAGCGGGTGGGCCGGGGCCAGTACCAGGTGAGCAAGAGGTAGGGGGCGAGGAGGTGACCGGCCGATGAGGCTCGCCCTGCGCCAGGTCTTCCTCCTCGTGGCCGCCGTCCTGTTCGCCGTCGCCGCCCTCTACACCCCGGGGCCCAGGCTCAACCTGGTGGCCGCCGGCCTGGCCTTCCTGACCCTCTCGCTCCTCGTGCCCTGATGCGCCCCCCGAGGCCCTCATGGCGTCTCCTCGGCTGGCTCGTCTGGCTGGGGTGGGCCTGCTTGCTCTGGTGGGCCTGCACGCAGGCGCGCCCCGCGTCCTAGCCCAGCCCGCCACCGTCGTCGTCTGCCACGCCGTAGGGGGCACCTACGCGACGCTGCGCCTGCCCCCGTCGGCGGCCGAGGCCCACCGCGCGCACCCGCTCGACATCTTCGACCCACCAGGAGGGGTATGTCCGGAGACCGTCCAGACGCCAACCTCGACGCCGTCCGCCACCTCCGCTGCGACCTCATCGGTGACCGGGACGCCAACCAGTGGGAGTGCCGCCTCATCGACGGCGACGGCCGGATCCTCGCAACCCTCACCGGTACCGCCGTCTTCGACCTCCGCTTCATCGACGACCACGACCCCGACGCCGTCACCTTCACCTTCACCGCGCCCGTGCTGCCCCCCTGGCCCCTTCCCCGGCGCGACGAGGAGCCCGACGCCGACCTCCTCTCCGTCCCCGACGCCTTCGACATCGCCCTCGCCGCCGCCCGGGCCGGCCCTCCCGGCGTCCAGTTCGACCAGCCCGGTGCCACCACCGGAGCCACCCCCACCGTCCCCACCGGCGAGTGGCAGCGAGAGCACCACGAGCGTGACAGGCCCTTCCTCCACGCCCACGTCCACACCCACCGAGCCCGCAATACCCTCACCCACAGCCACCCCCACACCCACGGCAAGCGCGAGCGCGTCGCCGGCGAGCACCGAGGGGGCGACCACCACGGCAACCCCCGGGCCCCAGACCCCACAGGAGGCGCCCAGCCGGACGACCCAGCCGAACCCTAGCCCCGAGGTGGTCTATGTCCCGTACCCCGTCCCCGGCCCGCCCGTGGAGCGCACGGTGGTGGTCACCGTGGTCACCGTGGTGGTCGCTACAGCGGCGACGCCTGGTGGGCTGGCTCCGACGGCGGGCGCCCCACTACCGGGAGGACGAACGCCTGGCCCTGCACCTCCTGGTGGCGGGCCTCTTCCTGGTGGTGCTGCTGGAGACCGTGCTCCTGGTCACCCGGGCGACCTGACCGACCCCCAGCAAGTCCTGCTCCTGGTGGGCTCGGCGGCCCTGGGGTGCGCCCTGGGGATCCTGCGCGTCCTGACGGAGGCGCGGTGAGTGACGACACGCAAGACGAGCGCGGGGACGAGCCCGAGGCGGCGCCCGTCAACCCGGCGCCCCCGGAGGTGGCGGTGGCCGCCTTCATCGCCCGGGAGGCGGTCGCCTTCCTCTTCGTCGCGTTCTGGCTGCTGCTCTTCGCCGCGAGCCTGGTGACGGGCGCCTTCGTGCTGCCCTTCTGGTACCACTGCGTCGCCGTGGGCGTCCTGGGCTACGCCCTGGGGGTCAACGTCGCCACGCTCACGGCTGCCAGGCCTCCCGATACGGGGGGCGTGGCTCGCCGGCTGCGGGAGCGGCGGGAGGGGCGGGAGCGGCGATCGCCCCCCGCACCTCCCGGGCCACCGCCTTAGCCACGTCCCGCCAGGAGTGGGTCTGGGCCGCCAGGGCGCCCGCCTGGCCCATCCGGGCCCGCTCCTCGGGGTGCCTCCAGAGCCAGCGCAGCGCCTTCGCCAGGTCGTCCGCGTCCGGCTCGCCCCGCCACACGGCGCAGGCGATGCCCGCGTCCGGGGGGACGAACTCCGGCGCCGGCCCGTGGGCGGGGTAGACCACCGGCACCCCGCAGGCCATCGCCTCCAGGAGGGGCAGGCAGAAGCCCTCGGCCCGGTAGGGCTGGATCACCACGTCCACCGAGCGGTACAGGGCGGCCATCTCCGGGTCGCTGTAGCGGTCGCTCACGGCGATCTGCCAGTCGCGCCGGTCTTCCGGGGCCTGCACCGCCGGCGCCTCCCGGTAGAAGCTCTTCTGGCCCTGGAGCTTGAGCACCAGGCCGGTGGGCTCGGCCGGGGTGAAGGCCCGGCAGTACGCCGTGACCGCCAGGTCGCAGCCCTTGCGCCCGATCGCCCCCCCGACGTACAGCACCCGGAAGATCCCCTCCCGCTCCACCGGCCAGGTCTCCCCGTCGGGCCGGAAGACCCGCGGGTCGACGCCGTACGGCACCACCCGCACCCGGGCCGGGTCGAGGGCGTGGGGCCCGCCGGCCGACAAGAGGAGGCGCCGGGCGTGGGCGCTGCAGGCCCAGACCCCCCGCGCCCGGCCGGCGTGCCAGGCCTCCAGCCAGTCCCCGGGCGGGGGGCCGTGCTCCCAGGCCACCCAGGGGAACCAGGGGACGCCCAGGTCGGGGAGGCGGAAGGCCCGGGCCGGCTCCAGGCCCGGGTAGTAGTGGGACACCCAGGCGTCCGGCCCCAGGCTCGCGTGGGGCGCCGGGGCCGTGGGCTTCAGGACGTGGACGAAGTGGCCCTCGGCCCGGAGCCCGGCCAGCAGCCGGCGGTTCACCAGGGCCCAGGAGCCGTACCGGATCCCGTCCGTGCGGCCTTCGAAGACCAGGGTGAGGGGTTGCGGTTCGGCTGCCGGGGGAGGCTGGTCGTCCATCCGGGGAATGGTACCCGCTGAGTACGTGGCCCGCGCCCTGCAAGTATGGCGCCCGCCGCTGCGGTGGCCCGCCCTGCACACCCGGTACCCGCAAGGGATGTGGCCCGCCCCCTACTACTTGGCCCCCGCTGTTCGTGTGGCCCGCCCGCTCCTGCCGGCCCCCGCGCGCTGTACGGCCCGCACCCGGTAATTGGCCCCTACTGCAAGTATGGCCCGCACCGAGCGGGAGGCCCCCACAGGGGCGGTGGCCCGCGCAGGAGATGTGGCGCCCGCAATCAGGACGGCCCGCATCCAGGCGCTCGGCCCCCGCAAGCGACGTGGCCCGCGCGTGGGTCTCGGCCCCCGCATCGCAGACGACCCGCGCTCGTATTCTGGCCCCCGCTGGACACGCTGGCCCGCCCGGCCCTGACGGCTCCCACGACGTAGGCGGCCCGCCCGCCGATCTCGGCCCCGGCAACGCTGTCGGCCCGCTTCTCCTCTTCGGCCCCCGCTAGGAGGTTGGCCCGCCCGCGTACTCCGGCCCCCGCATCGTTGTCGGCCCGCCCCGACATCCCTGGTTCCCTCGTACGAGTATGGCCCACCAGACGGGTTGGCTCCCGGGCAGGCTGTGGCCCGCACGGTGGTCGTGTGGCCCCCGCTGCTCGTGTGACCCGCGCCACACGTGCGGCTCCCTCGCCTGAGGTGGCCCGCGCCTGCTGGACGGCGCCCGCTAATTGAGTGACCCGCACGCGCGCTATGGCGCCCGCAATTCTATGGCCCGCCCGCGTACTCCGGCCCCCGCGGCCCGACATGGCCCGCTCCGATCGGCTGGCCCCCGCGGCTCCCACGGCCCGCGCCCTGAACCCGGCGCCCTCCGCCTGTCTGGCCCGCGCGCCACTCGTGGCGCCCGCAGCGGCGTGGCCCGCCCCCCGTTGACGGCTCCCCCGAAGATGTCGGCCCGCCCCATCAGCGGGGCCCCCGCGTGAGCTTCGGCCCGCACGAGTGCAATGGCCCCCGCGCAGATCACGGCCCGCCCGGACACCATGGCCCCCTGATCATCCGAGGCCCGCCGTGGTGCCACGGCCCCCGCGGCGGACGTGGCCCGCGCACGAGCCCGACGGCCCCCACGACGTACACGGCCCGCGCTGGTACTCCGGCCCCCGCAGACATGACGGCCCGCCCTCGTGCTTCGGCTCCCTCGCGGTGGGTGGCCCGCCCGCGAACTCTGGCTCCCGCGCGCCAGACATGGCCCGCTCACCCCTTTCGGCGCCCCCACCACCATCGGCCCGCTCACTCCTTTCGGCGCCCCCGCCACCTCCGGCCCGCCCACCCGTTTGGCCCCCGCATGTCTCTGGCCCGCCCACTCGATGCGTCTCCCGCTTGCACCATCGGCTCGCCCCGCTAGAAGGGCCCCCGCGGCTAGAATGGCCCGCGTCGTGCGCCTGTGCCCGGGCTTGGTGTCTGGCCCGCCCGCCTTTCGTGGCTCCCGATGACAACTTGGCCCGCCCCACTACATTGGCCCCCACTATCGTTGTGGCCCGCCCGTCCTGCCCGGCCCCCGCAACGGGTTCGGCCCGCTCACCCCCTCAGGCCCCCTCGCGCTGTGTGACCCGCCCGCCTTGCGTGGCCCCCGCGTGGCAGAAGGCTCGCGCCCACTGCGTGGCCCCCTCGTCATTGACGGCCCGCACCCCACACATGATCCCCGCGGTAGATTGGCCCGCGCATACCTTCCGGCGCCCTCCACACGCTTGACCCGCCCACTCGGTCTGGCCCCCGCCAACAACACGGCCCGCCCGCTTGGAAGGGCCCCCGCTCGCAACGTGGCCCGCGCTCGGAGCGTGGCCCCCTCGGCCGACCCGACCCGACCCGCCTCGATGGCGCCCTCCTGCCAAACGGCCCGCCCCGGCGACCCGGCCCCCGGATGTCCCACGGCCCGCCCAAGTGCTATGGCTCCCCCGCATCCAGTTGGCCCGCGCCTAAGCACCGGCCCCCTCCCATGGTGTGGCCCGCCCGATCTTAAGGGCCCCCTCACCTTCGACGGCCCGCTCCTGCACGACGGCCCCCGTCACCTGCTAGGGCCCGCCCGGCCTCTTCGGCGCCCGTCTCCCAGTTGGCCCGCCCCACCACAGCGGTTCCCGCTTTGACATTGGCCCGCCCGTGCCTTGTGGCCCCCGTGCCGATCACGGCCCGCTTCGCCTCGTTGGCTCCCGGCTCGACCTCCGGCCCGCTCGCCTCCCTCGGCCCCCGCTTCGACACCAGGCCCGCCCCTTCGTGACGGCCCCCGCATCCGATATGGCCCGCACTCCTGACTCGGCCCCCTCCTGTGGGACGGCCCGCCCTCGGGGTTTGGCTCCCTGCCTGGCACGTGGCCCGCTCGCCCATTCCGGCTCCCTCGGGCCCGTCGGCCCGCCCTACCACGTTGGCCCCCGCTTCGACACCGGCCCGCCCCGTCACAATGGCTCCCGGATGATGACTGGCCCGCTCGCCCAATCTGGCCCCCGCCTCGAAGGTGGCCCGCTCAGCACCGATGGCTCCCACCCGAAGGATGGCCCGCGCCCCCGCAGCGGCCTGCGGGGGCGCGGCGCCCGGTCAGAACGCCGGGTTGTCTTTGGGCTGGGGCGTCCGGTCGTCGTCCCCCGGCACGGGGGTGAACGGCACCGGGCACTCCTGCTTGTGGGCGTGGCCCAGGTGGGCCATGGCGAACGGCACGGGGGGCAGCCGGTGGAAGTGCCGGCGGTAGTTCTCCTCGTGGTACGCCGCCAGGAAGAGCTTGACGGCGTACCGCTTGGCCCGGGCGTGGATGTGCGCCGGGGGCAGCATCCGCGGGCCCGCGCCCGGGGCGCCGGCGAGCTTCTTGGTCAGCCCCTGCCGGTCGCCGGCGGGGGCGGCCAGGATCTGCCGGGCGGCCTCGACGGTGAGGCACCCGCTGTACCACTGCCAGGCGTCCGTGTCCTTGCCGATGTTGTACGAGGCGAGCTTGCGCTCGGCCTGGTCGGCGTAGGCCCCCTGCTCGTTCATGGCCTGCTCCCGCGCCTTGCGGGCGGCGAACACCCGGCCGTAGTAGCACTCCGGGTGGTTCTGCATCTTCACCATGGATTCGCCTAACTTCCAGGTGAGGACTTTCAGCGAGGCGTTCCAGGGCCGGCGGGCGAGACCGGCCTCCAGGGCCGCCCGGCTGACGTTGCCCTGCTTGTCCTTGGCCAGGCGGGCGATCGTCTCCATCGGGCGCTTGGTGCGCTGGCTGACGAACGCCAGCACGTCGTTGTCCGGCCGGTCGGTGGCCCGGAGCCCCACGCCGGCGTAGGCCTCCCGCAGGAGCACGGCGGCCTTCTCCCGGCCCAGCCACTCGTTGGTCGGGTCGAGGCCGGCGAACCGCCACCAGTGCCCCACCGTGCGGGCCCGGGTGATGTCGAGGTGGGCCCGCAGGCCGGCGGCGATCACCGGCCCGATGCCGACGTGCAGGCGGGCCCAGGCCGCCATGCCCGAGGGCTCGTAGCGCGTCCAGACCTCCAGGATGGCCCGCAGGTCGTCTTCGGTCTTGATCATCTGGGCCATCACCCAGCGGATGGCGTCCGCGGGCTCGGCCTTCTGGCCGGGGACGGTGGGGGCGCTGAGGCTCCGCACCTGGCCCGCGGCCGCGATGCGGTAGCCCTGCCACTGGTAGTAGCAGTCCACGATGTACCTGGCCTCGTTCAGGCCCAGCGTCTTGGCCGCCTCGCGCAAGTCCTTCCGGGAGAGCGCCAGGAGCCGGCTCAACTCCAGGTACCCGCTGGGGATCCCCGGCTCCCGGGGCCCGGGGGCCTTGTCCGCCGGTTCGTCGCCGGCGGGTAAGCCCTGCTCGTCGCCGTCCGGGCTGTCCCACAGGTCGAAGTCCTCGTTGGAGCCCGGCCCGTCGGGGGTCTGCTCCTCGTACTCGTCGTAGGGGTTCATCGTCGTCGGGCGCCTCCTAGCGCACCGGGATCTGGTGGCGGGGGCTGTGCTCCCGCGCCATGTAGACGGCGGCGCGCCGGCGCCGCACCGTCAGCCGCGTGTACCCGCTGTCCACCACGAGCCCCTGGCGCTGCAGGTCGACCCGCCGGGGCCGGTACGTGTTCCCCTCCATCCGCAGGGCCTGCTGGCCCTCCTCGTCGGTCGCGCCGGTGTCCTTCCGGCCCTTCAGGTACTCCCACACCCGGCGCAGGGCGGCGCCCTGGGAGCCGGCGACGCTGGACAGGTAGGCCGCCTCCCGGCTGGTCTCGCTGCCCCGGGCGTACGGCCCGATCGGGCCGCCCCCGCCCTCCGGGGCCCGGCGCTCCTCCGGGGGCTCGTCCAAGAAGCTCGACTGGGTCATCATGGTCTGATCTCCCTCCACGAGCGGGTCTCGATCTCCTCCGCCCGCAGGACGTGCTGGTGGCAGCGTTCCAGCGTCCGGTCGGCCGCCCGCAGGCCGGCCAGGTCGGCGTAGGTCAGCGCCCCCCGGTGGCCGGTGTCCAGGCCCTCGATCAGGGAGATGGCCTGGCGGGCCATGTGGATCGCGGTGAGGATGGAGCCCCGTTCGAAGGTCTGCTGGCGCAGCCTGGCCCGGGGGCTCAGTTGGGCGTCCATCGTCGGGCGGGTTCTCCTTCTTGGGTGGCAGGGTGTCCATCGCCCGGCGCACCATCCACTGGGGGGCGTGGATCCCGTCGGGGATCCCCGCCCAGGGCCGGCTCGGCGTGTACTTGGTGGGCACCTCCAGGGTCTCCCCGGTGAACGGATCCCGGATCCGGAGCCACCCCCGCTCCCACCCGGCCCCGTACCCGCTCTGCCAGAGGCAGCGCAACTCGTCCGGGCCCCGGTTCCACAGGCGGAACCGGCCCCGGTAGGGCTCGTAGGGGACGGGCTCCTCGTCGCTCGTCCGGTCGTCGTACGAGAGGTCGCCCCGTCGTCCGGTCACTCGCATCGCCTCCCGCAACTGCTACCCTAACACACTCGGCAACCGAACCGCATCACGCGCTGAGCAGCGACAGCAGCCGGCGCACGCACGCCATCTGGGGGGTTGCGCCCTCGGTCAGGATCGTCACGATGTCCGCCTGGTCGCTGGGCATCCACCAGTAGGCCTCCACGTCGCAGGCCAGCAGATCCCGCAGCCAGGCGTCCTGGCCCTCGACGAGGCGGGGCGTCGCCCCCCGGCTGAGGCGGGCCACCGTGGGCTTGCGCCCCTCCCGCTTCAACTCCGCGAACAGCAGGCGGGGCGGGCGGCAGAGGCACAGGTCGGGGTACCCCGCCGCCGAGAAGACGCTGAACCGCGTGTGGTAGGCGCGGTACCCCAGGGCCCGGGCGGTGTTCATCACGAACCGCTGCAGGTCGTCCTCCGACCAAGCCGCGAAGACCAGGGCCTGCGCCTCCTCTACGGACGCAGGCGCGACGACCGCCCCCTTCCGAACCCTGGGGGGCATCTACGCCCCCTCCCCCGCCTCTACGGCCAGCGTGGGGGCTCCCAGGGCCTGTTGCGCGTACCACCGGCGGGCCAGGGCGAAGGCCTGGCGGTTCATGCTGGGGAAGATCGGCCGGAGGCCCCCGGGCCCGGAGACCCGCCACAGCAGCGGCAGGGAGCCGCCCCGGGCGTGGCCGTCCTGGGCCCGCAGGGCGCAGGCGCAGGCCCCGATCGCCTCCTTGGCCGCGAACGGCTCGGAGCCGTCCAGCAGCCAGACGATGGGGTGCCCCCGCTGGCAGCGGGCGGGGAGCGAGGGGAGGGAGGGGCGGGGCGGGGCGTCGATCACGAGGGCTTCCCTCCCGGCCCCTGCATCTGCTGCATCTGCTGCGGCGCCTGGGGCGGCTGCGGGGGCCGGAACGGGGGGATGGCCGGGGGCCGGGCCGAGGGCGTCGCCGGCGGCGGGGCCGGCGGCGGGGCCGGCGCCGGGGGCGTGACGGGCGGGGGCGCCTGGTGGGGCAGCGCCGTCGGCTCCACCCGGGCCGTCTTGCGGGTCTGCACCGCGAACCGGCCGTCCGAGGCGCCCCCCGCCTTGAACCGGTGCAGGGCGGCCTCCCGGGCCACCAGGTCGCTGAGCTTGTTCTCCTGGTGCAGGCCGTGGCTGTAGAGGTCGACGAAGGCCAGCACGCCGTACAGGGCGGCCAGCCCGCCCAGGGGGCGCCCCTGGGCCGCCACCCGCTGCCGGATGTAGCGCGTCTCGAACCCCGCCAGGCCCTCCCGGATCATCGCCCCCTTGAGCTTCTGGAGGTTGAACTGGGGGTCGTCGCCGTACAGCCGGAGGAAGGTGGACAGGGAGAGGATGACCGCCTGGCTGTAGATCGACTTCTGGCTGTGGACTAGCTCCGGCACCTCCCGGCCCCAGCACTCCTTGACCAGCAGGAGGCACTGGCGCAGGCACTCCTTGCCGTTGCTCTCGCAGGCCTGGAGCAGGCCGGAGACGGCCCGGATCCGGTTGCGCTGGAAGCCCGCCCCGCCGTAGGGGGCGACCTGCAGGCCCAGCGTGTCCAGCACGTCCTTGACCTGGACGGCGATCGGGTCGCCCTCCTCCACCCGGGCCGGGAAGTCGTCCCCGGCCGTGTGGCGCAGCCGGCGGGCGTCCTCCGCCAGGTAGATCCGGGCCTCGTCGGCCCGGCTGAGGCCGTGCAGGACTTTGCAGGAGAAGGGGTAGCCGTAGTTGCCCTGGCTGACCTGGGCCTGCCAGCGGTGGTTGCCGGCCAGCACGACGTTGGTGCCGTCGGCCCGCCGGCTGACGATGAGCACGCCGTCTTCGTCGTCCTGCCACTCCCGGATGAGGCGGTTCACCCAGTACCGGCGCAGGGGCCGGGCGCGCTCGTGGCGCTGTAGCTCGCTGGCGAAGAGGATCTCCAGCGTGGTGCGGTGGCCGCCCTTCACGAAGGGCGGGGCGCTCGGTGCTGCCATCGGGGGGTTCTCCTTGGGTCAGTGGCCGCCGTCGCCGGGGAGGCCCCGCTGGGGCCCCCCCGGCCAGGCGCGCCGGATCCAGTCGTCGGTGCCGGTCTGGGCGGATGTGGGCGGGCGGGCGTCCCGGACGGGGACGCGCCCCACCCCGGGGACGTTCACCTCCCGGACGCTGGCCGCCTGCCGGCGCGCCCAGTCGTCCGGGTGCTTGAGGACGTAGGTGCGCTTCAGCGCGTCCTGGACATCCTCGCTGCTGAAGTAGCTGCCTAGCTCCCGATCGGGGGGCAGGAAGCCGACCAGGGCCGCCTCGTCGTCTTCGGTCGGCCGGGCGAGGCCCCGCCGGCCCGGCTTGGCGACGAGGGGCACGGCCTCCCGGTCGGCCGTCACCGACCAGGCGCCGATCGGGTACCGGATCAGGTGGCCGTTGCCGTCCCCCTCGATCCGCACGAAGTACCAGCCCGGCGGGGCGGCGATCGTCTCGCTCACTGCGGGGCGCCCTCCTTGGCGTCGTGGGCCATGACCTGGTCGCGGATGATCCGGGTGTGGCGGGCGATCTCGGCCAGGGGCGCGTCCCGGTTCAGCAGGGGGCCCGGCACCGTCATCCGGCGGTCGCGGGCCTGGTTCATGCGCTGCTGGTAGAAGCCGTAGAGTTGCGCCCGGCTGTACCACCGGCCGTCGATCGTCAGCCCGTCCTGGTTCTGGGCCCCGCCGTTGTCCCCGGCGCCTCGGCCCTGCCAGGGGCTCTCCTGGTCGCGCTGGGGCGGGGGCGGGGGCGCCGTCAACGGGGGGCGGGCCGGGGCTCCCCCGCCGGCGGGGGAGCCCCCTAGCTCCTCGACCGTCACCAGCCCGACGTTGAGCAGGTCGCGGAGGGCCCGCCCCTTGGCCCGGGTCTCCGCCATGCGGATGAAGTGGGCGGCCACCGTGCGCCCCACGTTCTCGGGGCTGGCGTCCCCGATCCCCTGGGCCTGCCGGAACGTCCCGCCCTCGTCCTGGATGGCCACCGTCGCCTGGCAGATGCACGTCTGGCCGTTGGCCGCGTCCGGGAACTGGATGACCTGGGTGCTCATCAGGAAGTGCCCCTCGCTGACCTGGTGGAGGAGATCCACCAGGCCGGCGTACTGCACGAAGTCCCGGCCCTGCTGCTTGATCACCCACTTCCGGAGGCGCTCGTAGTCCACCTCCGGGGCCGGGGCCTGGTGGTCGGCCGCGTCGAAGACCTCCTCCGGCTGCTCGGTCTGCTCAGTCGTCTGCGCCACCGCCGGCCTCCTCCCCCAGGAGCGAGCGGATCACGTCCGCCGCCTCCTGCACGATCGGGATCCGCACCGCGTCCAACTGGGGCAGGAGCCAGCGCGCCCGGTCGGGGGCGTTCATCGGCTCCGGCTCCGGGAGCCCCTCCGCCCCCGCCCCCGGCCCCGGCCCCGGGGCCAGGGCGTCGAAGAGGGTGCCCTGGGCCGCCCGGGCCGACCGGCGCTTGGCCTCCTTGACCAGGGCCAGGCTGGGCGTCTCCCCGTTGGCCAGCAGGTCGGCCAGTAGCTCCTGGCTCTCGCCCCCCAGCCGGCTGGCGTGCAGGGCGACCGAGTACGGCAGCCGGCCCTCCAGGAAGGCGACCTGCAGGGCGGGGTCGAGGTCGGCCAGGCGCAGGCGCTGCTTGATCGTCTGCACGGGCAGGCCGGTGGCCTGGGCGACGGCCGAGAGGGCCTCCTTCTCCGGGAGCCCGTCCCGCTCCAGGCGCTCCAGCAGGTACACGATCGCCCGGAAGTCGGCCACCGGGTTGTCCTGCCGGACGGCGTTGCTGGCCACCGTCAGCACGGCCGCCCGGCCGTCCCGGGCCGTCCCCTCCGGGTCGGAGAGCACCCGGACGGGGATCGTCGTGAACCGCTTCAGTTGGGCGTAGGCCTGGACGTACGCCGGGAGGGTGCTGAGTTGCTGGTCGTCGGCGGCCTCCCGGGCCAGCTTGTCGCAGGCCGCCTTGTACTGGGCCTGCAGCAGGCGCACCGCCTTGATCCGGCGCCGGCCCGCCACCAGGCAGGTCGGGTCGCCGTAGGCGAGGGCGCCCCCGGCGGCCCGCACGACGACGGGCTCCAGGACGCCCCACCGGCGGATGCCCTCGACCAGGGCGGCCGAGGGGGCCGGGGAGAGGATCTGGTCGTCCGGGGGGAGCCGGTTGGTGGGGATCTGCTCCACCTGGCCGAGGGTCGGGGGCTCCTCGGGGATGAGGTACTGCTGGGTCAGGGACAGGCTCGTGGCGCTCACTCGGGTCTCCTTGCACGGACGTACCGCCCGTGCTTGTAGTTCGGGTTCTTGGTACCGGCGTTCACCGACTTGCCTCGGTTACGGCCGTAGGCGTGCTCCCAGAACCTACTCATCGACTTCCAGGACGGGCAGCCCGCTCTTGGACGCCTTGTCCAGGGCCGGCTCGTGGGTCTTGTCTTCGGGGTCGGTCACGACCTCGATGCGGGTGATCGGGAGGCGCAGGAACACGCCGGGGGCGAAGCCGGGCTTGTACACGTCCCGGTCGGGCAGGCAGTAGCCGGCGTACGTGAACGCCGGCATCTCCCGGGGCACGAAGTCCAGGCGCTGCACCTCCCGCTCCATCCGGTCGGGATCCGGGTCGTGGGTGACGGTGTTCGGCAGCAGGCACTCCCACCAGAGGGAGGCGCACATGCCGCCGGCGGGGCCGTCGGCCTCGTGCCGCTGGTCGAAGGGGCAGAACGACGCCCCGGTGCGCCCCTTGGCCCGGGTCAGGAACGAGAGCAGGGGGCGCCCGTCCCCGTCGCCCCCCGGGTTCTCCAGGAGCCACAGGGGGTTCGTGACGACGGCCCGGGGGTGGATCAGGACGTGCCGGGCGTCCCGGCCCAGGGCCTTGAAGTCGAAGCTCCTGGGGATCCGCCGGGAGAACCCGAACAGGGCCCCCTCCTCGACGAAGTCGGCCACGTTGGGGTAGCCCTCGGCGCCCACCCAGTCGAGCACGACGGGCCGGTCGCCCCCGTCGTACCCCAGGGTCATCCCCTGGTAGCTGGCGCCCAGGTACGCCTGCTCGACCGGCAGGGGCGGGTCGACGACGAGGCGCTCCAGCAGGATGCCGTGGTCGGTGAGGGCGGTCACCAGGTAGATGCCGCCCGGGGCGCGGCTGCCGCAGCCGCGGGTGACGCTAGCGAGCATGGGTTCGGGCCTCCTCGGCCGGTGTGTTGGGGTTCATGGGGTGGGATCTCCTCCGTCCGGGATGGTATCACGTACTAGTGCTGACCGCAAGCCCTCAGTCCGGGCGGTGCCAGACCTCCAGGGGCCGGAAGGTGGTGGTCGGGCCGTCCCACAGCAGGGGCTCGGTGCCCGTCTCGCCGGCCCGGTTCTTCGCGACGTGCAGGAAGGCCTCCCGGTCGTCGCCCTGCCCCCGGGCGAACAGGCCGGGCCGCCACAGCAGCCAGACCACGTCGGCCGTCTGCTCCAGCATCCCGCTCTCCCGCAGGTCGGCCAGGACGGGGCGGGGGTCGGCCCGTAGCTCCACCTGGCGGTTCAACTGGGCCAGGGCCAGCACGGGGACGTGGGCCCGCTGGGCCAGGCGCTTCAAGGCCAGGGCCACCTCGGCCACCTCGACCTGCCGGTTGTCGGCCCGCCGGCCCAGCCGGATCAGTTGCAGGTAGTCCACGATCAGCAGGGCGCACTCGTCGAGCGCGGCCGCCCGCTCCGTCTCCCGCACGATCGTCGCCAGGTCGAGCCCGGCGCCCGTCTGCAAGAACGCCAGCCGGTGCTCCCCCAGGGCGCCGATCGCCCCCAGGGCCCGGGACACCTCTTCGTCCGAGAGGTCGGCGCCCGTCCGCAGGCGCCCGGAGGGGATCCCGGAGCGGGCGGCGACCATCCGGAACAGCAACTCCTCCGGCTCCATCTCGGCGGTGGCGAACACGACGGGGTGGCCCGCCTCGGCCACGCCGAGGGCGATCTGCCCGGCCAGGGCGCTCTTGCCGTGCCCGGTGCGGGCCGCCAGGACGGTCAACTCCCCGGCCCGCAGCCCGCCGGTGAGCGCGTCCACCCGGGGCAGGCCGGTGGCTAGCCCGGCCCCGCGTTCCCCTTCGCCGTCGAGGGGCTCCATCAGCACGGGGGCGTAGTCGGCGGCCGCGTGCCAGGCGGTCTCCCCGCCCAACCAGGCCTCGCCCGCCTCCGCCACCGCGTCCCGGGCCCGGCGCAGGGCGACCGCCGGGTCGGCCTCGTCGTACGCCGCCTCGGCCACCCGGCCCGCGGCCCGGATCAGCCGGCGCCGGGCGGCGTACCGGGCCACGCGCTGGGCGTACGCCGCCACCTGTTCCACGGCCGGGCCGTCGGCCAGGCAACCGGTGGCGAGCGCCCGGTCACCGTCGGCCTCGGCGCGGTCGCCGTCGTTTACCTCCAGGAGCTTGGGGCCTAGGAGCGTGTGGTCGACGATGCCCCCCGTCTCCTGGGCGACCAGGGCCATCGCTTGGAAGAGCCTCTGGTGTTGGAGCCGTTCGAAGTCCTCGGGCCGGACGAACCGGGCGGCCTCGGCCCAGGCCCGGGGGTGGAGCAGGCAGGCCCCCAGGCAGTGGCGCTCGTCCTGCTCGTCGCCGGGGAGATCACTCGGGCTGGCCATCCCCCGCCTCCCGCTCCCGGCGCTCGATGTCTGCGTCCCAGGCGTCGTAGTCTGCCGGCGTCGGCCGGAAGGGCTGCTGGGGGCCCTGGCCCAGCATCCGGCGCCAGGCCCGGATGGCCTCGGTGATCTCCCGGGCCCGAGGGTTGCGCCCCCCGTGGCCGCCGGCTAGCCGACGTTGCGTGTCCTGCTCGTCGGCTAGCCGGCGCTGCTCGGCCTCCCGCTCCAGGGCGACGGGCTCGGCCAGGGCGAGGGCCTCCCCCGGGGTGGGCATGAACTGGCGCTCCTGGATCAGCAGGCGCCCGACGATGCGCTGCCAGGCGTCGGCGTCTAGCTCCTTCACCAGGTCGTACCAAGAGCGCCGGAAGGCCAGGCGCTCCTGGTCACTGGCGGCGCGCTGGGGGTAGTGCAACTCCAGGCGCAGGAAGGGCGCGGTGAAGTCCTCTGGGGTCATCTGGGGCCTCCTTGGGGCCGAAACTGTCGAGGAAGGCGTCTACGGTGCCGAGGATGTGGCCGTTCAGGCGGGGCCTGGTCTTCCACGACCGGTGCAGCTTGACGCCCTGGTTGACCGTGAGGTGGTCGCGATCCCACTGGTCGCCTAGCTGCTGGTCGCGGATGGCCGCCATGCAGCCCGCGATCTCGGCCACGGGCAGGTCGCTGGCCAGCACGGCGTTCCGCTCTTGGGGGGTCAGCCGGTCGGGGAGGCCCACGGTGCGGAGGGCCTCGATCATCGCCTGGACGCGGGGGTGCCCCCGTGGCGGGGGCGCGGTCGCCCCCCGAACCACCGGAGTTGCCGGAGGCTCCGAAGGAGCCGTAGGCAACGGAGGTGGGAGGGGATTCTTCCTGGTCTTTTCCTCCTTCTCTTTTCTGTGTCCACCGGTGGACACTTGAAGTGTCCGCCCGTGGACACTCGACCGTCCACCCGTGGACACTTGCTCCGGCAAGTGGTCACCGGTGGACACTTGCGAGCGTCCACCCGTGGACACTTGCGAGCGTCCACCCGTGGACACTCGGCACAGGGGCCCGAGCGCCCACCGGGGCTGCCCCCACCCGCCCTTGCCGGCGGGCTGGCGGGTCATGGCGAGGTACCCCTGCTCCACCAGCTTGTAGGTGTACTGGCGGACGCGGGAGGCGCTCAGGCCGGTGATGGACGCGAGCGTCTGGTAGCTCGGCCAGGCCGGGCAGCCGTTCGTGAAGCCGGCCACGACCTCCAGGACGTGGCGCAGGCTGGGGTGCAGGCCGTGCCGCTGCGCGGCCAGGCGTGCCTGGAGGACGGCCTGGGCGTTGAGGAAGCCTCGGGCTAGGCCAGGCTCCCCCGCGTCGTTTCCCTCTGACACGACGAAGGGCCCCTCTCGTGAAAGTCTGGTGTGGCCGCTGGCCGCCGACCGGTGGCAACCCCCGCTAGGTGGGGACGGCCCTCGGCCAACGGACACACCAGGCCCTACGAGAGGGGCCCGATCCGCATCCTAGCGATCGGCTTGCCACAGCCGGACGGGGTACGTCCCGTCAGTCGATGTGGTTGTCAGTTACGCGCAGAACCGTAACACATCCGCACGTGCTCCGCAACACCGGGGTGGCTGACGGAGGGCCAGTGTACCGCCGTTGACCTGGTTCCCGCCAAGGCTCTGGCCCGCCCGCCCGTGCTGGTTCCCCCGGGTTCGATGGCCCGCGCCGCCGCGCCGGCCCCCTCGGACTCAATGGCCCGCCCCACGTAGGTGGCTCCCGCTCGCGGATCGGCCCGCGCCGCCGCGAGTGGCGCCCGCACCATGCACGGCCCGCGCCTAGCGTCTCGGCGCCCGCATCAGGTGTGGCCCGCTCGCCTCCGGTGGCCCCCTTGCCTGGCTTGCCTGGTGTGGCCCGCGCCTGTAGTTAGGCTCCCGCAGAAGCTCTGGCCCGCCCCCGCCGGACGGCGCCCGCAAAATCTCTGGCCAGCACCCCCAGCACCCGTTGCCGCCGATTCCCCGCCCTGCTAAGGTTGAGCGAACCTCTCCGCCGCTGGGGTGGCGGGACGGGTTCTCCTTGACAGGACGCCGGGGCCTCCGGGCCCCGGCGCTCTGTTTTGTGCCGGATGTGTCTGAGCAGCTTAGGCCTCGGCCGCCCCGGCGGCCTCGGTGATGAACCGCCGGCGGGGCTTGCTCGGCACGTACTGGGGGTGCTTGCGGTCGCGCACCGCGTACCGGCGCAGCACGGGCAGGGCCTTCTGCCGGCGGGTCTGGTCGATCAGGGCGTCCCGCACGGCGTCCGCGACGGTGGGGTACGCGATCGCCACCGCCCCCAACTCGGCGGCCGTCCAGTCTGCCCCGCCCAGCAACTCGGCCGCCCGGGCGTTGGGGATGCCGAGGCTGGGCCAGAAGCGGTCGGGCGCGTCGTACTTGCCCCGCTCCCCCTCCAGGAAGCTCAGGAGGGTGGTCGTCGTGCCGGCGAGCAGCTTCTCCGCGGTGACGACGACCGGCGCCTCCCCCGGCTGCCGGGCCCGGGCGAGGGCCAGGGTCAGGGCGGCGGCGAGCAGCCGGGCGTTGTGGGGCAGGGGCGAGTGCACGCCGTTCTCGAACCGGTTGACCGCGAACTGGGAGAGCCCGCTCTTCCAGAGCGGCGGGCGCTTCTCCCGGTAGGCCGCCCGGGCGTCCTGGGCCACGACCTCCTGGGTCAGGTCGGCTAGCTCCCGTTGGGAGACGCCGGCGCGCTGGCGCCAGGCGCGCAGGCTGTGGGCCACCGGGATGTAGTGGGGCTGGTCGTCCATCGCCCCCGACGCGCGGCCCCCCAGGCCCCGCGACTGGGGCGGCGGGGGCAGCGGCCGGGGGCCGGTACGGCGCCGGGGGTGCAACAGGACGGCGTCGCCCGCGGGGGCCGCCGTGGCCGTGTCAGACATCAAACGCTCCTCACCCCAGGAGCGTGCCAGGCGGGGGACGGATCGTCAAGACGCGGGCGCCCCCGGCCTCCAGGCGGTACAGCCAGACGGCGGCCGCGTGGGCGCAGGGCTGCCCCATCGCGCCGGCCTCACAGGAGCAGGCCAGGTGGGGCTGCCCCCTCCGGCTGGTGAGCGTGACCTGGTGGAGCAGGCCCGGGCGGGTCTGGCTGGGCACCAGGTAGGTCTTGCCCCCGCCGGCGCGCACCTCGCGCTGGAGGCCCCTGGCGAAGGCCCGGCGCAGGGCCGACCGGCGCCGATCGGGGGCGATGGTGGTCACCCCCTAACCGTACGGCAGTCAGCAACCGAACGTCAACGATCGTCCGGAAGCAGGTAGCTGCGGGCGACCCGCTCCTCGGGCTCCCGCTGGAGGGAGGAGGCGGGGATCAGCCGGACGTGCTGGCGCTCGGGGAAGACCTGCACGGCCTGCGCCGTGACGATGCGGGTGCAGGCGGGGGCCCAGGCGCCCCGGGCCCAGCACATCGCCTGGGCGACGGGCCGGGGCACGCCCCCCAGGACGAGGCGCCCGACGGCCCGGTCGAAGAGGGCCAGGTCGTCGGGCAGCAGGGCCTCCCAGGGGTAGGGCGGCCCGGGGGGCAGGGCGTGGTGCTGGCCGAGCCAGCCGGAGAGGGCCGCCTGGTCGGCGGTGAGCAGATCCCGGGCCTTGTTGATCGGCCGGGGTCGGGGGGCGGCCGGGGTCGAAGGGGCCCGGCGCTTGCGCTTCGCCACGGCCGCCGCCCTGTTAGGCGCCGTTCAGGGCCCGGACGTACTGGCCCATCGCGGTGGTGGCGATGTTGAGCATCGCCTCGGCGGTCGACCGCTGGTCGGCCGTGAGCGACCGCAGGAACGGCGTGTCGGTGCCGTCCATCAGCGTCTCCAGCCGGTGCAGGATCTCGGTGCCCATCTGGACGTGGTGGGTACGGACGGGGACGGGCGCCAGGGTGTAGCAGTAGCCCCTGGTGCCGGCCCCCTTCCCGACGGTCACGAGGCTGCTCTCCGGGATCCGGCGGCGCAGGTCGTGGACGGCGAGGTAGATGTCCATCCGGCTGAGGCCGGTGTGCTTCTCCAGGAAGCCGGCGGGGACGATCTTGCCGCTGTACTGCTTGAGGAGGAGCAGCACCTTGTCGGCCCGGGCGCTGCGTTCTTTGCTGATCGGCATGGGTCGGGTCTCCTTGACCTGGGCTCCCTGCGGACTAGCTCCCGGGGTTACCGGAGCCGAGGACGCCCCGCAGGAAGTCGTCCACGGCCTGGGTCGCGCTGCCCGTGTCCACGTACTGGCGGATCCGGGCGAGGTTGGCCTCCAGGCGCACCCAGGCGTCCCGGAGGAAGGCGTCGAGCCCCCCGGGCCTGTCCCGGCCGAGCCGGGGGGCCAGGGCCTCGATGTCCGTGCTGAAGCCGTCCAGGAGGCGGATCAGGGCGAGGTGGGCCTGCTCCTTGTCCAGGGCGGCGAGCGAGGGGGTGGTGCTGATGATGTGCTCCCGGCGCCCCTGGTCGAGGCGCACGGCGGCGAGGGTGGCCTCGGCCACGGCGTGGCGCAGCTTGCTGCCGGGCAGGGTGGACGCGGCCCGCACGTCGGGGTCGTTCAGGAGCGCCGCGGCCTGCTCGACCTTCTGGGCGGTGGTGCCCTGGAGCAGGAGCCGGGCGCCCTCGTAGTCCATCATCCGCTGGCGGTCGGGCGTCCCCTCCACCGCCTCGTAGGCCTCCTGGAAGGAGGGGAGGGTCTTCGCCGGCGGGGAGGGCTCTGCACCATTCCCGGCATCCGCGCCGGCGCGCAGCCCGTGCGTCGCCCAGATGCTGGAGTAGCGGAAGCCGGTGGTCGTCGAGAACCGGCGCCCGGAGGCCTCCCGCACGTCGGTGCACCACTTCGGCATGGCCACCTTGCCGGTCGCGGTCTCCTTCTCCCCCGCCCGCAGGGTGTGCTCGTAGGTGAGGCGGGCGAGGATCCAGTTGGCCTCCTCCCCTTGGTCGAGGGCCCTGGCCGCCTCCCGGACGGCCCGGTCGTACGTGGTGTCGCGCTGCTGCATGGGGTTCTCCCTTGTCCCTGGGGGGCCCGCTCCGGGCCCCTCGTCGCCACTCTACTGCGCGGGCGGGCAGTGCGTCAAGCTCAGTCGTGATCTACACCGCAGCCTCCTCTCTAGCGGTGCGTGCCGTAGACGTTGCCGTGCTCGTCGAGCCAGGCGCGCTGGCAGCCGTGGACGGCCACGAAGTCCTGCTGCTCCCCCCGGAAGGCGACGAACGTGCGGTGCCGCCTGGGGTTGTACTCCACCTGGAAGTGGGGCACCTCGGGCTCGGGGGTCTGATCCTCGGCCCAGACGCCGTAGGCGTAGGCGTGGACGTTCTTGTGGCCCGTCTTCAAGACCTGCTGGCGCCCGCGCTCGTAGACCTTGAAGGCCACGTTGGTGAGCACGGCGGCGTCCGTGTGGCAGACGACGCGCCAGACGTGGCGGTAGCCCCGTGTGGTCTCCTGGCGCACCCGCTGCTGGACGCTCCAGCAGTCGGCGTGCAGGTTGCGGTAGATCCTGACCGGCTCCCCGGGCAGGGGGACACGGGTGTGGGCGGTCTGGGCGGTCTGGGCGGTGCGGGTGGCGGTCACGGTGGTCACGGGGCCTCCTGGTAGCGGCCGGTTCTGGCGCTGTGCTGGCGGTTCAGCGGCGGGCGTTCAGGGCGTCCGCGACCACGGCGGCGGCGGCCCGGGGGCCGGAGAACCAGATCCGCGGGCTAGCCCCGTCGATCGCGTAGCGCCACCCGGCGACCAGTTGGTCGTCGGGGGCGTCGTGGGTGTCGGCCGGGTCGTACCACAGCAGGACATCGTGGCCGGCGACCAGGGCCAGGTAGTGCTTCTCGCGCCCGGTGTAGCCCAGGGCCTCCAGCACCTGGTCGGTGCTCAGGGGCCCGGGATCGCCGGGGGGCTCAGAAGGCGCCATGCTCGGCCTCCCAGTCGTCGGCCAGGGCCCCGGCCGCGCCCTCCCGCTCGTAGTGCTCCTGGGTCTCCAGGTTCTCGATCGCCTGGGCCTCGCCGGCGAGCCGGTCGAGGGCGCCCTCGGAGCACGTCCCCATCGTGCGCAGGATCTGCACGACGGCCCGGTGGCGGTGGTCGCGGTCGCGGAGGGCGGCCTCCGCCCGCTCGGCCCGCTGCCTCCAGGTGATGGCGTCCCGGACGTTGTGGTCGAGGGCGTCCTTCTGGCGGGCGTTGTCGCGCGTCAGCACCTCGTTGCGCCGGGTCAGCGCCTCGGCCTGGAGCCGGAGGGCGGAGGCCTCCTGGCGGATCTTGTAGCCCAGTTCGATCTCCCGCCGAAGCTCCTCCCGGAGGTGGCCGCCCTCCTCCTGAAGCTCGCCCGCGGCCGCGGTGGCCTCGTTGGCGCGCTTGACCTGGCCGGCAAGCTCGTTGAGCCGCCGGTGGGCGGCGTCCAGGGCGTCGGCCAGGCCGGCGCTGTTCCGGCGCTCGGCGGCGAGCTTCACGCCCAGGTCGAAGAGGCGTTGCTCCAACCCGGCGGTGCGCTCGTCGGCGGACAGCTTCGTGTCGGTCACGGGGGTCTCCTCTGCGGGGGCGGGGGCCGGTCGGCCCCCGCCTAGTGTAACAGTCAGCAGGCGTGCCTCAGGTCAGGCGGCACGCAGCAGCGCGTCCCGGGCCTTCTGGGCCTGGCGCAGGTTGTGGCGCAGGCGGGTCATGCCCCGCTTGCCGTAGTTGAAGGCCTCGACGGGCCGGCCGTAGCGCAGGGCGATGCGGAGCAGGGCCAGCGTCGGGTTGTCCGGGTGCTCGTTGAGGATGTCCACCGCGCCGGGCAGGGCGAGGATCGAGGGGTAGCCGGTGCCCTCCACCTCGCAGGCGGAGACCAGGACGTTCACCGCCTCCCGGGGGACGCGCAGGCCGATGTAGGCCATGTCGTCCGGGGAGCCGTAGTGGTGGAAGCGGGCCGGGTGCTCCCAGACGAAGGCCTCCGGGTCGTTGATGCCGTACGTCAGGTCGTAGACGCGCTGGGACTTGGGGAAGGCGCCCCAGGCGTGGAGCACCGGCGCCTTGCGGTTCATGCACACCCCCTCGACGTACTGGGCGTCCCAGGATCCGACCCCCTCCGGCAGGTAGCCGGCCAGGGCCTTGCGGTCGCGCCAGGCCGCCTCGTAGATGAACTCGGCGGTGTTGCAGAAGCAGGCGCCCGGCGTCCCGCCGGGGATCCCCAGGGGCAGCGTCGCCGGGACGAACCGCTCCCCGTGGGCCAGGAGGTACTTGGCCAGGGGGACGATCGCCTCCCGGGGGAGGAGGTTGTAGTCGTTGATGGGCCCCTCCCCGGGCTCCTCGCTCTCGTTGGTGCGGAGGTGGTCTTCCAGCCAGGCCAGGGTCTCGGCCCCGTCCTGGGTGGGGGTGGGCTCGGCGGTGGGCACGGTCGCGGTCTCGGTCGTCATCTCGGGGTCTCCTAGCACGTGAGCTTCGGGCGCATCGCGGCGCGCAGGCGGGCCTCATACTCCTGCACCGTGTCCATGTCGTCCAGGCGCCGGGCCAGGACGGTGATCTCCGCCAGGACGGCGGGCGGGGTGGTGCGCCCCGCCGCGTCGTTGTCCCGGACGATGGTGAGCCGGTGGTTGAGGCGGGCCCGGGTCTGGCCGGGCGCCTCGCGCCTAGGCGCGGGCACCGTGTTGCTCCCGGGCCCGGGCCGCGCTCTGCTCGCGGAGCGTGACGACGGCCATCGCCTGGCCAACCAGGTGGCGGCAGTTGGAGCCCCGGCCGAAGTA
>Ga0209465_10000066_pt1 | contig 46237 bp, 41 predicted proteins | sample PanSoiPlot1MoBio_FD_188321 | JGI IMG/M metagenome (GOLD analysis project Ga0209465, IMG submission 188321) | Tropical forest soil microbial communities from Panama analyzed to predict greenhouse gas emissions - Panama Soil Plot 1 MoBio (SPAdes)... | ecosystem: Environmental > Terrestrial > Soil...
CTCGCTTTGTTTTATTTCACGCTTGAGGTGCGGCGGCTATTTCACGGCCCGGCATTGGCCGGAATCACCAGCGATGCCGAGCAATACACGTATTCGACCGTTTGGCTGATGTTCGGCATCGCGCTCTTGGCAGTTGGTGTCGTGCTGCGCTCGCAGCCGGCGCGATTTCTCGCGCTTGGCGTCATTGCATTGACAATCGCCAAAGTGTTTCTGTTCGATACCGCCAATATTGCGGGCATCTACCGCGCCTTATCGGTGACGGGACTTGGTGTCGTGTTGCTCGGCATCGGCTGGCTGTACCAGCGCGTGCTCTTTCCGGAGGCCGCGGCGCCACGGAACGGCGCCCGATTGCTATAGCGGCGGCAGAACTTATTGCGAGAGCGAGGGCCGCAGCGATGGTCGCGCATAGGCGGTCGGCGTCGACGTCGCGCTATCCGGCTCGGCCCCATTGCTGACCAGATGGCTGCGCGGATTGCGCTGGTAGAAGTCGCAATAGGCAAAGCTCAAGCCGGATAGCGAGCCGCGGAAGCTGCGATAATCGATTTTTTCCACGCGGAAGCACGGCGTGAACGGCAGCCCGGCTAGATGCGCGCACATCGATTGGCTCTCGATCCTGATCGTGCCCGCCGGCAGCGCAGCAAAGCGGGTCTGACCTTGGCCGCGGATTCGGATGGTGCCCACCACCGAGCCGTCGGAATAAATCCGCCCCATGCCTGAGGTGCCCTCGAAGCAGGTATAGGCGAACAACTTGCCGACGACGAAGGCACGCGCCTGTTCTGGTCCGAGCTCCTCGGCCGCGGCGACGCCCTGCCCCAATCCCAAAAAGCCAGCCGTCAAAACCGAGAGGCAGACCAAAGAACGGCGCACCGACATCGATAACTCCACCCCGACGGCTAATGTCCCAATTCCGAAGCTCGTAAGCATTTGCGGGGTGCTCGTACCAACTTCGGAATCGATAAGGACACTGCAAGTCTACCCCTGTAGTGCCGCTTTTCAACCCGAAGTTCGCATCGGAGGGCCCCGCAAACTTGTGCGAACTTTTGGTTTCGTGGCACTAGAACATAATTAACAATATTCCTTAACCGTCCCCTTACCATAGCAAAATCCCGCATCATGGCCGAATTTGGTAAACGACCCGCGTTTGTCTACCCGATTTTTACCACAATGCGCCCGCGCACCTTGCCCTCGACGATCTGCCGGCCCGCGGCGATAACGTCACCAAGCCCGATTTCGTTGACAATCGCGGCGAGCTTTCTTTGATCGAGGTCGGCCTCGAGGCGGCGCCAGGCTTCGGCTCTGACGGGTAGCGGGCACATCACGGATTCGATGCCGAGGAGCGAAACGCCGCGCAGAATGAAGGGGGCAACGTTGGTCGGCAGGTCCATGCCGCCGGCGAGGCCGCAAGCGGCGACCGCGCCGCCATAGCGCGTCATCGACAACACATTTGCAAGCGTAGTCGAGCCGACGACATCGACGCCCGCCGCCCAGCGCTCCTTGCCGAGGGGGCGCGCGGGGCCGGCCAATTCGCTGCGGTTGACGATTTCGCTGGCGCCGAGACTTTTGAGATAGTCGGCCTCTTCCGGACGCCCGGTTGAGGCGGCGACGCCGTAACCAAGCTTGGCAAGGAGCGCGACCGCGACCGAACCGACGCCGCCGGCGGCGCCGGTCACGATGACCGGGCCGCGCACAGGAGCAATACCGGCGCGCTCGAGCGCCATGACCGCGAGCATCGCAGTGTAGCCGGCCGTGCCGATCGCCATGGCGTCGCGCCCGCTGATCCCGGCCGGACGCCGCACCAGCCAATCGCCTTTGACGCGCGCCCTTTCGGCATAGGCGCCGAGATGGGTCTCGCCCAGGCCCCAGCCGTTGAGGATGACCTGATCGCCAGCTTTCCAGCCTGGATGCGCGGACGATTCGACCGTGCCGGCGAAATCGACGCCAGCGATCATGGGAAAACGCCGCACCACCGGCGCTTTGCCGGTGACGGCGAGCCCGTCTTTATAATTGACGGTCGACCATTCGACCCGGACGGTGACGTCGCCGTCCATCAGGTTCTTTTCGTCGAAATCGGTAAGCCGCACCGTCTGGGCGCCATCCGTTTTGTCGATGACGATGGCTTTGAAAGTCGGCATGAAAATACTCCGCGTCATGCCCGGCGATATGCCGGGCATCCACGTCTGAATCAGTCGCGACTTTGCAAGACGTGGATAGCCGGGACAAGCCCGGCCATGACGTCCTAGGCCGGCACCGCGGCCAAACGCGCGACCGGCTTCTCCACGATCGGCATATTGATCAAGGCGGAGAGCACGCCGAACAGGATCGCCAGCCACCACACTGTATTGTAGGAGCCGGTGCGGTCGAACACGAGGCCTCCCAGCCAGACGCCGAGGAAGCCGCCGACCTGATGGCTAAAGAAGGCGAAGCCGGCGAGCGTGGCGAGCCAGCGCGTGCCGAACATCAAGGCAATGATGCCGTTGGTCGGCGGCACGGTGGAGAGCCACATCAGGCCCATGGCCGCACCGAAGGCGATGCAAGTGAACGGCGTGACCGGGAATGAGATAAAGATTAGAATCGCCGCGGCGCGGAAGAAATAAATGAACGACAACAGATAGCGCTTTGGCATGCGATCGCCGAACCAGCCGGCGGTGACCGAGCCGATAATGTTGAACAGGCCGATGGTCGCGATGGTCCAGCCGCCGACTTGGGCGGACAATCCGCGATCGACCAGATAAGACGGCAAGTGCACGGTAATGAATTGCAGCTGGAAGCCGCAGGTGAAGAAGCCAAGCACAAGCAGCACATAGGAGCGATGCGCGAAGGCTTCGACCAAGGCCTGGCGCAGCGACTGCGATCCCGCGCCACGCTCTGCCTGCGACGGCGGCGTCGCCAGCGCGAGCGAGAGTGGCAGCACGGCAAGCATGCTGACGGCGAAGACCATCAGCGTCTGTTGCCAACCGAAAGCATCCATCAGCGCGACGGCGACCGGCGAATAGAAAAACTGGCCGAACGAACCCGCCGCGGTGCCAAAGCCGAAAGCGCGCGAGCGCCATTGCAGCGGCACGATCTTGCCCAGCGCGGCGAGCACGACCGGGAACGAACAGCCGGAAAGGCCGAAGCCGATGAGCACGCCAGCCGAGAGGTCGAGCATCGGCGCGTTCGTTGAATGGGCCATCAACGCGAGACCAAGCGAATATAAAAGCGCACCGCCGCACAATACGCGAACGCTGCCGAAGCGATCGGCGATGATGCCACCGAGCGGCTGGCCGACGCCCCACAACAAATTCTGCAGCGCCAGCGCGAAGGCAAAGACGTCACGGCCCCAATGATTGGCAGTGGACAGAGGCGTAAGAAAAAAGCCCAGTGTCGAGCGCGGCCCGAATGCGATCAGCGCAATCAGGCTGCCGAAGCCGATCACCAGCGCCGGCGTCCGCCAGCTCGTGAGAGTTTTGGAAACGTCGCTCATGTCGCCCCGGCAAAACCGCGATTCGAAAGCCGCGCAGCATAGAGGCTCAATGTGGGTGGCCCAAACGAAAATTACTATCGAGGCCGCTCGATGCATGGCTGTCCCGCTGTTGCAGCGGAGCGCCGGGCTGGGCTGCGGCTGGTCGGCGCGATTGCCATAATTGACGGCAGTGACTATGGATTTCGCGCCATGCCGCTTGCCTCCACATCGCCTTTGGCGACCTCAAGATTGGCGACGTCGCTAAAGCGCGCGGACGCTTTCCTCTCGCCGCTCGAAATCGAGGCGGCGGTGACGCGCGCGCTGGATGAGGATCTTGGCCGCGCGGGCGACATCACCTCGACCGCGACCATTCCGGAGGACCGCGCCGGCCGCGCGGTGGTGGTCGCGCGCCAAGCCGGCGTCATCGCCGGATTGCCGCCAGTCGTTATGGCGTTCCGTCGCCTCGACCCGGAGATCGCCATTACGCCGCATGCCCGCGACGGCGAGGCGGCTTCCCGTGGCGCCAAGCTGATGACAATTTCCGGCAATGCCCGGGCCCTGCTCGGCGCCGAGCGCGTCGCGTTGAATTTTCTCGGCCATCTGTCAGGCATTGCGACCGCGACCGCCGCCTTCGTCGCCCGCATTTCGCATACCAAGGCGCGCATCATCTGCACGCGCAAGACCACGCCCGGGCTGCGCGCCTTGGAGAAATATGCGGTGCGTTGCGGCGGCGGCTACAATCACCGCTTTGGTCTCGACGACGCGATCCTGATCAAGGACAACCACATCGCGGTCGCCGGCGGAATAAAGCCGGTGCTCGAACGTGCCAAGGGCGCCGCCGGGCATCTCGTCAAGATCGAGATCGAGGTCGACTCGCTCAACCAGCTCAAGGAAGTGCTCGATGTCGGGCTTGCCGATGTGGTGCTGATCGACAATTTCGATCTTGAAGCGATGCGCAAGGCGGTGGCGATGGCGGCGGGCCGCGTCGTCATCGAGGCCTCCGGCGGCATCACGCTCGAAAGCGCGGCGGCGATTGCCGAGACCGGCGTCGATTATCTGTCGTCAGGCGCGCTGACCCACTCGGTGCAAAATCTTGACATCGGCCTGGATATTGAGATGTGAGGGGGTATCTTCCGCTCATTCCCGCGCAAGCGGGAATCCAGGTTCGACGCGAATGGCAATTCTAAACCTGGGTCCCCGCTTTCGCGGGGACGAGCGGCTAATTCTCGCCATCAGGTCTTCGCATCCTTCGGCGACGCCGCGGCTTGGGGCGCTTTCGCGCCATCGGGCTTGGACGTGTCAGCCTTGCCGGGCTGTGTTTCGCTCGTGCTCGCGCTCGGCGCCGCCGGCGCGGATTTGCCCCAGACCGGGTCGCCCTCGCCGTCGCCCCAGTTGCGTGGCCGATAGAATGTGTGAACGCCGAACTTGTAGAGCCGCGTCATTTCATGGACCCAGCTCGGATGCACCCAGTAGGCATGGTAATGCGTGGCGTGGCCGACCTCGGCATGCCAGATCTTGCCGTCGAGCGTGTCCTTGGCGATGCTTTTCGCCTGCTCCCACATATCGGGCTCGTCGATCTTGCTCAGGTCCTTGCCCTCGCAGGCGAAGGTGAACTGGCAGGCGAGATGCCGGTGCGCGTTCTGATAAACGACGCCGCAGACGTCGTGCGGGTAGTAGCCTGAGAAGACGCGGTTCATCACCACCTGCGCGACCGCTTCCTGGCCTTTGCGTACCTCGCCGCGCGCTTCGAAATAGATCGCATCGGCAAGGCACTTCTCGGCCTTGGCGCGAGTGCGCCCTTCAAGCTCGAGCCTTTGCGCCGGCGCCTGCAGGCGGCTCGCATCGTCCTTGCCTGCAACCGACTCGCCGGCGCCGGTGTCGTTAGGGGTGCCTTCGAGCGCGGAGAGCTTGATGTTCGACTCCGCGGATTGCACGGCGAGTTCGGCGGACGGCGGAACCAGGATCGGTTCGGCACCCGGTGCCCAATTTTGCAATCGGCTGGGCGATCCCATGACGCCGCTGCCGAAATAGATCGCGCTGCTGCGGTCGGCGGCATCGGCCTCAAGGAAGGCGCGACCGCCAAGTGACGGCGGAGCGTCATCGCTCTCCCCTGGCGCCGGAATTTCCGGCGGCTTATCGGCCACGACGACATCGTCGTCATCGGTGTCGGTGGCGGCGGTCTTTGGCGGTAGCGAAGCTTCCGCTTGCGGCACCCCTGCGCCCTCGCCGTTCGATTTCGGCGGCGCGATCACCAAAGTCTCGTCATGACTCTGCATCTGCGAAATCGCAGGTGCCGGCGCAGCATCCTTGATTGCAGGCACTGACGGCTCGGCGCCCACATCGGCCAGCGGCGCTACCATGGCTGTCGGCGCAGGCACAGGCTCGGGTGCAGTGGTGGCAGCCGGTGCATCGGCGGGAGCAGGTGTGGCGGCGGGAGCAGGTGTAACGGCGGGAGCGGGCGTGATTACATTTGCCGGCAGCCGATCCGCTTTGTGGGTGCGCTCGACTTTCGGATATTCGATCTGCCGCGCCGCGCGCACATGAATCGCCTCGTCGATCTTCCACGAGAACGCGTCAAGCGAACGCGGATCGAGATTGATGCGTTGAAAGCCGAGCGGCTCCGGGATCGCCGTGCCGATCGGGCGAGTGAAATTAAATGTCGCGGCCTGGACCGGCGACGCAATCAAATGCCAGCGGGTCGGCGCCGCAGGCTCGCGGCCAACAAGCGCGGCGATGTCCTGATATCCAATCGATGTCGGCGTCAAGACGGCGCAGAACGCGCTCAACCAGAACCGGGCGGAACAGCACGCGCCCGTCAGCCCGATACGCGACGCAACCATTACACCTCACGCCAACGCGCGCCCAACAGCCGCCCCTGCACCGAGCAGTTTGGTTATGTAAGCGCCACCGCAGTGGCGCGAATGCGACAGGTGTATTTATTGTCGGGTTAACGTTGCGAAGCCGTTAATCGCAGGATTGGCGGGGCTTGCTGCGCGGCGCCCGTGCAGTATTGGTTGCGCCTGGCTAATGCGAGAGAAAGGTTCGCCTCGCCCCGCGATCGCGGATTGAGAATTCATTAACCAAAACTTCGCTGTGCGCGGCGGATCAGCCTTCCGCCGTCGTCACTTTGCCGAGCGCGGCTTGGGCTGCGGCAAGGCGCGCGATCGGCACGCGGAACGGCGAGCAGGAGACGTAATCGAGCCCGACCTCGTGGCAGAAGGCGACCGAAGCGGGATCGCCGCCGTGCTCGCCGCAAATGCCGAGCTTGAGCTTGTTCCGCACCTTGCGGCCGCGCGCGGTGGCGATGCGGATCAATTCGCCGACGCCCTCGCGATCGAGCGACACGAACGGGTCGCTCGGCAAGATGCCTTTCGCCGTATAGATGCCGAGGAAGCTCGCCGCGTCGTCGCGGCTGATGCCGAATGCGGTCTGCGTAAGATCGTTGGTCCCGAACGAGAAGAATTCCGCAGTCTCGGCGATCTCGTCGGCTTTGAGCGCCGCGCGCGGCAGTTCGATCATGGTGCCGACCTGATATTTGAGCTTGGCCCCGGTCTCGGCGGCGACTTTTTCTGCCGTTGCGTCGATGCGCTCCTTGACCAGATCGAATTCGCGCCGGCCGGCGATCAGCGGCACCATAACTTCCGGCACGACCGGCCTGCCGGTTTCGCGGCCGGCCTGGGCCGCCGCCTCGAAGATGGCGCGCGCTTGCATTTCGGCGATTTCCGGATAGGCGATCGCCAGCCGGCAACCGCGGAAGCCTAGCATCGGGTTGAATTCGTGTAATTCGCGGGCGCGGTCGGCGAGCCGTTGCGGATCGGCGCCCATTCCTTCCGCGACTTCCGCGATTTCTTCGTCGGTATGCGGCAGGAATTCGTGGAGCGGCGGATCCAAGAGCCTGATCGTCACCGGCAGTCCGCGCATGATCGTGAACAGCGCGTGAAAGTCGCCCCGCTGCATCGGCAGGAGCTTGGCGAGCGCGGCCCAGCGCTCAGCCTCATTCTCGGCGAGGATCATTTCGCGCACGGCGCGGATGCGATCTTCGTCAAAGAACATGTGCTCGGTGCGGCACAGCCCAATGCCTTCGGCGCCGAATTTGAGCGCGGCGCGAGCATCGGCCGGCGTATCGGCATTTGCGCGCACTTTCAGTTCGCGCAGCTCATCGGTCCATTTCATCACGGTGCCAAATTCGCCAGCGAGCGTCGGCTCAAGCATCGCCACCGCGCCGGCGAGCACCTGCCCGGTCGCGCCGTCGATGGTAAGCGTGTCGCCCTTTTTGAGCACCGTGCCGCCGGCATTCAAAGTCTGGGTGCGGTAATCGACGCGCAGCGTGCCGGCGCCGGAGACGCAAGGCTTGCCCATGCCGCGCGCGACCACCGCGGCATGCGAAGTCATGCCGCCGCGCGTCGTCAATATTCCTTCGGCGGCATGCATGCCGTGGATGTCCTCCGGCGAAGTCTCGACTCGCACCAAAATGACCTTACGACCCTGGCTTTTCAGCGACTCGGCCTCGTCGGACGAGAACACGATCTCGCCGCAGGCGGCGCCTGGCGAGGCAGGCAGGCCGGTGGCGATGACTTTTCGTTCGGCTTTCGGATCGATGTTCGGATGCAGAAGCTGGTCGAGCGTGGCAGGATCGATGCGTTTAACAGCCTCTTTCTTGTCGATCAGTTTTTCCTGCGCGAGCTCTACGGCGATGCGAAGCGCCGCCTGCGCGGTGCGCTTGCCGCTCCTGGTCTGGAGCATCCACAGCTTGCCCTGCTCGACCGTGAATTCAAGGTCCTGCATGTCGCGATAGTGCCGCTCGAGCGTGCTTTGGATGTGCTTGAGTTCAGCGAACGCTTCCGGCAGCGCCTTTTCCATCGACGGCTTGTCGGAGCCGGCCTCTTTGCGCGCCGCTTCGGTGATCTCCTGGGGCGTGCGAATGCCGGCGACGACGTCCTCGCCCTGAGCATTGATCAGATATTCGCCGTAGAGTTTTTTCTCGCCGGTCGACGGATTGCGGGTGAAGGCAACCCCGGTCGCCGAGCTCTCGCCCATATTGCCGAACACCATGGCCTGCACGTTCACCGCGGTGCCCCAGCTTTCCGGAATGTTGTGCAGGCGGCGGTAAGTAATGGCGCGCTGGTTCATCCACGAGCCGAACACGGCGCCGACAGCGCCCCATAATTGCGCATTCGCGTCTTGCGGAAACGGCTTGCCGAACTCCTCTTGCACCCGCGCTTTGTAGCGCGCGACCAGATCTTCCAGATCGTCGGCGTTGAGATCGGTGTCGAGCGTGTAACCGTTGCGATCCTTGTGATCGTCGAGGATTTCCTCGAAATGGTGATGATCGATGCCGAGCACGACATCGGAATACATCGTGATAAAGCGGCGGTAGCTGTCCAAGGCGAAACGGCGATCGTTGGCCTTGGCCGCGAGCGCGTTGACCGTCACGTCGTTGAGCCCGAGATTGAGCACGGTATCCATCATGCCGGGCATCGAGGCGCGCGCGCCGGAGCGCACCGAAACGAGCAGCGGATTTTTGGCGTCGCCGAATTTCTTGCCGGTCACGCGGCCGACTTGCGCCAGCGCCGCATCGACCTGGCGCCGCAAGTCCTTCGGATAGGTTTTGCCGTGCGCATAGAAATAAGTGCAAACTTCGGTCGTGATGGTGAAGCCCGGCGGCACCGGAAGGCCTAATTGCGCCATCTCGGCGAGACCGGCGCCCTTGCCGCCGAGCAGATTCCGCATTGAGGCGCGGCCTTCGGCCGCCCCGCCGCCGAACGAATAGACCCATTTTCCCTTGGCTGCGCTTGCGGCAACGCCTTTACGCGAGCCGCCACTGCGCGGGACTTTACTGGCTGGCGATTTTTTAATCGCTTGCCGCGAGATTTTTGAGCGCGATTTGGTCATGACATCATGCATTCGACGGCTTCAGCCCTAGATTGCAATTCCCCGCGGCTGACGCAACCGCCAGCGGATAGTGCAAAGCAAGTCGTGCCTCGTTCATCGCAAGAAATGATGGACGGCGTTGAGCCCAACCAATCCTTCAACGATCAGATAGACCGCGACGATGATATTGAGAAGCCGCGGGATAATCAGAATGAGAATGCCGGCGATAAGCGCCACGATGGGCGAGAGTTCAGCCGCGGTGATGACCATGATTTGCCTCGAAGCTGGAATGAATTAGCACAAGATGCGGGTGCGGAACGCTGCTAATTAACAATACAGTCGACGCAGACACTTAACGCCGTCGCCGCCGTTCGGTTTCTACCATGGTGGAGCGGTTTGGGAACCTGAGAATTCGCAACGTTCCACCGTCATTCCAAAGCCGAGCGCTAGCGTGGGGCCCGGAATGATGAGATCACCCCTCGATTTTGGAGAAATCGGCGACGGCGCCCGTCGCCTCGCGGATCTGATTGAGAAGCTTGAGCCGGTTTTCGCGCAAGGGCTTGTCGTCGACGTTGACCGTCACTTTGTCGAAGAAGGAATCAACGCTCGGACGCAGCTTTGCCATAGCGCCCATAGCGGCAGCGAAATCTTCTTTCGCTATGGCGCGGGACGCTTCAGCCTCGGCGGTCTCGATCACCTTGGCGAGCGTTTTTTCCTCCGCCTCCCGGTAAAGCTTCGCCTGCGGCGCACCGGTATAGTGGCGATTGTCCTTTTTCTCTTCAATGCGAATGATATTGGTCGCCCGCCGATAGCCAGCGAGCAGGTTCTTGCCGTCTTCGCTGTCGAGGAACTGCGCCAGCGCTTCGACCCGGCGCACAATCAGCAGCAAATCATCCTGACCTTCTAAGGCAAAAACTGCATCGACCAGGTCGTGTCTCGTGCCTTGCTCGCGTAGCTGCACTTTCAGCCGGTCGGCGAAGAATACGAGCAGATCGGCCGGCAACTGGGCTCGGTTCACCGCGGCGTGCCGTGTTCCGGTCTTGATCGCAGCCGCAGCAGATTTCGTTGTCTTGAGCAATGAGAGCCGGACCTTGTTCTCAAGAACAATCCGGATGACGCCGAGAGCCGCGCGTCGAAGCGCAAAGGGATCCTTGCTGCCGGTGGGTTTCTCATCGGTTGCCCAGAACGCAACCAGCGTGTCGAGCTTGTCGGCGAGCGCCACCGCGATCGCAACCGGATCGCTCGGCACTAGATCGTCCGGGCCCTTCGGCCGGTAGTGATCCTCGATGGCATGCGCGACGGCTTCGTCCTCGCCCTGTTCTTCCGCATAGTACCTGCCCATCGTGCCTTGCAGTTCGGGAAATTCGCCGACCATTTCCGTGAGCAGGTCCGCTTTACACAGAAACGCCGCGCGTTTTGATTTTTTTACGTCGGCGCCGACGAGCGGCGCCAATTCGCCGGCCAATCGGGTAATGCGCTCAATGCGCTCGGCTTGCGTCCCCAATTTCTCGTGGTAGATGATGTCTTTGAAACTTGGCAGCCGATCTTCAAGCTTGGTCTTTAAATCACTTTGGTAGAAAAACCGCGCATCCGCCAATCGCGCGCGGATCACCCGCTCGTTGCCGGCGACGATCGCTCTGCCGCCGTCCTCGGCCTCGAGATTGGCGACCAGCAGGAATTTGTTGACGAGCCGGGCATGGGCGGCATCGCGCAGCACGAAACATTTCTGGTTGTTGCGGATGGTGGCGCGAATGACCTCGTCCGGAATGTGCAGGAACGCTTCGTCGAAGGCGCCCATCAGCACCACCGGCCATTCGACGAGCCCCGCCGTTTCGGCGAGCAAACCATCGTCCTCGACCAATTCGAGCCCTTGCGCAAAGGCAAGCTGCTTCGCCTCGGTGAGAATGATGTTCCGTCGCCGCTCGGCATCGGGCACGACTTTGGCCTTGTCGAGTTTTGCCATGTAGTCGGCGAGGTGGCGCACCATGAAAGGTTCGGGGGCGAGGAAGCGATGGCCGCAGGTCATGTTGCCGGTGGCAATGCCGTCGACCGTGAACGCCACGATGTCGGGCTCTTCGGTCTCCGGCCCGAAAGTGGCGACGATCGAATGCAGCGGCCGCACCCAGGTGAGCGCGCCGGGATCTTTGGAGCGCACGCCCCAGCGCATCGACTTCGGCCAGGGAAAGCTCTTGACCACTTCGGGCAGGATTTCGCCGATGACATCGAGCGCCGGCCGGCCGGGTTTCTCGATCACCGCGACATAGAAGTCGCCCTTCTTGTCGGGCTGCACTTTCGCGTCCGCAATGGATTTCAATCCGGCGGCTTTGAGGAACCCGGCGATCGCCTGCTCCGGCGCGCCGACACGCGGGCCTTTTTTCTCCTCGCGCCGGTCCGGCTGGCGCACCGGCACGCCCTGCACCGCCAGCGCAAGCCGCCGCGGCGTCACGAACGCCTTGGCGCCCTCATAGACGAGCCCGGCATCGACCAGGCGGTCGGTAACCGCCTTGCGCAAATCCTCCGCCGCCCGCGCCTGCATGCGGGCGGGAATTTCCTCGGACAGAAATTCGAGCAACAGATCAGACATTGGTTAGCCGTTGCCGCGCTCGCGGTACTCTCAGATCGATTTTACATGTCAGCAATCGACCCCCCTGACTCCTCCCCACCACTTCGTGGCGGGAGGGGAAATTTTATCCGCTGCATAAGGATCATCTGTCTCAATTTATTTCAATCGCTAGAGTCTTTTATGGCTGCCGTCGCACATCGGCTTTTTGCCGGAACGTTTGCACGCGCAGAACCAGGCTTCCTCCGCTTCCGCCGGTTTGTATTCGACCGGCGTAAAGGTTGTGCCCTTGTGCGAGCCGTCGCAAAACGGCTGCGACTTCGAGCGCCCACAGGCACACCACCAATAGCTCTTGCCGGCTTCCAGTTTGATTGGGATCGGCCGCCGACCGCCGACCTCGGGCATTGTAGTCGGTTCGCTCAAAGCTTGGTCCCTCCCCCCTTCGTCGCGAGCCACGCTTCGCCGCAGGCCTTGGCGAGTTCGCGCACCCGCAGAATGTAGCTTTGCCGCTCGGTCACCGAAATCACGCCGCGGGCGTCGAGCAAATTGAAAATGTGACTGGCCTTGATGCACTGATCGTAGGCCGGCAGCGCCATCAGATGGCGGCCGCGATTGCCTGCCCGCTCGCCTCCGCTATCGGCGGCCCAGCCGGCTTCGAGATATTTCCGGCACGCGGCTTCCGCCATGCGGAACTGCTCGAACAGCATATCGGTATCGGCAAATTCGAAATTGTGCCGCGAATATTCCTGCTCGGCCTGCAAGAACACGTCGCCATAGGTGACTTTCTGCGCGCCATCTCGGCCGTTGAAGTTGAGCTCGAAAACGTTCTCGACACCCTGCACGTACATTGCCAGCCGTTCGAGGCCGTAGGTCAGCTCGCCGGAAACCGGCGCGCATTCGAAGCCGGCGACCTGCTGGAAATAGGTGAACTGCGACACTTCCATGCCGTCACACCAGCACTCCCAACCAAGCCCCCAGGCGCCGAGCGTCGGGCTTTCCCAGTCATCCTCGACAAAGCGGATGTCGTGCAGCTTCGGATCGATGCCGATGGCATAAAGCGATTTGAGATAGAGCTCTTGTAAATCCTCCGGCGACGGCTTGAGGATCACTTGCAACTGATAATAGTGCTGCAAACGATTGGGATTCTCGCCGTAACGGCCGTCCTTGGGCCGCCGCGAGGGCTGCATATAGGCCGCATTCCAGGGCTTGGGTCCGAGCGCCCGTAGCGTCGTCGCCGGGTGGAACGTGCCGGCGCCCACTTCCATGTCGTAAGGTTGCAAAATGATGCAGCCCCAGTCGGCCCAATAGCGTTGCAGGGCCAGAATGAGTCCCTGAAACGAGCGCTCGGGCCGCATGTGGAGTGGCAGATTTTCGTTCGACATCGGCGCCATCGATCCCGTCTGGACCCCGTTTGGTGGAACGCTGCGACAAGGTCAAGCCGCTAAAAAGTCCGGTCCGGTACAGCAATCGAGACTTGATAGCCGATTCCTGTTACGTGATCGCGGTTTTGCTGACGATCTGCCAACCGATCATTTTGCGGGGACCGACATGAAGGCTCTTATCGACGCTCGGGCGCGCCAGTCTCGCACCCGCTTCGCCGCCATCCTCTTCGTGCTCGTCTCCATGCAATGGATCGTGGCAGCGGGCCCGGTGCTGGCACAGGAATACCCTACCCGGCTGATTCGCGTGTTAATCGCCTTTCCGCCCGGCGGGCCGACCGATTTCGTCGGTCGCCTGCTCGCCGACAAGATGTCTACGCTCCTCGGCCAGCGCGTCTATATCGAGAATAAGCCAGGCGCCAATGGCACCGTCGGCGCCGACAACATCGCCAAGTCGGATCCCGACGGCTATTCGCTGTTTCTCACGACCGCCGGCGCGGTGACGATCTCGCCGCACATGATGGAGAATATTCCCTACAATTCATTGCGCGACTTCGCGCCGATCGCCCAAGTGGTCACCAACACGACGGTGCTGGTGGTCAATCCAAAAATGGCGATCAAGACCGCGAAAGAGCTTGTCGCGCTCGCCAAGCAAAAGCCCGGCACGATCCCCTTTGCTTCGACCGGGATCGGCTCGACCACGCATCTGGCGCAGGAACTCCTCGCCGATGCGGCGGGCGTAAAATTCCTGCATGTGCCTTATCGCGGCGCCGCACCGGCGCTGACCGATCTGCTAGCCGGCCAGGTCCAAGTATTGGCCGCCGATCTTACTGTGCTCATGGCGCAGATCGAGGCCGGCGCGATGGTCCCGATCGGCGCGGCTGCCGACAAACGCAATGAAACGATTCCGGCGGTCACGACGCTCGCCGAACAGGGCTATCCCAATACCGATGCGTCGAACTGGTATGCACTGCTCGCGCCGGCAAAGACGCCGCCGGCGCTGATCAAAAAGCTCAATGAAGCCGTTAACACCGCGCTCCTCGATCAGGATGTGCGTGGCAAGATCGTCAAATCAGGCGCAGTACCGGTTGGCGGCACGCCGGAGGCGCTTGGCACGTTCATGCACACAGAATATGAGAAATGGGGCCGCGTCGTGCGCGAGCACGGTATCAAAGATACGCAGTAATCAGCTGGGCCGGTATTCGCCGGTCTTTGGATCCGGCTTCAGCTTCGGCATGGCATCCCGGTCCTGCGGCTCGACCGAGGCTTTAGCGCGCATTTCGTCGAGTTCCGCATTCACGCGCTGGACTTCCTTGACGCACCAGCGCGCCAGCACCGCTGCGCCCACGACCCCGAGCGCGAAAACCACAAGTGGCGGCATTGGCACATTCTCCTTGCCCCGACTGTGCACGATTTTGCACCGGACGGCCAGCGTTTTCGGGAACCGCGCCGGCGACCTTAAAAGCTAGAGACCGTAACGCGCCCAGATCGCTCGCGCCTCGAGCGCCGAAATGAAATCCTCGGCGAGACCGAACTGCGCCGGCGCCGGCAATGCTTCGCTTACGCCCGCGCCCAACAGGCGCCGGCCCAGCCAGCCGCGTTCCGCGGATACCAGGGGCGTAACAACTTTGTCGCCGAATCGTTCGTGCAAGACGCCCCGAAGATCGCCGATGGCGTCGACGAGGCCGAGTTCCAATGCGCGGCGGCCGGTCCAATATGCGCCGGAAAAAAGCTCGTCTTGCGGACCGGCAAGCTTGCCGTCACGGCGCGATTTCACTAGCGCGATGAAAGCGTCATGGATTTCGCGCTGCAATTTTTTCAGGCGATCAACATCTTCCGGGTTTTCCGGCAAGAAAGGATCGAGCATGGCCTTGTGCTCGCCCGACGTATAAAGCCGCCGCTCGATGCCGAACCTCTCGATCAATTTATCAAAGCCGAACGAGCCGCCGACCACCCCGATCGAGCCGACGATCGAGTTCGCGTCGGCCACAATTTCGTCCGCCGCGCAGGCAATCATGTAGCCCCCTGAAGCGCCGGCGTCTTCAACGAAACCGATGACCCGGCGTTTGTGCTGCTCCGCCAATTGGCGGATGCGACGGAAGATCAGGTGTGACTGCACCGCCGATCCGCCGGGTGAATTGATCGCGAGCGCCACGGCTTCGGCGCGGCCAATGGCGAATGCGCGGTCGAGGCTGCGCGCAATGCCGGCAAGCGTAAGTCCGGGGCGGAGTGGCGTGGAAAAGCCAATGATACCGGTCAGCCGCACCACCGGCACGATCGGGCGATCGCGGCGGAAACGTTGCGGCACAAGCGTCCGCAAGCCGTCAAGCGCGCGGCCACTCATTTCACGAAAGGAAGTTCCGGCCGAGCCGTCGGTCATGTGCCCAAGGTCATAGTGCGCAAACTCATGCTGGCCAAATATGCCTGCTCGAAGCGAGCCTCAAGTAACTGTTTCTTAAGACAGTGGAACGTTTCTTGCTTGAAGGGATGGCGCCGGTCACCTGTGGTGGAGGCGAAAGGCTGATGAAGATCTACTTCCTACTGATGATTGTCAGCGTGTTTGTTGCGATTTCGTACATTCCTATACGGATCGAACAGAAGCAAAAGCCGGCTGCGTCGCCCGATTCCGTCCCGGTTAATGCCTAAGGCTTGAGCAGGAGTTCGCCAAAGGTTTGACCGGATGACGCCAAAGTTGGCTTCACCCGGTCGGCAAATCGAACGCAGCGCCGTCGCGCAAGATGGCCTCGGCCTGTGCGGTGGGCTTGCCGCCGGCGTCGGCGAGAACGAACCCGGGCAGCACCACAAGCGGCGCTTTACTGGCTTTCGTCGCGCGCACCAGGACGCGTATTGCGGCAACCTCAGGCTTGGGGTGAACCGGCAGGATCACGACCGCGCCGAACCCGTTTGCCAACGCGGTCAGCACATCGCCAAGGCCATCGGCGCGCCAGATCAGCGTCAAGATCCCGCCCGGGCGCAATAAACGCGCCGCGCTCTCGATCCACTGCGAGAGCACGGCTGGCCAACCGGTGTGAGCCAGGCGGCGCGCGCGATCGGACGATGCATTGTGCGGCGGATTGAACGGCGGATTCATCAGAAGCTGATCGGCGGCTTGCGCGGCAAGGCCCGCAGCCGCCAAACCGGCAGCGTCGGCGACATCGAGACAAACCACGCGAACCCGCTCGGCCAATCCGTTGCGTGTGGCGTTGTTGCGCGCGAGCGCAGTCAATTGCGAATCGACTTCAATTAGCGTGACGGCAAGCCCGTCGACCCGGCGGGCGAGCGCCAGTCCGGCCGCACCTACGCCGGCGCCGAATTCGACCGCGACTTGGCCGGCATGTGCCGGCGTCGCCGCGGCGAGCAGCACGGCGTCATGGCCGAAGCGATGGCCGCGCACCGGCTGCCGCAGAACAAGCCTGCCGCCGAGCAACGCATCTTCGCTGGTCCGGTCCACCTCGATGACCATCTCAGCAGTCGCCCGAGCCATCCTGGGCGCCGTGTTGGGGACGAAGCTCGTGGCCGAAGCCTGCGTCTTCGAGCAAGCGTCGCGCCATCTGTATTTCGTCCTCGCGCACCAAAATGCGGCGCGGAAAAATGCCGATCGAGCCTTCCAGAACACTCATGTTTTGATCCGCCACAATGTGCCTGATCCGCGCGCTATTGAGCAGCGCCTCGATTGCCGAGATCAGTACCGGATCCGTGGTACGGACAAGTTCGCGCATCTTCAGCTCCCACGCCCCGCCTGCGCAGGCGCCGTAGTGCGGTCAAAGCAGACGATCCTTAAAAGGCACACCGAATTCTCCTCCCGCGTAAGCTGCATCCTCTGCGCTGGCGATCCAGCGCAGAGGAATCTATATATGGCCGGGTATTGCCGTCCTTTTCGCACGACCATAGCGTTTCTGGCCTTCCACTCCCTATCCGGAGAAGCATCTCGTGGCCGTCATCGTACCATTCGAAAGCGCGCGTGAACCATCCATCGATCCGTTGGTCGATCTGGTCGCCGCCGACATGGAACGCGTAAACGCCGCCATTATCGCGCGCACCGGCTCCGAAGTGACGATGATCCCCGAGGTCGCCAATCACCTGATCAATTCCGGCGGCAAAAGGCTGCGCCCTATGCTCACGCTGGCTTTGGCGCGGCTGGCCGGCTATGGCGGCGACGGCCATATCAAGCTCGCCGCCGCGGTTGAATTCATGCACACCGCGACGCTGCTTCACGACGACGTGGTCGACGAAAGCGAGCTGCGGCGCGGCCGCCTTGCGGCGCGCATGCTGTGGGGCAACGAGGCGAGCGTGCTGGTCGGCGACTTTCTGCTCGGCCAGGCGTTCAAGATGATGGTCGAGGTCGGCAGCCTCAAGGCGCTGGAGATTCTTTCCGACGCCGCCGCGGTAATTGCCGAAGGCGAAGTCATGCAGCTCGCCGCGGCGAAGAACACCGCCACGACCGAGGACGAATATATCGCGGTCATTCGCGCCAAGACCGCGGAACTGTTCGCCGCCGCTTGCGAAGTCGGTCCGGCGCTGTGCGGGCGACAGAAAGCGGAGCAGGCGGCGAGCCGCTCGTTCGGAATGAATCTCGGCATAACGTTCCAGCTCGTCGACGACGCGCTCGACTATGGCGGCGTGTCGGCGCGGCTCGGCAAAAATATCGGCGACGATTTCCGCGAAGGCAAGATCACCTTGCCGGTGGTGCTGGCGTTCCGGCGCGGCAGCGACGCCGAACGCGAATTCTGGCGGCGGACGCTGGAACGCGGCGAAGCGACCGATGCCGATCTCGATCATGCCATCGGGCTGATGATGAAACATCGCGCGCTCGAAGACACGATCGGCCGTGCCCATCACTACGGCGCGATCGCGCGCGACGCACTGGCGCTGTTTCCCGGTTCAAAAATGAAGACCGCGCTGGCCGCGACCGCGGACTTCTGCATCGCACGCACGCACTAGGCTTTGATCCGCCGACCGGCGTTCGCCTTACTGAGGTCGTGCCGCGCCTGCCAGCACGTCGGGATTGACGACATTGATCGGCCGCCCCGCCGCGAACGCCACGATCTGATCGAATATGTCAGTGAATTGCATTTCGTATTCGTCACGCGTGACGTAGCCGATATGCGGCGTCGCCACGACCTTGGGGAATTGCAACAGCGGCAAATCCGGATCGAGCACCGGCTCGTCTTCGAATACGTCGAGCGCGGCGTAGCCCGGCCGGCCGGCGCGCAAGGCTGCGACGAGCACACCCTCCTCGATCAGCGGCGCCCGGCTGGTATTGACCAGGATCGCATCCGGCTTCATGCGGGCCAGGTCTTCGGCTTTGACGATATTGCGCGTGGCCGGAACAAGTCGCATGTGCAGTGTGACGATGTCGCAAGTCGCGAAGAATTCCGCCTTGCTGCGCGCGGCCGCGTGGCCGTCTGCACGCGCACGCGCAAGCGATTCCTCGCGCGCCCAGGCGAGAACGTTCATGCCGAACGCCTTGCCGTAACCAGCGACCGTCGCGCCGATGCGGCCATAACCGAAGATGCCGAGCGTCTTGCCGCGCAAAGCCGTGCCGACGCCAATTTGCCACTTGCCGGCTTTGAGCGCTGCCATCTGCTGGGGAAGCTGACGGGCGCAGGCGAGGATGAGCGCCCAGGTCAACTCGGCTGCGGCGTAAGACGGCAGGCCGGGATGCTGGCTCGATGATACGATGACGCCGAGCCGTGTACAGGCCGCGATGTCGATATGCGGATAGACGCTGCGTTGACTGATGAGCCTGAGCCTGGGTAGCCGGTCCAGCAGGTCCGCCTGGATTTTCGTGCGCTCGCGGATAAGCACGAGGCATTCGGTATCCTTCAAGCGGCCGGCGAGCACGCCGGTATCTTGCATGTGATCGTTCCAGATTTCGACGTCGTGACCTTTCAGCTTGTTGAAGCAAGCAAGCGTACGCACCGTGTCAAAATAATCGTCGAGAATGGAAATCTTCATCAATGGCCCTCGTCGGATATCGCCAAGCTAGCATATGCCGGCGACATCGCACGACTACACAGCACAAGCCAAGTGGTGTAGCTTGACCGCGGCAAAGCCATGCTCACTCGCAGACGATCGCTGTCCCTGATTGCCGGCACTTGCGCGCTTCCAATCGGTCTTCACCGCGGACGTGCTCTCGATTATCCGACGCGTCCGGTGCGCATCGTTGTCGGTTTTCCGGCCGGCACGTCGTCTGACATTACGGCGCGGCTCATCGGCCAACAGCTTTCAGTTCAACTTGGTCAGCAATTCGTAGTGGAAAATCGCACCGGCGCGGGCACCAATGTCGCCGCCGAGTCGGTCGTGCACGCCTCGCCCGACGGTTACACCCTGCTCTGGGTCACTCAGACAAACGCGATCAACGCAACGCTCTACGATGCGCTCAATTTCAATTTCAAGGACGACATTCGGCCGGCTGGCAGCATTCTTCGCGTCCCCGCCGTGATGATGGTCAATCCTTCGGTCCCGGCCAAAACTGGTCCCGAGTTCATTGCCTATGCCAAAGCCAACCCGGGAAAGATCAACATGTCGTCTCCCGGCATCGGCAGTATCAACCATGTCGCTGGCGAATTGTTCAACATGATGGCTGGCGTCAAGCTTACGCATATTCCATATCGCAGCAGCCAGTTTCCCGATCTGCTCAGCGGCCAGGTGCAGGTGACCTTCAATCCACTGCCGTCGTCGCTCGATTTCATCAGGGCCGGCAAGTTGCGCGGCCTTGCCGTAACCAGCGCGACGCGCTCGGATGCGTTGCCTGAGCTTCCGACCGTTGGAGAGTTTCTGCCAGGCTACGAAGCGACCGCCTGGTTCGGAATTGGCGCGCCAAGGAATACGCCAAGCGCTGTCGTCGACCAGCTCAACAAGCAGGTCAGCGCCGCACTCGCTGATCCGCAGCTCAAGGCGCGTCTCATCGATCTCGGCGGCACGCCGATGCCGATGTCGGTGGCTGATTTTGCGAATTTTATTGCCACCGAAACCGGGAGGTGGGCGAAGGTCGTCCAGTTCTCCGGCGCCAAGCCCGAGTGATCCGAGACTTTCGGCTTAGCCTAGCACGGTTTCGCAGATCCACCATTGCGGAAATTGCGCGCGCAGTCGCCGCGCCGCCGCGGCTGCTTCCGCGGCCGACAAAAACAGCGCGAAACAGGTCGCGCCCGATCCCGACATGCGCGCGAGCCGGCAGCTGGCATTCTCGCGTAATGCAGAAAGGACATCCGCGATCGCCGGCGCCAGCGCCAGTGCGGGCGGTTCGAGATCATTGGCTTCTCGCGCGAGCCACTCGAGCAGATGCTGCGTGTCCGGCATGTCGTTCATGGTGGCGGAAGGCGTCGGTTGGCTGCGATCAGCCTTCCAGCCGGAAAAAACGAGCTTGGTCGGCAGCGCAACACCGGGATTGACCAGAAGCGCGCAAAGGCGCGGCAGCGGCAGCGGCTCAGAGAGAATCTCGCCGATGCCGCGCACCAGCCGCGGGCGCGGATCAAGGCAGACCGGCACGTCCGCCCCGGTGGCCCGCGCCGCTTCATGAAGCCGCAGATCGTGCGCCGCGAGATTATTGGCGCGCGCCAATAGCCGAAGCGCAGCAGCCGCATCCGCCGACCCGCCGCCAAGCCCGGCCGCGACCGGGATGTTCTTTTCCAGACTAAAGGCGCCTAACCGCAAATCGACGATACTAGCAGCAAGCGCGCGGGCGGCCTTGAGCACCAGATTTTCGCTATCCGCGCCGGTATGCCCCGCGCCCGGCCCGACAACCGTAACGGCAAGCTCGCTGCCCGGCGTCAATGCCAGCCGATCGCCGAGTTCAGCAAACGTCACCAGGCTTTCAATGTCGTGATAACCGTCGGCGCGGCGGCCGATGACCCGCAGCGTGAGATTGACCTTGGCCGGCGCAATGTCGACAAGCTCAAACGGCAAGGTGGCGCTTTAGCCCCCGTCGCCGGATTTCTTCGGCTTCTCCGCATCCGCCGCAGAGCTCGGCTTGTCGGCAGCCGCCGCAGAAGTCGCCGACGAGGCGTCGGCACGCAAGCCCTCTTTGAGCTTGGCCTCGATCTTCGGCAGTTCTTCCGGATCGGGATTGAGATCCTTGGCGTGCGACCACTGGAAATGCGCTTCAAGCGCGCGCCCGACCCGCCAATAGGCGTCGCCCAGGTGATCGTTGATCGTCGGATCTTCCGGCTTGAGCTCCACCGCCCGTTCGAGATTCTTGACCGCCTCGTCGTAATTGCCGACGCGATAATAGGCCCAGCCGAGCGAGTCGACGATGTAGCCATCGTCCGGCCGTTGCTCGACGGCGCGGCGGATCATGTCCATGCCTTCGTCGAGATGGATGCCCTGGTCGACCCAGGAATAGCCGAGGTAGTTGAGCACGAGCGGCTGATCTGGATAGAGGCTGAGCGCCTTCTTCATGTCGGCTTCGGCGGCCGGCCATTGATGCGAGCGCTCGTAACAGATGCCGCGGAAGTAGAACATCACCCAGTTCAGCTTCTCGGGATTGGTCAAATTGGCGACGGCCTTGCTGTAGGTGTCCCCGCACTCGGCGAAGTTCTTGCGACCCCGCTGGATATTGCCGAGCTCGACGATCGCTTCGGTATCCTTCGGTCGCTCCGCAATGACGCGCTCCAGAAGCTTCTTAGCCTCGTCGGTGCGCTCGAGCGCATCGAGATCCACCGCCATTTGAATCTGTGCATTGCGTGCGATCACCGAGCCGGTGGGGATTCGCTCGTAGGCTTTGATCGCCAGATCAGGCTTCTTGAGCTGCTCGTAGAGATCGCCGAGCGACAACAGCGCCATCGGGTGCGAGGGTTCGAGATAGAGCGCAAGCTGCAAGTAGATCAACGCGAGATCCTCGCCGCCGCGCCGGCCGATTGAAGCGCCGAGGCCGTACAGCGCTTCGGCCGCGCCGGCTTGCGGCGACTCGATCAGCGGTGGCAGCTTTGCGCCTGACGAAATCTCGCGCATTTCTTGACTGACCACCGGATGGTCGGGCAGCGCTTTGGCAAAATCGGAATAGACCTTCAACGCATCGTCCTTGCTGCCGTTGCGCGACAAATAACGACCGTAGCCCTGCACCGTGCGCAGCGCCTGCGGGTCGGCTTTATATGCGCTGGCAAACCGCTTGCCGGCGCCTTTCTTGTCGTTGGCAAGATCGAGAATGAGCCCCGCGTGCAGGTCCTTGAAAATCCCGTACCAATCGGGTCCGGAAAGCTTGTCCAGCGACTCGACTGCACCGCGACTGTCACCAGCGCCGGCTTGCGCCCAAGCCGACAACAAAGCTGCGGTCAGATCGGTGACCGGGCCGCGGACCGATTGCGCGAGGTGCTGACGCGCCGAAGCATACCGCTTCTGCTTGATATCGCGGACGCCGAGCACCAAGCGTGAAATCCGATCGCTGCGCTCGACAGCGAGCAGGCGTTCGCCAAGTTTGCTCGCCTCATCGATGCTGCCCTCCGTGAGCACCGAGAGGAACGTCCGGTTGAGCAGGTCGGGATTGCGCGGATCAAGCCTGAGCACGCCGCGGTAATAGGCCGCCGCCCGCGCGGAATCTCGCTCGGCGCCGGCATGCCGCGCAGCCAAATAGCTGCCGGCGGCGTTCTCGGGCGAAAGCTGTTCTTGTGCCGGCACCTGCGCGGCCAAGGATGGAAAGCTCAAAGCGAGGGCGATGCCGAGGATGGCGGCATGCCGCGAAAGCAGCAAATGAATCACGAGATCTCCATAGGCAAACGCAAGGACCGGCGAAACGGGAATCAGGGGCGCCTGTCGTGCTCGGTCGTGGCGAGAATGTACTTTTTGCCCCACGCCCGCAAGCGCACAAACCGGACGGTCCGGCCAATATTCTCGCGCCAAACGGCTGCCTAGGCCCGAACGACGGCAAAATCGGGGCGTGCGGATCACATGTTCGGATAATTTGGACCGCCGCCGCCTTCCGGCGGAACCCAGGTGATATTTTGGTTCGGGTCTTTGATATCGCAGGTTTTGCAATGAACGCAGTTCTGCGCATTGATCACAAAACGCGGCTGGCCTGCCTCCTCGACCCATTCATAGACGGCCGCCGGACAATAACGCGCCGAAGGCCCGGCATAGACGTCATGTTCGGATGATTTCTGCAAACCGGCGTCGCGCACCAGCAGATGGACCGGCTGGTCCTCCTCATGGTTGGTGTTCGACAAATAGACCGACGACAGCCGATCGAAAGTGAGCTCGCCGTCCGGCTTGGGATAGGCGATTGGCCGGCATTTCGCCGCCGGCTCGAGCGTGGCGAAATCCGGTTTGCCGTGCTTGAGCGTGCCGAACACCGGGATGCCGAGTGTATTGGCCCACATGTCCAGTCCACCAAGCGCCACTCCGCCGATCGTGCCGAATTTCGACCACAACGGCTTGGCGTTGCGCACGCGCCACAGATCGCGGCCGATCGGCGAAGCGCGCCACGATTGCTCGTAAGCGGAAAGCTCGTCATGCGCGCGGCCTTCGTTCAAAGCCGCGGCAATGTTTTCGGCCGCGAGCATGCCCGACAGCATGGCGTTATGCGTGCCCTTGATGCGCGGCACGTTGACGAAACCGGCGGCGCAGCCGATCAGCGCACCGCCCGGAAACACGAGCTTCGGCACTGATTGCCAGCCGCCTTCGGTGATCGCGCGCGCGCCATAGCAAAGGCGCTTGCCGCCAGAGAACGTATCTCTGACCAGAGGATGCGTCTTGAAGCGTTGAAACTCCTCGAACGGTGCGAGGTACGGATTGCGGTAATTCAGATGAACGACAAAACCGACCACGACGAGATTGTCGCCGAAATGATAGGTGAACGAGCCGCCGCCAGTGCCGTTGTCGAGCGGCCAGCCCATCGTGTGCTGCACGAGGCCACGGTGATGCTTGGCGGGAGGCACCTGCCAAAGCTCTTTTAGGCCAATGCCGAATTTCGCCGGCTCGCGGTCCTCGCGCAGGCCAAAGCGCTCGATCAAGACCTTGGACAGGCTGCCGCGCGCGCCTTCGGCGAGCAAAGTGTATTTGCCGCGCAGCTCCATGCCGCGCGCGAATCCCGATTTGTGATGGCCGTCCTTTGCCAAGCCCATGTCGCCGGTGGCGATCCCGACCACCGCGCGGTTTTCAAATAACGTTTCGGTTGCGGCGAAGCCCGGATAAATCTCGACCCCGAGCGCTTCCGCCTTCTTGGCGAGATAGCGGCAAACCTCACCGAGCGAGACGATGAAATTGCCGTGATTACTCATCAGCGGCGGCATCAGGAAATTCGGCAGCCGCAGCGCGCCTGAAGCGCCGAGGACGTAGAACCGGTCGGCGGTGACCGCGGTTTTGATCGGCGTGTCCTCGGTGCGCCATTCGGGAATAAGGCGATCCAGTCCGACCGGATCGATGACCGCGCCGGAGAGGATGTGGGCGCCGACTTCGGAACCTTTCTCAACGATGACCACGGATTTTTCCGGCGCGAGCTGTTTGAGCCGGATAGCGGCGGCAAGCCCCGCCGGCCCCGCCCCCACGATCACGGTATCGAATTCCATCGCTTCACGCGGTGGAAGCTGCGATGTATTCATGTCTTGCGCTTCTTGCACTTGTTGCACTCGGCTGCACTTGAATCCGCGACAGCAAGGTCCGATTGTTCACGAATCTGGTGCGCTGACAATCGCCACTCCCGAGGACGACTCGGTGTTGCAAGCTTAAGGCCAACCCGCCGCATGATTTCCGGACCCAAAGCCGCACGTGAACTGATCGCATTTTATCTCGACGCCGGGGTCGACAGCCTCGTCGCCGAGACGCCGGTCAACCGGATGGCGGATGATTTGTCACACAACAATGCGGGCACCGCCGAGCGGAACCGGCAAATCCAGCCGCGAGCTGAAATATCGCAGCCAGCGGCGAAATCAGCCCACGCTCCGCCGCCGCCCGAAACCGCGCTCATGGCCGCCCGCGAAGCCGCGCGCACTGCGCAGACGCTCGACGAGTTGCAGGCGCTCCTTGCGGCTTTCGAAGGCTGCGGGCTGCGCGCCACAGCGACGCAGCTTGTCTTCGCCGACGGCAATCCACAGAGTCGGGTCATGTTCGTCGGCGAGGCGCCGGGCTACGACGAGGACGTCGTTGGGCGCCCGTTCGTCGGCCGTTCCGGCAAATTGCTCGACCGTATGATGGCGGCGATCGGGCTTGATCGAAATTGCGTTTATATCGCCAATGTCGTGCCGTGGCGGCCGCCTGGGAACCGAACGCCGACGCCGCAGGAAACCGCAATTTGCCTGCCGTTTATTCGCCGCCAGATCGAACTCGCCGATCCGGAAATCCTGGTGTGCCTCGGCGGGCCGGCGATGCAGACCCTGCTCGGCATCAAAGACGGCATCACCCGTTCACGGGGACGCTGGTTTGCCTATCAAACCAGCTGCCGCGAAATCCGCGCGCTCGCCACGTTCCATCCCGCGTTCTTGCTGCGCAGCCCGTTGCAGAAGCGGTTTGCCTGGCGGGATTTTCTGGCCCTGAAGAAGGCGCTTGCCGATGGCCACGGCTAACGGTCCATGCCGCATGCTCATAAAATCGGTATGTCCGCTATTCGCTCGAAAGCGGACTAGCTTAGGCCGCACGTTCACGATGTCCGACGAGGATTTCGTGGATATACACGAACTCCAAGCTCCTTTGGCATTGGTGCGAGCCATGGGGAGGCGTGCAAAGTGGTCCGCGCGTCGGAGAGCTCTTGCTGCCATCGCGCCTCCATGGTCGAGCGGCCAAACTGGAAGTCCTTCAACGCGCCTTGGGGCTCGGTCGGACGATAAATGAGCTGCACAATATCCATCTCGGTCACACAACCGTACTCGTAGAGTCGCTTAGCCTGATCGGTGCTCGCGATTTCCGGCGGCAATAATTTGTGCAGTTCGTTGATCGCATGCCGTACGTCGTGCTTTTCGCGCAACATATACGTACTTAACCGTGTTCGACTGGAATAACGAACATCCTTCTCTCGCTCGTTGACCTGATCAAGGTTGTCCGGGAAACAACCATGTGCGGGAAACAAGTCGATCTGAAAGATTAGCCGGCTGCGGCGTGGAGAGTAATCCACCATGTATTGCAGAGGCGTGTTAGAAAATAATCCACGTTCAGCGCAATGTCCGCTTTACCCTCGGAAGCGGACACCGAGCGTTAGAGAGTACACGCCCTATCCAAGCGCAAATTTGACGGCGAAGAGTAGCGTCCGAAGCCGCGCCTGCGGTGGTCGCAGCCTTAACCATGCCGCTGACTTATTCGATCGCGACGGGCATCGGGCTCGGCTTCATCACTTATGCGCTGGCAAAGCTGATTGCCGGAAAGCTTGCCGATGCCAAGCCGGCAGTGCTGGTGCTGGCGCATGCCAGTTTCGGAGTTTACAGAGCACGGCGTCCGGCGATGGAGTTCCCAAGTCCCCCAAGTCCACCTAAGTTGCAGCGACCAAGAAACCGTCAGCGGTTCCACCGCGTTGTCCAGGATGCCAACCGCCCTTGTCGTCCTGTTTGGGCTCTTCGGATTAGGCTTCGGCGTCGGATATGCCGTCCGCAAGCGGAGGTCTCGTATGCGCCGCCGCAGTTACTATCACGATGATTGAAGCGGAGGGCCTTCTATAGCGGAAACGCCATGGAACAGGCCAAAGTCACAAAAACCGCCCATGACCGGCGACAGTTGCAATCGGCCACGGACGCCATTCTTGATGGGCGTGACCTCTGCGCGCGTGCGAAGCTCGTGGTGCACGGGTCGCAAGAGCTTTTGCAGCAAATAGATGACTTATATAGAAGCGCCACGGGATCTCTGCTGCGCAAAAACAAATATGTTGTTGACCCTTAGCGCGCTACGGCGGCGGCCGCCGCGCTTGGTGCGGCTGGAGGCGCCGCCGCTACCGTGCCCGGCCTGATCACGCCCCAACCGACGCGGAATGGCGGCATACGGCCCTGGACCGGGCGATCGAACGTGCGCGGCACTTCGGCGACGAGGTCGGGGAAATAAGCCTTGATAGCGGGCGGCGGCGTCGGCGCGGTATCGTTGGTGAGCCAGACCACGATCGCACCTTTTCTGCGGATGTCATCGACACTCACCCACGGCGATCGCTCGGGCGCGGCATCGAACAGCACACTAGGCCGGCTCGGCGCCGCAAGCGCGACCAGCGCCGCGGTACGCGCATCGCCGGTGACGATCGCCAGAGGCTGTCCGGTACGCCGTTCGAAATTTTCGGCGAAGAAGCGGCCCATCGCCTTCGCCGGCTGCGCGATTTTCAGATCGGTTCCGGCAGCCCACGGCAAGGCGACGATCAACAACGGTACGAAAACCGCCGGCACGACCAAGAGACCCGCCCAGACGAAGCCGAGCACGCGCTGGTGATAGAGCGCGATGCTGTCGCCCGCCGCCATCACAATGAAGAGGCCGGCAAGTAGCACGAGAGGGGCCGCGCCGCCGATCGGGGTCGAACGTCCGATTAGCGCCGCGATGATGGTAGCGGCGAGCGCCGGTATCAGCGTCAAGACCCTGACGTAGGTTGCGGCAAAAGCAGCGACCGGCTGGCGTGACAACGGTGGTGCCGGAAGCGCGCGGCTGCGCGGCCAGCCACCGGCAAGCACGACCAGGATGACAAGCCCGGCATGAGCAAGCGCAAGCGCGATCAGGAGGCGGAGCCACGCGACGGTGTTGCCGCCGGCGGCGCTCGCTTGCCGCAGCCCCTCGAGTATCGGAGCGAAGCCGTGGCCGACACCGTCGAGCCAGATCAGATGCAGGAATAGAAAGAAAGAAAGCACGACGCCGACGATCCATGGCTCGGTTGCTTCGAGTGCGGCCCGCCCGCGTTCGGTCAGCGCGGTAAAGAGGGCAAGCGTGCCTAAAAGAACGAGCGCCGCCTCCGTCGAGAGTAAAATCAGCGCGGCCGCGCCGCCGAACACATACCAAGATCGCTTGTTGCCCTGCGCGACCGCTTGCCAGTAGTGAAGCAGCGCCACCGACCACAGCGCCATGGTCAATATTGCCGGCCCGAAATCGGGCGACGGCACCGTCAAAAGCGCGATGCCGACCATCAACAGCACCGCAATGGCCGCGTGCTCCGGCCCGATAATGGCGCGGCCGAGCGCGAAGACCGACCAATAGGCGACCACGATGCAGACCTGCGCCAGCAAATAGACCGCGAACAATCCGCCGAAACGGAACGCGATTTCGCCAAGCCAATAAGCTAGCGGCGGACCGACCCCGCCATCGAAGCGAAATTCATGGCCGATGGCGAGAAGCTGCGCCAAGTCGCCGGGTGGCGCGAAATAGAACACGACCGGCACGACGAGCCAAATAAAAGCTTGGACGAGCGCCGCAAACCAGAACATCCAGTGCGGCCGTGAGCGCAAGAGTTCGATGTAAAGCGGGACGTAGAACATCGTGGGAAATCCAGGTCGCGGCTATAGCGGCAACACGTCGGCGATCGCATCGTCGGCGTCGGCGCCGATTTCGCCGAGCGCCACGGCCACGGGCGAAAAAGACCGGCGATGGTGAATCGTCGGGCCGAGCCGGTCCAGTGCCTCGAAATGTTCGGGCACGCTATAGCCCATGTGCCGTTCGAAGCCGTAGCCGGGATGGGCCGCGCCGAGGCAAGCCATCAAGCGATCGCGCGTGACCTTGGCGACGATCGAGGCGGCTGCGATCGAAGCAATAATCCCGTCGCCGCCGATCACGGCATGGCAATCGCATCCGGCATCGATGCGGTCGCGGCCGTCGACGAAGACCAGCGCCGGCTTTACCGGCAGCGCCGCGACCGCGCGGGCCAAAGCCCATAACGAGGCGCGCAGGATATTGTCGCGGTCGATGCGCGCCGGCGGCGCCAGTGCAACGGCGACCTGGGCGCGGGCGCAAATGCGCTCATAGAGGACGGCGCGGCGCTCCGGCGTGAGCCGTTTTGAATCGTCAAGCCCGCGCGGAATGTTGCCGGGATCGAGAATGACGGCGGCGGCAACGACCGGTCCGGCGAGCGGCCCCCGCCCGGCCTCGTCGCAGCCCGCGATCGGCCAGACCCCGCGTTTGAGCGCCGCGCGTTCGCGCCGAAACGTCGGCCGGGTGATGATTTCTTCGGGAAGCGGTAAACGGGGCGCCGCCTCATTCCGCGCTTTTTCCGTTTCCTTGCCGCGAATTTGGCGGCGAGCCGATGCCGGGCGATTCATGCCCGCCATGATGAGCATGCGTGCGGCTCGTGCGCAATGCGGGATTCGAGAAGCGAGACTGCCGCTATGGCAGCGGATCCGTTACTCTAGAGCGCACCGTTTCGGATGGATCGATTGGCACTCTACCAGCTTGATTGAGCATGATCTTTTCGGAAAACCAGTTCCCACTTTTCCGGATCATGCTCTAGAACAGAGCGAGCTGCTCGGACGGCGGCCGCGGCGGGACGAAATGCTGCGTCGTCGTTTTCACGCTGGTCAAATTGAAGCCGAGCCGCTCGCAAGCGACCTCAAAGCGCCGCCCGATCATCCAGGCGATCGGGCCAGAGCCGGTCATACGCTTGCCCCATGTCGAATCGTAATCCTTGCCGCCGCGCGTCTGACGAATGAGATTGATGACGTGGCGATAGCGGTCCGGAAAATTTTCCATCAGCCATTCGCGAAACAGGTCCTTGATCTCGAGCGGCAGGCGAAGAAGAACGTAGCCGGCGTGACGCACGCCAGTTTCCGCTATGGCTTCGAGGATGCGCTCGATTTCGGCATCGTTGATGGCCGGGATTACCGGCGCCACTAGAGCCGACGCCGGCACGCCAGCCTTTATGAGTTCGCGCAACGCGCCGAGCCGGCGCGGTGGCGTCGCGGCGCGCGGCTCCATCGCGCGCGCGAGCTTAGGGTCGAGCGTGGTCACCGACATCGCCACTTTGACCAGGTCGCGTTTAGCCATGCGGGTCAGAATGTCGAGATCGCGCAGCACCAGCGCCGATTTGGTCACGATGCCGACTGGATGGCCGGCGCGATCGAGGACTTCGAGGATGCGCCGCATGATCTGATAGCGGCGCTCGATCGGTTGGTACGGATCGGTATTAGTGCCGATGGCGATCGTCCTCGGCGTATATCCGGGCGCCGACAATTCGCGCTCCAGGAGTTCGGGCGCGTTCGGCTTCATGAATAATTTGGACTCGAAATCCAATCCCGGCGACAGTCCCAGATAGGCATGCGTCGGACGCGCAAAACAATAGACGCAGCCGTGCTCGCAGCCGCGATACGGATTGATCGAGCGATCGAACGAGAGATCCGGCGAATCGTTGTGGGTGATGATCTTGCGCGTGGTATCGACCGTCACGGTGGTCTTAAACGGCGGCAACTCTTCGAGGCCCTGCCAGCCGTCATCGAATGCCACCCGCGCCAAGGGTTCATAACGCCCGGAGACGGTCGACGCGGTGCCCCGGCCGCGCCGGCGCTTGCGGTCGATTAGGCGTCCCAGCTGGCCGCTTCCGACGCTGCTTCCTTCTTCGGCTCTGCCCGGTTCGGGGCTGCCCATTTCGCCCGCCGGCGTCGAGGGCAGCTCTGCCGGCGGGCGTTTCAACGCGGACGAACGACTCATGACCAAATCTCCCATCTAGAGGCTAACCCGGTCATATGAACAAAACAAGAACAAATAATTGTGATCGGGGACCGCCCTGCAAGCGACCCGGACCAGACTGACTTAGTCAACTATCTGCCCGACCCCGCCTTATGCCAATCGAACAGGACCGCATTGCTGCGGTGCGCCGCTTCAACCGCTTCTACACGCTGCAGATCGGCGTCTTGCGAAAGACCTTTCTCGACAGCCCCTACTCGCTCGGCGAAGCCCGCGCCCTCTACGAGATGGCCGACAACAAGTCGCCGACCGCGACCGACATCGCGTGCAGCCTCGATCTCGATGCGGCTATCTCAGCCGTCTCTTACACAACTTTCAAAAGCGCGGGCTGATCGAAAAAAGGACTTCGCCGCGTGACGCCAGGCTAAGCCCTCTGCGGCTGTCCGCGCGCGGGCGAAAGTCATTCGCGCCGTTCGAAGCGCGCTCGCAGCGCGCTGCCGTGACAATGCTGGAGCGACTCACGCCCGCGGACCGGGCGCGGCTCGTCGCAGCCATGGCAACGATCGAAAACCTGCTCGGGGCTTCGGACGAAAAAGTCGCGGAACGCACTTACAGTTTGCGCGCGCCGCGGCCCGGCGATTTCGGCTGGATCGTCAAACACCACGCCGAGCTTTACGCGGAGAAATATCGCTGGCGCGAGCCGTTCGAGGGCGTGTGCACGCAGATCGTCGCCGATTTCGTCAACAAATACGATGCCGCGCGCGAGCGCTGCTGGATCGCCGAGCTTGATGGCGAGAATGCCGGGACGGTGATGCTGGTCAATGACGACGGTGGCGTTGCGTGCTTGCGGCTTTTGCTGGTCGAGCCCAAAGCGCGCGGGCTTGGCATCGGCGCGCGCCTGACCGATGAAGCCGTCCGCTTCGCCCGCGCGGTCGGCTACCACAAGATCACTTTATGGACTCACAGCGTGCTCACTGCCTGCAGCACATTTATGAAAAAGCCGGCTTCAAGCTCACCGGCACTGAGGAGCATCAAAGTTGGGGCCAGCCGGTCGTGAGCGAGTTCTGGGATTTGCAGTTGTAGACCCGTCTCGTCATTGCGAGGAGCGAAAGCGACGAAGCAATCCAGAAATCGATCGCACTGGATTGCTTCGCTTCGCTCGCAATGACAAACCCTAAACCGTCGCGCCCTTGGCCTTGGCGCGGCGCAGATGTTCGTGGAGCCGCGGCATGATTTCGACGAAGTTGCAGGGGCCGTGGCGGTAGTCGAGCTGGTGCACGAGGATTTCGTCCCAGGCATCCTTGCAGGCGCCGGGCGAGCCCGGCAGGCAGAAGATATAAGTCGAGCCGGCAACGCCGGCGGTGGCGCGCGATTGGATCGCCGAGGTCCCGATCTTCGGGAAACTGACCACGAGGAACAGTGCCGAGAACGCCTCCATCTTTTTCTCGAACAGCGGCTCGATCGCTTCCGGCGTGACGTCGCGGCCGGTGAAACCGGTGCCGCCGGTCGTGATAATGACATCGATCAGCGGATCGGCGATCCAGGCCTTGACGCGGGCACGGATCGCCTCGACGTCGTCGGGCACGAGGCTGCGCTCCGACACCAGATGGCCGGCGGCGACGATGCGTTGCACCAAGAGCGCGCCCGATTTGTCGTTCTTGAGCGAGCGCGTGTCGGAGATCGTCAGCACCGCGAATTTCAACGGCACGAATTGTTTGGACTGGTCGATTCCTGACATCGAATCTTCCTTCGTCCTCCGCGCCCGATTAGAGCACCTTTCGCGCCGATTAACAAAGTGTTTCCCGGCAGTTATTGCCTACTGCGGGTGTGCCGCGGTTAAGCCGTTTTTTACCTTGGGCGGGCAGTATCGCGCGTGTCGGTTTGCAGGTCCCGCGTCGCCGACCGCGTCGCCAGAGTCAGAGTTCTGAGTCATGGTTGTGTCGCGTCGCGGGGCGTCCGTCAGGGCGCCCCGCGTGAGTTTTGACTCCGCCGCATCCGCGCGCGTCCTTGTTGGCGACGCCGTCGCGGAGCTGGCGAAGCTTCCTGCAGCCTGCGTCGATCTCGTCTTTGCCGATCCGCCCTATAATTTGCAACTCAAGGGCGATCTCAAACGGCCCGACGATTCTCGCGTCGATGCCGTCGACGATGCCTGGGACAAATTCGCAAGCTTCGCAGCTTACGACGACTTCACCCGCGCGTGGCTGCTTGCCTGTCGCCGGGTGATGAAGCCGAACGCCACGCTGTGGGTGATCGGTTCGTACCACAATATCTTCAGGGTCGGAGCGATCCTTCAGGATCTCGGCTTCTGGATCCTCAACGACATCGTCTGGCGCAAATCCAATCCGATGCCGAATTTCCGCGGCCGCCGATTCACCAATGCGCATGAGACGCTGATCTGGGCCGCGCGCGATGCCGACCATCGCAACTACACCTTCAATTATGAAGCGCTCAAAGCCGGCAATGACGATATCCAGGCGCGCTCCGACTGGTTCATTCCGCTGTGCACGGGGGATGAGCGCCTCAAAGACCGCGACGGCAAAAAGCTCCATCCGACGCAAAAGCCGGAAGCGTTGCTGGTGCGCGTGCTGCTTGCGGCGTCGCGCCCGGACGACCTCGTCCTCGATCCGTTTTGCGGCAGCGGCACGACCGGCGCCGTCGCCCGGCGCCTCGGCCGGCGTTTTGTCGGCGTCGAGCGCGATAGAGATTATGCGCAGGCCGCGCGGGCGCGGATCGCCGCGGTCACCACGCTCCCCGAGCCGACGCTCGCCCCATTCATGACGGCGCGCGAAGCGCTGCGCGTTCCTTTTGCGGCTTTGATCGAGCGCGGACTGGTGTCGCCCGGAGTGAGCCTCGTCGACGCCAAACGTCGGCATCGCGCGCTCGTTCGCGCCGATGGCGCGCTTGCACTAGGCCAAGCCGTCGGCTCGATCCATCGCATCGGCGCGCTGGCTCAGGGCCTCGAAGCGTGCAACGGATGGACTTTTTGGCACGTTGAAACGCCGAGCGGCTTGACGCTGATCGATGTGTTGCGCACGAAGGTGCGCGCTGAATTAGGCACGGCGGCGAACTTGGGCGTGTATTCATTAACGCCCGGTGTCCACTTTCGGGGGCAAAGCTGACATTCGGAAATGCGGCGGCAATGTCCGCTAATGACCCAAAGCGGACATCGACGCTATCAGTGTGCGACCGGAGCAGGTCCGCCGAGCTTTACCTTGCGCAGGGTGAGCGCGAGCGGAACCGCTGCGATGGAGATGAGAATCAGCGCCCAGAACACATCGATGTAGGCGAGCAAGGCTACCTGCGTCTGCACCTGCTGAGCGATCCAGTTGGGGGCCTGTTGGTGCGCCTGGGCCAGCGCACTGCCATGGGCCATGAAATAATCCGTCGCTTGTTTCAGCGCGGCCTGGAACTGGACGGTCGCGTCGACGTGTTGACGAGTTCGACGAGACGGCTCTGATGGAACTGCTCGCGATGCGCCAGCACATTGTTGGCGAGTGTGGCGTCGGTTAATGTCCGCTTATGGCACAAAGCGGACATGCCGATCGTATTCAGTAATGTCCGCTTTTGAGGGTAAAGCAGACATTCTGAAAAGAAACGAATGGGTCAATTTATGAGTACGCGCCCAACTCAAAATCGCCCGGCAGCGGCGGCGGAAGCTCTCACTAAGCAAGACCGTGCGCCACGACCTTGCGCATGAGGCTCGGCAGCGCCTCGCTGGCAAGATCCTCGATCGCAACCCAGCGCATGCCGCGCGGCGCCTTGGCATCGCGCGGCACTTCGGTGCGGTAAACGATCAGCTCAAGCGGAAAATGCGTGAAGACGTGCCGCACCACGCCGGTGATCTTTCGCCACGCGAGGCTTCGCTGCGCGGTTCCCAATTGTGGAGCGCCTTGGAGCGCTTTCTCTTCGTCGAAATCCGCCGCCCAGTCGGTGGTCGGCACTTCGGCCATACCGCCCAATAGACCGCGCGCCGGGCGCGTGCGCAGCAGCACGCAATCGTCGGCGCGCCGGGCAACGAACGCGGCGCCGCGGCGCAAGTCGCCTTCGCGCTTTCGCATGCGCCGTGGAAATGTTTCGGCCTCCCCGCGCGCATGGGCCGCGCATGCGCCGGACCACGGGCAAAGCGCACAGGCCGGCTTCTTTGGCGTGCAGATCGTGGCGCCGAGATCCATCATCGCTTGGGCAAAATCGCCGGCGCGCTGCGGCGGCGCCAGTGCGCCGGTGCGCCTCGCGATCTCTGCCTTGCCGGCCGGCAATGGCGTCGCGACCGCATAAAGCCGTGCAACGACACGTTCGACATTGCCGTCGACAGGCATGGCCGGCTGGTCGAAGGCGATCGCGGCAATGGCCGCCGCCGTATAGCCGCCGATTCCGGGCAATTCCCGCAAGGCGGCTTCACTTTCCGGGAACTTGCCGCCATGCCGCGCCACGAGGACCCGCGCGCAGGCGTGCATGTTGCGGGCGCGCGCGTAATAACCGAGCCCGGCCCAGGCGGTGAGCACGTCGTCCAGCGAGGCCGACGCCAATGCCGGCAGATCGGGCCAACGCTGCAGGAATTTCGCGTAATAGAGCGCGACGGCTCGCACCGTCGTTTGTTGCAGCATGATCTCGGACAACCAGACGCGGTAGGGATCAGGGCGTTTACCTGCCGGCGCCCGCCACGGCAGCACGCGGCGGTGCCGGTCATACCAGGCGAGCAGGTCGGCGGCCCGCGGTTGTCCCCGGCATTTCGAGCGCGGCAAGGGCGAAGACAGGTCTGACGACTTCTTCCTACGCGGCTTGCCTGCTAGCGTCATGGCGCGAGCGATGGCAGAGCGTTACGCCATGAGCAAGTCTCCGAGCAAGTCATGAGGGATCGACTATGAGCAAGCCCTTCCGGGCCGCCAAGCCGCTGCGCGAAATCGCTGGCAAACTGATCGGCGGCGCCTTCGCTCGGCAGGGTTTCGCGTCGGTGGAGCTGGTGACCCGATGGGGAGACATTGTCGGCCCCGAAATCGCGGCGTGCAGCGAACCGATCAAGCTCAACTGGCCGCGTGCGGTCGAACGCGAAGACGGCGAAGCCGCTACCCTCATCCTGCGCGTCGAGGGGCCCGCAGCGATCGAAATCCAGCATCTCGCCGATCTGATCTGCGAGCGGGTCAACCGATTTCTCGGCTGGCGCGCAGTCGGCCGGCTGGCGCTGCGCCAAGCACCGCTGCGGCGGCAGCAAAAGTCGACGGCGATTCCCGCCGATACGGCCGCCACGGCAGGCGTCGCAGAGGGATTGTCGAAGATTGGCGACGATGCCCTCAAAGCGGCGTTGGCGCGGCTCGGGGCTGCGATCAAGCGCACGTGACGCCAGCAATGGAACGGAAGTACGCTTTGTTCGATTTGGTACGCCGGTCTGGATGCGCCGATTATTCCCCCTTATTGCTCCCCTTGTACTCCCCTTGGCGCACCGGCGCGCTAATGCCACATTGCTGCTACAGGACAGCTAAATTCGCCGAACCGGGAGCCAGATTTGCTGTTGCTCACTCGCCGTCAGTTCCTTGCCGTCACCGCGCCCTTTGCCTTGGGCATCACCGGGTTTAGCGGCGCTATCCTGCCGCTCGCGCCGCCGGCCTGGGCCGAGGACAGCCCATCGCCGGCCGATCTGGCGGAGACCGGGCCCGATGGCGACGTCACCTTGGGTTCCGACAAGGCGCCGGTCACGATCATCGAATATGCCTCAATGACCTGTCCGCATTGCGCCCATTTCTCGGAGACCACGTTCCCCGAACTGCAAAAGCGCTACATCGATACCGGCAAGGTGCGGTTCACGCTGCGGCCGTTCCCGCTAGACGCGCTATCGGCGGCCGGATTCATGTTGGCGCGCTGCGCCGGCAATGACAAATACATGCCGATCGTCGAAACCCTGTTCGCCAAGCAACCCGAGTGGATCGTCAAGGAGCCGTTGCCGCCGCTGAAGGATATCGCCAAGCAGTTCGGCATTAGCGAAAGCCAGTTCAACGAATGCCTGGCGAATCAAAAGCTGCTCGACAGCATCCAGGCGGTCCGCGACCGCGCCGCCCAGAAGCTTGGAGTGAATTCGACACCCACTTTTTTCGTCAATGGCAAGAAGCTCGTCGGCGACGTTTCGATCGATCAAATGGCCAAGGAAATCGACGCCTATCTTAAGGCAGGATAACGATTTTTCGCCGCGATACGGTTTCCGGGCCCGCTACTTCGGCCCCCGCCGCACACGACCGCCAACCGCGAAAGTCTGGATAAATGCGACGGCGCAGGTTGCGCTTGGAGTCATGACGATTCATTCTCCGCGCCGATGCGGCGCCCTCCCGCGCCGAGCACTTAGCTCACGGCGCGAACCTGCGGGGATTCGCTTCGCCGCCTAGGGGAAGAGGGACTTTACAACAAAATGAAGCTCACGCGGCTGCGCCTTATCGGCTTCAAATCCTTTGTCGAACCGGCCGACTTCGCCATTGAACCTGGGTTGACCGGGGTCGTGGGTCCGAACGGCTGCGGCAAATCGAATCTTGTCGAAGCCGTCCGCTGGGTCATGGGGGAAGCGTCTTACAAGGCGATGCGGGCGGCGGAGATGGATGACGTCATCTTCTCCGGCAATACCGAGCGGCCGTCGCGCAACCATGCCGAGGTCTCGGTCCTGGTCGACAATGCCGATCGCAAGGCGCCGGCCTCGTTCAACGAGTTCGAGAGCCTCGAAGTATCGCGCCGGATCGTCCGTGAGCACGGCTCGACGTTCCGCGTCAACGGCCGCGAAGTGCGCGCCCGCGATGTCGCCATGCTGTTTGCCGACGCCTCCACCGGCTCGCGCTCGCCGGCGCTGGTGCATCAAGGCCGCATCGGCGAGATCATCCAAGCGCGGCCGGATCAACGCCGCCGCGTGCTGGAAGAGGCCGCCGGCATATCCGGCCTGCATGCGCGCCGCCACGAAGCGGAATTGCGGCTTAAGGCAGCCGAGCACAACCTGACCCGGGTTGACGACGTGATCGGCCAGCTCGCGGGGCAGATTGCCGCGCTCAAGACCCAGGCCCGCCAGGCGGTGCGCTACCGCAATATTTCCTCACAAGTGCGCCGAACCGAGGCGCTGTTGTTTCACTTGCGCTGGACGGCCGCGCGAACCGAAGTCGAAGAAACCCGGCGCGGCAAGGATGAGGCGGTCCGGGTCGTCGCGGCGCGCTTGAGCGAGCAGACTTTAGCCTCGACACAGCAGACTCAAGTCGCGGCGGCGCTGCCGGCTTTGCGCGACGCCGAAGCCAAGGCCGCTGCCGGCTTGCAACGGCTCCTGATCGCGCGCGAAACCCTCGAGCGCGAAGAGGCGCGCGCCAAGGAGCGGATTGCCGAACTTGACCGCCGCATCGAGCAATTCGCCGCGGACCTTGTTCGGGAACGCTCGCTCGCCGCCGACGCCGAAGCGGCGCTCGCCCGGCTTGCGGGCGAAAAGCAAACCCTCGGCGAACTCGCGCGCGAAACCGGTGCGCGGCTCAACGGGGTCAATTCCCGGCTTGCCAGCGCCGAATCGGCACTGGCCGGTTCGGAAAAATCCTTCGCCGACCTGACCGGCGCTCTTGCCGACCTTACCGCGCGCCGCAATCAACTCGAAGCGGCGCTGCGCGAGCATGACCAGCGTGCGGCGCGGCTCGATACCGAGCTTGCCGAAATCGATGCGAGCCTCGCTGCCAGCGGCAGCGGCGCACCTGATCTGTCGGCGTTCACCGGCACGCTTGCGAGTGCCAAGTCCGGCGCCAGGTCTGATGGCAAATCCGTCCTGGCCGAAGCCGAAAGCGTCGCGCAAGACGCCGAGGCGAAGCATCGCCGAGCGCGAGAAGAAGTCGATGCCGCGCGCGGCCCGCTCGCCGCCGCCGAAAAGACGGTCCAGCGGCTGGAAACGGAAACCAAGACGATCGGCAAGCTGCTAGCGATCGAAAGCAAGAATCTGTGGCCTCCGGTGATCGACGACATCACCGTGATTGAGGGCTACGAAAAAGCGCTGGGCGCAGCTTTAGGCGACGATCTCGATGCACCGGTCGGCTCGTCGGCGCCAATGCACTGGGCCGGCGCGGCGCCCGATGCCACCGATCCGGCGCTGCCGAGCGGCGCAGTGCCCCTGTCCGAATATGTCAAAGCGCCCGCGGAGCTCCGCCGCCGCCTGGCGCAGATCGGCGTGGTCGCACGCGCCAAGGCCGCCACGCTCGCCAAGGCGCTCAAGGCCGGCCAGCGTCTGGTCTCGCGCGAAGGCGACCTGTGGCGCTGGGACGGCTTTGCGGCCGCGGCGCATGCTCCGACCGGCGCCGCGCGCCGGCTTGCCGAACGCGGTCGCCTGCAAATGCTCGAGAGCGAACTCGCCGCCGCGCGCAGCGACTGCGAAGCCAAACGGCGTATGCTGGAACAGGCCGAGGCCGCGCTCGCCGCCGCTGCTGCTGCGGAAGGCACGGCGCGCGCCGCCGAACGCGAGATCGGACGCAACGCCGCGCGCGTTTCCGCACTCACCGAGGCGAGGCAACGGATCATCACCGCGCGCGACGAGAACATGGCCGGGCACGCCGCGGCCGAGCAAGCGCTGATGAAGCTCGAAGCTGCCGATCAAATCGAGAAGGAGCTTGCCGCGGTGACCGAAGTCATCGCCCGCGAGCGTGCCGGATGCGCCGAAATCCGAGGCGAGTCGCAAGCCGTTGCCCGCGAGGCGCAACTCGCGCAGCACCGGCTCGCAGCGATCGCCGAGGACCGGCAAGCCTGGAGCGAGCGGCGGGATAGTGCGGCAGCGCAGATCGCCACGCTTGGCCAGCGCACCGACGAGGCAAGCGCCGAACGCAGTGAACTGACCAATATGCCGCAAAAATTCGCCGCACAGCGCCAGGCGCTGATCGGCGAAATCGAGGCGGCGACGGCGACGCGAAAAGCTGCGGCCGATCGGCTGGCCGAAGCCGAGACCGAATTAAGCGAAGCCGACAAGCTTGCACGCGCGGCGCTCGAAGCCGTCGGCGAAGCTCGCGCCGAGGCGGCGCGCGGCGAAGAACGCCATGAAGGGGCGCGGCGTCGGCTTGCCGATATCGAGCACGAGATTCACGAGCTGTTGCAGGTCGAGCCGGCCGCCACCGCGGAATTGGCCGAGCTCAAGCCCGATGCGGCGCTGCCATCGATCGCCGAGGTGGAGGCCAAGATCGATCGCATCAAACAGGAGCGCGAGCGGCTCGGTTCGGTCAATCTATTGGCCGAGCAGGAATTGCGCGACGTCGAGGGTCAGCATGGCAAGCTGATGAGCGAACGCGACGATCTGATCGAGGCGATCCGCCGGCTGCGCCAAGGCATCCACAGCCTCAACCATGAAGCGCGCGAGCGGCTTCTAGCCTCATTCCAGATCGTCAACGACAATTTCAAGAAGCTGTTCGCTGAACTATTCGGCGGTGGGACTGCCGAACTTCAGCTCATCGAACACGAGGATCCGCTGGAGGCCGGGCTTGAAATCATGGCCAAGCCGCCGGGCAAGAAGCCGGCGACACTGTCGCTATTGTCCGGCGGCGAACAGGCGCTCACGGCGCTTGCCTTGATCTTTGCGGTGTTCCTTACCAATCCGGCGCCGATCTGCATTCTCGACGAGGTTGATGCGCCGCTCGACGACCATAATGTCGAGCGCTTCTGCGATCTCCTTGACGAGATGACGCGCGCGACCGATACGCGCTTTGTGATCATCACGCATAATCCGATCACGATGGCGCGGATGAATCGACTCTACGGTGTCACTATGGCCGAGCGCGGCGTGTCGCAACTCGTCTCGGTCGATCTCGCCGGCGCAGTCAAATTGCGCGAAGCGAGCTAATCGGTGCTCGGCTTGCGAAAAATTGACCTATATCGTGGCCACGCGAGTGATGCTTTTATGAAGGCACATGCGATTGCGCGACGATCTGAAATGGTTTCCTTGGGCAGCCGGGCTCCTTTTTATCGGTTGCGGCACGGGGCTATCTCAGCAGATGCAGCACCATGGCGACGCCGCCATGCACACCATCCAACAGCCGTTCGACATCGAAACCTTTGGCGCCTTCCAGCAGATGATGCTCAACGGCGATTTGACGGCAAAGATCAAACTTGATGCCGCGATGGCAAAGCATCCAACGACCGGCATTGGCGCGGTCGCGGGCGCGCGCGGCGAGATCACAATCTATGACGGCAAATTGATCGTCAGCTATGGCAAGCCAAGCGCAGCGGCCGATGCAAGCACGGACCGAGCAGCCCAGCTGGCGATGGACTCGGCCACGCAATGGCAGAGCGTCCCGATCGATCGTGATGTCGCGCCGGAAGAAATCGAAAGCTACATCGCCGCTACCGCCAAGCAGCGAGGGGTCGATCCTTGAATTTTCTTTAGTAATGGCCAAACAACAAACAGTACTGATGCGGAGGCGTCTCAATTCGCATCCCATCACTTAGCCAGCTTGAACAGCCTGCGCGCATTGTCGCGCCCGATCTTGAGCCGGTCCGGTTCGCTGATCGGGCAGGCGTCGAACCAGCGCGCGGCATGGTCGATATTCTCGAACGGCCAGTCGGCGGAAAACATGATGCGATCGGCGCCAAGCACCAGCATCGCGTCGATCAGCGCCTGGCTGTGGAAATTGCCGGATGTGGTGATATGGAAGTTGTTGCAAAAATAATCCCGCATCCGCCGCTTCGCCGGATAAGCGTGCCGGTTCTCGATCCAGCCATTGGCGTTATCGATGCGCCACATGGCATAAGGCAGGTTCTCGCCGAGATGGCCGAGAATGACGTTGAGCCGCGGGTGCGCGTCGAACAATCCTGAGCCCATCAGGCGCAGCGCATGAACCGCGGTTTCATGGCCGAATGCCCAGATCGGCCCAAGTAGCCACGCATGGCCATCGTATATTTTGCCGTCCCGCGGCAGCGGATTTCGCGGGTGCAGATAAAACGGAACGTCCAGCCGCTCGACCGTCGCCCAGAATGGCCGGTATTGGGGCAGATCGTAATAGACAACCTTCTCGGTGTCGCCGACCTGTGAAAAGCCATTGACCAGCGCGCCACGAAAGCCGAGTTCTTTGACGCAACGCTCGAGCTCGCACGCCGCGCCTTCGGGATCCTGCATGGCCAGCGCCGCGAGACCCTGAAAACGGCTCGGCCGTCTGGCCACCTCTTCGGCAAGATAATCATTGGCCTTGCGGGCGATCTCGGCGGCGCGCGCTTTGTCGGGAATAGCCTGCACCGCGGGCGCATTGAGCGATAACAGCATCAGTTCGATGCCGTTATCGTCCATCTCGCGCAGGCGGCGTTCATGAATGTCCATGACGCGGCTTTTGACTTCCTGCCAGACGCGATCGGGAAAATAGCCGTGGGAATCCTCAAGTGTCTCCGGAATAGCGAAATGCTCTTCGAGCGAGATCTTGCTCTGCATGGTCCCTCTCTGGTCGCTCCCTCGACTTTGGAATTATGCCATATGTTGCCGCACGCGCCTGTCCGTTGCGACCGCTCGCGGCAGCGCCATGCGGCCACTATATTGCCGCTATATTATCGATCGCGAAGACAAAGTGGTGTGCCGTAAAGCCGGGGTAAAGGAGATCAGCAATGTCAACTTCGACCATGATCGTGCTCGCCATCATTGTCGTTCTCATTATTTGGGCCATCGGCATTTATAACAGCCTCATTTCAATGCGGCAGCGGGTCAATCAGGCTTATGCCGATATCGACGTGCAGTTGCGCCAGCGCCACGACCTCGTGCCGAATCTGGTCGAGACCGTGAAAGGCTACGCAGCGCACGAGCGCGGCACGCTGGACGAAGTGGTGAAAGCGCGCAACGCCGCGGTGACCGCACAAGGCCCGGCGCAGCAAGCGGCTGCCGAAAACATGCTCAGCGGCGCACTGCGTCAGCTCTTTGCCCTTGCGGAGGCCTATCCCGACTTGAAAGCGAGTGCGAATTTCCAGCAGTTACAGGCAGAGCTCTCTGACCTGGAGAACAAGATCGCCGCTTCGCGGCGGTTCTTCAACAATGCCGTTCAGGAATACAATACCGGGATCCAGCGCTTCCCGGCGGCTTTGTTCGCGTCGACTTTCGGCTTCGCTCCGAAGACATTCTTCGATCTCGGCGACGAGCGCGCAACCGTAGGCGAAGCGCCGTCCGTGAAATTCTAGGCCGCGCACGAGCAGTAATTCCCGATGGCCGCCTATGGTCTCTACAGCCACATCCAATCCAACCGGCGCCGTTCGATAGCGCTCCTCATCGGGCTGTTCTTTCTGGTCTACGTGCTGGTCTATGCCGGCGCACTGGTGGCGGCGGCGTTGTCGTTAGACGCCGATCTCGACACGTTGATGCGGATCGCCTGGATCGACCTCCTCAAGGCCGCGCCCTTTTCGACCGTTGGCACCGCGCTGTGGATCGTCATTGCCTATTTTTTCCATCAAACCATGATCGACGCCGTGACCGGCGGCCAGGAAATCCAGCGCCGCGATAATCCGCGGCTCTATTCGATCCTCGAAAACCTCTGCATCTCGCGCGGCATTACGATGCCGCGGCTGAAGGTGATGGAGTCCGACGCACTCAATGCGTTCGCCACCGGGATGAACCAGAAGCAATATTCGATCACCGTGACAACCGGGCTGCTCGATCGGCTCAACGACGCCGAAATCGAATCGGTGCTCGGCCACGAACTCACCCATATCCGCAATGGCGACGTGCGGATGATGGTCATTGCGGTGATTATCGCCGGGGTCGTTTCGTTCTTCGCCGAGCTGGTTTTTCGGCTGTGGTTCTACAACGGCTTCAGCTTCCGCGGCTCGCGGTCCGACGAACGCCGGGGCGGCGGCGCCGGTCTCGCCATCCTGATCGCAATCGCGCTTCTCGTCGTCGCTTATCTGCTGTCCTTTCTGATCCGGCTGGCGCTGTCGCGCTCGCGCGAATTCCTTGCCGATGCCGGCTCGGTCGAGCTGACAAAAAATCCCGACGCCATGATCTCGGCGCTGCGCAAGATCGAGGGGCGCGGGGAATTGCCGGGAGCGACCTCCGCAGTGATGGAAATGTGTATCGACAATCCCCGCGAAGGCTTCGGAGAGTTGTTTGACACTCACCCGAGTGTTGAAAGACGCATAACTGCCATGATCAAATTTGCCGGCGGGCATGATCCCGGTCCCATTGCGCTTCCGCCACCGGATAACGAATTGGACGACGACCAAACAAACGCGCCGGAACCGTGGGGATCGCAAGAAGATACAACAACATCGGCGCAATCCGACGCGTCGGAAAATCGAGGACCGTGGTCGGATCCTGCCGCGGAACCGCAAGCCACGCCCACGCCTGGGCCGTGGGGACCACACCGCAATTAACCAAAAAACGTTGATTACACGCCGCGCAAACAACGATCAGTCTTTCAAGTTTGTCGCGGCCGACCGAAGTGCATCGCTGGATCGAACAGATCTTTGCCGGATTCGCGAACTGAAATTGCAGCTTCTGATCGGCCAGCTCGAGAGCTCGCTGCGCAGCGGCAGTCAAGACGGGGTCAGGCGAACCGGCCAAGCGCGACGGACCGTTACCTAATGGCCTTCGAAACTGATCAGCGTGCGCACCGGCACGCCGAGTTTTCTGATCTTGTCGGCGCCGCCGAGTTCCGGCAAATCGACGATGAAACAGGCGGCCAGGACCTCGGCGCCGATCTGTTTTAGAAGCTTCACCGCCGCCTCCGCAGTGCCCCCGGTGGCGACGAGGTCGTCGACCAGAATGACACGCTCGCCTTTGACTAGCGCGTCCTCGTGCATTTCCATTTCGTCGATGCCGTATTCAAGCGAATACCCGACGCTAACGCGTTTGCCTGGCAGCTTGCCCTTTTTGCGAATCGGCACGAACCCGCACGATACCTGATGCGCGATGGCGCCACCGAGAATGAAGCCGCGCGCCTCGATGCCGGCAACCTTGTCGATCTTGCTACCGGCCCAAGGCTGCACCAGCTCGTCGACGGCACGGCGAAATGCCCGTGCATTGCCGAGCAGCGTGGTGATATCCCGAAACATGATCCCTGGTTTGGGATAATCCGGGATCGTGCGAATCGCGGCTCTCAAGTCATTTTCAAGCGCGACGCTGGCCATGTGCGAAGCTGGTGATCTCTGTGGGGGTCAGCTCTTGTATTCGCCCGGGGCGCGCGGCTTTTCCAGATCGCGATCGTGCAGGACGGCGTGCCACACCCGTTTCTTGGTGAAATAGAGAAGCCCGGTCAAGACAAGCAGAAACACCATGACCTGAAAACCCAGTCGCTTACGTGCAATAAGCGTCGGCTCGGCGGCCCACATCAAAAACGCCGCGACATCGCGCGCGTATTGATCGACCGTCATCGGCGTGCCGTCGGTATATTCAACCTGGTTGTCGCTCAGCGGCTTCGGCATGCCGATGGCGTGGCCCGGGAAATACTTGTTGTATTGTCCGCCGGGCGGCAGCACGAAACCGGAAGGCGCATCGGCATAACCGGTCAGGATCGCGTGGATGTAATCGGGGCCGTCCTCCTGATACATCGTAAAGGCGTCCAGGACGAACCAGGGAAATCCCCACTCGTAGCCTCGCGCCTTGGCGAGGACGGACATATCCGGCGGCAGCTTGCCGCCGAGCGCGGCGCGGGCAGCCTGCTCATTGGCGAAAGGCGGCGGGAAATAGTCGGCAATCTTGCCCGGGCGCTTGAACATTTGGCCTCGGTCGTTCGGGCCGTCGGTCACCTGGAAGGTCGCCGCCACCGTGGCCGCTTGCGCTTCCGTGAAACCAGGCCCGCCCGGATCGGCAAGATTGCGGAACGAAATGAGCTTGAGGCTGTGACAGCTCGAACAGACTTCCTGATAGATCTTAAAGCCGCGCTGAAGCTGCGCCGGGTCATAAAGCCCGAACGGACCGGAGAACGACCAATGCAACCGCGGCGGCGCATCGGCTTCCTGCGCACGCGCGGCGACTGATATGCCGCACAGCGCGCCCGCGAGCGCCAAGGCAAGGGCGAGCCTGTTATAGCAGTTCATGCTTGCGGCTCCCTGAAACCCTACGCGCCCTGCGGTGGTGGCGCCGATGCTCCGGCTGGAATGCCATGCCGCAGCACCGATTCAGAGATCGAATTCGGCAGCGGCCTGGTTTTCTCGAGCAAGCCCAAGAGCGGCAGAATGACGAAGAAGAAGAAGAAATAGTAGAAAGTGAGAATTCGCGCAGCGATCACGTAGCCGCCCGTCGGCTCCTGGGAGCCGAGGTAACCGAGGCCAACGACCGCGGCAAAGAAGATGAACAGAAACTGCCGGTAAAGCGGCCGGTAGTTTGCTGACCGCACGCGTGACGTGTCGAGCCATGGCAGGAAAGCCAGCACGACGATCGAGGCGCCGAGTGCGATCACGCCAAGCAGCTTATTGGGAATGCCGCGCAGGATCGCGTAGAACGGCAGGTAATACCATTCCGGCACGATATGCGTCGGCGTCTGGCTGGGGTTCGCGGGGATATAATTGTCGGGATGTCCGAGATAGTTCGGAATGTAAAAGATGAACCAGGCG
>Ga0209465_10000067_pt1 | contig 46171 bp, 39 predicted proteins | sample PanSoiPlot1MoBio_FD_188321 | JGI IMG/M metagenome (GOLD analysis project Ga0209465, IMG submission 188321) | Tropical forest soil microbial communities from Panama analyzed to predict greenhouse gas emissions - Panama Soil Plot 1 MoBio (SPAdes)... | ecosystem: Environmental > Terrestrial > Soil...
CCAAAACGCGCAATCCTCACCAACATGCACAGCGATCTCGATTTTGCCCAGCTGCGCGCCAAGCTGCCGCCGCATGTCGAGCCGGCGTTCGATGGGATGCGGGTGGAGTTCGAGGGCTAGCCGTTTGGCGTTGGGCGTACACGTCAGCCGAGTAAGAGGGGTAAAAGTCGTGGCAGTTCCCAGACGTAGCCTGATGGAGCGCAGCGACATCTGGACGGCCACCTGGATTTCGCTGAGTCTATCATTGGGCCGGCCCGATGACAGGCTCCGGCCGGACCCAGTGGCTCAATCCGGCTACCAAGCTGCCACGCGTCTTGCGTGCGAAATCGGACGGCATTGATTTCGTTGGGAATTCCAAAATTAGTTCGTTTTCACAAAATCCGTCACCAATCGCACCTTGATGGTATTATAATACCATCAGATGGCCAAAAAGGTCACGGCAGTTCCTAGAAGCCCGGATGGAGCACAATGACATCCGGCGCGGCCGAACCCGGATTTTGCGGAAAATCACGTGAATCCGTCCGGGAACATCGAATGAGTCCGCTCGGGAACATCGAAATATTCCATAATATCTCTTATGCGAATCACGTAGCTCCCTTCGAGGGGGCGCCTCAAGTCTGAGCCGAAGCCATGTCTGAAGATGTACCGCCCTCGCCGGCGTCCTTGAGAGAACCGCGTCACTTACTTTGGGACGAGCGGTTGACCGAAGCTGACAAGGCGCTAATAGCAAAGCTCAACGCATCGCTGGATCGGCTTGATGCCTGTAGAGCGATCGAAATCAATGTTTCGGGGCATTTCGCGCGCTCCAAGATCGCGTGGAAGCTTGCCGTCTATCAGCATGGCCTTCTGCATCGAATGGTTGCCCTGATGGATGGAACGGCGGTCGCCTGGAATAACCGCTGCACGCTCTCAGCGATCTTGTCGGCGCGCGCGCTCATGGAGACGTTTGCTGTGATGGCGGCGTTTGCGGATCGAGTGGCTGATTCGTTTGCCGCAAAGGATCTCGGCGCCTTGGATGCCCTCGCGCAGCAAGGAACCTTTGCCAGTCGCGATTGGGAATGGATCAATGAGTTTCCGGAAACGAAAGCCGTCAACGTCCTGACGTACATTGAAAGGGTCGACAAGCGGGCGCCCGGATTCCGGGGTCACTACGATATATTATCGGAGCGATGCCACCCGAATTCGCTCGGGCACAATTTCCTGTTTTCAAAGCTAGACCGGAGCGACGGGTCAGTGCGTTTCTTCGATGAACGCGAGCCCGGCCGGAACGGTCAGATGATCCTGGCAGCGCTGGCCGTCTTTCCTTTGGTGGAATCGATTATGACTCGCCTCGATGATCTCATTCCAAAGATTTCTGACTTTCATCATCGTGTTGCGCCGGTGGGCAATGCGGTGCCGCCCACAGACACGCCATGCGCTCACGAGTGAGACGCTTGATCGCCTCCAGGTTTTTTTTCCACCAAGTGGGGGAAATGCGCTCCTGCTCCAGTCTCACTTTTTCGTCCAGTCGGTCATGAACCAGATCATCGAACAACGCCTGCTCGTCCTGGTCCAGGCGCAAAAGCGGGGTGCGGCACGGGGCTTCCTCGCGCACCCAGAGCGAGCGGTGCGCCAATAGCGTCTCGCGATTCATAAGAAAGGAACGCACGTTTGGGAATCGGGCCCGCAGGCGATCCAAGATGTCGAAGCCGTGCGTATCGATGTCGCCCCAATAGTAGATGTGTCGTTCCGACATCCACGAAGCGGAGTGTAAGAGGCCGGCAGCGACACCCTTCCCAAATACGACGATGGCTTCAGGGAAGTCGGGAAACGCCAGACAGTTCATCTTGTTTTCGGTTATGAAGATATGTCGCGCCGCAATATTCAGCGTGGCAAAATCGCTCGCCGGAATTGTAAGGTCGGACAGGCCGGCGATGGCGATCCGGCTGTCGAGCGCGCGGAACCGGATCAGCGATGGTTCGGTTCGCAATCCGCAACGTTGCGCAAACTTTTGGGCCATCCTTCCGGTCAGCGGACCGTCATGCGGTTCCAACACGACGTCGAGCAATTGAAAGAATAATTGCACTCGATCTTCGACAAACTTCGAATCGACGCCCGGTATCGCGAGCTGGCGCAAATAGAGACCTGCCCGCGGGTGATCGCGGAACCAGGCGAGAACATCGAGCATTCGCGACCAATCCTTCTCATGCTTGAGCAGTTCGAAGGGCCGGCTCGAAACCCATTGCGCAAGTGTCGGAAATCTGCCGATCGTGACTTCAGCCAACTCCCTGAACCGCCGCCCTTCCTTTTCCTTGTCTATGAGCCGCAGCGCATCGGATTCAGTCGGAACCAACGCCCGTTTGGGCAAACTGTTTGGACCTATCTCACGATAGTTTTTGTCGACCCATTCGATTTCGTAGCCGAAGCCCTTGCGAGAGCGGCTGTTGTCCTTCAGCTCACGGATCCAATCGCAAACTGCCCCGAAGGATTTTGCCTTTGGTTCCGGGCAACGCATCGAAAGCGGCAGTGGAAACAGCGTTTCGCCCGTTATGCCGGCGGAAAGGAACTTGCCGCGCTCCCACATGTGCAGCACCTTCTCACGTAAATCGGCGGACGTGGTCCACGACGTTGCATCAGTCATCACAATCAACCATCGCAGTCAGCCGGCCCGCGACAGTCGCTCTGCCCGGTATTCCTCGATCGTCAGGTTACGCAGCATCGAGCGGCTGCCTTCGTCGTTGTGCACAAAGCCAACCGCCGCGACGAACGGTTCAATGACATGAATTTTCTGCAGCGGCGTCACGATCAGCAGCTGAAGGCTCAGCCGCCTGAACAGCTCCAGGCCGTACCGCGTGGATTCATCCGAGCCGCGCCCGAATGCCTCGTCTATCAGTACAAAACGGAACGAACGCGATCGCGTTTCGCCCCACTCCAGGCCGAACTGATAGGCGAGACTGGCGGCCAGTACCGTATAGGCCAGCTTCTCTTTCTGGCCGCCGGATTTTCCGCCGGAATCGGTGTAATGCTCATGTTCGCTGTTGTCTTCGCGCCACCGCTCTGAGGCTGAGAACGCGAACCAGTTGCGCACGTCCGTTACCTTGCGGGTCCATCGCCGGTCGAGCTCCGTCATGCCTTCGCGGCCGCGAAACCGTTCGATGATCGCCTTGACCTGGAGAAACTTGGCCTCGGAATACTGAATGTCCTCCGATCCGGTCAGCGTTCCTTCAGTACAGGAGCGCAGATCCTGCTGAAAACTGCGAATCTCCGAGTCACCATTGTGGTCGTCCTCGAGAACGATGAAGCGACCCGGATTATAGTCGATCTCGTGCAGCGATTGATTGATCTTCTCAATCCGTTCTTTGATCGATTGACGCTCCAGATGGAGCTGCGACTGAAAATTGGCGATTTCTCGAATCGTATTTTCGTTGAGAAGCTCCTTGAACCGCGCCTCGAACCTGGGAAGCCCGTCCGCCTCCAGATCGCTGAGCATTTTCCGGTAGTCGGGGGCCGACTCGATCGACGCATCGACCTCGCGGGTTTGGGCCTGATAAAGACCGTTGTACGCCGTCATTGCGGCTACGATCTTTTCTCTCAACCGGCTGATCTTCTGATCCTCCTTGTCGATCCGGTCCTGGAGGCGGTCGCGCAATTCACGCTCCCGGCTGTCACACGTTTCGACCGTCATACGGCGTTCGCCGTCGTTCAGCATCTCTTCCAAGCGCCGGAAATAGCGCGCGTTGGCATCTTTGTCGGACGCCGCGGCGAGAGTCCTGCATTCGTCCAGTTGGCGGCGGGCTATGTCGGCACGCTCGCTCGCTCGCGCTTTGTCCTCGTTTGCCTTTGCGAGTTCCGCCTTCGTCGCCGCAATGGACTGCTCGACGGCTGCAAGTTGCGCCTGCAGGGTACGCAGAACATCGGAACCGGCTTCAAGCTGACGCCTCTCCGCTTCCAGCGCGTCGATTTCGGCCGCCAAAGGTTGCCAATCGAGATCGCGGAAGCTTTCGAACACGTACAACGCTGCAAAGTCGCAGGCACGGCGATCGAGGTCATTCTGAAGGCGCTGCAGCTGCGACAGTTTCGCCCCGCACGCCGCGATACGCGCCTCCAGCGCGCGCGCCTGGTCTTCCAGGGCGGCGATCTTGGACTCGTTCGACCACCCGAGCACGTACCGGGTGCGGTCATCCAGCCGATGGCGGTCGTCCTTTTCGTGGCGCTCGCCGCGGGACTTGATCTGGCCTGCCCGCGTCAAAGCCGTGTCTTCGCGTCGAAAGCTGTCGATTGTGTCGCAACAGGCATAATCGAAACGGCGCGCCAGGTCGGCGTCGAGCCAGGCGTAAAACGCGGAATCGGGGCGAATCGAAAGCTTGCGCACCAGCGACCGCGCATGCAGGTCGGATGGACGCGCTGCGTGCCGCGCCCTCACCCGGTAATAGACGAGACGGCCGCCGAGGTGTGTGCGCTCGACCCATTCAGCTGCCTGCGCATAGTCTTCGTCCGGAACCAACAGCGACAGCGCGTAATTGTGCAGGACCCGTTCAATTGCCGCTTCCCACGCGGCCTCCTCCTCTCGGACCTGGATCAATTCTCCGATAAAAGGAAAGCTTTCGTCATCGACTTTGAGTTCCCGGCACAGGCTGTCGCGAATCGCCAGCATGTTGGCCGGGATGTTCGAACGGCGCTTTTTCAGTGACTCGATTTCTCCGGCGATTTCAGCGTGCTGCGTGCGCAGCTGGCGCAGCGCGACGGATTCTTCTGTTACGGCATTCTGAGTCTCCGCCTTCTGCGCCTCGATGGCTTCGCTCCCAGAAGCGACCGCAGCACGGTTGGCGGCGAAAGCATCGGCATCCGAGACGCCGGCCAGTCCAGCCGCGCGGGCGAGTTCGGCGTATTTTTCAGCGCGGCCCATGCGCTCGGCCTTGAGACTTTCTCTTCCGGCGATCTCCCTTTTCAAGCTCTCGATCCGATCGCCGCCGTTTTCGGCAATGGCGCGTTTGATTTCATCGCGCTGAAGGCGCTGGCTACTTTCCTTGTCGTCAAGCCCGGCGATCCGCTGGCCAAGTCGTTCCAGCTCCGATTCCAGGCTCTCGCAACGGCGCTCGAGCAGTCCCGCCTTCGCGCCGGCAAAAAAGGTGCGCAGCGCATCCCGGCAGCCGCGCATGGCGATCGCCTCATCCATCAGCGCGCTGTGATGGTCGCAGTCGGCAATCAGCGGGGACAGTCGCTCGATCTGGGCTTTCGCCTTGAGCACCGATTCATGCGCACGATTGAGATTGTCGAAGTGTGCCATTAGAGCGTCGATCCGCGTCTCCACCGGAAACGCTTCGAGCATGTGCTGGCGCACGAATTCGGTGAGATTTCCCACCGACTTCATGGAAACCGTTTGGTGGAACAGGTCGAGCGCCTGCTCGTTCTCGATGCCGAAACGCCGACGGAACGAGGCACTGTAGGGTGGAAAGGTGTCGTGTACTTCCACCCGCGGCATCAGCCGCAGTTTTTTCTTCAGTGCGTTGATGTCAGATCCGAATCCGCTGAAGTGTTCCGATATCGTGAGCGGCATATCCGCAACAACGTAAAATCGGGTCGGCTGTCCATGCGCCTCCTTGAACGAGAACACTTGCGCCAACGTTACGTCCTGCTGGAAGCCGTCGTTGCGGAAACGCCCCAGGATGACCGAATAGGTGTTGACGTCGCGCAGCGCCACCGGCTTGGCGACGAACCCGGATTCGCCGCGTTCCGACTTATAATGCCCGAGAACGTATGATCTGAGGTCGCGTTCCCGGGCATCCGCGCCGGCGGCTTTGTTGTAGGAAATCTTCTGGGCCGGCACCAGCAGCGTCGTGATGGCATCGACTAGGGTGGACTTTCCGGATCCGATATCCCCGGTCAGCAGCGTGTTGTCGCCATTGAGTTCGAGCCCCCATACGCGTCCGTGAAAGGTTCCCCAATTGAAGAATTCGCAGCGGTGAAGGCGCATCCCGGTGCGGCTAACTCCCGCCCTGCCCTCCCCCGCTTGCGTTGGAGCGTGATGAGGTGCGGGCGCTTCGACCTGCGCAGCGCGCGCAGCTGTGAGCATTTCGTTCATTCGACCGCCGCCGCCTGCTCGCTCAATGAATGGGACCGATATGCCGCAAGGTTCCGATCGAAATCGGCAAGCCATTGCGCATCAACGAAAGCCTTCAAGATACGCCTGACTTCAAACTTGTCATCCGTGCCGCGGAGCCGACGCAAAAACCCCATATCCACGATGTGATTGATATTGGCGCCGATCCGGTCATTAATCCGCACTTGGTTGGAGGTGTCCGGAAAGAACAAGCGCATCATCTCGACGATGTCGTTGCGGCCAAGTATCAGGCGCGGCTCGCTGCTGGTTGCATCGAATTCCGCCAATTTCTTTCGCAGCAGTGCCAGCATGAGGCTGATCTGATAGCCAAGCTGTCGGCGCGGAACGAGCCGCGGCAGGTCGGGCGCCCCCTCCTCCCCCGCTCGCTGTCGCAGGTAGGCATAGCCCTCAGCCTCATCCAGCATAAGGTCCAGACCGAGACAGGCGACGTAATCGCGAACGCGCGCCTGAATGCCGATCAAGGATTGCCACAGGACGGGATCGCTTTCGCGATCGACGATGCCTTTCATCAGGGAGACGACGGCGACGGAAAGGGCGTTGGCGTCCGTCATCGTCGCCTTCCGGTCCGGCTGACCATTGCGACGGGGCGACAGAACACCACCATCGGCATCGTGCCCTGTCGAACCCTGCCCTCGTCATCGGTCCAGTTCAGCGTCTGATGCCGCGTATCGTCGATCATGGAAGCACCGTCTGCCGCCGCGAGACTCATGTAGGCTATCAACTCCGCGAGGCCCTGCTCGAGCGGATGCGTCTCCACCAGTTCGACAAGCGACACTTGCGAGCGCGTCTGCAGCGCGCGCCGGACGCGGCCAGCAAGACGCTCCCTGTCCACGTAGACATTGTTGAAAAGTGCATCCGAGGGCACATCCTCGACCGCATTGGCGGCAACCTCGTCGATGTGCGGCTTCAACGGCGGCGTAAAGAGCGGCCGATCCATCACCAAGGCGATATCCGGCGCGGGCTCGTCCAGCTCCATCACGGCCCCGCCCGGTAGCGCGTCACGAATCGCGAGAGCGTGTTGCTCGATATCCCTGACGAGCTTCATGATCCGGCGATTATCCTGCCATGCTTTGTCGTCCAGATATCGTCGCAATTGCTCGGAAAGCCGCGCCACGGTGCGTTGTGTCACCTCGCCCGCCTGTACCCAATCGTAATGAATGCGCACCAACCGCCGATCTGGCTTGAGTTCTTGTACCGGAGCGAGGTCGAACACCTTGGCGAGCATCTCCGTAAGTTCGCTCTGGCGCGACGGCGACATCAGGAAGTCCCAGAACGCACGAAAGCTCTTGCCCTGGTCAGAGTCCGAGATCGTGTCCCGCTCGCCGAATATTTCGTCGAGCAGGACCGCCTTTCCGCCGTCCCAGCTCGCAATTCGCTCACGAATGACCCGATCGAGATCGCGAAAGTTCTGCTCAACTTCCCGGAAGTCCGACAGCAGGCCACGGGCCATGCCAGCGATGTGTTGAAATCGCTCCTTGATACGGGTGGCGTCGAGCACATAAAGCGCGCCGCCACGGATGTCCTGAATTTCCGCGTCGATCTCCTGCTTGCGCCGTTCAAGCTCGCTGATGCGAGCCCACGGATCCATTTCGGTCCCTTGGATAAGCTGGTGGAGCAAGTCAAAGATCGCCATCAGCCGCGATTCCGTCCCGACAAAACGCCGCTGCCCGAGTTCGACGAGCCAGTCGATCGCCCTTTCGGTGGCTGGCGTTAGGTCGAAATGAGCTTCATCGCTGTTGGGCGGATAGTACTTGCGCAACCAGGCGTGTTCGTCAGACGCCCAAATATCGAGATAATGGGACGGTTCACGCGGGAACATGTCCTCCCCGAGGTCGGCCCGCAGGGAATACAGATAGTCCTCCAGCCGTATTACCAGCTCTGGCTGAGACAAGGTGCGGACGTTCGGCCGGATGAAAGCGTCATGCAGGAAGCTGACGATCAGGGGCGCATGATCGGCAACCAGCAGCCGCCACGCCGGGTGCCGCCGTCGAAGCGTTTCCAGCGTGCGATAATCCATTGCGGTCACCCGGGCAAAGACCTGATCGAATATCGGGGCATGCTCTCGTTCGACCCCAGCAAAAGTGCTTCCGCTCCTTTTTCAATACGCAGCCATCTTCGCCGAGCGAATCGCCATCCATGTACCGGCCATTGTTAGTGTTCTTTGTTTGTTCCAATGTCAAGGGCAGTTATTTGTTTTTCAGACTCGAAATGAGTTTCTCAGTGGATATCTCGGGCGCGGTTGCGGGATTGGCCTCACGACGTGCACCCGCAAGCAGCTTGCATGTTAGCGCACGGCCCTGGTAGCACCCAACCCCCGGGGCCTTAGCGGATCATTCGACATGACCAAGATCACTCCTTCACGCGACATCGCCCGCCTGATCGAGATCATGGCGGCGTTGCGCACGGCGGGCACCGGGTGCCCGTGGGATCTGGCGCAGGACTTCGAATCCATCGCGCCCTACACGATCGAAGAAGCCTACGAGGTTGCCGACGCAATCGAACGTGGTGATTTCGACGATCTGCGTGACGAACTTGGCGACCTGCTGCTGCAGGTGGTGTTTCACGCCCGGATGGCCGAGGAAGCCGGCCGGTTCGGGTTCGGCGATGTGGTCCATACGATCACCGAAAAGCTTCTGCGCCGCCATCCACACGTGTTCGGCGACGCGGGCAGCCTCGACACCGAGGCAGTCAACGCGTTGTGGGACAGGATCAAAACGCAGGAGAAGGCCGAGCGCGCGACGCGCCGGGCGGTTGATCTACAGGGTCGCGAACGCAGTGGTGGAGCGCTTGCTGGCGTTCCGGTCGCCCTCCCCGCCCTCACGCGAGCGCTCAAGCTACAGGAGAAGGCCGGCAAAGTCGGGTTCGACTGGAATGATCCTCTGGCGGTGCTCGCAAAAATCCGCGAGGAAGCCGATGAGATAGGTGCCGAGCTGGCGTCCGGCGATACACGTGCGGCGCGGGACGAAGTCGGCGATCTGCTGTTTGCCGTCGTCAATCTTGCGCGCCATCTCGGGGCTGATCCTGAACGGGCACTGCGCGCTACCAACCACAAATTCGAGCGTCGCTTTGGCTATATCGAGCGAGCGCTTGCGGCGGCCGGCAAGACCCCGGAGCAGTCGACGCTGGCCGAGATGGATGAACTCTGGAATGCCGCGAAGACAGAAGGCAGATGACAGATTTCAGATGTCAGATGACGGAGGCCTGGGTTTCCGATTCTGTCATCTGATATCCGTCATCTGCCCATGGTCACCCGACATCTGTCATCGGACCCCTGATATTATCCGCACCGAACTTCGCACGCACAATCCCGGCACGATCAGGAGCAACCCGCACTGTCATGTGCATGCGGCCGTCGGCACCCTGGTCGCGCGCCAGCACCTCTGCATGGCGATGCAGCCAGCTGATGCCAGCCCCGTCGGCGAGGTCGAGCGCGACGTCAAGCGTAAGCCGTGATCGGGCGAGCTCGGCTTCGATCGCGGCGATCAGGGTGTCGATCCCCTCGCCGGTCAAGGCGGACAGCCGGATCGGCTGCCTGCCGCCGGTCTCGCGTCTGGCGAGGTTATCGACCCGCTCTCGCGCGGCAGGATCAAGACGATCGATCTTATTCCACACTTCGATCAGTCGCGCATCGCCTGGCGCAATGCCGAGATCGCCGAGCACCTCGACAACGTCCGCCGACTGCGCGACGGTGTCGCCATGCGAAACATCGCGCACGTGGAGAATGAGATCGGCCTCGATCACTTCCTCAAGGGTAGCTCGGAATGCCGCCACCAGCGTGGTCGGGAGGTCCGAAATGAAACCGACCGTATCGGACATGATGATGCGAGCGCCGTGCGGCAGATCAATTGCGCGCATGGTCGGATCGAGTGTCGCAAACAGCATGTCCGCTGAGACCACGGTTGCTTGCGTTATGCGATTGAAGAGGGTCGACTTCCCTGCATTGGTGTAGCCGACCAGCGCAACGATTGGATATGGCACGCGCCGGCGGCTTTCGCGATGGAGTTTTCGCGTGCTTCTCACGCCTTCAAGCTCGCTTTCGATTCTGGCAATGCGCTCGGCAATCAGGCGGCGATCGGTTTCGATCTGGGTTTCGCCAGGGCCGCCAAGAAATCCGAAACCGCCCCGCTGTCGCTCCAGGTGGGTCCAGGAACGCACCAGCCGGCTGCGCTGATAATTGAGATGCGCCAGCTCGACCTGCAGCGCACCCTCGCGGGTATGGGCACGCCGGCCGAAGATCTCCAGAATCAGGCCGGTGCGGTCAAGCACCTTGGCGTTCCAGGCTTTTTCCAGGTTCCGCTGCTGCACCGGCGACAATGCGCAATCCATTACCACCAGCCCGGCCTCGTGGCTTTTCACCAACCCCGCAAGCTCCTCGACCTTGCCTTTGCCCAGATAGGTCGACGGGCGAATCGCTGAAATGGTGATCAGCCCGCTGTCGACCACCTCAAGGTCAATCGCACGCGCCAGCCCAACGGCCTCTTCGAGGCGGGCCGCCGGCGCGCGCATATTAGGCGGGCGGGACGATGCAAGGTCCCGGCCGTTGTTCGTCGCCGTACGCGCATCTCGCGTACGCGGATACGGACCAATGACGATTGCACGCCCCGTCGTCGAACCCTCGGATGGGCTCAGTTTGGAGGTACGATAGTTACGCGGCTCCAATCAGGTCTTTTCCCCGATAGTACCCTCTTCACCGCCTTCAAAAAGCTGCACTGGGTGCCCTGGCATGATGGTTGATATGGCGTGTTTGTAGACAAGCTGCGAGTGCCCATCCCGCCGCAGCAACACGCAGAAATTGTCGAACCAGGTCACCACCCCTTGCAGCTTCACGCCATTGACGAGAAAAATCGTGAGGGGGATTTTCGCTTTACGTACATGATTAAGGAAGGTGTCTTGTAAATTTTGCGCGCGATCGGCTGCCATGGCCGTTTTTTCCGCTTTTTGTTTGCAGTTCCCGGCACTGCAACTGATTGATCTGCTTTTTGCCGGACGCATAGGTGTCCAGGCTAAGGCACGGACATAACATTAAAAAGTAGGATTGGGTCAGGCGCAAGTCCGGCTCGACCGCAATTGGAACTTTTTGAGCAAAATTGGAGCAGGAATCTCACGTAAATTCCGCATGGCGGTGGAATTCTCGCCGTAATGCGGTGGCGAACGGACCCGGGCGCCCGTCACCGACCTGTTTTCCATCGATGCGAATCACCGGTTGCACGATCTGAGTGGTGGCCGTGATGAAGGCCTCCCGCGCTGCCTTTGCTTCGACGACGGTGAACGGCCGCTCAGAAAAGGACAACCCCCTGGCTGCTATCGCATCCAATACCACCGCCCGGGAAATTCCATTGAGGATGCGGCCATCGGCGGGACGCGTCACCACTTCGCCGCGCGCAGTAACAATCCAGGCATTCGATGATGCCCCCTCGGTGACGAATCCCTGGTCATCGACGAACCAGGCCTCGCGGGCGCCGGCATCGCGTGCCGCTTGTTTGGCAAGAACATTCGGCAGCAACGATACTGACTTGATATACGGCCGCGCCCAACGATTGTCCGCAAGAGTGATCACCGCGATGCCGTCGGCAGCCGTGCTCTCCGTCCTAAAGCTGTCGTGGGCGCGCGCGGTGACGACAATCGAAGGCGCGGTGCCGGGCGCCGGAAAGGCGAAATCGCGCCTAGCTACACCGCGCGTAACCTGCAGATAGACGATGCCGTCGCGCACTCGATTACGCCTTACGGTCTCATGCAGTACGACGCTCAGAGCCGACAGCGGCATCGGCAGGCCGATGCGCAATTCCGCGAGTGATCGCGTCAGACGCGCCATATGGCGGCGCTCATCCACGATGTGAGCCGCCCTCACCTCGCATACCTCATAAGCGCCGTCGGCAAACTGATAGCCGCGATCCTCCATATGGACGAGAGCATCGCGATGCGGCCGATATCGGCCATTCACATAGGCGATCCGGGACATCGCAGATCCAATTGGCGTGCCTGTTTGGGAATTTTGCTGGCGCGCAATTACGCTGCCGTTTGACGTTGAGTCTGCTGAGTCACTCCAGGGCGCCGCCAACGGGGCCGGCCTTTGGCCGGCCCGGTGACAGGCTCCGCGGCGAGCCGAGAATCCATGACCACTGACCGGGAGATACGGATTCCGGGCTCGCCACCTGATAGCGGCGCCCCGGGATGACCCAAGCTGAGTTTGCTGACCGCGGTGCGCATGATCGGTTTCGTAGAATAGGGTTATTAATCCATTCCCAGCGCCTTGAGCTTGCGATGCAGCGCAGAGCGCTCCATCCCGACGAATTCGGCGGTTCGGGAAATGTTGCCGCTGAACCGGCTGATCTGGGCGCGCAGGTATTCGCGCTCGAACGCTTCGCGGGCATCCCGTAGTGGCATGCCCATAAGGTGCTCCCCACCCGCTCCCTTGGGCATCGCCGGCACCATGGAGCCGACATCCGGCGGCAGCATGTCTGCGGTTATTACCGCATCGACGTCGCCACTGGCCAAGATCATCAAACGCTCCACATTGTTGCGGAGCTGGCGCACGTTTCCGGGCCAGTCGTGAGTTTGCAGCACCGCCATGGCGTCGTCACCGATCCGCCGCTTGGGCAGGCCGGTCGCCTGAGAAATCTGTTCCATGAAGTGGTCGACAAGCTCCGGCACGTCCTCGCGGCGCTCGGTGAGCGGCGGCACCCGGATCGGCACCACCGAAAGCCGGTGAAAAAGGTCCTCGCGGAAGCGGCCGGCGGCGATCTCCTCTTCGAGGTTGCGCGCGGTCGATGTGATGATGCGTGTGTCAACCTCAACTTTGCTGGTGCCGCCCGCGCGCAGGAAAGTCTGTTCGACCAGCACCCGCAGAATCTTGTTCTGGGTCTCCCGCGGCATGTCGCCGATTTCGTCGATGAAGAGCGTGCCGCCATGGGCTTCCTCAAGTGCCCCTATTTTGCGAGATTGGCCGTTAAGCTGCTCGGTGCCGAACAGTTCGACCTCCATCCGATCTGGCGTGATGGCCGCCGCATTGATGACCACGAAGGGGGCCGCGGCACGCGACGACAGCGCGTGAATGGTGCGGGCCGTCAGCTCCTTGCCGGAGCCGGACGCCCCGACGATGAGGATTCGGCTGTTGGTGGGCGCGACCTTCTCGATAGTCTGACGCAGATGTTGCATGACGCCGGAGCCGCCGACAAGCTTTGCCGGATGCGGCGCCAGCTGTTTGAGTTCCCTGACTTCGCGCTTCAATCGCGAGGTCTCAAGCGCCCGATCGGCTACGAGGACAAGTCGGTCGACCTTGAACGGTTTCTCGATGAAGTCGTAGGCGCCCTGCTTGATCGCCGCAACCGCGGTTTCGATATTGCCGTGACCGGAGATCATGACCACCGGCAGATCGGGGTGTTCTGCCTTGATCTCGGAGAGCATTTGCAGCCCGTCGAGCCGGCTGCCCTGCAACCAGATGTCGAGGAAAATCAGATTGGGCCGCCGCGCTGCGATTGCTGCCGCCGCGTCATCGCTGTCGCGGGCGGTGCGCGTTGCGTAACCCTCGTCTTCGAGAATTCCGGCCACCAGCTCGCGGATGTCAGCCTCGTCGTCGATGATCAGGATATCCGACGCCATGGTTATTGCCCGCTCGATTAGTTGTTGGTTTCGTTGATGAGTGTTTCAGACGGCTGCGCAGCAAACCGCAGCCGCATCCAGGCACCTCGTTGGCCGGGGAAGCGCTCCGCTGCATCGTGCAGCTCGATCCGGCCGCCGTGCTCTTCAAGGATTTTCCCCACAATGGCGAGGCCGAGGCCGGTGCCCTTCTCGCGTGTCGTCACATAAGGCTCCAGCAGGCGGCTTCGATTTTCCTTCGGCAGGCCGACGCCGTTGTCGATGACGTCGATCACGATGTCCGAATCGACGCGTGCAGCCGATACTACGATACGACCGCGCCCCAACTGATCAGAAGGCACCGCTGCGACCGCTTCTCCGGCATTTTTGATGATGTTGGTGAGTCCTTGCGAAATCAATCGGCGATCAAAGCACGCCGGCATCGGATCTTCAGCGATCTCGACCTCGATATCGATATCGGCATTGCCGACCCGTTGCATGAACGCGACCTGACGCACCGTGTCGGTGACGTCGTCCGCCACCATCACGGGCTTCGGCATCCGCGCGAACCGCGAGAACTCATCGACCATCCGTCGGATGTCATCGACCTGGCGGACGATCGTCTCGGTACATTGTTCGAATACGGCGCGGTCCTCAGCGATCGATTTACCGTACTTGCGACGCAGGCGCTCCGCGGAGAGCTGAATCGGAGTGAGCGGATTCTTGATCTCGTGGGCGATGCGTCGGGCGATATCGCCCCAAGCCGCGGTCCGTTGCGCCGTTACCAGCTCGGTTATGTCGTCGAGCGTGACTACATAACCGTGGTCCGGATCAGCCGACTGCTCGGAGGTGACTCGCACGGAGACGGTGCGGTCGCGGCCGCCGCGGTGGATCGTGGTCTGGCCCTGGACGAGGCGCTGACCGCCGAAGCGCGCCGGATCGACGAGCTTTTTGAGCTCGGGCACGATTTCCTCGAGCGGATGTCCGAGCGCCTCAGCTTCACTGGACCCGATCAATTTTTCAGCCGAACGGTTGAGAATGCTGACTTGCCCATTGCCGTCGACGCCAATAACGCCGGCGCTGGCGCCCGCTAGCACGGCCTCGGTGAACCGACGTCGGCTGTCAACAAGATCACGCGCCCGCATGATGTCGTTGCGCTGAGTGCGCAGCTCTTGGGTCATCTTGTTGAAGGTCGCGCCGAGTTGGGAGAGATCACCTTCCGAGCGGCGCACCGGTACCTGGACGTGGAGATTGCCGGTGGACACTAGGTTGGCGGCTCCGATGAGTCGCCGGATGGGCGCCACCAAGCGGTTGGCGAAGGCAAAGCCGATCCACACCGCTGACAGCAGCACCGTAAGCGCGATGACGGTGTACATCAGCGCAAACGCGAGCTGCACGCCAATGCGGCGCGCTTCGAGATTGGCGTATTCCTGGATGCTGTTCTCGGTCCGCTGAATCTGCTCCAATACTCGCGGATCGATAAAGCGGGCGACGAACAGATAGGTGTTTTCATAATTCTTCAATTTGATCAGCGCGCCGACACAATTTGTATCGCGCAGCAGACCGGCAACCGCCTCAGCATCGCTGACCTGAGCGAGCCTTTCCGCTGGAGGCGGCGGCGGCTCCTCCAGTTCGGGCGGAAGCTGAATTTCGGCCTTGACGATAACCGACTGATCGGGGCCGAGCATCATGGCAGTCGGCATCTTGCGGAGCGATGCTTGCGCGGTGAAGAACTGGCGGAAGCGGTCGGAATCCTGGTCGAACAGGGGCTTGGCCCGGGCGATGTCGATCGCCATGAAATTGGTTTCGGCCCGGATCGACTGCTCGTATTCGTTAAGATAGGCCTGCGAGACAATGACCGAGTTTTCGATCACCGCGCGGGTGCGGATCGAAAACAGATAATCGAGCCCCCGATCAAGTGAAACGCTGGCGACCACCGCAACCAGCACGGCCGGCGCAACGGCGATCACCGAAAACAACCCGGCGATCTGTACATGAAGCCGGGCACCGGCCCTGCCCCTCCGCCGCGCCAGGGCAATATGCCAAACCTCGCGACCGATGATTGCGAGGAGCAGCATCACCAGTATGAAATTCACGGCCAGGAGGGTAACAACGACATTGTGGGTCGGGCTGATGAACGTCAGATTGGCCAAGACCAAAAATGTCGTGAGAGCCCACAGCAGCGCGACCACCACCGCGATGAGGCCGATCATGCCGGTGGCAAGGCGTGTGGCCCCCGTTGATCTGTGGACAGGCTCGACGGATGAAACCTCTTCGACGGTCGTCATCACTCCCCCGGACAGGCCCCGCGCCGTGCACCGAAGCGTAGGCGCTCTTGCGTCATCAGGACCGGGCAGCCCAAATGATGTATCGAGCGACGTCGACGTTACATGTGATGCGCAAATACAACAATGGTGCCCAAAAGCGACATTTCCACGGCGAGCAGCACCGATTCGGAGCTTGCTTGACTATTTTTTAGGCACCTATTCTGCCGTGCAAACTATCCAAAACGCTTCCCTGGGCCATTAATCAATCAATGGAGAGGTTTGAGGGCCAAACATGTCCAAAGCCCCGATTCTGGTGCGACCAGCAACGGGCAAAAGGGCATTTAACAAGAAATCTGACGCGCGCGCCCTCCGGCAAAACGGCCCTGCCCTCATCCGCTCGTGCGAATGACCTGGATTTCCAGATCCCGGATTTTCTTGCGCAGCGTATTGCGATTGACGCCCAGCAGATCGGCGGCCCGGATTTGGTTGCCGCGTGTGGCGGCAAGTGCGGCGGACAGCAGCGGATATTCGATCTCTCGCAGGATCCGATGATACAGGCCGGGCGGCGGCAGTGCATCGCCAAAACCGCTGAAATACCTGTTGAGATGGCGCTCAACGGCGGCCGACAGGTTCTCCTCGGTGCGACTTTCCGCGCCAAGCGGCGCCGGCGTGGGCGGCGCGAGTTCATTATCGATGACGGAGGTCGTAATGATTTCTTGCGGGTACAGGGCCGCAAGGCGGCGGGCAAGATTTTCGAGCTCTCGCACATTGCCGGGCCAACGGTAGCGCTTGAGCCGCTCTATCGCTGCGATCTCGATCTGCTTGTTCGGCAAACCTTCACGCTCAGCGAGCGCAAAAAAGTGGCGGATCAGGTCAGGGATATCCTCCGCACGCTCGCGCAAGGGCGGAAGCCGCAACGGCACCACGTTGAGGCGAAAATACAGATCTTCGCGGAATAGGCCCTGTTGGATCAGGATGCGCAGATCTTTGTTGGTGGCCGCAACGATGCGCACGTCGGTCTTGATCGGGGTGCGACCGCCGACCGTCGTGTACTCGCCCTGCTGGAGCACCCGCAGCAATCGCGTTTGTGCCTCCATCGGCATGTCGCCGATCTCATCGAGGAACAAGGTACCACCTTCGGCCTGCTCGAATCGGCCTGCGTTACGTGTGTTGGCTCCCGTGAAGGCGCCCTTCTCATGGCCGAACAGTTCGGATTCGATGAGTTCGCGCGGGATCGCCGCCATGTTGATGGCGACGAAGGGCCCGGAGCGCCGCTTACCGTAATCGTGCAGAGCACGCGCCACCAATTCCTTACCGGTGCCTGATTCACCGGAGATCAGCACGGTAAGATCGGTCTGCATCAGCCGCGCCAGCAGGCGATAGATCTCCTGCATGGCGGGCGAACGGCCGATCAAAGGAATATCGATCTCCTCGGATTTGCTCGCCGCCACCGTCGGGCGATCCTTGGGCTCTGCCAGCGCACGACCAACAATGGCGGTCAGTTCCTTTAGATCGAACGGCTTCGGGAGATATTCATAGACCCCGCGCTCGGAGGCGCGGATGGCCGTCATGAACGTGTTCTGAGCGCTCATAACGATGACTGGGAGTTCCGGTCGCAGCTTCTTGATGCGCGGTAAAAGATCGAAGGCGTTCTCGTCGGGCATCACCACATCCGTGATGACGAGGTCACCCTCACCCTGGCTCACCCATCGCCACAGCGTGGCGGCATTGCCGGTCGAGCGCACCTCATAGCCGGCACGCGAAAGGGCCTGGTTCAGCACCGTTCGGATTGCGGCGTCGTCATCCGCGATCAAAATGCTACCAGCGGGCATTGGCATCACCTCAGGTTTCTCCGCCCGGCTCGGCGTCGTCACCCATGAACTTGGGCATAAGCACGCGAAAGATTGTCCGCCGCGGTTGCGACTCGCATTCGATGATGCCGCCGTGATCGCCGATGATCTTGGCAGCAAGCGCAAGACCAAGTCCGCTCCCGGATGGCTTCGTTGTTACGAAAGGATCGAACAGATTCGGCATCAGATCTTCGGACACGCCCGGGCCGTTGTCTTTGATGCAGAATTCGAGCGGCAACGACACCTTTGACTTGCTGCCCGGAAGGGACAGGCGGACCCCGGGCCTGAAGGCTGTGGAGAGCTGGATCTCTCCGTCGGCATTCTCACCAATCGCCTCGGCGGCGTTCTTGACGAGGTTGAGAAACACCTGGACGAGTTGGTCGCGATTGGCAAGCACCGGCGGCAAGGAAGGATCGTATTCTTCGACGAATCGGACGTGTCGCGCGAAGCCGGACTGGGCAAGTCGGCGCACATGATCGAAAACCATGTGGATATTGACCTGCTCGCGTTCCACCGGGCGCTCGTCGCCGAACACCTCCATGCGGTCGACCAGCTTGACGATGCGGTCAGCCTCATCGCAGATCAGCCTGGTCAGCACGCGGTCGTCGTCGCTCGCTTGCTGCTCCAACAGCTGTGCCGCCCCGCGAATACCTGACAGCGGGTTCTTGATCTCGTGCGCGAGCATGGCTGCGAGCGCGATCACGGATCGCGCCGCACCGCGATGAGTCAGCTGCCGGTTCATCTTGTCGGCCATGGTGCGTTGCTGGAGCATCACCACGACCTGGCCGGGCCGCTCCGGCACTGGGGCCACATGAAGGTCGACCAGACGTTCCGGCGGAGTGCGCGGCGTACCGAGGTCGACTTTATATTCATTGACAGCGCCACCGCGCTGGCGGACCTGCTCGATGAGGGCCAGCAGAGGGCTGCCGAACGGTACCAAATCGCGCAAGGCATGTCGGCGTAGCAGCGCAACCGACATATCGAAAAAATCCTCTGCCGCCACATTGGCGTCGTTGATCATGCCGTCGGGCGCGATCACGATCACAGCAAGCGGCAATGCATTGAGGACGGCTTCCGCCGGGCTGACGGCGTGGGCGGGGCTGCGGTTTCCGGCCAAGCTCATGCAGCCGCCCTCCGATCGAATGCTTTAGAAGAAAGCACATCGAACGCGTCGGCTAACCGAGATTGCACCTCGCGCGGGCTGGACGCGGTGAGCACGCGTGCGCGCACGGCCTTCAGGGTTTCGCCCGAAGCGCCTGCGGTGGCGGCGGCCGTGTCAAGCGCCCAGCCGAGATGCTTGCGGGCATGTTTTACGCCGATCCGCTCGCCATGATGGTTGAGCATTTCGTCATAAAGCGCTGTGATGATCTCAAGCTGCGCGGACAGCGCCGGCGGGACCTCCAGAGGCCCGCCCGCGAGATAGCGAGCGACTTGCCCGGGGAACCATGGCTGCCCCTCTGCTCCGCGACCGATCATGACCGCATCCGCGCCGGAGCGCATGAGAGCTGCCTCGGCATCGTGGCAGGTCATGATATCGCCATTGACGACGACCGGGATCGACACCGCCTGCTTGACGGCACGCACGGCCGTCCAATTGGCACTTCCCTTGTAGAATTGGCAGCGCGTTCGACCATGGACCGTAATGAGTTTTACGCCCGACGCCTCCGCGCGGCGCGCCAATTCCGGCGCATTGATGGAGCGGTCGTCCCAGCCGAGACGCATCTTCAGGGTTACGGGTATCGTTACCGCGGCCACAATCGCGTTGACGAGACCGATCGCATGGTCGAGATCGCGCATCAGCGCCGATCCCGCCTCGCCGTTAGTGACGTGCCGCGCGGGGCAGCCCATATTGATATCGATGATGGCGGCGCCGCGGTCGGCCGCGATGCGGGCACCCTCCGCCATCCATTTTGCTTCGCAACCGGCGATCTGCACCACGTGGCACCCGTAGCCCGATGGTTCGATGCGCAATCTTGCGTCACGCTTGCCAGCCGCAAGTGCGGCGCACGCCGTCATCTCGGATACGACCAGTCCCGCACCCAAGCGGGCCGCCAGCCGACGAAACGGGGCATCGGTGACACCGGACATGGGCGCCAGGAACACACGGTTCGCAACGCTCACTCCGCCCACCGCGAGTGGGCTGACAAACCATGCGAATCTGGACGCGCTCATCAGCTTGCCTATATTCTAGGCGACCATATTGTCTGCATATAGTTTAGCCATTACAGCATCGCGACGCAAGTGCTGCAGTGCAATATCGTGAACTTCGTTTCAGCTCAGGGGTAAGGTTATCGGAGTACCCGCAATGGCCAAAAGGGCCTGTTCGATCCGCTTCAGCGCCGCTAATACCTTGCTTTTCGATAGACACTGCTGCCTTGAGCCACGACGTTGGCGATAAGCGGGATCGGTGAGTCGATCTTTGACGCAAGGTAAACCGTACCGTTGAGCTGTCATGATTCGGCCTGACGGCTTGTCGCGGAGATTGCGGTTGGGAGGAGACGATGCCAGATGGGGTAGCGGCCGTGGTGGTAGCGGCTGGTCGTGGCATCCGCGCCGGCGGCACCATGCCTAAGCAATATCGTGTGGTGTGCGGCGTGCCCGTGATCCGCCATGCACTGTCACTTTTCGTCGATCATCCGGAGATTGATTTTGTGCAGCCGGTCATCCATCGCGATGACGCGGCTGCCTTTGCGGAAGCGACTGCGGGATTGAAATTGCGTGCCGCTGCGTTTGGCGGTGCGACACGTCAGATGTCGGTGCGCAGCGGACTTGAAGCACTTGAGAAAGAGCGACCGCGGGTCGTACTGGTGCACGATGCGGCGCGACCGTTCACCTCCCCTGCTCTCATTTCCCGCGCGATCGCGGCAGGCGCTGGCGGGGCTGCGGTCCCGGGACTGGCGGTAACTGACACCATCAAGGAAGTGGATGAGGACCAACGCGTCGTTCGTACACTTGATCGCGGCCGGCTGCGCGCGGCTCAGACACCACAGGCGTTCATGTATGACGGACTTCTGGCGGCGCATCGCCGCGCCTTCATTGCAGGGCGTAATGATTTCACCGATGATGCGGCACTGGCCGAATGGGCGGGCATTGCGGTGACCGTCTTCGCGGGCGAAGACGGCAACATGAAGCTCACAACCGAGGAGGATTTCACCCGCACAGCGGCCGCCGATTGGGCTGCACTCCCCGACGTTCGCACGGCGACCGGCTATGACGTGCACGCCTTCGTGGACGGCGATCACATCTGGCTTGGCGGCGTGCGCATTCCTCATTCACGCGCGCTGTCGGGCCATTCGGATGCCGATGTTGCACTCCATGCTTTGGTGGACGCGATTTTGGGCGCGCTCGCCGAAGGCGATATTGGGGCGCATTTTCCGCCGACTGATCCGCAATGGCGCGGCGCGCCGTCGAATACTTTTCTGGCGTTTGCGGTTGACCGGGTGCGGCAGCGCGGCGGGCGCATCGCCCATCTCGACATTACCATCGTGTGCGAGGCGCCGCGCGTCGGGCCGCACCGCGATGCCATGCGCGCTCGCATTGCCGGGATCGCCAGCGTCGGCATAGACCGTGTCGCCATCAAGGCGACCACTAACGAGAAGCTGGGCTTCATCGGTCGCCGCGAAGGTATCTCCGCCTTGGCGACCGCTACGATCCGGCTGCCCGCAGGCACGCCATGACGGCCGACACGATCTGGGACTCCGCCACGCGCGTACTCGACGCATGCCGCATCCACGGGCTCAAGGTGGCGACCGCCGAGTCTTGTACCGGGGGCTTGATAGCAGCTGCCCTGACCGAGATCCCGGGTTCCTCGGATGTGCTTGATCGCGGCTTCGTTACCTATTCCAACGCCGCAAAGGAGGACATGCTCGGCGTTCCCGCGTCTATCCTTGAGCGGCATGGCGCGGTGAGCCGGGAAACAGCCGATGCGATGGCGGCGGGCGCGCTCGCAACGTCGAATGCGGACCTCGCGATTGCTACCACGGGCATCGCCGGGCCGGGCGGTGGCAGCGCTGAGAAACCAGTCGGGCTTGTCCACTTCTCCGCCGCTGCCCGCGATGGCCGGCGACTTCACCTCGAAAGACGGTATGGCGATATCGGCCGCAGCTCGGTGCGGGCGCACGCAGTCGTGGAGGCACTGGCGATACTCGAATCAATGGCTACAGATGCGCAGACCTGATGCGAACGGCAACGATCTACAACGACTGGCAGATTCTACCGGCCGGTACTTCGCTGGCTTTCATGCCATCGCAAGAATTCTTCAAACAGCGCCTGGCGCTCCGGCTCAGTTAGCGGCTGCGCGGCGCGTTTTACGGCATGCCTCTCCGCATTTGCGGCATTACCCTGGGTCTTGCGAGGCGCACTCGTCGAGTTGCCCTGCGGCGCGTTACTTTGCGCCGACACATCAGGTGATGCTCCCGTCAAGTTACCGAACAACGCCGCGAGCTGAGACGAAAATGTCGAGGCAGCGCTCGGCTGCCCCTGTGGCGCCGTAGCGTCACGCCCAGTTGCGGCGGCCTCGACAAGAACCCAACACTTCCTGCCTTTCGTGCGATCGTAGCGAAGGTGCCAGCGAGCGCCGTCGGTGGCTGGCTGATTAGGTTGTTCGAGACATGTATTGTCGGCACGCGCGGGGCTGTAATTGCAGACGATGAAGCCGAGCGCAACAACGACGAAGAAAGCAGACGGAATCAGTGGAACGAATGGAATCATTGGGACGGAGGAATTAACGCGCTTTGGCATCGGGTTCTCCCTGGCTCGCCGGGCAAGAGTGCTTACGGAACAAAAATCGCCGTGCGAAGGAATCGGCGTCGAATCCAACTACATGATTTTGTGGCGCAAGAATGAGCCGCAGGCCTGGCGGTCCGCGGCGCAATTGCGACATGCCGGCAAAGTCCGGCGCCAAGTCGGCACCAGCTGTCAGCTGTAACTCTTCTTGTCGAGAAATGAATTTGAGGAAAAGAGGGCAATTTTTTTGTCCACCCGTTTTGCCTCATATTCACAGAACTTGAGCTCACATATCGCTGCGTCGCGGACGCTTCGAAGCGGTTTCTATCTTTTGACGCCACCCGCAACCGCTGCTCGTTTTGGTTGTCCCCAGTTATGCAAGATGACATTTTTTTGCGATTGCCACAGAATCGTCGCAGCTGCAGCGCATTTTATGGTAACTCAGTAATTCCCGCGACCGTGCTACGTCATGTTCAATTGCGATTGCGGTTACGCAATCGGACAGGACCGACGCATAGTTTCGTCAACACATCAAGTTTTGTCAGCGGCAATGAAGGCGCGTCTTCTTGACGTCGTCACAAGACGACGAGACGTGCCGAACCGCGGAGGGGGGTCATCGTGGCAATGCGACACCGGTTAGTTGCTCGGCTTGTTCGCGTCGGGATCGTCTCTGGCACATTAGCCATTCAACTCATCACCGGCACAATCCTAGCGCTGCTAACCACATCAGGTCCTGTCGGCGCCGTGTCCGAATTCGGCACCCGCGAAGAGGCCATCGCGATGGTCCGCCGTGTGCAGGAGATGTTCAAGAAGCTTGGGCCCGAAGGCACATTTCAAGCGATCAAACGCAAAGCGCCTGGCACAATCGACCGTGACCTCTATGCCTACATCGTCGACCAGAATGGCGTTGTGATGGCCAACGGCGCAATTCCCACGATGACCACGGGCACGAATCTGTGGAATTTCCGCGATCAAAACGGCAAATACTTTATGCGGGAACAGGTAGCGGTCTGCAAAAGCGGACAGGGCGCCTGGGTCGATTTCAGATGGCTCAATCCCGTCACCCAACAGATTGGCGACAAGTCGAGCTATATCGACCGAGTCGGCGATTATTGCGTGGGCGTCGGCATCAACCGAAACGAACAGGTCAACGAGAATACGGTCGCGATCATATCCGGCAGCCCCAGCGCCGATGACACCTACCTGCAGGTGGCCAATGATCTCGCATCCGTGCTCAATGACTCTGACCGGCTTAGGATTCTTCCGATCGTCGGCGTCGGCGGGCCTCAAAACATTCGCGATGTACGCTACTTAAAAGGCGTGGACATTGGCCTTACCCAATTGAGCGTTCTCAACAGCTTTCGCAGTTCCAACCAAACGCTCGGCAAGTATGACGACAAGATCGTCTACATTGCCAAGCTGTTCAACGAAGAAGTGCATCTGATAGCTAGACCGGAAATTACGTCGATCGAGCAACTCAACGGTCGCAAGGTAAATATCGACGATGTGCGCAGCGGCACCAGTCAAACGATGCGCGACGTCTTCAAACGCCTGGGCGTAAAGATCGAAGAGGTCAATGTCACGCAGGGGCAAGCCTTCGAGAAGCTCAAGACCGGCGAAATCGTAGCCACCGCTTACGTCGCCGGGAAATCGGCCAAATTGATCTCAAATCTGAAGTTTGAGCGTGGAATGCATTTCCTCCCGGTTCCATTTGCCTCGGAGGTCACCTCCGAATACCTGCCGACCGAACTCACCCATGGTGACTACCCGGACTTGATACCTGCCGGACAGGCCATCCAAACCATTGCCGACGAAGTGATTTTGATCGGGTATAATTGGCCAAAAAACACTGATCGCTACCGGCGCGTCCAAAGATTTGTCGAGGCGTTTTTTCCCAAGATCGAGGAATTTCAGAAGCCGCCGAACCACCCGAAATGGCGCGAAGTCAATCTCGCGGTCACTGTGAAGGACTGGAAGCGCTTCGAACCGGCGGAGGAGTGGCTCGCGGCAAACCGCCCTGCGAACATCGCGAACCTACAATCGAATACGCCGCAGCCGGTCTCGTCTCAAAGTGGCGGCGCTCAGCGGAGCGCGCCAATCCCCGATGCTCTGTTCCAAGAGTTTCTGAAATGGAAGCAATCGCAGCCAAGCCACTAGGGTCTAAGAAGCAAATCTTCGTTCCGCAGACGCTTATATCGAGAGCCGGAAGATCAAAGTCGCCGGCTTGCTGACACGGTCTCGTTTTGAATTCAAACTGAGACCGTGTCCACCGGCTCGGCAATTTTCTGTCGATCAAGGGTCAATGCATGTGGCGCCGTTCGGTCGCAAGCGCCTGGCCGCAGCTTGCTCACACCGTGCGCACGGGCCCGAATACAGCATCGGCGCGGTGTTCAAAAGCGGATGCAAAGCGGCGGAAGGCGGCATCGAACATCGCACCCATCAGCAGCCCCAGTGTGCGGCTACGGAATTCATACGAGATGAAAAACTCAATTTCGCACGCGGCGTCGGCGAGAGCGGCGTCGTCGACCGCCGGGCTGTCGACGGGTCGGAACACCCAGCGATTCTCCATGCGGCTGAAGGGTCCATCAAGATATTTGACCAGAATCGTCCGCTGCTCCCGGTCGAGTGTCACCTGACTGGTGAAGGATTCCCGGATCAGCTTGTAGGCGATCGTCATCTCGGCAATGACGACCTCACGATTCGCTGACTGCGTGCGTCGTCGTACCCGCATGGCGCGGCAGAGCGGAACGAATTCGGGATAGCGCTCGATGTCCGCCACGAGGTCGAACATGTCGGTTGCCGAGTGCTTGACGCGGCGGCGTGTCGAAAATTGCGGCATCAGCGTCGTTCAGTCGCGATCATGGAGGGCCTCCCGACCCCTGCATTCGCGGGGTTAGGAGGGGGGAGCGCCCTCGCAGCCTGCAGCCGCGCAAAATCCTCCCCCGCATGATGGGAGGAGCGCGTCAATGGCGACGCCGATACCATCAGGAAACCCTTCGCATAAGCGATCGCCTCGTAAGCCTTGAACTCGTCAGGAGTCACGAAACGCGCTACCGCGTGATGCTTGCGGCTCGGCTGCAGATACTGTCCGATAGTGAGGAAATCGACGTCCGCGGCGCGCAGATCGTCCATCACCTGCAGCACTTCGTTGCGCGTCTCACCCAGCCCGACCATGACGCCGGACTTGGTGAATGCCTGCGGATCAAGCTCCTTTACCTTCTGCAGGAGCCGGATAGAGGCGAAATAGCGTGCTCCGGGCCGTACCGTCAGATAGAGCGACGGCACGGTTTCAAGGTTGTGATTGAACACATCCGGTCGCGCAGCAACAACCGTTTCGGCGGCGCCGTCCTTGCGCAGGAAGTCCGGCGTCAGCACCTCGATGGTCGTGACTGTGCAACGTGCCCGCACGGCGCGGATGACCGCCGCGAAATGAGCCGCACCACCGTCGGCGAGATCGTCCCGGTCGACCGAAGTCACGACCACATGCGTCAGCCCGAGCATCGCGGTCGCCTCTGCAACATGGGTAGGCTCGCGCGGATCGAGAGCGCCCGGCAGACCGGTCCTCACATTGCAGAACGCGCAGGCGCGCGTACAGGTGTCACCCATGATCATAAAGGTGGCGTGCTTCTTTTCCCAGCACTCGCCAATATTGGGACAGCCGGCCTCCTCGCAGACCGTGTGCAACCCGTGCGCCCGCACGATGTCACGAGTGGCCGCATAGCCGCGTGAAACCGGCGCCCTGACCCTGATCCAGTCCGGCTTGTTCAACACTGGCGTATCGGGCCGATGCACCTTCTCGGGATGGCGCGGCCGCCGGTTGGGCGGATCGTTGACAGTGTCGAGCACGACGACCATGAATGTACCTCTGTATCGATTAATTACGCATGCATCGCCTGGGTCGCAAGGCGCATGTTTGCAAGCCGCGCGTTGGAGAAGGCTTGGAGCCTGGATGAAGGACCGCGTTTCGCGGTCCCGCAATCCGGGATCGCCATGCCCCCTTTACTGCCGCGCCGCAAAATGTCGATAGGACGGCCTCGGATTACGGGCCGGCGGGAGCCGGCCCACCATCCTGGCGACGCAGTTCCCCGCTTCATGGAAACAGCGCGATCTGCTCAAGGCCCATCGTTTCCGGGAAGCCGAGCACGAGGTTCATGTTCTGCACTGCCTGCCCGGAGGCACCTTTGACCAGATTATCGAGGGCAGACCCGATGATGGCGCGGCCCTTGATGCGGTCGGCCACGATGCCGATGAAGGTCATATTCGAGCCGCGCACGTGCCGGGTCTGGGGCATCTCGCCGAACGGCAGCACGTGGACGAACGTCTCGTCCCGATAGGTCTCCGACAAAATTGCATGCAGGTCCCGCGGCGACCGTCCGCTGACGCCCCGAACATAGATGGTTGACAGGATGCCGCGATTCATCGGCACCAGATGCGGCGTGAAGGTGACCGTCACGACCCGTCCCGCCGCAAGGGAAAATTCCTGGTCAAGTTCGGCCATGTGGCGGTGGTGTCCGACGCCGTAGGCGTGAAACCCCTCCGCCACCTCGGAGAAGACCACATTCTCCTTGGCCGCCCTCCCCGCTCCGGTCATGCCGGATTTCGCATCGATCACGATTTCATCGATATCGATGGCCCCCTTCCTGATCAGCGGCACCAGAGGCAGTTGCGCGCAGGTCGTGTAGCAACCCGGGTTGGCGATGAGGCGGCTCGTGCAGATGCGTTCGCGATAGACTTCGACAAGGCCATACACGGCCTCCTTCTGCAGTTCAGGTGCATGATGCTCATGGCCGTACCAGTGCGCATAAGCTGCCGGATCGGCGAGGCGAAAGTCGGCAGAGAGATCGACGACTTTGATATGGGGCGCCCTTGCGAGGAGATCCCTGATGACCTTCTGGGTGGTTGCGTGAGGCAGTGCGCAGAACACGAGATCGATGCCGAAGGTTGCCCAATCGAGACCTTCCAGCGAGACGAGCTTGGGCAGCGCATACGGCGAGAACTGCGGGAAGACTTCGCGCATTTCCTGGCCGGCCCTGCGGTCGGCGGTCAACAACGCGATCTCGGCCTGGGGATGGCGCAGCAACAGGCGCACGCACTCCGATCCCGTATAGCCCGACGCGCCGAGCACCCCGATCTTCGTAATTTTGGACATGACCAATCCTTTCCAGCGGGACTTGTTTCCGCCCGACCTGCCGGAATTTCAACGCCGCGGAAGATTTTGAAGGAAAGCGCCGCGGCGATGAAATCCGCGGCCGGCAATGGCGATCAAATGCGATCGCCGGCCGCGGAACGACGACGGCGGCGACGGTTGTTTGAGCGCACGATGATCATCATGGGCGCGGCATATAATGGCGCGGCGGCCCTTCGTCAATCGCGTGGCGCACACGCTTAGGGCGGGTTCGTTTTAACCCGCCCTACCGAAGCGCAGGATTATGTTTTCGCTGATCCGCCCTACTCCCGTCGTGGCCGCCGTAGAGCGGTTAGCCGAAGGCGTAACCCGCCGCAACGGTACGGAAATGGCGGATTGCGCTGCGCTAAACTAATCCGCCCTACACGTCAGAGCACCGGGCTCCACAGCATCGGGATTTCCCGATACCCGGTCGCAGTCTTTTCCACATGGGCGACCGACGGGAATGGGTAGTGGAAGCCCTGCACCATCATCTTTTCGGCGGCAAGCATGTCATAAACTTTGCGCCGGGTCGCCTCGGCCGCAATCGGCTCGTGGTCGTAGAACGCATGCCAGCCCGGATGACGGGCGAACAGGAACGGCGCGTGGGTGACGTCCGCCTGGACGTAGACCGTCGATGTGCCCGAGGTAACGATGTGGGACGTGTGCCCGGGCGTGTGGCCGGGGGTGCCAACCGCGAGAACGCCGGGGATTACTTCCTTGTCCCATTCATAGGTGCGCAAACGCTTCATGACCTCGGCATTGGTCATGACACGGTGCACGTTCTTGAAATTGTCGGCGATGCGCTGGGTGGGAGGGCGGCTCTCCTCGCCGGCATCCGTCCAGTACTTGTGCTCCAGCGCCGGCACCAGAATTTCGGCATTCGGGAATGCGATCGAGTTATCCGCCTTGAGCAGGCCGTTGATATGGTCGCCGTGATAGTGGGAAATGATGATCGTATCGATTGCATTGCGGTCGATGCCGGCAGCGGCCATGTTGGTCAGGAGCTGGCCGGCCAAACCCTTGCTGTTGATATAATTGGCCTCGCCGGTCCCCATGTCGATCAGGATCAGCTTTGAGCCGGTGTTGAGAACGATCGGATTGTACGGGCCGATGAACACTCCGGGCTCCATGAACGCGTCGCGCAACGCGGCATTGACCTCATCGACCTTTGCGTTGAGCACGAACGCCTCGGTGACGGGTACGCGGGCGATGCCATCACTGAGCACGGTGATCTCGACCGTACCGAGCTTGTAGCGATAGAAGCTCGCAGCCTGCTTGCCGGCCGCCGGGGTCGCGGCGCGGACCGATTGCGAGCTCCACCAGCCAAAGCTTGCCGAAGTGCCGGCCGCCGCCGCGCCAGCCAGGAGCGTGCGTCGTGTCAAAATCGTCATGAGTTCCTCCCGTTGTGCGTCGCCCCTCCCGCCTTCCCCGCTTGCAGGGAAGATGGGGAGGGGATTCAGCGCCATATTAAATTGAAAATCTGGGCCACGATATCCCCCAACGTGAGCAGCACTGCGACCCATACGAAGGCGGAAACGAAGTTTGCGGTCTGAAAGCGCCAAAAGGGCATGGCGAATATGCCGGCCGCCAGCGGAACCGTGGCGCGCAGCGGACCGGAAAACCGTCCAATGAAGATGCCGACCGCGCCCCATTTAGTCACGAAGGCTTCGCCCCGTGGCAGGAGGTCCTGGTTGCGCGACAAGGGCCAAACATGGGCGACCGCCGGCCCGAGTTTGACTCCGATCCAGTAGGACAGCCAGTCGCCCAGCGCCGCGCCGACCGCGCCCGCCGCCCAGATCGGCCAGAAATTAAGCCCGCTCTCTCCGATGAGGGTGCCGAGGGCGACCAAGGCCGCCCAGGCCGGCAGCAGCAACGAGATGAATGCAAGCGATTCCCCGAACGCCAGGGCGCCGACGATCGGCGCTGCCCACATCTCGTGCATGCGGACGAATTCGACAACCTGCTGGGTGATGACTTGGACCTGATCTTCGATCGACATGAAGTTCAGTCGCACACCGCAGTGGGTTCCGCCAGTATGCGCCGCCACATTTCCCGAGCGCCGCCTTTTTTCGACGATCCACTTTGGTGGTCTTGTTCGCGGCCAGGCCGTGTCATATTGGAACAAATGATTCGCGCATATTGTGCCTCGTTCAAAACATCAGAAAGACGCATTAAATTATTGCTATGGTAACCATTTTGTGACCTACGCTACATCAGTTTGTGACCTACGCTAGATCAGAAAGTAGTGCAGACCAAACGCACCGGAACCGCATGGCCAAGACCGCAAAGAAACAATCCCCTCCCCCTTCAGATCTGTTCGCCGAGATCTTGCGCCCCCCTGCCCCGCGCCGGGAAACCGCGAAAGGCCGTGCGGGTAACGGTGGTGGCGACTATACGGCCCGCGACATCGAGGTCCTTGAGGGATTGGAGCCGGTCCGCCGCCGTCCTGGCATGTATATCGGCGGGACCGATGAAAAGGCGTTGCATCACCTGTTCGCGGAAGTGATCGACAATGCTATGGACGAGGCGCTGGCCGGCCATGCGAGCTTCATCGAGGTCGAACTGACGGCCGACGGCTATCTGACCGTGACCGATAACGGACGCGGGATCCCGGTCGATCCGCATCCGAAATTTCCCAAGAAATCCGCCCTCGAAGTCATCATGTGCACGCTCCACGCGGGCGGCAAGTTCGACTCCAAGGTCTATGAGACCTCCGGTGGCTTACACGGCGTGGGCGTTTCGGTCGTCAATGCCCTCTCCGAGCGCCTTGAAGTCGAGGTCGCGCGCGGCGGCCAGCTCTATAGACAAATCTATCAGCGCGGTAAGCCAAAGAATGGGCTCGAAAAGCTTGGTCGTACCCCGAACCGGCGCGGCACCAAGGTGCGCTTCAAGCCCGATGCCGACATTTTCGGTGCGAAGGCAAAATTCAACCCGCTGCGCCTGTTCAAGATGGCGCGCGCCAAGGCGTATATGTTCGGCGGTGTCGAAATCCGATGGCATTGCGACAAGGAACTCCTGCACGGCATCGCAGATGTGCCGGAAGCCGAAACCTTCCACTTTCCCGACGGACTCAAGGACTATCTGGCTCACACCGTCGCGGGGCAGACGCTGGTCCACCCCGACATCTTCACCGGCAAATCGGGCCGACCCGGTGCTAATGGCGCGGTCGAATGGGCGGTGGCCTGGGCCGCCGACGCCGACGGATTCCTGTCGTCCTATTGCAACACCATCCCGACCCCCGATGGCGGCACCCATGAGACAGGACTGCGTGGGGCGCTATCGCGCGCCCTCAAGGACCACGCGGACCGAGTCAACCAGGGCAAACGCGCCGCCCAGGTGACGAGCGAGGACATCATGGCTGGCGCAGCGGCGATGCTCTCGGTATTCATCCGCGAGCCCGAGTTCCAGGGACAGACCAAGGACCGGCTCGCGACCGTGGAAGCCACCCGCATTGTCGAAAACGCCGTGAAGGACCAGTTCGATCACTGGCTCGCCGGCAATCCGGTGCAGGCCAACAAATTGCTCGACTTCGTGGTGGAGCGTGCCGAGGAACGCATGCGCCGTCGGCAGGAGAAGGAAATCTCCCGCAAGAGTGCGGTCCGCAAGCTGCGCCTGCCCGGTAAGCTCGCGGACTGCACCAACACGGCCGCCGAGGGTTCGGAAATCTTTATTGTCGAGGGCGACTCTGCCGGTGGCTCCGCCAAGCAGGCGCGCAATCGCGCCAGCCAGGCTGTCCTGCCGCTGCGGGGGAAAATTCTCAACGTCGCGAGCGCCGGCAGGGACAAGCTTGCGCAGAACCAGCAGCTTTCGGACCTCGTCCAGGCGCTCGGCTGCGGTACCGGCGCACATTATCGAGACGAGGACCTGCGCTACGGCAAGGTCATTGTGATGACCGACGCGGACGTGGACGGCGCCCATATCGCGTCGCTCCTCATTACGTTCTTTTATCGCCAGATGCCGCAGCTGATCGATCACGGCCACCTCTATCTCGCGGTGCCGCCGCTCTACCGGCTCGCCCATGGCGGCAAGGTGTTCTACGCGCGCGACGACAAGCACAAGGACGAGATCATGCGGTCTGAATTCCGCGTCAACGCCAATGTGGAAATCGGCCGCTTCAAGGGTCTCGGCGAAATGATGCCGGCGCAACTTAAGGAAACCACCATGGACCCGGCCAAGCGCACGCTCTTGAAGGTGATGCTCGTCGCCGACGACCGCGCCGATACGGCAAAGTCGGTGGAGCGGCTGATGGGCAACAAGGCGGAGGCGCGGTTCGCATTCATCCAGGAGCGCGCGGAGTTCACTAACGACCAAATGCTGGATGTGTGATCGGCTCAGCTGACCTATTTGTTGCGTGCGCGGCAGCGGTCGTAAGCCATTACTTGAGATTTTGCAGTGTCGTGGGCACCACTGAGGTAAAAATCCCGAGAAACATTTCCGAGGATGCTCAATAGCTCGATACGCGCGCTACCGACTCCCGACCGCGGCCGCTATGAAATGGTGGCGGGCTTCGGGCAACGGCTCGCCGCGCGGTTCATAGACATGGCGGGCGAGAAAGAAACCCGTCAGGGCAAATCCTGCCCTTAGTTCTTCGGTGGAGGGCGTCCCCGCGGCGTCGCCACCGAGAAACGCCGGAAGCGCCAGGAGCTTGTCGCGCCACGGCTCGCCTGCCGCCCGCGACACTGCCCGGCCGCTCTTCGGCGATACATAGACGAGATCGGCCGTCGTGCCGGTAGCCGCACATACCTCAAGGTCGAGACCGAAACCGAGTTCTGCCAGCAAATGCAGCTCAAACCGCGCTGTCAGCGCCGCCGCGTGTGCCGGCTCACCGAGCTGCGCAATCGTCAGCTCCAGGAGTTCGAATACCGGCTGGTGCGGATCGCGCTCCGGCAGCAGGCGGCACAGGGCCGCGAGATGATTGAGGCCGTAAAGTGCGTGCGCCCGCGACAGGTAGGACGCCGCGCGCAGGTCGAGCCCCTCGATGAGATAATAGCCGAGATGCTCGTCAAGCCGCGCCCGCCAGGTCGCGTTCACCAGATTGCCGGGCTGCAGCACCGGCTTGTAGCGGGAGCCCGAGCCGCCGCGCACAAGGCCCAGATGACGCCCGTGTTCTCGCGTCATCAGCTCGACGACCGCGCTGGTCTCACCATGGCGGCGGGCGCCGAGCACGATGCCGATGTCGGTCCATTCCACGGATCGCGTCCTCGCAACGCGTACAGGTCGCGTGTAGGATGGGTTGAGCGAAGCGAAACCCATCTTGGGTCGACGTAAGCGGCGCGGTCGTGATGGGTTTCGCTTCGCTCAACCTATCCTACACGCCACGTGCTGAAGTCATCCTACGCACCTGTGGCTCGCGTCAATCCCGCGGGAACTCCAGTCCCATCTCGCGATAGCGCGCCGGATCATCTGCCCAGCCTTCGCGCACCTTGACGAACAGGAACAGATGCACGGGCTTCTCGATCAGCATCGCGATTTCCTTCCGCGCTTCTGCGCCGATCGACCTGATGGCCTGGCCGCCCTTGCCGAGCACGATTTTCCGCTGGCTCTCACGCTCCACGAAGATGGTTTGCTCGATGCGCACCGAGCCGTCGCGCAATTCCTTCCACACGTCCGTCTCAACCGTCGAGCGGTAAGGTAATTCCTGGTGAAGTCGCAGGTAGATCTTTTCCCGCGTGATTTCCGCCGCCAGTGCGCGCATCGGCGCATCGGATATCTGGTCCGCGGGGTAGAGCCACGGTCCGGACGGTACGTGAGCGGCAAGCCAGCGCCTGACCTCAGCGACGCCGTCGCCGCTTCGCGCCGACACCATGAACGTCGCAGCGAACGTGATGCGATCGTTGGCATCGCGCACCAGACCCAGGAGAGTCGGCTTGGCGACCAGATCAATCTTGTTGACGACCAGGATCTTAATCGCGCCGATATCGGCGAGCTTTGCCATGATGCCCACCGTTTCATCATCGAGTCCGTGGCTGGCATCGATCATCAGGGCAATGAGGTCGGCGTCATGGGCGCCGCTCCACGCGACCGCCACCATGGCGCGGTCGAGCCGGCGGCGCGGCGCAAAGATGCCGGGCGTGTCAACGAAAATCAGTTGCGCGTCGGTTTCGATCGCGATGCCGCGGATGATCGCCCGTGTGGTCTGCACCTTGGGAGTGACGATCGTGACCTTACTGCCGACCATCGCATTGACGAGGGTCGACTTGCCGACATTGGGGGCACCGATAACGGCGATGAAACCGCAACGTTGTACTCGGGTGTCCTGCCGAGCCCCATTTGACGTCTCGCTCATTTCAGCCGGTTGCTTCGACTTGGACGCCTTCGCGCGTCAGCATGGCGGCGGCAGCAGCCTGTTCGGCGGCGCGCTTTGAGCGTCCCATGCCCTCGGCCGGCGTGAATTCCCCAAGATCCACGGCAACCAGGAATTCCGGATCATGATGCGGCCCGGTACGGGCGACTTCGCGGTAGGATGGCGTCGGCAGGCCCCTTGCCTGCGCCCACTCCTGCAGCACTGTCTTGGGGTCGCGGGGCGGACGCGCCGGGGTGCGCAACCGCTCCCCCCACAATTGCTCGACCAGAGCGGAGGCGGCCGTATAGCCCCCGTCAAGAAACACCGCGCCGACCAGCGCCTCGCACACGTCGGCGAGGATTGCGGTGCGATGGCGTCCGCCAGCGTTGGCTTCCGAAGCGCCGAGCCTGATAGCCGAACCGAGATCGATCTTGCGCGCTACCTCGGCGCAGGCTTCCTTGCGGACAAGGTCCGCGAGACGTCGCGACAATTCGCCTTCATCGGCCTTGGCGAATGCCCGGAACAGCATGTCGGAGATGACCAGCCCGAGCACATGATCGCCGAGAAACTCCAGGCGTTGATAGCTGCCTGAACGGCTCTTGCCGCTCAATGCCGAAATATGCGTGAGCGCGCTGTCGAGCAGCGACTTGTCGGCAAACTCGTAGCCGATCTTTATCTCAAGTTCGCGTCTGCAGGTAGCCGTCCTTCGGCTCATCTGACGATCGTAAAGAGCCGGCTCCAACGCACGGACCACGGCCAACTCCAGATGTGCCAGGCCGGCTCTCCGTCGCCGATCGAGAAGAAGATGATTTGCGCCTTGCCGACGAGGTTCTCGAAGGGTACGTAGCCCACCGCCGCCAGCACCCGGCTGTCGGTCGAATTGTCGCGATTGTCACCCATCATGAAGTAGTGGCCGGCCGGGACCACGTATTCCTGGGTGTTGTCCAAAAACCCGTTATCCTGCAGATCGAGCGTCTGATAGGTCACCCCATTGGGCAATGTTTCACGCCAGCGGCGCACGCGCTCCGAAGTGCCGTTGTCGTCATCGATAAAGTCCGCGACGCGCTCACGTTTGACCGGCGTTCCGTTGATGTACAGCAGTCCGTCTATGACCTTGATGCGGTCACCCGGCAGACCGATCACACGTTTGATGTAATCGGTGGAATCGTCCTTTGGCAGGCGGAACACGACCACGTCGCCGCGCTCCGGCGCCGAGCCGAAGATACGGCCGGAAAACAGTGGGGGCGACAGTGGCAGGGAATAGTGGCTGTAGCCGTAGCTGTATTTCGATACGAACAGATAGTCGCCGATCAGAAGGGTCGCCTTCATTGACCCAGATGGAATATTGAACGGCTGGAATAGCAGGGTACGGATGACAAGAGCAATCAGCAGAGCGTGGAATACGACCCGGCCACCTTCCGCAAGTCCGCCTTCTTTACGCTTTCCCTCGGTGGATACGCTCATCGGCCTCTCGTTTTTCGATATGTCAGTCGATTTCTCAACCGCCTTGTCAGCGATTTCTTGCATGCGCCTTCGATCTTGTGCGCCCATAAAAAACCGCCTCCGCCACCACGGCGCCTCCACTGGCTCGCAGAGCCAAAAAAGCCTCATATTTCAGCAACTTAAATGCCCGCAGCCCTGCCGCCTTTCTGCGCCGCAGTGCCGCTCAAATCTTCGTTCTTTTAACCGCTTGCAGGCCGACACGCAATCAACTCGGGGAAAACCCTGCTGATTTCAGCCATTCCGCAATTGCACGGCCGAAATTACCACGAATGCTTGAGCCATGGGGTATTCATCTGTGATGGCCAAATCGATATGGGGCTCGAATCCCATCGGAACAATGGCCTGAAGGCGGCAAAGCGCCGCGCCGGCGAGCTGCATAGTGGGCTGCCCGGACGGTAGATTGACCACTCCCATATCCCGAAAGAAAATCCCGCCTCGAAATCCGGTGCCGAGTGCCTTGGCGCACGCTTCCTTGGCGGCGAAGCGCTTTGCGTGGGTTGCAGCGCGGTTGACACGGCACTCCGCCACTTCCCGTTCGATCGCAGTGAAGATGCGATCAAGAAAACGGTCGCCATGGCGCGCAATCGTACGCTCGATGCGACGGATATCGACGAGATCGGTGCCGATACCCAGAATCACAGTATGGGCTCCGACTTGGGTGGGCCGGATGCCGCTCGACCGCGATCCATGGCTGTCCGCATGTGCTGTACGGCCGCCGCCAAGCCTCCCATTATGGCTTCCCCCATAAGGAAGTGGCCAATGTTGAGTTCCACCACTTCGGGCAATGCCGCGATCGTACCGGCGGTCACATAGTCGAGCCCATGGCCGGCATGGACTTCGAGACCAAGTTCATGGGCGAGCTTGGCGCCGGCCCGGATACGATCGAATTCAGCCGCTGCCCTGTCACCTTGCCCTTCCGCAAGAGCGTCGCACCACGCGCCGGTATGGATTTCGATAACAGGCGCACTCAAGGCGGCAGCCGCTTTGATCTGGGCCGGTTCCGCCGCAATGAACAAAGACACCCGAATGCCAGCAGCCCGCAGTTCTCCGATCAGCGGACCCAGCGTGCTGCGCTGGCCAGCGGCATCGAGTCCGCCCTCGGTTGTGCGTTCCTGGCGCCGCTCCGGAACAATACACGCGGCATGGGGTCGAATCTTCATGGCGATGTCCACCATCTCGCGGGTCGTCGCCATTTCAAGATTAAGGGGCCTGTCGATGCGCGCCTTAAGCCGCGCGACATCGTCGTCGCGGATATGACGGCGATCCTCACGGAGATGGGCGGTAATACCGTCGGCACCGGCCGCGATAGCAATTTCAGCGGCGTCAACCGGGTCCGGATGGCGGCCGCCGCGCGCATTGCGCATCGTGGCGACATGGTCGATGTTGACGCCAAGACGCAGCTTTGAGCGCCCGCCCGCTATCGATGCGTCAGCCACGGCCTACCCGCTCACCCGTTCCGCGCTGGCGACCACCCGTTTGGCCCGCAGTTGCGCAATGATGGCAGTAAGATGCTTGAGGTCGTAGACCTCAAGATCGACTGTCACTGAGGTGAAGTCCGGGGACTGCCGACTCATGCGGATGTTGTCGATATTGCCGTCATGATCGGCAATCACCTGAGCGATCTGTGCCAGCGAGCCCGGCTCGTTGACCGATTGCAGCGCAAGACGAGCCGGGAAGCGCCGCGGGATGCCATCGTCCACGTCCCAGCGCACGTCAAGCCAACGGTCGGGCGCGTCCTCGAACTCCTTCAATGCCGAGGACTGGATCGGGTAGATGGTAACCCCCTCCCCCGGCGTCATGATGCCGACAATACGATCGCCGGGCACGGCTCCGCCGTTGGGTGCGAAGCGTACCGGCAAGTCCGTATTGATCCCACGGATCGGAATAGCGGAGCCCCTGTCTTTGCCGCCCGGCACCTTGAACTTGACCGCCTTGCCTTTGTTGAGACCGAACCAGCCGGGCTCCGGGTTCGGTGCACCGGTCGCGGTGGCGCGCTCCTCCTTGTAGTCCGGATACATGGCGCGGATCACGTCAGAGGCTTTCATCTCACCGCGCCCAACCGCCGCAAACACATCGTCGATCGAATGGCGGGCGAGCCGCGACAGCGCGCCAATCAGATTATCGTCGGAATAGTCACGCTTGGCCCGCTGGCACATGCGCTCGACGATGCGCCGGCCAAGTTCGGCATACTGGGCGCGCACCGCCTGACGGGTGGCGCGGCGCATGGCGGCCCGCGCCTTGCCGGTAGCGACCAGTGATTCCCATGCGGCCGGCGGCGCAACCTGCGCCTTGGAGGTGAGAATCTCGACCTCATCGCCGTTCTGCAACTCGGATGCGAGTGGCGCGATCTTGCCGTTTATCTTGCACCCGACCGCATGGTTGCCGACGTCGGTGTGGACCGCATAGGCAAAATCAATCGGAGTCGCGTCGCGCGGCAAGGCGATCAGCTTACCTTTGGGGGTGAAACAGAACACTTGGTCCTGGAACAACTCCAGCTTGGTGTGCTCGAGAAACTCTTCCGGGTTGGAGCCTTCGGCTAGTAACGCGATGGTCCGGCGCAGCCAAACGTAAGCGTTCGATTCCCGCGACAGCAGTTCGGTCGCCGAACCAGGTTGGTCCTTGTAGAACACGTGCGCTGCGATGCCGTATTCGGCGATATCATGCATCTCTTCAGTGCGAATCTGTAGCTCGACGCGCTGATTGCCCGGCCCGATGACGGTGGTGTGGATTGAGCGATAATCGTTCTGCTTGGGGGTCGAGACATAGTCCTTGAAGCGCCCTGGTACCACGGGCCAAGTAGTGTGGACGATGCCCAGCGCCTGATAGCATTCCGGTACGGTTTTCACGATCACACGGAACCCGAAAATGTCGGACAGTTGCTCGAAGCCGACCGCTTTGCGCTCCATCTTGCGCCAGATCGAATAGGGTCGTTTGCGGCGGCCCGTGACCTTGGCCGCAATGCCGCGATTGACGAGATTGCGGGCGAGTTGCGCCTCGATCTCCGCAATCGGCCCCAGATGCCGCTTCGTCAGCGCTTCCAGGCGCTCACTGATCACCTTATGGGCTTCCGGGTTGAGTTCACGGAAGGACAGGCTCTCGAGCTCTTCGCGCAGCTCGTACATGCCGATGCGGTCGGCGAGCGGCGCGTAGATGTCCAGGGTTTCTTCAGCAATCCGCCTGCGGGCCTCGGGCGTCATGTGCTGGATGGTGCGCATGTTGTGCAATCGGTCGGCGAGCTTGACCAACAGCACGCGCACATCTTCGGCGATCGCCAGGAGCAGCTTGCGCAGGTTCTCGGCCTGCTTCGCCTCGCGGGACACGAGATCGAGCTTTTTCAACTTGGTGAGCCCTTCGACCAGGCGGCCGATATCCTTGCCGAACAGCTGATCAATCTCAGCGCGCGTAGCTTCCGTGTCCTCGATGGTGTCGTGGAGCAGCGCGGCCGCAATGGTCGCATCGTCGAGCTTGTGTTCCGTGAGGATTGCGGCGACCTCAAGCGGATGGGAGATGTACGGGTCTCCAGAAAGCCGTTTCTGTTCGCCATGGGCCTTCATGGCGTAGACATAGGCGCGGTTGAGGAGGTCCTCATTGGTATTGGGATTGTACTTGCGGACCCGATCGACGAGGTCATATTGCCGCATCAGCGGCTTGGCGCGTTTCGGCGCCGGCGGTTCGGTTGCAACGATGTCGGGAGCCACTCGTGGCTGCGCCTTTCGGGGCTTCGCCTCGGTCTCCAGTCTAGCCAGGTCGGTAGATTGGTCCATCGCCGCTCCTCGCCGCGCGGCCAGGCGGCACCGCACGAACCCGTTTAGAATATCATGATGAACGTATTGTTCGGCAACCGTTTACACGTCGCGTATGCGCAAAGACTAATAAAGCTGTCAGGCCTAAAAAGAGCATGATCGAGCGCTGCAACGCCGCAATGCTGAAAAGGCATGTACCGGCCCGACCGTGCGGCTGCGACTGGTCAAGAAAAAACGGCCTGCTTTCCAGGCCGTTATTGGCGAAATAAGGGGGAGCCCAATACCTATTCCTCGTCGTCCGGCTCTGCGGGTTCCGGCCGCGCTTCCGGGGGTGCCAACCCCTCAAGACCCTTGAGCAATTCCTCTTCGGTCATGCGGTCGGCCGTGATTTCCACGTCGTCGGCCTCCACATTGCCGCCTGCCCCCGCGATCAGCGGCACCGCTTCGGGTTCTGGTTCATCGACCTCGACATACTTCTGCAGCGAGTGAATAAGGTCCTCCTTGAGATCCCCGGGCGAGATCGTCTGATCGGCGATTTCGCGCAAAGCCACAACGGGGTTCTTGTCATTGTCGCGGTCGATGGTTATTTGCGAGCCCGAGGAGATCATCCGGGCGCGGTGGCTCGCGAGCAGGACAAGCTCAAATCGATTGTCGACTTTGTCGATGCAGTCCTCGACGGTAACGCGTGCCATCGGTTCGGAACTCCAAAATGTGGGACGTCATGGCAAGCAACAATTCTTGCGGTTTGGCCGTTCAATTATAGATTACCCAGTCGCGGTGCAAGGTTAAAATTAGTTGTTATTCGCATGACAGCTGCCTTACATTGGGCTTGGCTAAGCCGCAAAGCTCTGTTAGCTGACCCGTTGACGGCGGGTTGGCTGCCGTATTTTCCCGCGACAGGGCCACTTGGCAAGCGACGATGCGTTGGGCCCGTTTTCGAAGCTTGAATTGCGTTGCCCGCAGCGTCGGCGCCAAGCCGGCGATGTGACGAGTCGCGCCTCTGCACCCACGACAGGTGGGCAATATCTTGGAAGAGACTACCGATGACGGTACCCGGCGAAAAAATAGCGTTGTTCATCGATGGCGCAAATCTTTATGCGACCGCAAAGTCGCTGGGGTTCGATATCGATTACAAACGTCTGCTCCGTGAATTTCAGTCGCGCGGTTATCTGCTGCGCGCTTTCTATTATACGGCCGTGGTGGAAGATCAGGAGTATTCCTCGATCCGCCCATTGATCGACTGGCTCGACTACAACGGCTACACGGTCGTCACCAAGGCCACCAAGGAATTCGTCGACCAGACCGGCCGCCGCAAGGTGAAAGGCAACATGGATATCGAGCTCGCCGTCAATGCCATGGAGATTGCCGGTCACATCGATCACATGGTGCTGTTCTCGGGCGATGGCGACTTTCGTTCACTGGTCGAAGCTGTACAACGCAAGGGTGTACGCGTCACGGTAGCCTCGACAGTTTCGACCCAGCCGCCCATGGTCGCGGACGAGTTGCGCCGGCAGGCCGATATCTTCCTCGATATTGCTGAGCTGCAGGCAAAGATCGGCCGCGACCCCGGCGAGCGCATCGATCGCCCGCCGCGTGAGCCGAGGGAGCCGCGCCAGCACACCCCGCAATTTCTGCAGCGTGGAACGACCGCACCGCGTGCGCCGGTCGGCACCGCCGATGACGACGAATTCGACGAGGACTGAAACCCGCCCCTCATGTCAGTCGACGCACCGCCCCCGGCACAGCTGATCGACACCAGAATCGGCCGGGATTGTCCACGTTGTCCGCGTCTTGTCGCGTTTCGCCAATCCCTGCGGAGCAAGCAGCCGACGTGGCATAACGCCCCGGTTCCGTCGTTCGGACCGATCGCGGCGCGGCTACTGATCGTCGGCCTCGCACCGGGCCTGCAGGGCGCGAACCGTACCGGTCGCCCGTTCACCGGCGATTATGCCGGGCAGCTGCTCTACGCAACGCTTACGCATTACGGCTTCGCGGCGGGGGAGTACGCGGCGCGGCCGGACGACGGTTTGAAGCTGATCGATGCGCGCATCACCAATGCGGTGCGCTGTGTTCCGCCGGAAAACAAGCCCGCGGGCGAAGAGATCAAGCAGTGCCGTGATTTCCTCAAAGCGACGATCGCCGAAATGCCGAACCTTACGGCGATCGTGCCGCTCGGCCGCATTGCTCATGACAGCACCGTGCTGGCGCTCGGCCGTCCGCTCGCAGCGACACCGTTTGGGCACGGCGCGCAATACGCCGTCAACCGGCTCGCTTTGTTCGATAGCTATCACTGCTCGCGCTACAACACGAACACGGGCGTGTTGACCCCGGATATGTTCCGCAAAGTCTTTGCCGCAGTGCGGCGCTATCTCGATGCGCGCAGCCAGCCGACAACGACCGCCGCACTCTCATCGGGTGGGAAGACCGGGTAGAACACCTTCGCGATAACGCCATCGTCGATGACGAGCACCATGCGCTTGAGCAACGTCATGCCGGCGACTTCGAATGTCGGAAGGCCGAGCATGTTGGTCAGCCGCAGATCTGTATCGGACAGGATCGGGAATTGCAGATGCAGGCGATCGATCGCTTCGCGCTGGTAATCAGTATCCTGGGTTGAAAGTCCGAACAGATGGGCGACGCTCAGCGCCTTCAACTCCGCGAAGTGATCGCGAAACGAACAAGATTGCGGGGTGCAGCCGCGCGCACCCGGAATGGCGTCCCAGCCGTCCGGAAGCGCGACACCCGGCCGCCCGGTGCGCGGGTAGATATAAACCACGGTGCGGCCGCTCAGGCGCGCAAGATCGACCTGCGTGCCGTCGGTCGCCTGCAATGTCACCGCGGGCAGCCGCAATCCGGCCAGATGCGCGGCTGCGCCATCATCCTGCGGAACCGGAAGACCTGTCGGGAGAATGTTCGGATCATGGGCCAAGGTCATCGGTTGCCTCACTGATACGACATAAATTCGAGCAGCGAGCCGTCAGGATCGCGGAAATACACGCTGGTGCCCTCACCCTTGGCGCCATTGCGCCTCACCGGACCCAGCTCGACTGTTACCCCGTGGCGCGCCAGATGCGCGATGGCATCGCCGATCGGGCCCTTCCACTCGAAGCAAATGTCGCTGTTACCGGGCTGCACCGGCAGGCGTGCCACGATCATGCCGCTCATGCCGGGCCCGTGGAGATTGAGCTGGGTATCGCCGAACCGATACGCAAAAAACTGCCCGCGCGGTACGACTTCGGCGCCGATGACGTCGCGATAGAACGCGTTGGAACGCTCCCAGTCGGACACGTGGACGACGCAATGGTCAAGTTTCACCGGCAGGATCATGGCGGGCCTCATCGCGCTCTGTAGGATGGGTTGAGCGCCAAGCGAAACCCACCAGCGGCATGGCACGTCCCTCGGTGGGTTTCGCTTGGCGCTCAATCCCATCCTACAATATCCGGCTACGTCCTACCCCTTAAGCCGCATCAACCGGCCGCGTTCGCGGTCCCAACTGCGCTTTTTCTCGGTCTCGCGCTTATCGTGCAGTTTCTTGCCGCGGCCGAGCGCGATGTCGAGCTTGGCGCGGCCCTTCTCGTTGAAAAACAGGCGCAGCGGCACGATCGTCATCCCCTCGCGCTCCACGGCGGCAGCGAGCTTGCGGATTTGCCGCTTGTGCAGCAACAACTTGCGGGGACGTTTGGGGGCGTGATTGAAACGGCTCGCCTGCAGATATTCCGGGATGTTGGCGTTGATGAGCCAGATCTCGCCATTCTTGGCGTCGGCGTACGATTCCGCGATGGCAGCACGGCCACCGCGCAACGATTTCACCTCGGTGCCGGTGAGGACGATCCCAGCCTCGACCACCTCGCCGATCTCATAGTTGAACCGCGCCTTGCGATTGTCGGCGATGATCTTGCGCGGCCGTTCCTTTTTTTCCGCCATCGTGGCTTCTCGTCATCCGAAGTTCGGCACCGTGCTGCGCCATCGCCATGTAAAGCGTCAGGCGAAAGAGGACAAGCGCTGACCGCGGCGACCCCAGCGACGAATTGTTATTATTCCAATCTATATTTGTTCTAAATTGAAATTATTCCAATATCGTGTTCAAAATTTCTTATTTTTACTAATTTAAGACTGACATATTACCGTTGACTTCGCAGTATTGTGTGGCTTTACGTACAAACGTCCTGCATGGCGCCTCGTCACACCGTAGAGGTCTCGCCGTTTCGGTTTGGAGCCGCAATGCCCTTTCACCGACGTGCCTCAAACCTCGGTTTATCCGCAGCGGGACGGCGCGCGATGCCACGCCGCATAGCCTGCCCTCTCCCGCAAGCGGGGCGGGGGATTTCGGATGGTACGCTCGTCTATCATGGGCGCTTTGCTTCGATGCGATGGCTCATCTTTACGGCGCTGACCGCAGCGACGCTCGGCGTCGGTCTCGCTCAAGCCCAAGACAGAACCAGGGAGCAGGACAACACAAGTGCCGCCCCGTCGGGCGAGATGGCGCTGTTGAAGAAGCTGGAGCAGATGGAGCAGCGCATTCGCACGCTCGAACGTCAGCTGAAGCAAAAGGACATGCGGCCAACCGAAGGTGCCCGGGCGCAGGCCGCCACTCCCGCCCAGCAGGCCGGCACCAAACCGGGAACGGATCGGAAGGACGGCGACGACACCGGCCGGCCAAGGCAATCGGCGGATCAAAGCGGAACAGCCGCAGCGGCGAAGCCGGACTGGGCGACACCGGCGCCGCGTGACCTGTCCAGTAAGACGGCGCCGGTCAACAAGCCGAACAGCATCCTGGGGATGACCGACTCGCCCGTCACCGGCCTGAGCATCGGCGCCTATGGCGAAATGGCGTTCGGCGTGCAGCAGAACCCCGCCGCCAATGGGCAGTGGCAAAACGGATTCGACGTACACCGCTTCGTGCTGCTGCCAACCTACCTGATCACGCCGAACATCATCTTCAACGCCGAGATTGAATTTGAGCACGGCGGCGCCGCCTTCGACAACGATGACAAGCTGCATGGCACCGCCGAGATCGAGCAGATCTGGCTCGATTTCAAGGTCATTGACCAGTTCAACTGGCGGGCGCCCGGCATCGATCTCATTCCGATCGGCTATATCAACGAGCATCACGAGCCGACCGGCTTCTACAGCGTCATGCGGCCGGAACTCTACAACGGACTCATTCCGTCGACCTGGAAGGCGCCCGCCACCAGCATTTATGGGCGCCTGACGGACGGCCTCTATTACACGCTTCAGGCAAGCTCCAGCCTTGAGGATTTCGGCGACGGCTTTGACGCGCGCACCGACGCCAACACGGTGCCGCCGTTTCCGACCGGCTACGCCGCCGGAATCAATGGGCTCGATGCCCTCGGCCTAGCCCGGCCGGTGCTCGGCGACTTTCGTCAACTCAGCAACGATATCGCGATCGCCGGTCAGTTGAGCTATTCACCGCCGGTGCTGCCAGGCTTCAACGGCAGCGTGAGTGCCTACTACACGCCCAACACCACACCGCGCGGCGCCTATGCGGACACCGGTGCGCCGCTGGGCCGATCGAGTCTGACCATGTTCGACGCCGAGTTCCGCTACCGGGTGCCCAACACGGGTTTCGAGGCGCGCGGCGAGTATGTGTTCGTCGACTTCGGCAATCCTGCCAACCTGCGCGCCAACAATGACACCGATCCGACCAACAACGTGGGCAAGACCATGTACGGCTATTCGGGCGAACTCGCCTATCACCTGCCGCTCGGGAATATCCTGGCGAGCGATTGGGAGGCAGTGCCGTTCTATCGCTACACATTTCAGAACACCCAGACCGGCGGCTTCGCCGGCACTGATCTGAACCTGCCGACCGGCGCCGGACAGACCCAGTTCCACACGGCCGGCATTGCGGTCTTCCCCACGCCCCAGGTCGCCCTGAAGGCGACCTGGCAGAAGGTGATCAACCGCGATCCCGCAGGCGCGCGATCGGACTCCGTGCTCGGCGGCGTAGGATTTTTCTTCTGATGGGCGTTATCGGACCGCAGGCGTCGTTGGACCGCGGCCGTCCTCGCCCGCTCGTTATCGGCGCGCGGGACGCGCGCGGTCCCAGAACAACAGGGAGCCGAACATGAGCGATTGGGCGCGCTTGACCTTGCCTGCTGTCGTCGCTGCGACAATCGTATCGCCGGCGCATGCGGTCCAGTATTTGACCATCGATGCCGCGCAGAAACTTGCGTTTCCGGCAGCCACTCGTTTTGTCGAGAATGGCGGACTCACCTGGAAAGCACAGGCAGGCGACAAGCTGCTCGGCCTGTTCGTGGTCGACCACGTGATCGGCAAGCACCTCTATATCGACTATGCGGTGGCGCTCGACACCACGGGACGTGTGACGCGGATCGATATCCTGCAATACCGCGAGTCCTACGGGGGAGAGGTGCGCGAACCAAACTGGCTTGCGCAATTCGTCGGCAAGACCAAGAGCAGCTCGCTCAAGGTCGGCAGCGATATCAGGAATATTTCGGGCGCGACATTGTCGTCGGCGCACCTCACGGAAGGCGTCAAACGGATATTGGCGACATATGGAAGCCGCGCGCGCTAAAGCGGATTTGGTTCCGAAGGAATCAAACATCCCGGTCATCGCCTGCGAAAGTTGTCCTCGTGAAGGCGGGGAGTGGCGATCCTGTAACCCCGGCAGCGCCGAGAGGTACTGGATTCCCTCTTTCGCGGGAACGACACCGGGGGATCCCACCGGAACCCGCTCTGGCATTCGCCGCGCGCGACCGCTGCTCGGCACGTTTGTCGAGATCGCGGTCGCCGGGGCGACGATTCCCGTGATGGAAGCTGCCGTCGAGGCGGCGTTTGCGGCTGTCGCCACGGTGCACCGCCTGATGAGTTTTCACGAAGCCGAAAGCGATGTGAGCCGGCTTAACCGCGATGCCTGCCTGGGCGCCGCCCCGGTCCATGAGTGGACCTATCTGGTGCTCGAAACGGCGCTGGA
>Ga0209465_10000068_pt1 | contig 46126 bp, 38 predicted proteins | sample PanSoiPlot1MoBio_FD_188321 | JGI IMG/M metagenome (GOLD analysis project Ga0209465, IMG submission 188321) | Tropical forest soil microbial communities from Panama analyzed to predict greenhouse gas emissions - Panama Soil Plot 1 MoBio (SPAdes)... | ecosystem: Environmental > Terrestrial > Soil...
GCTGCCTGCGCAGATCTGCGCGCCGCGCGCAAGCTTTGCTCGACATCCTGCCACGGCTCTTTGTCGGTGAAATGTGCGCGCAGATAGCGGGCCAAAGCCACGAGCTGGCTGTCGGTCATGACCGCGGCAAAGCCCGGCATCACCGGCACCCGCACAGCTTCGGCCGCCGGCAAGCCGTAGAGCACGACGTTGAAGAGATTGGTGGGTGTAGGCCCAGCCACACCGCTTGAAAGCGCCAGATCGATACCGCCGAACGCATAGAGCGCCGCATTATCCTCACCGGAAATTAGCGTGAAATGATCGTAGGGAAAGGCGGGATAAAGATATGCGCCGTCGCGGCGCACGCCGCTACGCATGGCGCGCTTAAACGCGGCCTTAGACCAGGTGCCGATCCCGCTTTGCGAGTCTGGCGTGATGTTGGTGGCATAGACTGTGCCGAACGGCGTCGGCAGCGCGCGGCCGCCGGCAAATTCGCGCCCGCCCGGTGCGGTGTGACATACATCGCAATTGCCGATGGCGGCGAGCGTGGCGCCCCGCTGCACCAGATCGGACGCGAAGCTGTTGGCCGGTGGCGGCACGATCGGGTCCATGCTCGGCGCTTGCGCGGCAAAGAAGAAGGTGCCGATCCCGAGCGCAAGCACGAGGCAAACAACGCCGACGCTGATTGCAAACCTTCGCGCAATGCTTCTGCCCGGCATCACTGGCCCAATCGGATCGGTTTGCGGCAAATCGGTTAACGCAATCTCCCAACTTTCCTAGAAAAGCGAAGTTCCGTCGATAGTCCGACCGCGCTAGGCTCAACCCCAGCAGAAGCCCGGACAATGGAGAGCGCAATGGTTCATGGTCGCGTCGCAGTGTTGGCTGTCGCTGCTACTTGCCTGTTCGCCGCCGCGGCTGCTTCGGCTAGGGACTCCGAACTCGAGCACGCCTATCGCGTCATTGCCGGCAAAAGGTTCGTCGATCTCACCCATGATTTCGGGCCGGACACGCCGGTCTGGTCGGGTTTCGGCCAGGCGAAATTCTCAGCCGCCGCCAATCCGAAGACGCATGAGGCTTACACAATCCCCAAGGATGGCTTCCGCGCCACCTATTACGAAATGGTCGGCCAGTACGGCACCCACGTCGATCCGCCGGCGCATTTCGCCGAGAACGGCATCACTATGGACCAGATCCCGCTCAAGCAGATGATCCTACGGCTGGTCGTGCTCGACGACACGCCCTACCTCGCCAAGGACCCGAACCACGCCTTTTCCGTCGCCGATCTGAAAAACTGGGAACGCGAGCACGGCCACGTCCCGGCCGGCGCCTTTGCCGCGCTGCGCACCGACATGTACAAGGACTGGGATTCCAATCCGGAGCGCTTCAAGCGCGAGCCGTTCCCCGCCTGGGCGTTCGAAACCATCAAATATCTCTACGAGCAGCGCGGCGTCACCGCGACCGGCCACGAAGCGATGGACACCGACACTACCGAGAAAATGGATTCAGAGACCTATATCCTCCAGCACGGCCATTTTCAGATCGAGGTCATGGCCAATCTCGACAAAGTGCCGGCGAGCGGCGCGCTGATCGTGGTGACCTGGCCGAAAGTGAAAAACGGCCTTGGCTTCCCAGCACGCGCCTTTGCGATTTTGCCGTGAGCGAGTTGCTGGATTATCGGAAATTCGAACGCACAGTAATCATCAAATGATCGACTTTGGCCCGAGCGCGAAATCTATCGTGGCAATTGCGCTATGCGCATTGTGCTCGCTATTGCCAGCACAGGTGCTTGCCGCAAATAGCGAGGCGCAGCACCCGCAAATCTCGATCGAAACGAAATACATAAAGGTCTCCGTGACCGTCGACATCGCGCTCAAACCATTTCCCGAATTGTTCGCGAGCTGCTTTTCCGAAGGCAAAGTGTGGTTCAACAAAAAGAACAGCGACGCCGCGGCCGAATGGCGCGACAACCGCAAAGCCTTCCGCGACCTGCAATGGTTTTACGAACGCGACTACGCGCTGCGCTCGGTCGTCGGCCGCTATATCAGCGTCATGCGCGGCGATACTTGGTTCGATGGCGGCGCTCATCCAAACCAGCATGTCGACACTATTGTGTGGGACAACGTCGCGCGAAAACGCACCAATGTTCGTTCGTTCTTCAGCGAAACTACCAATAACGGCCCAACCATGACCACTCTGGCGCAGCTCACCAAGATCGCAGTTGCAGCCGCCAAGCTCGCCAACGGCATCAATGGATATGGCGGTGATGACGGACTGTCCGCGGAGCGAATGACTCCGGAACAGGAATTGCAACGCGACACGTTCATCAATGAGGGCATCAAGCCGAAAATCCTGGGGCTTGGCCCGCTCACGCTTGCGCCCTCGACCGAAACTGGCAAGAGCTCAGGTTTGACCTTTCATTATTCGCCGTACGGCGTAGGCCCGTATGTCGAGGGGCCGTATACGGTTTTTGTGCCGTGGACCAAGTTTCAGCAATATTTGTTGCCGCAGGGCGCAGCGCTGTTCGGCGGCGAGCGACCAAAAGACGATAAGGAGGCGCGGTGACGCCCGCCGACCGCACAGCCTCGTCTTCGGCCTCGCCCGATGTCGAGCCACTCGCGCGCGAGCTGCGCGCCGGCGACCGCACCATGCTGTCGCGCGCGATCACGTTGATCGAAAGCAAACGTCCCGACCACCGCCACTCCGCCGCGGCGCTGATGCAAACGCTTCTGAAAGATACTGGCGAGGCGGTGCGCGTCGGCATCACCGGGGCGCCGGGGGTCGGCAAATCGACGCTGATCGACGCACTCGGCAGCATGCTCACCGGGCAAGGCCGCAAGGTCGCCGTGCTCGCGGTCGACCCATCGTCGCGGCGCACCGGCGGATCGATCCTTGCCGACAAGACGCGCATGGCGCGGCTCGCCAATGATCCAAATGCCTTCATCCGCCCCTCGCCGTCTTCCGGCACGCTTGGCGGCGTCGCCGCCAAGACCCGCGAGACCATGCTGTTGTGCGAGGCCGCCGGTTACCGCGTCGTGCTGGTCGAGACCGTCGGCGTCGGGCAGTCCGAAATCGCGGTTGCCGACATGACCGATTTCTTTTTGGTGCTGGCAATCCCTGGCGCCGGCGACGAACTACAGGCGCTCAAGAAAGGCGTGGTCGAGCTTGCCGATCTGATCGCCGTCAACAAGGCCGACGGCGATAACGTTTCCCGCGCCAAACTCGCCGCCTCGCAATTCGGCGCGGCGCTGCACATCCTCTCGCCGCGTTCGCCGAACTGGTCGCCGCCGGTCGTGACCTGTTCGGCGCTTACCGGCGATGGCATGCAAACGCTGTGGGCGCATGTTCTCGACCATCGGGCGCGGCTTACGGCATCTGACGAGCTTGCGTCACGGCGCGGCGAGCAGCAGGTGAAATGGATGTGGACCATGCTGGAGGAGCGGCTGTTCGAGCCGTTGCGTTCGGATCGCGCGCTCAAAACCGCTTTGCCGCGCATCGAGGCCGATGTCGCCGCGGGAAAACTCGCGCCAGCTTCGGCAGTGGAGAAGATCGCGGCGATGCTCGCGCGCGCATGATCCCAGAAAGTGGACGCCGGTTTTCGGAAAAGATCATGCGCAAAAATAACATGAAGGTGGTGATCGCCGGTTTCGGCCCGTTTCCCGGTGCGCCGTCGAATCCAAGCGGCCGCTTGGCGATTGCACTCGCGCGCCGCCGCCGTCCTGCGCTCGCCGGGATCGAGATCATGAGCCATGTCTTTGCGACGTCCTACGCAGCGGTCGACCGCGATCTGCGCAACTTGCTGGCGCATAAGCCCGACGTGATCCTGATGTTCGGTCTTGCCGGCCGGCGCCGGCATATTTGCATCGAGACCCGCGCCCGCAATGCACGCTCGCTCATTTTTCCCGATGTCGGCGGTTCGCGGCCCGAGCGCGCTGCAATCGAAACAGGACCAGCGCGTGAACTGAGGGGCAACGCCCCGTTTGCGCAGCTTCTCCATGCGGTGCAGCGGACCGTGCTGCCCGCCCGGCTATCGCGCGACGCCGGCGCCTACCTTTGCAATTACGCCTATTGGCGCGCTTTGGAGAGTAAGCAGAACAATAATGTGCTGGTGCAATTCGTGCATATTCCTTCGATCGCGGTCACACCACGGCGTGGTGCTTTCAAACGCCGCACGCCGCCGCTGTCGCGGCTTGTCACTGCGGGCGAAAATCTGCTGATCACTTTGCTGGCCGCGAGGCGGCGATCATGTGCCGCTGATTAGCGCAGCACTTCGGTCAGGCGAATTTGCCCGACCTCGAAATTGTTCCAATTGCGCAAGACCGGCTGCACGAAGCGATGCAGCGCCGCGTGCTCGCTCGCAGCGAGCGGCAGAAAGCGCACGATCAGCACCGCCATGATCGCCTGCGCGGCGCGGCCTGCCCCGTCATCGCATTTAAGCGCGATGCCGAGACCCTCCCCCGGCAGCGCAGCGCAATAGACGCCCTCCGCGCCGGTTTTCACGAATACCCGTTCGCCGAAGAGCTGCATGATGTCGGTACAGAAGCGGCCAGTGCCGGCGACGAACCAAGGGGCTTTGGCGCATGACTGCCGCAGCCGCGCCGCGGCTTTGGCATGCTCCGTGGGAATGCCACGGCCGGTGCCGAACTTGGCGAAGCCGTACGCCAGACTATCAAGCGGCACTGCCCAGGTCGGCACCGAGCAGCCATCGATCGCGCATTGTGCTTCGCCGAGCGTGGCCCCGGTGAAATCCTCCAGCACGCGACGCACGCGCTGCTGCACCGGATGCGCCGGCCGCCAATAGTCGGCGTGATCGACGCCGAGCGCGCGTGCAACGCAGAGGAAGCCGGCGTGCTTGCCGGAGCAATTGTTGTGCAACGGCGACGGCGCGCCTGACCGCGCCACCGCGGCGGCCGCGGCTTGCGCCACCGGCCAATGCGCGCCGCAGCGCAAGACGGAGGGATCGAGTCCGGCTTTTGCCAGCATGCGCGCGACGCCGGCGACATGCGCGGCCTCCCCGCTATGCGAAGCGCAAGCGAGCACCAGCTCTTCGTCGCTCAAGCCGAAACATTCAGCAGCGCCCTCCATAATGAGCGGCAAAGCCTGCAAGGCCTTGACCGCGGAACGCGGAAAGATAGCCGACGCCACATCGCCGATGGCGAACACCGTCTTACCTTCGGCATCGCTTACGGCAATAGCGCCGCGGTGCCGGGTTTCGACCAGCGACCCGCGGATCACTTCAACCAGGACCGGATTAGCCATGGACAATCATCTGCGTTTGGAGGGATTAAACCAAATGGCTCGTCATGGCCGGACTTGTTCCGGCCATCCACATCTTTTGCTTGGTTGGAAACGTGGATGACCGCCACAAGGGCGGGCATGACGATTAAATGAAATCTCGTCCCGCTCCAACAGTGTTGCCCCATGCCGCGTTTCTCGGCAATCTAGCGGCATGCTTGGCGCTTCGGGGCGGCTCAGCATCATCATTCCGGCGCTCGACGAGGCGCCGATCATTGTCGAGACGCTAGCGGCGCTCGTGCCGCTCCGCGCTCGTGGCGCCGAAGTGATCGTGGTCGATGGCGGCAGCAACGACAGCACGCCGGCGCTGGCGCGCACCTTCGCCGATCGGGTGATCAGCGCGCCGCGTAATCGCGGCGCGGCGATGAATGCAGGCGCGGCGCTCGCCAGCGGCGACGTTTTTCTGTTCCTGCATGCCGATACTATTGTGCCGGACAATGCCGACCGCCTGATTGCGTCCGCCCTCGCCCGCCGCGTTTGGGGCCGTTTCGATCTGCGCATCGCCGGCCGGCATCCGCTCCTTGCCCTCGTCGCCCTCATGATCAACTGGCGCTCGTGGCTTACCGGTATCGCCACCGGCGATCAGGCGATCTTCGTCACGTACGAAGCATTCCAAAACGTCGGCGGCTTTGCCGATCTGCCGCTGATGGAAGACATCGCGCTGTCGCGAAAGCTCAAGCGCTGCTCCCGGCCATATTGCATCACGACGCCGGTGGTCACTTCGGGCCGGCGCTGGGAATATCACGGCGTCCTTCGCACGATCGCGCTTATGTGGCGGCTGCGCCTTGCTTATTATTGCGGCGTTGCGCCGGCGCGCCTTGCGCTCGCTTACGGCCGCGTGCCGACGTCAGCCGCGCAGAGCGGCGCCCGGCCATAGCTTCGGGCCGACGCGCTGATATTGCGGCGGCCGCGCGACTTCCGCGCCGAGGATTTGCGCGGCATGCCAGGCCCAGTGCGGATCGTCGAGGAAGGCGCGCGCCAGCGCGACCATATCGGCCTTGCCTTCGGCAACGATCGCTTCCGCCTGTTTGGCATTGACGATCATGCCGACGACGCGAACCGGCAGGCCGGTCTCGCGACGTACGTGCTCGGCGATCGGAACGTTGAATCCCGGCTCATTCTGCCAGCGGCTCTCCGGCGTAATATTGCCCGAGGAAATATCGACGTAATCGATCCCTACTTCTTTGAGCGCCTTGGCCATCTTGACCGCGTCATTGGCAGTCAGGCCGCCGTCTACCCAATCGGTGCCGGTAATGCGCGCGCCAAGCGGGATGCCGCGCGGCACCACCGCGCGCGTATCGCGCACCACCTGCAAGGGGAAGCGCATGCGGCTTTCGAACGTGCCGCCATAGTCGTCATTGCGTTTGTTGGATAGCGGCGAGACGAAACTGTGCAGCAGATAACCGTGAGCGAAGTGTAGCTCGATGGCGTCAAAGCCGATCCGCAGCGAGCGCTTCGCCGCCTCGGCAAAGTCGCTGCGCACCCGGACCATGTCCTCCTCGTTCATGGCGCGCGGGGTGTGCCAGCCCGGCCCGAACGGGATGGCCGATGGCGCGATTGACGGCCAGGGATCCTCGGCATCCGGCAGCGTCTTGCCGCCCTCCCATGGCCGCTGCGCGGAGGCTTTGCGTCCGGCATGGGCGAGTTGAATGCCGAGCTTGGCGGTGCCGTTGCGCCGGCAATGCGCCACGATGTGGGCCAGCGCATCTTCGCTGGCGTCGGAATAAAGGCCCATGCAGCCGTGGGTGATGCGGCCGTGGCGCTCGACATGCGTTGCTTCGACGACAAGAAGGCCTGCGCCGGAATTAGCGAGCATGCCCAGATGCGTCAGGTGCCAGTCATTGGCGACGCCGTCATTGGCGCTGTACTGACACATCGGCGACACGACAATGCGATTCGGCAGCGTGAGATCGGCAAGCTTGATCGGCGAGAACAAGGCGCTCGGCATCGGTCGTCACATGCGGCTGGAGATGGGAAAATTCAAGCGCGGTGCGGCGGTTGGCCTAAGAAGAAAGACTGTCTTGCGGCGCCTGGATAGGCGCTCGCAACCATCAAGTCCAGCGTCAAAGTGGTGCCGAAACGGCCGCTAGCAGCCCTGCGGAGGTTCGCCGCCGGCCGGCTTTGCCAGCGGCCCGAGGCGGCACCGGATCAGGCAGGCCAATCTCGCCATCAAGGCCGCCGATTTGTTTGATGCCGTCTTGGTACGATGTCTTGTCTGATGGCTGTTTGCTCGCTCAACGGTTCGCCGGCCAAAACCGCCCAGCGGTTGCGCAGATCGAGCACCTTGTGCATCTGATCGAGGAAATCCGCGTGCTGTAGTAGTGCTGCCAGCGGCCGGTTTCCGTTCAACAGGGGTGATTTTCCATCACGACTTAACCGCGACGATCCCTTCGATCTCGACGGAAATCTGGCTCGGCAGCATCACATGGCCCACAGCCGAGCGGGCATGTCGTCCCGCATCGCCGAACACTTCCACGAACAAATCGGAACAGCCGTTGATGACCTTGGGCGAGTCGTTGAAGTCCGGCGTGGCATTGACCATGCCGAGCAGCTTGACGATGAAATCGACCCGGTCGAGCGAGCCCAGCGCGTCGCGCATCGCCGCAAGGAGACCAAGCCCGACGAGCCGGGCGCGGCGGTAGCCTTCATCGACGCTGACATCGGCGCCAAGTTTTCCCGTGAGCTGCCGGCCGTTGGCATCGCGCGGCCCCTGCCCGGCCAGATAGAGGATATTTCCGGCGAGCCGATAGGGCAGATAATTCGCCACCGGCTTTGGCAATTCCGGCAGCACCAGCCCGAACTCTTTCAAGCGTGCTTCCGCACCCATGACGTCCTCCCGTTAAAGCCGCACACGCAACCGCGCCGCCAATTCGCCAATGATGCCGCGCCGGAAAGCCAGAACGCAGATCACGAAAACCGCGCCCTGAATGACCAGCACCCATTGGCCGAACGACGAGAGGTAGTTCTCCATCCCGTCGATCAGAAACGCGCCCACCAGCGGACCGAAGATCGTGCCAAGGCCGCCGACCAGCGTCATCAGCACGACCTCCCCAGACATGGTCCAGTGCACGTCGGTCAGCGACGCGAGCTGGAAGACGAGTGCCTTGAGCGATCCGGCGAGACCCGCCAATGTCGCCGACAGCACGAATGCAACGAGCTTGTAGTCGTCGGTCTTGTAGCCAAGCGACACCGCGCGCTGTTCGTTTTCGCGGATCGCCTTTAGTACCTCGCCGAACGGCGAATTGATGATCCGGTAGATCAGGAAGAACGCAGCGAGCACAACGGCAGCGACGAATGCATACATCGTCATCTCGTTGCTGAGATCGAAGGCGCCGAACAGCTTGCCGCGCGGTACGGCCTGGATGCCATCCTCGCCACCGGTCATAGGGACACGCAGCGCCACGAGATACATCATCTGCGCCAGCGCTAGCGTGATCATGGCGAAATAGATGCCCTGGCGGCGGATGGCGACGACACCGGCGATAAGCCCCGCCGCCGCCGCAGCCGTGGTGCCGAACCCGACCGCAAACTCCGGCGGCAAACCCCAGACCTTCGCCGAATAGGCGGCAAGATAGCCGGCCCAGCCGAAATACAAAGCGTGACCGAACGAGAGCAACCCGACATAGCCGAGCAGAAGATTGAAGGCGCAAGCGAAGAGCGCAAAGCACAGCGCCTTCATGACAAACACCGGATACAACACGAAGGGCGCCGCGATCACCAATATGACCAGCGCCGCACCGGCAACGGCGACACTCCATTCGGTTTCGCGCCGGACCGGCGTTGCCGCGGCAAGCGTCGCCATCACGCCATCCTTCCGAACAGCCCGGCCGGGCGGATCAGGAGCACGATAATCATAATCATGAAGATCACCGTGTTCGAAGCTTCTGGAAAGAACACCTTGGTGAGGCCCTCAACGATGCCAAGCGTAAAGCCGGTAACGATCGCGCCCATGATCGAGCCCATGCCGCCGATCACCACGACTGCGAATACGACAATGATGATGTCGGAGCCCATCTGCGGCGAGACGTTATAGATTGGCGCGGCCATGACGCCGGCGAGGCCCGCGAGCCCGACGCCGAAGCCATAAGTCAGCGTCACCATGCGCGGCACGTTGATGCCGAAGGCGCGAACCAGCGCCGGATTTTCGGTTGCGGCGCGCAAATAAGACCCGAGCCGCGTGCGCTCGATGGCATACCAGGTGGCGAGACAGACCAAAAACGAAAATGCGATCACCCAGGCGCGGTAATTCGGCAGGAACATGAAACCGAGATTGCGGCCGCCTTGCAGCGATTCCGGCACGCCATAGGGCTGGCCCGACGAACCGTAATAATTGCGGAACAGCCCTTCGATGATCAGTGCCAGGCCGAAGGTGAGAATAAGACCGTAGAGATGATCGAGCTTCTGGATGCGTTTAAGAAAGACCCGCTCGATCCCGGCACCGACGGCGCCGATCACGATCGGCACGATGACGAGCGAGGGCCAATAACCGATGCCGGTATGCCGCAACAGCAAGAAAGCGGCGAAGGCGCCCATCATGTATTGGGCGCCATGGGTGAAGTTGATGATGTTGAGCATGCCGAAAATGACAGCAAGGCCGAGGCTCAACAACGCATAAAATGAACCGTTAATCAGGCCCAGCAAGAGCTGCCCGAACAGAGCCTGCGACGGAACGCCGAAAACTTCGAACATCAGTGGTGTCGGAAAAACCTCTCCCCGCGCGAGGCGGGGAGAAGTAAGGAGCGTCTAGTTTGTGACCATCGGGCAGTTGCCGTCCTTAATAGGGCGGAATGCCTCTTCCGCCAGAATAGTGGCGCGCACGGTGTAAACGTCACCTGGATATTTCGACTCCTCCGGCTTCTTCACCTGGAACAGATAGGCCGGATGGATCTTGCGGCCGTCCGGGCGGATAGAACCCTTGCCGAATAAGGAATCCTCGGTCGGCAGCGCCTTCATCTGATTCACCACCGCCTTGCCGTCGGCAGCGCTTTTGGTCGCCGCAACCGCTTTCAGATAATGCAGGACCGCGGAATAGACGCCGGCATGGACCATCGAGGGAAATTTGCCCTGCCGTTCAGCCTGCCAGCGCTTGGTCCAGGCGCGGTTGGCGTCGTTCATGTCCCAGTACCAGGTCTCGGTCAGAACCAGGCCCTGTGCAGTCTTCAATCCCAACGAATTGACGTCGGTGACGAAGACCAAGAGGCCGGCGAATTGCTGCCCGCCGGCGGTGATGCCGAACTCGGCGCCCTGCTTGATCGCGTTGATTGTATCGCCGCCAGCATTGGCGAGCCCGATGACCTTTGCCTTCGAGGATTGCGCCTGGAGCAGGAACGAGGAGAAATCCTGCGTATTCAGCGGATGTTTCACAGTGCCGAGCACTTTGCCGCCGGCGGCCGTGACGACAGCGGCGGTGTCGCGTTCGAGCGCATGGCCAAAGGCGTAATCGGCGGTGAGGAAGTACCAGGTGTCGCCACCGGTTTTAACGAGCGCCGTGCCGGTGCCGTGCGCCAGCATCCAGGTGTCATAGGTCCAGTGGATGGTATTCGGCGAGCATTTCGGCCCGGTCAGGTCGGAGGCCGCAGCGCCGGAGACGAGAAAGACCTTATTCTTCTCGCGCGTCACGTCGCTGACGGCGAGCGCCACGCTGGATGTCGGCACGTCGACGATGACGTCGACTTTGTCGACGTCGAACCATTGCCGGGCAATGTTGGAACCGACATCCGGCTTGTTCTGATGGTCGGCGCCGACGATTTCCACCTTCATCCCATGCGCGGCGGGGTTAAAGTCGTCGACTGCCAATTTGGCGGCGGTGAGCGCGCCCGGCCCGCTGATGTCGGCGTACAGGCCCGACATGTCGTTCATAACGCCGATCTTGACGTTCACTTGGGCCTGCGCGGCGGTGCCGAACAGCGCGGCGGCCACCAAGGCCAGGCTTGTTGCAACTCTCATTAGTTACCTCTCTAGATGCGGCCGTTCGGCCCTGGGCTCAGGTATATCAAACTCCGAGATAGTCGTGCAGCTTTTCGGTGTTCGCCTTTAGTTCGGGGGTCGAGAATTGGTCAATCATCCGGCCATGTTCCATGATGTAATGCCGGTCCGCTACGGTTGCGGCGAATTGAAAATTTGACTCGACCAGAAGCACCGTAAAACCTTGTGCTTTTAGCATATCGATCGTCTGATGGATCTGCTGGATGATGACCGGCGCCAGACCCTCGGTCGGTTCGTCCAGCAACAATAGCCGCGCCCCGGTACGCAGGATGCGGGCGATCGCCAGCATCTGTTGTTCGCCGCCTGACAGTTTGGTGCCCTGGCTCTTGAGCCGCTCCTGCAAATTGGGGAACAGCGCGAAAATGCGATCCGTGTCGAGCCCGCCGGGACGCACCTGCGGCGGCAGCAAGAGATTTTCGCGCACATCGAGGCTCGAAAAAATTCCGCGTTCCTCCGGACAAAAGGCAATCCCAGTGCGCGCGATTGCATTGGACGGCAGGCCGATCAGTTCACGGCCTTCGAACCGCACCGACCCTTTGCGCTGGTCGACCATGCCCATAATCGCTTTAAGCGTTGTGGTCTTGCCGACGCCGTTGCGACCAAGGAGCGTGACAACCTCGCCGGCGCGGACCTCGAAAGTCACGCCGTGCAAGATGTGCGACTCGCCGTACCAGGCTTCGAGGTCCTTGACTGCAAGCATGGGCGCGCTCGCGCCGACATTGCGCTCAAGCATGGCCGGTCCCCAGATAGGCTTCGCGCACCGCCGGATTTGCCGACACCGTCGCATAATCGCCCTCGGCCAGAATCTGCCCGCGGGTGAGCACGGTGATGCGGTTGCACAGATCGGCGACGACGCTGAGATTGTGTTCGACCATGAGCACCGTGCGGGTCGCAGCGACGGATTTGATCAGCGCGCTGATGCGGCCAATATCCTCGTGGCCCATCCCGGCTGTTGGCTCGTCAAGCAGCAATAATTGCGGATCGAGCGCCAGCGTCGTGGCGATTTCGAGCGCCCGCTTACGCCCATAGGGCAGTTCGACCGCGGGCACGTGAGGATAAGCAGACAGTCCGACATCGTCGATGAGGGCGTGCGCGCGTTCGTCGAGTTCATGCAGCACGCTTTTCGAGCGCCAGAAGTCGAACGAGCCGCCGCGGCGGCGCTGTAGCGCGATGCGCACATTCTCCAACACAGTGAGGTGCGGAAATACCGCCGAGATCTGGAACGAGCGCACCATGCCGAGCCGAGCCACGTCGGCGGGTCGAAGCGCTGTGATGTCGCGGCCGTCGAACAGGATGCGGCCGCGGCTCGGCGTCAGGAACTTGGTCAAGAGATTAAAACAAGTAGTCTTGCCGGCGCCGTTCGGGCCGATCATGGCATGAATCGACCCGCGCGCGACGCGCAGATTGACCGAGCGCACCGCGACAAAACCGGCAAAATCCTTGCTCAGGTCCTGCGTTTCCAGAACCGTATCGTTACTCACTATGTTCCCCACGGCGGCATTGTCCGTGGCTTTCGGTCGGGCGTAAAGGGGAGACGAAGGCAGTATTTCTGCGGCTTTTTGGCTACTGGCGCGGGGCAAAAACCGTGACGCGACAAAAGTTGGGAGCGCCCGCAGGTCGCTTGAGTCACATGGTTGCGAAATGGTCCATCCGCAAACGCCGCGCCGCTTTATTCGTCGTTGCCGGGCTTGACCCGGCAATCCATGCTGAATTGCCGAATGAAGAGCTATTGGATTTATGTGCTGGCCAGCCGCCCCCGTGGCACACTTTACGTCGGAATGACTAGTGACCTCGTCCCGGCGCATTTACGAGCATCGGGAAGGCTTAGCCGACGGCTTCGCCAAAGAACACAATGTGAAGATGCTGGTCTATATGAGCAGCACGCCATTGCGATTAACGCGATCCAACGCGAGAAGAACATTAAACACTGGCCGCGCAAGTGGAAGTTAACCTGATCTGTTCGATCAATCCCGACTGGCGTAATCTTTGGGACGACATTGTGCGCTGATCGGAAGCGCCACGTTTGCGCCCCTCGCCGGTCATTGCGATCGGCGACCGGGCGCCCGGTTTATTTTTTTCGTTCCCTTTGCATTTCGTCATTGCCAGCGATAGCGAAGCAATCCAGTACTTATGTCGGTCTTTTGGATCGTTTCGTCGCTATCTCTCCTCACAATCACGCCGCAATTTCCCTAATCCCTCTACCTATCCGCCAGCGGCTTCTCCTCGAGCCGAACCAGCGCGAGGAATGACAAGAGCAGCGTCGCCGCGATGGCGAGAAAGACGATGGCGAAGGTCGCCATCGAAGCACTGCCGAGAAAGTCTTGCGACAGCGTCCCGCGCGGTGCGCCGACTGGCGCATGCGCCAGCACGATGGCGCCGAAGATCGCGATCATGATGGTGGCGATCAGTGTGCGGGTAAAATTCATGGTGCCAAGCGCGGCGCCGAGATCACGCGCCGGCACGGTGTTCTGCAACGCCACTTGCGTGAGCGGCGCCGTCGGGCCGAAGCCGATGCCGATCAAAAACAGAATAATTTCGAAGCGCAGCGTGGTCATGCTCTCTGCCGACAGCGCCAGCGCGACGACCGCGTCGACGCCGACGAACAGAAAGCACAGCGGCAACAGTTTGTAGCGGCGCATCCGGCCGAGGAGCTGGCTGGAGAGGCCCGCGGTCGAATTGAGCGTGACCATCAGGATCACGAGACTCAATCCGGCCGCGCTCGGCGACCAGCCCAGCGCGCTTTGCAGATACATCGGCAGGAATATGTTGAGGCTGATGATCGCGCCCCAGCCGAACGAGTGCGCGGCGATGGCGAGCCGCGCCGCCGGATCGGCGAGCACCGCGATCGGGATCAGCGGCTCGGCCGCCGTGCGCAGCCGCGCGACAAGGCCAAAGCCCAAAACCAGCGCGCCGGCGAGGAGCCCGAGGATCGGCAGCGACAGCCACGGATAGCGGAGGCCGCCGAGATTGAGCGCCAGCATGAACGCTGAGCTCGCCGCGATCACCAGGATGGCGCCGGCAACGTCGAGCCGGTGCCGCCGTTCCCGCTGCGGCAGGCGGCGCAGCACCGTGAGCGCCACGACGATCGCAAGCAAGCTGAGCGGCAAATTCCACAAAAAGATCATCTGCCAATGCAGGCGCTCGGCGATAAAGCCGCCGAGCGCCGGGCCGCTGCCGCCGGCGGTCATGAACGCGATCGAGAAATAAGTGTAGTAGCGCCCGCGTTCCTTCGGCGACGCGATATCGCCGAGCACCATATTGGCGGTCACTACCAGGCCGCCGGCGCCGCAGCCCTGCACCGCGCGGCCGCCGATCAGCGTGAGCATGTTGGGTGACGCCGCACAAAGCAGCGAGCCGACCACGTAGATGGTAACGCCGATCAGCATGGTGGCGCGGCGGCCGTGAATGTCGGCGAATTTGCCGTAGAGCGGAGTGAACGCGGTCGAAGCGATGAGAAAAGCGGTGACCAGCCACGGCAGATTGTGCACCTGGCCGAGATCGCGCCCGATGGTCGGCAGTGCGCTCGCCAACACCGACTGGTCGACCGAACCCAGGAACACCGGCAGCATCATGCTGATGGCGATCACCCGCTTGTCGCGGTGCGAGAGCGCCTGCGGACCGATCCGCTCGGCAGGCATCGCCGAAAAACCAGCGTCGTGGGCAATCGCCTCCTGCGAACCCGCGGTGCTGTTGCTGCGCGAGTCGTTCATGAAAATAGACGCTGCACGCAGCGTTTCCCGGCTCAAACTCATGAAGCAATAACGTCAAAGTGAGCCGCTGTCATTGTGCGATAAGGCATTGCACCCCCGCGCACGGTATGCCAGCTACGCCGCGGATACTTCTGTTATAGGGTGCGGAGGACAGATCGCCGCCGCGGCGCGACCGCGCCACCAAACTACCGACAGAGAGACCCCCATGAAAATCAGTGCGCGCAATAAACTGAAGGGAGGATCATCGAAGTAAAGAAAGGCGCGACGACCGCGCATGTCCGCCTCGAAATCGCGCCCGGGCAAGTCGTTACCGCGGCGATCACCAATGAACCGGTCGAGGAGCTCGGACTAAAGCCCGGCGCATCGGCCAGCGCGGTGATCAAGGATCGCAATCGATTAGGGCCCCGTCGTGCGCTCCCTGCTTATTGCACTCACACTCTGCTTGACGATTTGCTTTGGCACCGCGCAGGCATTGGCGCAGGAGCCGTCCGGCTGCGATAAGTTCAAATGGCCGCTCGACAAGGAGCGCGCGACGCTGACCGGCAGCGATCTGCCGAAGGTCGCCTCCGGGAGCCGGATAGACTGGCGGCTGCCGTTTGCAACCATCGTGTCGCTTGTGCCGCTTGCCGACGCCAACCTTCCGCTGGCGCCGGAGCGCACGCCGAAATCCAACGCGAGCTTCGCCGGCTTTATTCAATCGCCGGCGCCGGCGAAAGCCGCTACCTACAAGATCACCTTGTCATCCGAAGGCTGGATCGACGTCGTGCAGGACGGGCGGCGGGTGCAATCGCTCACCTCGACCGGTGTCAGGGGCTGCGACGGCGTGCGCAAGAGCGTCAAATTCGAACTGGCTCCCGCGCCTTTCACCGTGCAGCTCAGCGACATCGAAGCAGACAGCGTCGGCCTCGTGATCAGCAGCGAGTGAGTGAGCGCTCAGCGTTGCTGCGCAAATCTACAGAAGGCGCACTCGCACTACTGTTTGAGCGTGTTGGCGACCTTGAAGCTCACCTCGGTCTTGCCCTTGATGTCGTCGAGCGTCACATCGGGCGCAAGCTCGATCAAGGTCAGCCCACCGCCGTTTCGATCGAGCGTGAACACGCCGAGATCGGTGATCACCATATCGACGACGCCGGCGCCGGTGAGCGGCAGCGAGCAGCGGTGCTTTAGCTTCGATTCGTCCTTCGCGGAGTGCTCCATCACCACGACGACTTTTTTTACGCCGCCGACCAGATCCATCGCCCCGCCCATGCCCTTGACCATCTTGCCCGGGATCATCCAGTTGGCGAGGTCGCCGTTTTCGGCGACCTGCATGGCGCCGAGAATGGCAATATCGATGTGGCCGCCGCGGATCATGGCGAAGGAATCCGCGGAATTGAAATAGCTCGTCGTCGGCAGTTCGGTCACGGTCTGCTTGCCGGCATTGATGAGATCGGCATCCTCTTCGCCTTCGAACGGGAACGGCCCGGTGCCGAGCATGCCGTTCTCCGATTGCAGCTGCACGCTGACCCCGTTGGGAATGAAGTTCGAGACCAGCGTCGGAATGCCGATGCCGAGATTAACGTAGAAGCCGTCTTGCAGCTCCTTGGCGGCACGCGCCGCCATCTGTTCGCGGGTCCAAGGCATGGTTCCGGCTCCTATATTTCTTTGCGCATGATCTTATCCGAAAACCGGCATCCACTTTTCGGGATCATGCGCGTTAGACTTCTACGCCAGTTCCCGCCGGAGCATCGGCGCGCTGACGCTTGCGGACGGTGCGCTGCTCGATGTGCTTGACCGCATTCGGCACGTGCACGATCCGCTGGACGTAAATGCCCGGCGTGATGATGTGATCAGGATTGATGTCACCGGGGTGCACCAGCTGCTCGACTTCGGCGACTGTCACCTTGGCAGCCGTAGCCATCGGCGGATTAAAATTGCGCGCGGTCTTGCGGTAGACGAGATTGCCCTCGGTATCGGCGCGATAGGCGTGAACGATGGCGAGATCGGCGATAAGCCCACGCTCCATGACGTAGCGATAGCCGTCGAAGTCGCGCGTCTCCTTGCCTTCGGCGATCTGCGTTCCCACGCCGGTTCTGGTGAAGAATGCAGGAATCCCGGCGCCGCCGGCGCGAATGCGCTCGGCCAGCGTGCCTTGCGGATTGAATTCGATCTCAAGCTCGCCGGCGAGATATTGCTGCATGAAAGTCTTGTTCTCCCCGACATAGGAAGAGACCATCTTCTTGATCTGCCGCGTGTCGAGCAGAATGCCGAGCCCCTTGCCGTCGGTCCCGCAATTATTGGAAACGACCGTGAGGTTCTTCACGCCGGAATCGCGGATCGCCAGGATCAAAGTCTCGGGAATGCCGGACAGGCCGAAACCGCCGGCCATGATCGTCATGCCATCCTTGAGCAACCCGGCCAACGCGGACCGCGCGTCCGCATAGACCTTGTTCATGTTCGCTCCATTTACAGCAACGCCCTTGAGATTTGCGCCTGATCACCTAGCCATAGTGGCAGGGACAAAAGGGTCAACCGCCGGACGGTGTCGAATAGGCGGTGACGACGGGCAGCGCAATTTGCGGATGCGGATAATAATTCCAGACGACATACATCGCGGCGAACAGAATGCCCGCGAGCAGCGCGCCCCCGATCCGGTTGCGAAACGAGATCAGCCCGCCCAGCAAGGCCGCGACGAAGGCGAACACCGCCATTATCGCCACATAAAGCCAATTCACGGCCGACAAATCGATGGCCATCGTTTGCTCCTGTTGGCAACCCGCAACCCATTTAGCTTATCCGACGCCGCCGCACCGCGCGAGATCAAATTGCGTGCACGCAAAGCGGCCATGCCGTCGAGCCATGTCGCCCAGCCATGTCGCCCAGCCACGTCGCCCAGCCATGCCACCGAACTATGCCGCCATTGGCAGTACCGCGTGCGGAACGATATAAGCCGTTTTCAAGTCGTGAACCCAGTAACGCATCAACCTGCACCTTGCACGCCTGCGCCGTTTCGGAAAACCTTCTGCATGGCCAATGTTCTCATTCTCTTGACCTTGCCCGAACCGGTACGCAGTCAATATCGGGATCGCCTGCGCCGGCGTTTCCCGGCAACCACGATCGAACTTGTCGATCACCATTCCAAAACCGGGCCTTATATCGGCTCCGCCGATGCGCTCGTCACCTTCGCGCCCATGCTGTCCAGTCAGGTTTTGGAATCCGCGCCCGAGCTTAAATGGATTCAGGCGCTCGGCGCCGGCCTGGATAATCTCATCGACCAGCCCGCGCTGCGCAAGGACGTGATCGTCACCAATGTCCGCGGCATCCATGGCGCTCCCGTATCCGAAGCGGCGATTGCCGGCATGCTGGCGCTGGCGCGTGGCCTGCCGCGCGCTGTTCGCTTGCAGGAGCAGCACCAATGGCTTCGCTTCCCGGCGCAGCTCCTCAACGGCAAGACCGTCGGCATATTCGGCGTCGGCCAGATCGCCGAGGCCCTGGCGCCGAAATGCAAGGCCTTCGGCATGCACGTCGTCGGGGTGACGTCGGCGCCGCGCAAGCTTTCCGGCTTCGATCGCATACATCGCCGCGAAGAGCTGGCGCAGGTGGTCGGCGATTTCGACTTCTTCGTCCTGTTGACGCCGCTCACCGCAGCCACGCGCAACAGCATCGATGCTGCTGTATTCGCCGCCATGAAGCCGACCAGCTATCTAATCAACCTAGCGCGCGGCGGCGTGGTCGACGAACCGGCACTGGTCGCGGCGCTTGCCGAACAACGCATTGCCGGCGCGGCGCTCGACGTTTTCAGCCAGGAGCCGCTGCCGGCCGAGCATCCGTTCTGGTCGATGCCGAACGTGATCATCACTACGCATCAAGGCGGCTTCTGCGACGTCTATATCGACTATGCCTTGCCGACGGTCGAAGCCAATATGGAGTGCTTTCTCAGAGGCGATTTCAACGGCATGATCAATGTCGTCACGCATTGATGTTTTAGAGGAATGAGAATGGAGCAGCTTTCCGAACGTCTGCAAACGCCGATCTCAACCACCGAACTGCAACGGCGCTGGGCCGCCGTGCGTGCCCCGATGGAGCGCGAACAGATCGACGTGCTGTTGATGCAGAACAACAACGATCATATGGGCGGCTACGTCAAATATTTCACCGACCTGCCGGCGACCAATGGCTACCCGCTCACCGTCGTGTTTCCGCGCGACAATCTGATGACCTTGGTGAGCCAAGGCCCGTTCGGCGGCGTCACCTATCCGGCATCGAACAGCGACGGCGTGCAGCGCGGCGTCAAACAGAGGTTCACGACGCCGAGTTTCGTGTCCTGCAATTACACCGCGAGCTACGATCCGGAGCTCGCGGCCCAAGCGCTCGCACCCTATGCCGGCGGCACGATCGGCCTCGTCGGCCCGTCGCAATTGTCATTCGCACTGGTCGATTATTTGCAGAAGGGCCGCTTTTCCAACTCCCGCTTCGTTGACGCCACCGAGCACGTCGACAAAATCAAGGCGATCAAGAGTCCGGAGGAACAGGAGCTCATTCGCCGCGCTGCCGCGATGCAAGACGGCGCCATGCGCGCTGCCTTCGCCGCGGTCGAGCCCGGCATGCGCGACCGCGACATTGCCGCGATCGCGCAATGCTACAGCCAGCGCCACGGCAGCGAGAACGGCATCTATCTGTGCGCATCGATGCCGCCTGACAAACCGGTGCAATTCAGCCAGCGCCACTATCAGAATCGCGTCATCAAGGAGGGCGACACTATCGCGCTCTTGGTCGAAGATTCCGGTCCGGGCGGCATGTATACCGAGCTCGGCCGCTCCTGCGTCGTCGGCAAGGCGTCATCCGAGCTCAAGGACGAATTCGCCTTTGCGCTCGAAGCGCGCAAATTCAACCTGGCGCTGCTCAAGCCGGGCGCGGCCTGCAAAGACATCTTCGCCGAATACAACGCCTTCATGCGCAAGAACGGACGGCCGGAAGAGAAGCGGCTGCACTGTCACGGCCAGGGCTATGATCTCGTGGAGCGTCCACTCATCCGCCAGGACGAGCCGATGCACATCGAAAAGGATATGAATATTGTCGTGCATCCAACCTATATCCACGGCCGCGTCCTGTCCTGGGTCTGCGACAATTACCTGATCGGGCCGAACGGCCCGGGCGAACGCCTGCACCGTTTCCCCGAAGCGATCACGGAACTCGGCTGAGGCTCTATCTACGCCGGGCGGGCATTGAGAGCCTCTCATCTATCCTGCGCGAGCATTTACGTTACGCAGATTATAGTTCCGTGCATTGCGCCAAAAACTCCGCAATTGCGCCACCATACCTACCGTCACGCCGGCTGTGCCCAATGGGCAGACCGCGCATCGATTTGCCGCGCCTGAAGAATTTGACGCGCCTTTGGCAAAGCCCGGCAATCGAATTGCAAGTCGCGGAGGATATTGTGTCAAACTTTCGCATAAAGTGCGTCGCCGGTTTAACGGCGTCGCTTCTCGTTTTGTTTGCCGACGCTGCCGCCGCACAGAGCGCGACACCTACCGATCGGACGGGCAAACCTTACCTCGCCGGATTGCGCCCGCCGCATGAGCCACACAAAACCACTCAAGTGAATGCAAAAAATGATCAGGCCAACAAACCGGCGAGCAAAAAATCCCAGAAGGCAGCGGCCAAGGTTGCCAACAAGATCGCCAAGCCGGGCACCAAACATGCCGCGAATTCGACCACGCGCGCGCGAGGTCGCAGCGGCACAAAAACCTCGCGGATCGATTGGCCGCAGGTTGATCCCGCCGGCGGTGAAGACCGCAGCGTGCCGCCAACAGCACTGCAATTCACCGCCGATGACACAAAGTTAAACGACACAAAGTTAAACGAAACCTCGTCGAACGTAACCGCGACACCGGCTCCGAAAGCGGCCGCCGCCGCCAAGGCATCGCAGGCATCGCCACCCAGGCCCGCCGGCGACGAGCGTAATGCCGTTGCCCCTGTCGCCGCCGATCAACCCATCGCCACGAGCACAGTGGCTCAAGCCGAGCGCTTCGAAGCACCCGCGCAAAACATCGAGCAGGCCTCGGCGCCGCAATCTCAATCGAATGCGCCTGCCATTGATGACAGCGCGCCCAAGCCGCGAAGCAAGGCCGGTTCTTCAGTTGCGCAGACGCTGGTGATGATGCTTGCCGGCGCGATCAGCGCCGCGCTTGTCGGATGCTGGATGTTTGGCTTCGGGTCGGCGCGGCGGATCAGGCTCGGCGCCTAGGGCCGTGCACTCAGAAATTTAAATTGTGTTGGCTAGTCTGTCGGCGGCGTTCGGATCGAGAAGCAATCCGCTTTCCGCCTTCCCGACAAATGGGCTGCGCCCAGCTAAAATGCGCCTCCGCTTTGCCCCTCAAAGCAGACCTTAAATCACTCGGTCGAACAATGTCCCCTTTGGGTCATAAGCAGACATTTTGGAGCGTCCACCCGATGTCCGATTTTGCTTTCAAAGCAGACATCGGTTGTCGCCCTACTCCGTCTTCGCCCTACGCACGACTTCGTTGACGCTGGCAGCGCGGCGCTTGAGCGTATTGAACAGCTCGAACGCCTCTTTCGGCTTTAAGTTCTTGTGCACGACGGCGGCGACGGCTGCGATCATCGCCTGCGGCGCTTCGGACTGGAAAATGTTGCGTCCCATGTCGACGCCGGCCGCGCCCTGTTGCACGGCGTTATACGCCATCGTCAGCGCCTCGAACTCACCGAGCTTTTTGCCGCCCGCCATCACAATCGGCACCGGGCAGGAAGCGGTAACAGTCTCGAAGCCGTCCTCGACGAAATAGGATTTTACGTAGTGCGCGCCGAGCTCGGCGATGATGCGGCACGCCAGACGGAAATATTTGGCGTCGCGCACCATGTTCTTGCCGACCGCGGTAATGCCCATGACGGGAACGCCGGCGCGCAGCCCGGCATCGATCAGTCTCGTCATATTGTGCACCGAGCGCGTCTCGTGCTCGCCGCCGATAAACACCTGAATGCCGACGCCAGCGGCGTTCAATCGCACCGCGTCGTCCATATCCATGGCGATCTGCTCGTCAGAGAGCTCTTCACGCAAAATGCTCGGCCCACCGCTCGCGCGCAGCACCATCGGCTTTTGGCACTGCGCCGGGATCAGCGAACGCAGAATGCCGCGCGTGCAGAATAGCGCGTCGCACGACGGCAATAGCGGCACGATCGAAAGGTCGATGCGTTCGAGGCCGGTCGTCGGGCCTTGGAAATAGCCGTGGTCGATCGCCAACATCACGGTTCGTCCTGAAGTCGGGTCGAACACGCGCGCGAGGCGGTTCTTCATGCCCCAGTCGAGCTGATGCGAGCCTTTCAGATAAAATCCTGGCGTCGCTTGCGGCTGGTCGGCGGCGTAGCGTTGGCCTTCTTGATCCGCTTCGGGCATGGCGATTTCTTTGGTTAGGTGAAGTGTAGTGTCAATCCTTGTCTGATCCGGGACGCCAATACGGATTGAGCGCGCAAAAACCACGAGCAGCATTGGTCACGGCCGGTTTGCATTCCTCGACCGTGTCATATTCGCAGTCCCAGTTCATATTCTCCCCACCGCTGTCGGTGACGGCGCACCATCGCGCATCGCCTTGCATACCGGCTTCGCTCGCGGTCGTCATAAGAAATAGAACGACTGAACATACCGCGACCGCACCGGCCAATCTGGCGAGGGTGATCTTCACGCGCGGCAGTCTACGGGCTTAAAGACGAAAAGCAACGCAAGCACCGACTGGGAAAACGCTAACGCGTGCTCGCCGCTCATCCCCACGAAAGCGGGAATGAGCGATCGTCCAAAGCGTCCTTATCGCTCCCGGATCCCCGCTTGCGCGGGGACGAGTGGATGCCATGCCCCTTGCTTTGTTCTCTTTTTGTTCTAGTATTAGATTAAAGAACATACCCGGAATATCGATCCTTTATTTCCCGGCTGCGGAAGGCTGTTAAATGGTTGGCACAACAGCATTTCCTTCTCCCCCTGCCCCGCCGCTAAGCCGCCGCGTGGCTTTGGCTGCATTGCGTCATTGGCTCATGCGCGAACGCGGCTGGTCTGCGAATGTGCCGGCGCGATTGTCTTTCGGCCTCTGCGCACTTGATTCCCACCTGCCCAATGGCGGTCTCGGCGGCGCCGCGCTGCATGAGATCGTTCCGGCAACGCAAGCCGCATTCCCGGCTGCCCTCGGCTTTGCGACGGCTGTGCTGGCTCGCTTTATTTCGTCTTCCCCCGATTCTCCCTCACATCCACATAGGCGGCAGAAAAAAATTGTCTTCGTCACGCCAGTCCATGCCTTGCGCCAATATGGGCTGCGCCAATGCGACCGTCTCTGCGATCATCTCTCCAGTCATGTCTCCGCTCATGGCCTTTACAGTCTCGGTTTCGATCCGCGCCGCGCGATCATCGTCAATCCCGCGCATCGGCAAGACGCGCTGTGGGCGCTGGTCGAAAGCTTGCGTTCGCGCGCGCCGCAAGCCGTCGTCGGCATAATCGATCAGCTCAATCTGAAGACCAGCCAGAAACTGCATCTCGCCGCCGTCGATGCCGGCTTGCCGCTGTTGTTGCTGCGGCCTTCGCAAAATCTCGAATCAAGTGCGGCGGCGACGCGCTGGCGGATCGCTGCAGCGCCAGGCGCGCGCGACCGTTTCGGCAGTTACGCGCGCGCGCGCTGGCGGCTGAAGCTTGAACGCTGCCGCAACGGACGGCCGGGTGAGTGGGTAGTGGAGTACGATCATGTCGCGCATTGTTTCAGTCTGGTTGCCGCGCTGGCCGATCTATCGTTTTCTCTTGGCGCAGGCGATCAACCCCGCCGGCAAGCCAGTTGATCCGCAGCGGCCGTTCGTACTTGCCATTCCCGCAACCGGAGGCCTGCGCATCGCCGCCATAAATGAGGCGGCGGAAAATGACGCCATTGCCATCGGCGATCCGGTCGCCGATGCCCGCGCCAAAGCCGACGGTCTGCAAGTCCACACCGCGGACGGCGCGGCAGACGATGCCGCGCTGCGTCGCCTCGCTTTATGGGCGACGCGCTACACGCCGACCGCCTCGCCGTGGCGGGAAGAGAACGGCGCCGACGGTTTTTTTCTCGACATCGAAGGCGCGGCGCATCTGTTCGGCGGCGAAGCAAGCCTTCTTGCCGATCTTGGCGAGCGGCTTGATCGCTTCGGATTGCCGGCGCGGCTTGCCGTCGCCGCTACGCCAGGCGCGGCTTGGGCCGTCTCGCATTTTGCCGCCGTCTCTCCGGCTATCCTGCCGGCCGGCGAAGAAGCCGCCGTGCTTTCGATGATGCCGATCGAAGCGCTGCGGCTATCACCGGACATCCGCGGCGTGCTGCGCCGGCTCGGCTTCAAATCGGTGGCCGCGCTTTTGGACAAGCCGCGCGCGCCGATCGCGGCACGCTTTCCTGACGCATTGCTGCGCCGGCTCGATCAAGCGCTCGGGCGCATCGATGAGCCGCTCATTCCGGTGACTGCGCCGCCGGTCTATCACAGCCTGATCTATCTGCTCGAGCCGATCGTCAGCCGCGACGCCATCGTCGCGCGCGCCTGTCGCCTGATGCACAACATCCTGCACGTGTTGGTGCGCGATCAGGTCGGCGCGCGCGCTTTGCGATTGAACCTCTATGCCGTCGATGGTGCCGTCGAGACGATCGATATCGGCTTGAGCTTGGCGACGCGCAGCGTGTCGCATGTGGCGCGCCTGATCGAGCTCAAGCTCGACGCGCTGGCGGCCGTGCAGGATGCCTGCTTCGGCTTCGAGGCCATCGGCCTTGCCGTCACCCGCGCCGAGCCGATGCCGGCGCGCCAGATTGAATCCAACATTGATGGTCACGGCGCATGTCAGAATGACGAAAGCGAGCGCGGTGCCGCCTTGATCGATGCGCTGCGGCAACGGCTCGGCCCCGATCGTGTGCGACAGTTCGAAGCCGTCGCCAGCCATGTTCCCGAACGGGCGGAAAAGCTGACCGAGATCGTCGCTATCGCTCCTCGCAATGACGATCAGAAGAGCTGGCCGCTTCCGGAAGACAAAACGCGGCCGCTCTTGTTGCTGCCGCAAGCCGAGCCGGCCGAAGTCACCGCGCTCGTTCCCGACGGTCCGCCGCGGCGTTTGCGCTGGCGAGGCGTGACCTACGACATCGCCGGCGCGCAGGGGCCGGAACGGATCGGCGATGAATGGTGGCGCGCACCGCCATCCTGCGCGTCACGAGCGGGAAAGGCGTTGGGGCTGACTCGCGACTATTACCTCGTCGAAGACGGCGAAGGCCATCGCTTCTGGCTCTACCGCGAAGGCCTTTACGGGCGCGAAACCGCGGCGGCGCGCTGGTTCCTGCATGGTTTATTTGCGTGAATTTGTTCACGTGAGAATGCAAATGAACGATTATGCCGAGCTTGCTGTAACCACGAATTTTTCCTTCCTCCGCGGCGGCTCGCATCCGCAGGAAATGGTGGCGCGCGCCGCCGAGCTTGGCCTTGCCGTCATTGCGATTGCCGACCGCAATTCCTTTGCCGGCGTGGTGCGCGCCTATAACGAAGCGAGAAAGCGCACCATAAAACTTGTAGTCGGCACTCGCCTCGTGACGATCGACGGTTTCGAAGTGCTGGCCTATCCGACCGATCGCGCGGCCTATGGCCGGCTCTGCCGCCTGATCACCGCCGGCAATCTCAAAGCAAAAAAAAGCGAATGCCATCTGATCTTCGAGGACATTCTCAGCGCCACCGAGGGACAGATTTTTATCGCGCTGCCGCCTGCCGGATCGGATTCGACTTCCGCTCGTCCCCGCGCAAGCGGGGACCCAGTGCTGGATTCCCGCTTTCGCGGGAACGATCGGAGTGAGCCCGCTGCCGCATCGTCCCCATCCAGTGGAGGGTCGAGATTATTCGCTGAATTACTCTCGATCTTGTCCGCCGCGGCGCCGGGGCGCACCTTCCTTGCCGGCGTGCATTATCATCGCAGCGACGAGCGTCGTCGGCTTGGTGCTTTGGCCGAACTCGGCGAGCGCTGCGGCGCGCCGCTGGTTGCGGTCAATGACGTCCTCTATCACGCGCCGGAGCGCCGTCCGCTCCTCGACGTTCTCACCTGCATCCGGGAAAAATGTACCATTGCCGAGGCCGGTTTGCGGCTCTCGATCAATGCCGAGCGGCATCTCAAATCGGCTGCTGAAATGGCGCGGCTGTTCGCCGCTTTTCCTGATGCCGTCGCCCGCACTGTCGCCATCGCGCAATGCTGCGGTTTCTCGCTTGGCGAGCTCAAATACGAATATCCTGACGAACCGGTGCCGCCCGGCAAGACCGCCCAGCAGCATCTGCAAGATCTGGCCTGGGCGGGGGCGCAGACGCGCTATCCTAAAGACAAATATCCCAACGGCATTCCCGAAGACGTCAGCAAGCGCCTGAACGAAGAACTCGCGCTCATCGGCAAGCTCGATTACGCGCGCTACTTCCTCACCGTGCATGACGTGGTGTCCTTCGCCCGCGCCCAGGAGAAGGAAATCCTCTGTCAGGGGCGCGGCTCGGCGGCCAATAGCGCGGTGTGCTTTTGCCTCGGCATCACGTCGGTTAATCCGGACAAAAGCAATCTCTTGTTTGCGCGCTTTATTTCCGAAAATCGCGGCGAGCCACCCGATATCGATGTCGATTTCGAGCACGAACGGCGCGAAGAAGTCATTCAATACATCTATAAACGTTATGGCCGGCATCGCGCGGCGATCTGCGCCACCGTCGTGCATTACCGCTCCCGCCGCGCCATCCGTGAAGTCGGCAAGGCCTTAGGGCTGACCGAAGACGTGACTGCCGCATTGGCGAAAACCGTGTGGGGTTTCGGCGACGGCTATCCTGACGATCACATCCGCCAGGCCGGACTCGATCCGGCCAATCCGACGATCCGGCAAGCGGTGGCGCTGGCCGACCAGCTGATCGGTTTTCCGCGCCATCTCTCGCAACATGTCGGCGGCTTCGTGCTCACCCGCGCACCGCTCGATGAGACCGTGCCGATCGGCAATGCCGCCATGGACGATCGCACCTTCATCGAATGGGACAAGGACGACATCGACACGCTTGGCCTGATGAAGGTCGATGTGCTGGCGCTCGGCATGCTCAGTTGCCTGCGCCGCGCCCTCGATCTTTTGAAAAATCATTACGGACTGGACTATTCGCTGGCCACGCTGCCGCAGGACGATCCCGCGGTCTATGCAATGCTCTCGCGCGCGGATTCGGTCGGCGTATTCCAGGTCGAAAGCCGCGCGCAAATGTCGATGCTGCCGCGATTAAAGCCGCAGTGCTTTTACGACCTCGTCATCGAGGTGGCGATCGTGCGGCCGGGCCCGATCCAAGGCGACATGGTGCATCCCTATCTGCGGCGCCGCGACGGCATCGAGAAGGAGCATTACCCATCGCCCTCGCCCGCCCATGGACTGCCAGATGAATTGCAAGAGGTTCTCAAACGCACGCTCGGCGTGCCGCTGTTCCAGGAACAGGCAATGCAGATCGCGATTACGGCGGCGAAATTCACGCCGGACGAAGCGGATGGGCTGCGCCGCGCCATGGCCACGTTCCGCCATACCGGCAACGTCCATCTGTTTCGCGGCAAATTCATCGGCGGCATGGTCGCGCGCGGCTATGAGCGCGATTTTGCCGAACATTGTTTCGGCCAAATCGAAGGTTTCGGCGAATACGGATTTCCGGAAAGCCATGCTGCAAGCTTTGCGCTTCTGGTCTATGCCTCCGCCTTCGTCAAATGCCGTTATCCGGACGTGTTCTGCGCCGCGATCCTCAACAGTCAGCCGATGGGCTTTTATCAGCCGACGCAGCTCGTGCGCGACGCGCGCCAGCACGGCGTCGAGATTCGTCCCATCGATGTCAATTTCAGCGATTGGGACTGCACGCTGGAGCCGGTGGCGGGTCACGAGCACCATGCCGTGCGGCTCGGCTTTCGCCTCGTTCACGGGTTGCGCGAACAGGAATTGCAAAAATTGATCGCGGCACGTGGCAACGGATTTTCCTCGATTGAACGGCTCGCCGCGACCGCCAGGATTTCGCGCTTCACGATCGAACGGCTGGCCGAGGCCGACGCTTTCATGTCGATGCCGCATGATCCGACGAAGTGGACACCGGTTCGCCGACAAGATCATGCGCCAAATATTGAACCTGGCGCGCGATCGGACGCAAAACTGGTACCCACTTTTGCTGATCGCGCGTCTGGCCTTAATCGGCGCGCCGCATTATGGGCGGCGCGGCGACTCGACACGATCGGCATTGCCCGCCCAAAGGGCGGCAACAAACTTGGCGATGGCAAGAACGGTGGCAAGAACAGCAATAAGCGTGACGACGCGCTGCCATTATTGACGCCGCATCTTAACGACGACTTTTTCCCCGAGCCGCAGATCGCGCTGCCGGCCATGCCGCTATGCGAGCACGTCGTCGAAGATTACGTGACGACCGGGCTGTCGCTCAAAGAGCATCCGGTCCGGTTTTTCCGCGAGCAGCTCACTGGGCTCAGCGCCATCCATAACGCTGCGCTGCGCGAAGAGGCGATCGCGCAGGACTCAACCGTAACCGTCGCCGGCCTCGTCCTGGTGCGCCAGCGCCCGGGCACATCCAAGGGCGTCGTGTTCATGACGCTCGAGGACGAGACCGATATCGCCAATATCATCGTCTGGCCCAAGGTGTTCGCCCGCAACCGCCGCACCGTGATGACATCGCGTTTTCTTGCCGTGCGCGGCCGCTTGCAGCGCGCCGGCCTTGTCATCCATGTGGTCGCGGAGCGCTTCATCGACCTCTCCGCTCAATTGCCATGGCTGCGGGACGGCGATCTTTTCTCGCCGAAATTTTCCGGCGGCCTGCGCCCCGAAGACGATCGGCTGCCGCTGCGCAGCCGTGATTTTCATTGAAAACCACAGGAGTTTCCCAGGAGTTTCCCAATGTGCGGCCGCGCCAAACTTCCCGACGATGTCTCGGAAATCAAAATCGACCTGAAAATCGACGTCGACGAAATCGGCCAATACCAGCCGCGTTGGAACGCGGCGCCGACCACAAAGCTTCCCGTCGTCGTCGTCGATAAGGCCCAGCGTATCCTCACCTTGATGCGGTGGGGCCTCGTGCCGTCATCGACATTTAACGCCCGTGCCGAGACGCTCGCCAGCCGCGCCGCGTTTCGCGGCGCTTGGCAGGCCGGGCGTCGCTGCCTTGTGATTGCCGACGGCTATTACGAGTGGCGCGATGCCGACAAACAGCCGTTTGCTATAGCGCTCGCCAATCGTGGGCCGATGACGCTTGCCGGCTTGTGGGAATCGTGGCGCTCGCCACAGGGTGAAACGATCAAATCTTTCGCCATCATCACCACAAATGCCAATAACCTGCTGGCGCCGCTGCACGATCGCATGCCGGTCGTGATCGCCCCCGACCGCTGGGCGGAGTGGCTGGGGGAACGGCCTGCGCCCCAAGATGCGCTTAAAGACCTGCTGCGGCCTTATCCGGATGGCGCAATGGCGTTCTGGCCAGTCGACCGCCGGGTCGGCAATGTCAGAAATGACGACCCCGATCTGTTCACAGCCTTATCCATGGGGGATCGGGCATTAAGCCGCGGCTTGGCAGCGCCTTTAAGCAAATAAATCCCCGCAAGGCCTTCCAGGACCAGCATGATTCACATCATAATCCTTTCATGCAGGGGAGTTGCGCGGTTTTGCGACCGCCTATATCGTCTGGAACTAACGATGAAGCCCTGACCCGGCATTGCTGCGGGCAAGGGGCCACCAGGGGAAGAACCCGCGACACCGGGTCGCCGGGGAACATCTCTGCAATTACTGTAGTTGCTCGTTTCGAATGTTGTTTCGGGGCGACTGAGGCCAATCCCCGAAGATGGCCGGGAGGAAATATTGCGGTTTTCCACCAGCCTGCGCGAGCTGATCACCAAGCGTGATTTTTACGCGGGCGGATTGATGCTTTTGCTGGGGCTCGGCATCGCGCTCAAAGGCTCCACCTATCGCGCCGGCACGCTCATGCATATGGGTCCCGGCTTTATGCCCACCGCGCTCGGCATCCTTCTCGTCCTGCTTGGCATCGCCATCGCCGCCGCGAGCTTGACCGGGGAACCGGAAGACCACGCGATTGGCGGACACGGTGGCGGAAGCCAGAGCCTCTTGCCGGAAAATCCGCAATGGTGGGCTTGGTTCTGCATTTTGATGAGCCCGGTCGCCTTCATCTTCTTCGGGCGCTATTTCGGCATGCTGCCGGGGACCTTTGCCTGCGTGTTCGTCGCCGCGCTCGGCGATAAGACATCGACCTGGAAAGGGATCGTTATTCTTTCGACCGTCGTTACGGTGTTCGGCGTGGCGCTGTTTTCCTACTTCCTGCAAATCCCGATGCCGATCCTGACGTGGAGGGGCGAGCTGTGATTGAAGCAGCACTGAGTGGCCTGTGGTACGGCTTCGGCGTCGCGTTTGAGCCGCACAATATTATGTGGTGCTTCGTCGGCGTCCTGGTCGGCAACATGGTCGGCGTGCTGCCGGGCATGGGCCCGCTCGCCACGATTTCGATCCTCTTGCCGCTGACCTTCGGCATGAAGCCCGTCGGCGCCATCCTGATGCTTGGTGGCGTCATGTATGGCGCGCAATATGGCGGCGCGATCTGCTCGATTCTGCTCAATTTGCCATGCCACCCGCCGCACGCGGTGACGTGTCTCGACGGCTTCCCAATGACCAAACAGGGGCGCGGCGGCGTAGCGCTCGGGCTCACTGTGTTTGCGTCATTCGTTGGTGCCTCCTGGGGCATCACCGAAATGATCTTCCTGTCGCCGATCCTGGTGAAGGTGGCGTTGCAATTCGGCCCCGCCGAAGTCTGTTCGCTGATGCTGCTTGGCCTGTTGGCCGGCTCGACGCTGGCGCGCGGCTCACCGGTCAAGGGCGTGGCGATGACCGTGCTCGGCCTGTTCCTCGGTTCGGTCGGCACCGATCTCGAAACCGGCTCCGAACGCTACACGTTTGGCATCACTGAGCTCGATGACGGCGTCGAATTGATCGCGCTGGCGCTCGGTCTGTTCGGCATCGCCGAGTTCATGAACAGCGTCAATCAGGTGGCGCCGATCAACACCAAATACACCAATGTCGGCATCCGCGACATGCGCCCGACCAAGGCCGACATGAAGCGCGCCTTCTTCCCGATGTGGCGCGGCACGATCGTCGGCTCGTTGTGCGCGCTCATTCCCGGCACCGGCCCGACCATCGCGTCCTTCGTCGCTTATGCGACCGAAAAGAAAATCTCCAAACATCCCGAAAAATTCGGCACCGGCCTGATCGAAGGCGTGGTCTGCCCCGAAGCTTCGACGCATTCATCAGTGCAGGGCGATTTCATTCCGACCATGAGCTTGGGAATCCCGGGCGATGCGGTGATGGCGCTCTTGCTCGGCGCACTGATGATTCAAGGCATCGTGCCCGGTCCGCAACTGATCACGCAGCATCCCGACATCTTCTGGGGCCTCGTGGCGAGCTTCTGGATCGGCAACATCATGCTGGTCCTGCTCAACGTGCCGCTGATCGGCATTTGGGTGAAGATGCTGGCGATCCCCTATCGCTTCCTGTATCCGAGCGCGATGTTCTTTGTCTGCATCGGAGTCTATGCCGCCAACAACGACTTCTTTCAGGTCGGCGAAGTGGCGGTGATCGGCTTGTTCGGCTACGTGCTGCTACGCCTCGGCTTCCATCCGGCGCCGATCCTTCTCGGCTTCGTGCTCGGTCCCCGGTTCGAGGAAAACTTCCGCCGCGCCATGCTGATCTCACGGGGCGATATCTTCGTCTTCGTCGAGCGGCCGATCAGCGCGGTATTCGTCGCGCTGTGCGCGCTCCTGATCGGATCGCAAATCTACTTCCGCCTGAAGGGATCGAAGGCCGATCTCGAACCGGCGGCGGAAAATCTCGTCGGCGGCCAGGTACCGACCGAGCTGGCAGCGCAACGCGTCGGCGCCACGCCGGCGGAGTAGCGGCTAACAACTAGGCTCAAGACGACGTCATGGCCGGACTTGTTCCGGCCATCCACGTCTTTGACGTGACAAAGCATTTAAGACGTAAACCCCCGGCACCATAGGGCGAGCGAACCGAAAGCCTGTGTTACCGCAAGCCGCGCTTGAGCACGCGTCCGAGCCGATCGGAGAACGCGCGCGCATCGAGCGGGCGATCGCCGTCGAGAAGCCTCGCCTCCTCGTAGAGCAGATGCGCGGCATCTTCCTTGAATTCACGCTCGCCCTCGCCGAGCGCGGCCAGCGCTTTGATCAAATCGTGCTGCGGATTGACTTCGAGCACGGGCTTGGACGCCGAAGTCAGCTGGCCGGCGCCGGCCAAAAGCCGTTCGAGCGCGCGGTCCGGACCTTTGTCGGCAGCGACAAGGCACACCGCGCTGTCGGTGAGCCGCTCGGAGGCGCGCACCTCGGCCACCGCCTCGCCAAGCGTAGCTTTAAGAAAGGCGAGGAAATTCTTGACCGGCCCAGCGATTTCCGCCGCAGCCGAAGTCGCCGCGTCTAGTCGGGGGATCAGCGTGAGGTCGGCGGCGCCTTGGGTCACCGAGCGAAACGGCTTGCCGTCAAAGCCTTGGCTCGGCACCACCCAGAACGTATCGACCGGATCGGTCAACAGCAACACTTCGATGCCGCGAGCGCGGAAGCCTTCCAGATGCGGCGAGGATTTGAGCCGGCTTAGGTCGTCGCCGGCAATGTAATAGATCGCGGTCTGATTGGGCCGCAGCGCCGCCATGTAATCTTTGAGGCTGCGCCAGGCATCGCCCGCCGTCGTTCTAAAGCGCGCGAGCTTCAACAGCGACTCGCGCCGCTCGAAATCCTCGTAGATGCCCTCCTTAAGCACCGCGCCGAACACGTCCCAGATCTTCGTGTAAGTTTGCGACTCCTTCTCGGCCAGCCGCTCCAGTTCGGTAAAGGCGCGGCTCGTCACGCCTTTCTTGATCGCGGCGAGCAGCGGACTTTCCTGGATCTTTTCGCGCGAGACGTTGAGCGGCAGGTCGGCGCTGTCGACGACTCCACGCAGAAAACGCAAATAGCGCGGCAGTATTTGTGCATCGTCGGTGATGAACACGCGCTTGACGTAAAGCTTGATGCGGCCGGTGCGATCCGGATCGAACAGGTCGAAAGGCCGCGCGCTCGGCACAAACAGGAGCGCGGTGTAGTCCTGCCGGCCTTCGGCGCGAAAATGGACCGTGAGCGCCGGCTCATCGAATGCGCCGGCGACGCTGCGGTAGAAATCGGTGTAATCGGCGGGTGCGATCTCTGCTTTCGGCTTGGTCCACAGCGCCGCGCCATCGGTGACTTCGACCGGCGCTGCGCCCGGTTTCTCGACGATGGCGATCGGCACCGGCACGTGCCCGGATTGTTCCCTGATCGACCGTTCGACATTGGCGCGTTCGGTATAGATCTTCGCATCATCCATCAGATGCAGGACGATCCGTGTGCCACGCCGCGGCGCGATCGTCGCGGCTGCCGCGGCAATCAAGAAATCGCCTTTGCCGTCCGACGACCACCGCCACGCCGCATCCGCGCCGGCGCGCCGGGAAATAACCTCGACCCGCTCGGCGACCATGAAAGCCGAGTAGAAGCCGACGCCGAACCGGCCAATCAGCGCCCGGCCTTCGCCGGCGGCCCCGCCGTCGCTGCCTTCGCTTCGACCTTGGCGCCCCTCCCCGTCCGGCTCGGCCCCGATGCGGTCGAGGAACGCCTTGGTGCCGGAACTGGCAATGGTGCCGAGCGCCTCGATCAGCTCGCCGCGATCCATGCCGATGCCGTTGTCTTCGATCGAAAGCTGCCGCGTGGCTTCGTCGAGCGCGACCGTGATGCGCGGCTTGGCATCCTCGCCAAGGAGCGCCGGCTGCGCGATCGCTTCGTAGCGCAGCCGCTCGCAGGCATCGGCAGCATTGGCGATCAATTCGCGCAAGAAGACGGATTTGTCGGAATAGACTGAGTGCACCATCAGGTGCAAAAGCTTGGCGACGTCGGCCTCGAACGGGAGGCTTTCGGATTGTGCGACGGCATCTGTTTGCGCACCAGTCACGGCTCAATTCCCACCAACGGCTTTCGACATGGCGCCGCCGCGCCGCCGATTTCAAGCCCCTATACCGGCACCCGCACGGTGGCCCGCAAACCGCCGAGCGGGCTGTCGCCAAGCGAAATATCGCCGCCATGCGAACGCGCGATGTCGCGCGCAATCGCCAAGCCGAGACCGGTGCCGCCCTCATCCTGGTTGCGCGCATCGTCGAGCCGCAGGAACGGCTTGAACACGTCCTCGCGCAAATGCGGCGGGATGCCGGGGCCGTCGTCGTCCACGGTCACGGCGAGCCAGCGATGGTCGCGGTGACCGGTAATCGCCACGGTCGAGGCAAATCGCGCGGCATTGTTGGTGAGATTGGCGATGCAGCGCTTGAATGCCACCGGCCGCACCGTGACCTCGGGCTGGCCATGAAACGTCACGCTGGCACTATGGCCATGCCGTTCGCTGTCGAATCTTAGCTCCTCCAGCAAGGCCGCGATATCGGTCGACGCCGATTGCTCGCCCATATCGCCGCGGGCAAAGGCCAGATACGCTTCGAGCATGCCCGCCATTTCGTCGATGTCTTTTTTGATGGCATCGATCTCCGGTCCCTCGCCAAGGAGCGCCAGTTCGAGCTTGAAGCGAGTGAGAATGGTGCGCAGGTCGTGCGAGACGCCGGCAAGCATTGTGGTGCGTTGCTCGATCGCGCGTTCGATGCGGCCTTTCATTTCGAGGAATGCGGCGGCGGCGCGACGAACTTCGCGGGCACCGCGCGGGCGGAAATTCGGCGCTTCGCGGCCCTTGCCGAAGGCTTCGGCGGCGTCGGCGAGCCGCACGATCGGCCGGATCTGGTTGCGCAAGAAGGCAATGGCGATGGCGAGCACGACGAGCGAAGTCGCCACCATCCAAACAAGGAAGATCCAGGAATTCGGGTCATAGACGTCGGCGCGTTTGGCGAATACGCGCATCACCCCATCGTCGAGCTTGACGCGAATCTCGACAATGTTGGAGCGCCCGACCGTATCGATCCAAAACGGCAGGCCGATCTGCTTGCGGATTTCCTCGGAAAGCGCTCCGTCGAGCTGGGAGAAGAATGGTTTCGGCCCTGGCGGCGGCAATTGCGCGCCGGGGAGGAAATCGACCACCAAGCCGAGCCGATCCTGCGCAATGCGCCGAAGCTGGGCGTGATCGGCATCCTGCGGAAATGTCTTGTAGATGTCGATGAGGGTGGCGATTTCCTGCGTCACCGCCGAGGAAAGATACGTCGTCACCAAATTCCAGTGCCGCTCCATGAACAGGAACGCGACCACCGATTGCAGCACCACCATCGGCACGATGATGATCAACAGCGAACGGGCATAGAGCCCTTTCGGCATTACCGATTTGACGGCGCGGGTCAGCCGCTCCCACGGCCCGGTAATCGGCGCCGTGAGCGTGCTCACTGCGCCGGTAACGGCACTCGCCGCTACGAGCAATTGGCCGGCGGCGTCGCGCAAACGTCCAATGCCATCGTCGAGTGTCGTCATAAGCCGCTCAACACGTTGCTCAATCGTGACGCCGCTTCAGCTCGCCGGCACCAGGCGATAGCCGATGCCGCGCACCGTTTGCACGATCAGCGGATTGGCGGGATCGCGCTCGATCTTGCGACGAAGCCGGTTGACCTGCACATCGACGGTGCGTTCGCTCACCGAGCCGCCACTGCCGGCAAGCGCTTGGCGCGAAACGGTTTCGCCGGGGCTTGCGGTCAATATCCGCAGCATTTCGCGCTCGCGATCCGTCAAGCGAATCACTTCATCGCCGCGCCGCAGCTCGCCGCGCGCGATATGGAACACGAACTGCCCGAAGCGCACCGATTCGGCCGGCGGGGCGCTCGGCGGTCTCGCGCGTTTGAGAATGTTGGCCACGCGCAGCGCCAATTCGCGCGGCTCGAATGGTTTGGCGAGATAATCGTCGGCGCCGATCTCAAGCCCCATGATCCGGCTCTCTTTCTCGTCGCGCGCGGTCAGCATCAGGATCGGCACGGTGGACGAGGCGCGCAGCGTGCGCGCAAAATCGAAGCCGCTTTCGCCCGGCATCATCACATCAAGAATGAGCAGGTCGAATTTGAGCCCTTCAAGCTTGGCGCGGGCGTCCTGCGCGTTATCGGCGGTGGAAACGCGATAGCCCTCCGCGCGCAGGAAGCGCGACAACAGCGCGCGGATGCGGCGGTCGTCGTCGACCACCAGCAAATGCGGCGCATCGTCGGGCAAATTTGCCGCGGGCTGTGGCGCCGCCGCTGGCGAGGAGTCGGCGGACAGCATCATTGACCGCCGTTGCGCTCCCGCGAACCGCCAGCGGGCGAAGCGGCAAGCGAATTGGCAAGTGAATCGGCAAGTGAGCCGGCAAGTGAATCAGAACGTGCGATCAGGCGCAGCACATGCTCGCGATCCTCGGCATCGATCATGCCGGCGAGGAAACGGCACGCGGCCTCGCGCGCGCCGGGGCCGAGCTCGGCGAGCACGCGGGCAATGCGCGTGGTTTGCAGGCCGGCAAGCTTCATGGCGAGCGCTTCACCAGCGGCCGTAACGTAAAGCAGCCGCTGCCGGCGATCGCTGGCGCCCTCTTTTTGCACGATATAACCCTCGTCGATCAGCTGCTTGAGCACGCGGCCGAGCGATTGTTTGGTGATCTTCAAAACATCGAGCAACTCGGCAACTTTCATACCGGGATTGCGGTTGACGAAATGCAAGACGCGATGATGCGCCCGCCCGAAGCCGAGCTTCGCCAGCACTTCGTCCGGATCGCTGACAAAATCTCGATAGGCAAAGAAGAGGAGCTCGATGAGATCGAAATACGGTTCGTCCGCGGGCAACGCCCCGTCAACCGACGTCGCCGGCGCCGGTCGTGACCTTCGCATGATGCTGATATTGGCCATTAGGTCAGCTATGTTGACATATTTTGGCTTGGTTGTTAATCTGGCGCGCGTTATTTTCGAAGCAGTGCCGCTTTGACATTGCCGCTCCGGGATAGCGCCGGTTCATTTCCGCTGTTGTTGACTTAAATCGGCGCACGAGCCCGACCCCAAGATGCGCCAAATTTCCGCATCTGACGAGCGGCGCAGACCATAGCCGGTCTGCGGTTTTGGTGCAAAAGCTCCGCGGCGGCAGGGAATCACGGCGCGAATCGCGTCTTGGACTATGGATGCAAGGGAGGCAATGGCCATGGCAGTGCCGTTCGACCAACGCCCCGACCTGATCTGGTTCGACGGCAAGCTCGTTGCGAGCGCCGACTGCAAGATCAGCGTGCTCACGCATGGCCTGCACTATGCGAGCTGCGTGTTCGAGGGCGAGCGCGCCTATGGCGGCAAGGTCTACAAGACCACCGAGCACAGCGAGCGGCTGAAGAACTCGGCGCGCATTCTGGATTTTGAAATCCCCTACTCGGTCGCCGAGATCGACGCCGCCAAGCAACTTGTCCTCGACAAGAACAAACAGAAGGACGCCTATGTGCGGCCGATCGCCTGGCGCGGTTCCGAGGCGCTCGGCGTCTCGGCACAGAAAAACACGATTCATGTCGCCATCGCCACCTGGGAATGGCCGAGCTATTTCGATCCTGAGCAGCGGCTGAAAGGATTGCGGCTCGATCTTGCGGAGTATCGCCGGCCCGATCCGAAGACGGCGCCGTGCCTCGCCAAGGCCGCGGGCCTCTACATGATCTGCACGATCTCGAAACATCGCGCCGAGCAACGCGGTTATGCCGACGCAATGATGCTGGATTGGGAGGGACGTGTCGCCGAATGCACCGGCGCCAACATTTTCTTCATCAAGGAAGGCAAGATCCACACCCCGATCGCGGACTGCTTTCTCGCCGGCATCACGCGCGCCACTGCAATGACTCTGGCGCGCCGGCGTAACATCGAGGTGATCGAGCGCCGCATCATGCCCGAAGAACTCTCGGGCTTTTCCGAGTGCTTCATCACCGGCACCGCCGCCGAGGTGACTGCGGTTGGCGAGATCGCCCAGTGGAAATTCACGCCCGGCCGCATCACCCAGCAATTGATGAGCGACTACACCGCCGAGGTACAGCCGAAAGGCAAGGCTGCGGCGGCCTAGGCTGCAAATCATCACAAGGCCGATCCGTCATCCTCACGTGCGCCCCCGACTCGATCGGGGGGGCCTCGAAGGGCGATCGGCCGTGGCTCCAGCCAACACGATCTCAAAGCCCGCTTTCGGGGCTAAGCAAACATTGGACGGGTGCGGGTGCCTTCTTGTGACGCCGCTCACGATGGTTATGTCAATGTTGTGACAATGAGGCAGCCCCGACTCAAAATGCAGGGGGCCATACGAATGTCTGCGCAAAACGCCAACTACAGTGCAGGTTCCTTTGACCGTACAATTTCTAAAAGTGTGCACTCGATGTGCACCAAATGGCCACAAATAAATACCAAACAAACAAATACAAATAAATAGAACCAAACAAACCAATCAAACACAAAACAACAAATAGCAAACACACATTCGCGTCTTTAAAGTGGCAAAGTGTGAAATGAATTGTGTAGCGTTGGGGGTGTGTAATGAGAGCTGTCAAACCGAACGGATCCACCGAGATCGACCCATCATTAGAAATCGAGCCATCATTAGAAAAAGACATTGGCCGAAATATCCAAGAATTGACTCGCACGAGTGCTGCCTTTCGTCAACCTAAGAATGGCGATGGCGAAACGTCGCCTGACGATCTCGGCGCGCTATTGAGCCGGGTGTCTGAAGGCTCTACGCGCGAAATTGAGAACCTCATTGATGAGCTTCACGGGCTACGCAAGAAACTAGAGACTGAAGGCTGTCGTATTCAAGGCGACATCGCGCGATACGCGGAGCTAAGCCAAGGCGTAATGCAACTGACTGTAATTATCTCAGATAATGTTAAAAAACTTCCCGGTGCTCCGGGCATGACTGGATAAGCGGCGAGACACCGGTTGACGGGGGAGTTTACATGTATCGCGACCGGGTCGTTGAGTTCGCCACACTAGCGCTACTCGCCGTCGCTGTTGCCATTATCACTTATGCAAACATGTTGTTCTAACTGATTTGGCGCCAGCCGACCTTCGAAATGGGGGAATCCAGCAATGCTTCACAAAAACGACTCGCCGCCTCACTGTCCGAAATGCAACGAGTTGATGAGGACCGACACCGACCCCCCGCGCTTCGCACAATTTTTGCCGTGGCGCAGCTTCAAGTGTGATCTGTGTCAGACCGCTTTGAGCTTTTCGGATAACGAGGGTCAGGGGATGCACGCTGGTGAGGATGTTCATCGAGCATCTATGCAGTCGCCATCAAAGTTGTCGCCAATGAAGTCATTGAGAGGTCCCTGCCCTTGATTTGATGAAATCGCGGGCCCTGTCTGCTTTTGAGGGTATTCCAGACACGATGTAGCCGAGCCGCAATGTCCGCTTATGACCCAAAGCGGAAATGCCGAAGATTATTGCCGTGTCAAACAGCGTTTTGATCTACATCAATGCGAGAATGGCTGAGTATTGTGGCTGGACGGTGCCAGGACAGCGTAGCGAACCGCAAAGCGCGCCTTGTTTATGACTGTTGCCGACGCAGGAAAATCGGACGTGTCTACACTCCACGCCGTCAGGTTGCCAGCAGCCATGCTTCAGTTCCTGCCAAATCCCATTAAGCGACATAACAATAAAAAGCAGTTTGCGCTCGAGTATAGATATCTCCCCAGTTCGATCACCTTTTCTTAGCGAATAGGGACGGGTGGCTTTTGATTTGCATCAATGAAGCAGCTTTTTCCCGGTTCTAAAAATCATGATTCGAATAATTTAGGTTGCCCATAAAACGAGAGACGATGTCGACCCTCCCATTGTTTTACATCGATAAAATTGGTTTCATTTTGTTAATTGCGGTCGGCCTGAGCCAACACTTTGTCAGGGGACAATACAGTTCCGCAACCCCTTAATCGCGCAGACTGCAATGTCCGCTTTTGGCACAAAGCGGACATTCCAATACGCTGTCTAATGTCTGCTTTTGGGGGTAAAGCGGACATCGTCTGGGCGCTTTGGTGGAGTCTCGGACTACAGAGAATCCTAACAGGAAGGAGCCGTCATGAGCTTTTACGAGAAAGGCCCTGTTCGCATCCATTTTGAGGAGAAAGGTTCTGGCTTCCCTCTGCTAATGATTGCCGGCGGCGGGCTGAATTCCACCATCCCAAATCTGTCCGCGCCCTATTCCCCCTTCAATGCGATGGACGAGTTCAAGGACGAATACCGCTGCGTCGGCGCCGACCTTCGCAACGCCAATGGCGGCCAGTCCACAGGTCCCCTCGAGATCGATCGCCCCTGGGATTCTCATACCGACGACCATCTCGGCTTGATGGATCATTTGCGCATCGACAAGTTCATGGTGCTGGGATTTTGCATCGGTGGTCCCATGATCTGGAATCTGTTGAAGCGGGCGCCCGACCGGATCGTTGCGGCTGTGCTGGCGCAGCCCTCGGGCTCGCGGCCCGAGATGCGCGACCTGTTCTACGACAACAACATGAAGGGCTGGGGGCCGGAGCTTGTGAAGCGAAGGCCCGATATCACGATGGAGCAGGTGGAAAAATTCCTGACCAGGATGTATCGCACCAACCCCGACTTCGTATTCACGGTGACGCGCGATTTCGTCCGCAACTGCCGGACGCCGGTGCTGATCCTGCCCGACGATGTCCCGGCGCATCCTTATGCGGTTGCGATGGAGGCCGCGATGCTAGCGCCGAACGCAGAGGTGAGCATGTTCCCGTGGAAGGAGCCCAAGGAGCGGATTCCGCTCGCGGTGCGGCAGATCCGCTCCTTCCTCCGCGCACACCGGCCCGCGGCGACATCGGTGCCGATTGCCTCAGCCCTTCGCCGCGCTGACGAGGCGGTCGAGTGAAGCGGCTGATGTCCGCTTTTAGCGCTTAACGGAAATCCCAATGCGCTCAACCAATGTCTGCTTTGAAGGGTAAGCGGACATCGAACGGACGCGCATCAATATCCGCTCCTGACCCAAAGGGCACATCTATGGCGAGGTTACCGGATCATCGCGCAAGGAAGTGAAACAAGCGGGGTATTTAGAAAAGATCCATCAGTTCTTCCAGATCCATCAGTTCTCCCATTGCTTGGGCGTAGCTCTTGTCAGCAAACACCAGCACAAGTACGACGAGGCAGATGATGACCAGAGAACGGCTTGGCTTTCCTTATTCTTTTCCCATCGCGCCTTACGTTTTCGTGCAAACAACGCTTTAAGGTCTGTTGGCATGGATCGAGCCCCTCAAGCTGACCCACCTTGGTTTCAAATCGAAGCCAAAGCAGTGACGGCAGTCACACTGAAAACGGGCCGCTTAGCTGCTGACGCCCGATGAGGGCGAAGCATCGCGACGAATATCGCCAGGGCTGTCGTCTTATTAGGCGCCAAACCACTCCGGGTGCTGCGTGAGTACCACGACACCCCAGGAGAACATCAACAGACAGATAATCTGGAGCAGCACCAATAAGTAATTTTCATCGGCCATATCAGCGACTAAGCAATCCGCGTGCCAGAAGCCGCGTAGGCTGAACTATCAATTCCACTGATCTGATTAGGCGACCTCCACTTCTGGCATAAACAGCCCCCGGCAGGCCGTGGCGACATGGCCAGGTATTACCTAATGGGAAAAACAACGCTTCAATTGAATTGACTGAACATCGCCGGGCATGTTTGTTGCCTACCAGATCTCCTCATAGTCCAACCAGCACCGCGCCCCATGCCCAAACTCTACGAGGCCCTCGCAGAAGCGTTCCTTGCGGAGGGAGTCGACACGCACTTCGTCCTGATGGGCGACGGCAACATGCACTGGTCCACCGCCTTTGCCAAATTGCCGGGCGTACATACCGTCCACGTCAGGCACGAGCACTGTACCGTAGCGGCGGCGACAGCCTACAACGTAGCAACCGGCAAGATCGCCGTGGCCTCGGTCACGTGCGGCCCCGGTGTGACCCAGTTGATGACGGCGTTGCCTGCCGCCGTTCGCGCCCGCCTGCCGATGGTAGTGTTCGCCGGCGAGGCGCCGATCAACGCCAAGTTCTACAACCAGTACATCGACCAGGCGCCCCTCGTGACGGCGACCGGGGCGCATTACATCGCCGCGCATAGCTTGCCGCGTATGATGGACTATGTTCGCGAGTCCTTTCACATCGCCAAGTACGAGCGGTGCCCGGTGGTGCTGGGCATTCCCTACGACCTGCAGAAGGTCGAATACATGGCCAACCAGCCCTACGAGACCTCGGCGATGTACCAACCCAAGGTCGGGCGTATGCAGCCCGATCCCGAGATGGTGGCCGAGGTCGTCGAACGGCTGGCCAAAGCAAAGCGGCCGATCATCCTCGGTGGCCGTGGCGTGCTGTGGTCCGACGCGCGAGATGTGGTGATCAAGCTCGCCGATCGTTGCGGCGCCTTGCTCTCCAACACGCTGCCTGCGCGCGGTCTTTTCCACGAGCATCCGTTCGGGCTCGGCACCACCGGCAGCTATTTCACGTCATTGGGCCGAGAGATGTACGAGTCCGCGGACGTAGTGCTCGCGGTCGGTACGAGCCTATCCTACTACGTTGGTGGCGGGCACTATTTCGCAAAGGCCTGCAAGATCCAGTTGGATGACGCCCCGCGCGGCTTGCGCGATGGGCAGAAGGCCGCCGACATCTACCTCAGATCAGATGCGCTCGTCGGCGTCGAGGCAATCCTTGCCGGCCTCGACGAGAAGCTGGGCGTCGGCAAGCCGACGGCGGCGGCTATACGCTCGAAAGAGCTCGCGCATCGCATTGCGACCGAGCCAGCGGACTCGATGCCATTTGACATCGCGCCTGGGCTCTTAGATCCACGCGAGGTGATTCGGGCCGTCGACGCGGTCGTTCCAAAAGATTGGGACATCGTCGTCGGAGGCGGCCATCAGGCCTATTTTAACACCCAGATGCGTGGCAGGCCGGCGGAGCGCTACACGACCGTTCGTGAATTTGGCGCGGTCGGCAACGGCCTGTCATATGCGCTTGGGGTTGCGGCTGCGCGTTGGCAGGGTCGCGAGGGAAAGATCGTGCTGTTCGAAGGCGACGGTGGGCTCTTGTTCCATATCCAGGAATTCGAGACGCTCAAGCGGCAGGGATTTCGCATCCTGATCTGCGCGATGAATGACGGGGGATACGGCTCGGAGTTTCACAAGCTGCGCGCCGACGGCCTCGACGATCACTTGGCTGTGTTCGGCCGACCCGCGCTTGAAAACATCGCACGCGGGTTCGGCCTCCGCGGCCACGAGATACGCGATGTGTCGGTAATCCCAAAGCTGTTCGCCGACTTTGTTGCACAGGGCGAAAGCGAAATATGGAACATCCAAATCTCAGATAAAGTCACGGCACCGGTGATCCGCCAGACCATCAAGCGCGGACACGGGAATCTGTGAGCATTGCTAACGCCATTGGCTGACTGGCCGCGTCACTCCGGCTTGATACCAGCGAACTTGATCACCCTCGCCCATTTCTCGGTCTCATCGCTGACGAGTTTCCCAAAATCATCGGGTGAGCCTGGAACTATCATACCGCCTAGATCGACAAGCCGCGTTTGAAGGGTCCGATCGGCCAAGCCGACATTAATCTCTTTGTTGAGCTTGCCGATGACCGCTTTCGGAGTGTTTCGCGGCGCGCTGACGCCGTACCAAGCGCTCGCTTCATAACCAGGAATGAATTCGGCAAGCGTTGGAATATCAGGGAGCGCAGTCGAACGGGCAGTCGTGGTCACGGCCAAAGCGCGAAGCTTGCCTTGGCGTATAAATCCGATCGAGCCGGGCAGGTTATCAAAGGTCACCTGCACCCGATTCATCATCAAATCTGTATATCCAAGAGCAAGCCCGCGATAAGTCACATTGAGAATGTCGGTGCTGGTCATCAACTTAAACAGTTCGGCCGACATATGCACCGACGTGCCGTTTCCACCCGTTGCATAAGCCAGCTTACCTGGATTTGCTTTCACCAGCTCTATGAACTCGGGCACGGTCTTGGCGGACAGCAAGGGACTGACCTCCATGACGTTGGGCACACGCATGATGCTGGCAACCGGTGCACTGTCGCGGATGAAATTATAGGGCAGATTCTCGTAGTAGGTCGCGTTGATCGCGTTGGTCGGATTGGTCAGGAGTAGCGTGTAGCCGTCGGGCTCCGATTTCAACACATATTCCGTGGCGATATTGTTACCGGCGCCGGGACGGTTCTCGACAACACATTGCTGGCCGATGCGCTCCGATAGCCATTGCGCGATCAGCCGCGCGACGATATCGACAGCGCCGCCTGCGGCGAAGCCCACGACAATTTTGACCGGGCGCGCTGGATAGTCGTCTGCCGAAGCGGCAAGCGATAGGCTTGGGGACGTCGCAGCACCCGCCGCCAGATACAAGAACTTTCGGCGGGGAAGTTTCATCGTCATACCCCGCGAATCTGAGCGCCTTCCACGGTGCATTATTGATCATATCCAACAATTGTCCGAATGTCTGCTTTTGGTAACGCGCTGACGAATTGCTGAACGGTACCGGATAGTGAGATTGCTCAAGCACCTATTGCGCCGCGTCGGAGTCCTAGGGCTGGGGTTCCTTACCGTCTGGCTGATCGCTTTTGTCTTTAGATTTACGGATAGCCGGCTGCCGACTGTGTTGGCCCTGGCCATCACCTATGGAGCAGCAGCCTATATTATCTTGCCGCGCATCGTCCGCATGAGTCTTAAAATTCTCCAGCGCAAACGGGTACCTCGTTTCACAATTACCGGGGACGGATTGCCCGGCGATCCCGTTAATCTCGTGCTTACGGGCACGCTGCAACAGCTCAACGCTGCCTTTAAGCTTGCCCGCTGGTCGCAGGCTGATCGGCTCGGCCTGGCAAGCTCCTGGCGCATGGTCCGAGCATTCGTACTCAACTCTCCCTATCCGACAGCCCCGTTCAGCACTCTCTATCTCTTTGGGCGTGGTCAAGACGTTGGTTTTCAGAAAGCGATCGACAATAGCCCACGCAAGCGCCATCACATTCGATTCTGGGCGTTGAGCCTGGCTTATACCGAAGCCAATCTGGGAAAAGCGAGCTTCTGGCTAAACAGGGACCGTCCGCCCGACGCAGAATGCGTCCACTGGGTCGGCGCAGGCACCAAAGACACCGGCATATCTTTAACGCGGCTCACGTTTCAGATAACGCATGCCACGGATTCAGACACTAATGTGGAGCGCGATTACATTATTGATGAGCTGAGAAAAAGCGGAGTTATAAGTGAGATCAATTCTTACAAAGCCGGCCAGCGGCTGGCCGGGGAACACGTTAATCACTACGTCACCGACGGCGAGGTTGCGACTGCGAGCCTAATTGTGAAAGTCTAACGCCAAGGGGTTTTCGTAGTGTTTCTTAGGAAGCACTTCTGCGGTAGCGCATTGTCTCTAATTCTGGCGAAGTTGCAATGCCATCACTCACCCAGTTTATCGTTTGGATCATCGTAGGTCTCATTGGAGGAAGTCTCACGGGCTTCCTTATAACGTGGGAACGTGGGGGATTTGGTTTCTTGCGAAATCTGGGCGTGGGTCTCGTCGGTGCTCTCGTCGGCGGGTTTATATTCCGCCTATTTGGTCTCCTGCCCGACCTCGACAAAATTGCAATTTCTCTGCGCGATATTGTTGCCGCCCTTGCTGGCTCGTTACTCGTGCTCTCAGCACTTTGGATCTGGCAAAGATTCAAGGACCAGTGATCTTGTTTGGCCGGTAGGCTCGCATCGCAACGTGAGATCCGGACAGAGGACGAGTTTGCCCTCGAGTCCACCCGCCTCAAGGCAGCGGTTGCGGCGCTGGTGCTGTTCCTGATTGCGGCGATCTATCGCGTTCCCCCCGAAGGGGCTGCATCGCTGCGCTCAAGCCGGGCGGAGAGTCCGCGCTTGTCGCGAGGGCGAGTTGGGTTTGGTGTCGTTAGCGGGCGGCGTCTAGATGCTTTTCAATGTCGGCTATATCCTTGTCGTCAGCTTCGGTCCGGCTCTGCTGATGTCGCAAGTGTTGTCTCAACGCGACGCTGGCTTCATGAGGTCACGCAACCACGCTGATGATTGCAAGCTTCGCCGGCGGACTCGGCCTTAGCGCTATGCTTATGCCAGCCGCGCCCTCGCTGGCGCTCATGAC
>Ga0209465_10000069_pt1 | contig 44989 bp, 42 predicted proteins | sample PanSoiPlot1MoBio_FD_188321 | JGI IMG/M metagenome (GOLD analysis project Ga0209465, IMG submission 188321) | Tropical forest soil microbial communities from Panama analyzed to predict greenhouse gas emissions - Panama Soil Plot 1 MoBio (SPAdes)... | ecosystem: Environmental > Terrestrial > Soil...
TCGCCAAGGAGGCCGCACAGCAGGCGGCGCGAACCTCAGCCAGCGCGGCGTAAGCTTCGGCCCAGTCGGCCGCAGTGATCCGCTCGTCCCCGCGGGCGGGGACCCAGCGCGAGATGCGCTCAGTTCCCGCTTACGCGGGACGCGAATGCGGTATTCGGCGCGTCGACTACGACGGTCTTACCGCGCACGTCGGCGAGTTGATTGATCTCGGGCTGAACGATGATGTGATTGAAGCCGTTGTCGCCGCCGGCAACGATCGCAGCGCCCGCATTATCGAGCTCGACCATGGCAATCGAATTGTCGGCGGCGGTCTGGATGATCTGATACTCGCTTTTCTCAAGGCCGTCGCGCTGCGCGCGCGAGTTGGGCGTGAACGTGAGATTGATAGCCAATCGATATTTGGCCAGGATCCCTTTCTGCTCGGCGACGAAGATCGGCAGATTGGTGACGCCGGGAAATGTATTGACGGTGATGGCGTCGGCGCCCTGTGCACGAACTGCACGGCCCGATCCGGCAAGGCCAATCCCCGCAGAAGCGGCCGCAAGGGCGAGCAATTGGCGGCGTGACGTAACCTCCCGCATGACCAATTCTCCCGGTTTTATCTGGGGGCTAGAATACATCGCGCTCGCCTCCGCGAAAGCGGGGGCCAGCACAAATTATGATGCGATTTCTGGATTCCCGTTTCCGCGGAACTGAGCGAAATCGGCGCCGCGCCCCTACATCCCCCACTGGACGCGCCGGTCATTGCCGTGCGTGAGATTGCGGTAGCGCGCCAGCGCCCAGAGCGGAAAATATTTCGCATAGCCGTCATAGCGTAGATAGAACACCCGCGGAAAACCGATCGCGGTATGGCGCGGCTCGTTCCAGAAACCGTCGGCGCCCTGGGTGTCGGCGAGATATTTGATGCCGCGCGCAACCGCCGGATGATCGAGCGCGCCCGCCGCCATCAGCCCAAGCACCGCCCAGGCGGTCTGCGAGGCAACCGAGGGCGCAGCTTCGTAGCCATGGTAGTCGAGCCTGTAGCTCGATCCGTCCTCGCCCCAACCGCCGTCCGGATTTTGAATGGCGGCGAGCCATTCGACGGCTTTGCGCATTTCCGGCGCCTGCGGCGCAAAGCCCGCCGCGTTGAGCGCGCTTAAGACCGACCAGGTACCGTAGATGTAATTCATACCCCAGCGGCCGTACCATGAGCCGTCGGGTCGCTGCGTGCGGCGCAGATAAGCAATCGCGCGCTCGGCGGCTTGCTCCTCGCCGCCCTCCGGCGGGCGGTCGTTATTTTTCAGCTGCGCCAGCATCGACAGGCAGCGTGCGCTGACATCCTCGGTCGGTGGGTCGAGCAGCGCGCCGTGATCGGCGAATGGAATATTGTTGAGATAATAATATTCGTTGTCGGCGTCGAATGCGCCCCAGCCGCCATTCACGCTCTGCATGCCGACGATCCACTCACGCGCGCGTGCAATTGCGCTGGCGTAGCCGCCCTGCCCCGCGTTTTGCATGCGGTCGAGCGCCATCGCCACCACCGCGGTATCGTCGACGTCGGGATAATGCGCATTGGCATATTGAAACGCCCAGCCGCCCGGCCGCACATCCGGTCGTTGCGCGATCCAGTCGCCGCGCATATCCAAAACCTGTTTCGGGCTGAGCCAATCGAGGCCGCGCTTGGCTTGTTCGACGGCCGCGCCGCCGACCTCGATGAGCGCATGGCAAGCAAGCCCGGTGTCCCAGATCGGCGAGACGCATGGCTGACAGTAAATTTCGTCATCATGGACGGCGAGCAGCTTCTCGACGGATCTGCGCGCGATCGCGCGCCGTGGATCGTCCGCGCCGATGCCAAGCGCATCGAACATCATGACGCTGTTCGCCATGGCCGGATAAATCGCGCCAAGCCCGTCTTCGCCGTTCAAGCGCTCCTCGACCCAGGCGACGGCGCGGTCGATCGCGCGCCGGCGGAGTTTTTGCGGAAACCAGGGCTCGACGGCGCGCAGCACGTCATCGACCCCTCGGAAGAACCAGAACCACGACGCTTTCTGCTGCGGCGCTTTCGGCGTCGGGCCGAGCTGTTGCGGCGGATCGAGAAACAGCTCCGCGATGTTGACGCCTTTTGCATTGCGAGCGCGCGGCTTTTTCGCCAACAGCACCAAAAGCGGCACGATCACGGTGCGGCTCCAGTACGAGATCTTGTCGAGATGGAACGGAAACCATTTCGGCAACAGCATGATCTCAACCGGCATCACCGGCACCGCGCGCCAGGGCACGATGCCATAGAGCGCAAGCAGGCAGCGGGTGAACACGTTGCTGCGCTCGGCGCCGCCGCGCTCGCGCACCGCTTCGCGCGCGCGGCGCATGTGCTCGGCTTGCGGCGATTCGCCGATCATCTTGAGCGCGAAATAGGCTTTCACCGTCGCGCTCATATCGAAGGCGCCGTCGGCAAAGAGCGGCCAGCCGCCATGGCTGCCTTGGATGCGGCGCAGGTAAGCGGCGATGCCGGCCTCGAGCGCGGCGTCGACCGGCTCGCCGAGATAATGGCGCAGCAGCACATATTCCGCCGGGACCGTGGCGTCGGATTCGAGCTCGAACAAAAAATGCCCGTCAGCGTGCTGGCGCGCCAGCAGCGCCTGCACCGCCGAATCGATATGGGCATCGAGGTCGCGTTCGTTCATCAGATTCTCACGGCGGTGGGCCCATTGGCATCGTCATGGCGCCGGCACTGGGCATGAGGAATTGCGCGGCTCGATAGCCGGACCGAATCGCACCTTCGATGGTCGCCGGCAAGCCGGTATTGGTCCAATCACCCGCGACAACAAGATTACGCCACGCGGTCCTTGCATCCGGGCGTTTTGGCTCTTGCGCGGTTGTTGCGGCGAAAGTGGCGCGGCGTTCGCGCACGATCTGCCATGCTGGCGGATCTGTTGGCAACGGGGCCGACACGACCGCGCATGCCGCCGCCACGTCCGACCATATTGTTTGCGCCAGTTGCTCGCGCGGAGAATCGAGCAGGCGGTCGCCGGCGCTCACCGTGACCGACAGCCGGCCGGGAAAAGCGAAGATCCATTGCGTCGTGGCATTGAGCACGCCGAGGATCGGCGGCTGGCCTGCCGGCGGGTCGATGCGAAAATGCGCGTTGACGATGGCGCGAAATTCGTTGGGCGCGTCCAAACCCGCCACCAGAGACGCTGCCGCATAAGGCGGCACGGCAAGGACCACCGCATCGGCTTCGGCAAGCGCAATGACCTCGCTGCCGAAATCGAGCGCTTCGACGCGCGCCGCGCCGAACTGCATGGCGCGAAGCTGGTGTTCGAGCCGGATGAGTACGCCACGCTGGCGCAGATATTCGAGCGCTGGCTCGATCAGCGTCGCGGCCAGCCCATCGCGCGCGATCAAGGGCCGGCAGGCGCGCCCGCCTGCGGCAAGCGTTTCGCGGATCACTGCGGCCGCGAGCTTGGCTGAGCCTTCCGGCGGATCGATATTAAGCGCCGCGAGAAAGAGCGGCTCGATCAGTCGCTCGTAGAGCGCGCCTTTGCAGGCAATCGTCTCGCCGACGGTCTTGCCCAATCCCGGCCGCAACAGCCGCGCCAGTGGCAGGTAGTCGCGGGCAGTGGTGCCCGGCACGCGGCGCGCCGGATCGAAAACCCAGAACGGCAGCCGCCCGTCACCAAAACGCAGCGTCCAATGCACCCGACTTGCGAGATCGACAAACGGAAATTCGGCCGCCGGCGGCCCGATCAGGCGCTGCGCCGAGCCGATCGTGCGCAGAAAATCCAGCGCGGCGCGATTGCCCGAGAGCAGAAGATGATTGCCATTGTCGATGGTCATGCCGACCGACGCGTCGTGATACGAGCGGCAGCGGCCGCCGGTGAAAGCGGTGGCCTCGTGCACCACGACGCGATCGCCCTGCCCCGCGAGCTTTACGGCCGCGGACAGACCGGCGAGACCCGCGCCAATGACATGAACGGTGCGGTTCATCAGAGCATGATCCGCTTTAAATCAGATTGCGTAGCACGATGAAGACGATCCTGGCACGCGGCAGGCGCACCGAACGGCGCGGCGGCGTAAAGCCACGCAGGATCAGCCGATTGAGAATGAGCCGATAGGCTTCGGCCATAATGCGTGGCGCGCGCACCGTCCGGCGCGGCGTCTGCCTCATGATGGTGTCCGCGGCCTTAAATTCCGCTTGCGCCAGCGCCACTATGACAGCGCAGGCTTGATCGATCAGCGGATGGGACAGCACGGTCCGCGGATCGGTCGAGATGATGCCGACGTCGCGCAGCGCTTTGCGCGGCAAATAGAGCCGGCCCATCGCCGCATCTTCGTCGAGGTCGCGCAAAATATTGGTCAGCTGCAAGGCGCGGCCGAGATGATGGGCGAGCGCCAGCCCGGCCTGTCGTTCCATGCCGAATACCCGCACCGAAAGCCGGCCGACCGCGCAGGCCACCCGGTCGCAATAAAGATCGAGCGTCGGGTAATCGGGCGCGCGAATATCGGCAAGCACGTCCATTTCCATGCCGGCGATCACTGCAAAAAAATCCTCGCGTTCGAGATTGAAGCCGCGCACCGCGCGAGAGAGCCCGCCGAGCTCAGCCGGCGGCGCGCCGGCATAGAGTGCGTCGATATCGGCGCGCCATTGCGCCAAGGCGGCAAGCCGCGGCTCGCGCGGACCGGGATCGTCGGCAATATCGTCGACGGCGCGGCAGAACGCATAAATTTCGAACATCGCCTCACGCTGGGCGCGCGGCAGAATGCGCATGCCGTTATAGAACGAGCTGCCCACGGCGCGCGCGGCGGCCTGTGTGGCTTGGCTCACTCATGCACCCCGCGGCTTGTGCGCGGCGGCGCCAAGTCGCCGGCCGAGACGTTGCGCAGCGCCGCCGACAATGCCGAGCACCGTGCCGCCGAAAACACCCGGCACGCCGAGATGCACTTTTTCGCTTAAGGGATCGCGGCTGCCCAGCATGCGGGTGAGCCGATGCGCGAGCGCGTTGATGACCGAGACTTCGAGGCCGAGCCTGAAGTCCGCGATGGCGGCGGCAAAGCCGTCGCTTTCGGTCAATAATTTGTCGGTGCGCGCGGCGAGCTTGTGCAGACAGTCGAGCAGTGCCGGGGTTGCGCGTTCCGCCCCGAGCGCCTCGATAGTGCTGCCGCTTGCCGCCAAAGCGTCCTGGGGAACATAGACGCGGTTCAAATTGAGATAGTCCTGCTTGCAATCTTGCAGGTGATTGATGATTTGGAGGGCGGCGCAGAGCGCATCATTGGCCTGCCACACCGTGCGGCTCTCGCCATGCACGTCACAGACAAAGCGGCCGACCGGCATGGCCGAGAAGGCGCAATAGGACATCAGGTCGTCCCAGTCGCGGTAGCGAAGTTTCGTTACATCGAGACGGAAGGCGGCGAGCAGATCTTGCGCATGCTTCGGCGATAGTGCGCGTGCCGCGAGCGCGTCGCGCAGCCGCACCGCGGCGGCGTCATCGTCATTGGCCCCGGTCAAGCCGCCGTCCAGGCGATCGAGCAAAACAAGCTTCTCGGCCGGCGGCAGCACGGCATGATCGGCGATATCGTCGGCGGTGCGGACGAAATTGTAGAAGGCCAGGATCGGCTCGCGGTGGCGGGGCGCAATAAGAAAGGACGCGACCGGGAAATTTTCGTCCCGGTGGCCCTTGCCCGAGCGTAAGGCGCTGGCGTCGATCATGACACGCTAACAAACATGGCAGGCTACATGCAGGCTAAATGGCAGGCTAAGAGATCTTGGCTTGCGCGCGGCCTTTCCACATGCCGCCGCGTCCGCGCGCATGCTGATAGGCCGAATCGAGCGTGAATGCCATATACATCGCCGCAATCGCGGGCAGCGCCGGCGCCCATAGCCAGGAGAGGCGATAGAATCGCAAGATCGGCCGGAACGCGAGAGCCATCAGCGCCCAGGCAAAAATGCCGGCGAATTGCGCATAGCCCGCGGCAAATAGCGTCAGCGCCACCGGCGTCAGATACGTTAGCGCCAACCCGGCAATCGTGCCCGCCAGCAGGACCGGCGAATAGCGAAGCTGCGCATAGGCGGTCCGCGACACCATGCGGCGAATGTCGCCGATGGCGGGATAAGCGCGCAGGCTATGCGCGCGCTCGGTGAGCGCAATGGCGATCGGGCCTCGCGCTTTGAGGAGCTTTGCCAGCGCGCAATCGTCGATCAGCGCGCCGCGAATGGCCGCAATCCCGCCCGCCGCCTGCAAGGCCTCGCGCTTGACCAGCATGCAGCCACCGGCGGCGGCGGCGGTGCTCCGCCGCGGATCGTTGGCCCAGGCGAACGGATAGAGCATCTGGAAGAAAAACACGAAGGCAGGCACGAACATGCGCTCGGCAAAACTCTTGCAGCGCAATTTGACCATCAGCGAATTAAGCACAAGGCCATCTTGCTGCGAGCGCGCGACGAGCGCGCTGACCGTGCCGGGCGCATAGGCAATGTCGGCATCGGTGAGCAGCAAATAATCGCTCGGCATGCTGCCGGCACATTCGATTCCTTGGCTCTGCGCCCACAGCTTGCCGGTCCAGCCCGGCGGCAGCGCGCGCCCGGAAATGACGACAAGGCGATCGCTCCCGCCAAGCGCGGCCGCGGCGTCGCGTGCGCGTGCGGCGGTATCGTCGCGGCTTTGATCGTCGACCAGAATGAGCGTCAATCGCCCCGGATAATCCTGGCGCAACAGCGAGGCGACCGTCTCGCCGACGGTTTCGGCCTCGTCGCGCGCCGGAATGACGGCGCTGACCTGCGGCCATTGCATAGCCGGCCTTTCCACCTGTTCATCATTGTCGCGCTTGGCAGCGCACCAAAATCCACCGCGCGCGGCGACAAGATAAAGCCAGATCACGAGTACGATCGACGCTAGGATAGCTTCGGCCACGGATAGTCCTTTTTGACGCGTTAGGCGCCCGATCTCGTTATCGCCAAAATCAAGAACCTGATATAGGAAACAAACATCGGAGCTGAGCGGGCAATCCTTAAAATGAGCGGTAAAAACAGGGCTTTTGTTGCGCGGCTCGACGCGGTCGCGGCCGAGACCGCGGGCTTGCTCGACCGCCTTCTGTCGAGCGCGCCGGCGGCAAAGGAGATGAGCCGCCCTGCGCGCCTTATTGAGGCCATGCGCTATGCAAGCCTCGGCGGCGGCAAGCGGTTCCGGCCGTTTTTGCTGGTCGAGTCGGCGGGCCTGTTTCGGGTGCCGCAGCATAATGCGCTGATGGCGGGCGCGGCGCTCGAATGCGTGCATTGTTATTCGCTGGTCCATGACGATCTACCGGCAATGGACAATGACGAATTGCGCCGGGGCCAGCCCACCGCGCACCGCAAATTCGACGAGGCTACCGCCATCCTCGCGGGCGACGGGCTTTTGACTTTCGCCTTCGACATTTTGTCGCGCGAAGAGACCCATGCGAACGCCGCTGTCCGCATTGCTTTGGTCAACGCGCTGGCGCGCGCCGCCGGCATCGGCGGCATGGCAGGCGGACAGATGCTCGATCTCGCCGCTGAAGGTCGCTTCGGTCCGCTCCGCCACGGCGAGAGCGATGTTCGTCTCCTACAAGCGATGAAGACCGGCGCACTCCTGCGCTTTGCCTGCGAGGCGGGCGGCATTCTTGGGCACGCCGACGCCGGACAAAGCCAGGCGCTGACGCGCTATGGCACCGCGGTCGGCGAGGCGTTTCAGATTGCCGACGATTTGCTCGATATCGAGGGTGATCCGGCTTTGGTGGGAAAATCGACCGGCAAGGACGTCACCGCCGGCAAGGCGACCTTCGTCAGCGTGCTCGGAATCGATGGCGCCAAAGAGCGGCTCGAACAGCTCGTGACCGAGGCCGAAACCGCGCTGGCGCCGTTCGGTCCTGCGGCGACAATGTTGATCGAAGGCGCGCATTTTGTCGCGGAAAGACGGGCATGACATGACTCGCCGCGGCCAATCCGCGATGCTGGACTTCAACACGCTGCCGCGAGCTGGCGGGAAATGTGAATGGGCATTGATCATGCGCGGTGGACAATGAGGCAGATTTTGCGTCGGGCGATCCGCGGCTGCGCTGCGCTCGTTATTGTCGCGGCATTTTCCATCGCGCATATTTCTCATCTTGCCGCGCAGGACACAGGCAAAGGGCAAAAATCCCGCGTGCATAACGGCACGCCGCCGCCGCCCGTGGGGCCGCCGGCGTCGAAATTTCCACCGCGCGCGCCGTTTACCGCCGCCGATGATGCGATCGCCGCAATTCCCGGCATGCCCGATGCGCGGTTCTGGGCGGATTCCGCAAGCGACTTCGCCAAGGCGTTGCCGACGCAGCGCGGGCCCTGGCTCATTCTCTCGACCGGTGGCGCCGATGGCGCGTTCGGCGCCGGCCTGCTCACTGGCTTGAGCGCGGCCGGCAAGCGTCCGGATTATGCCGTGGTGACCGGGGTGAGCACCGGCGCATTGATGGCGCCGTTCATCTTTGCCGGACCGCGCTACGACGCGGTGCTGGAAGCGGTCTACACGCAGACTTCCGCTGCCGACATTTTCGAGGTCGGCGGCACCGGCGAGAGCTTTCTCGACACCTGGCCGTTGCGCGAACTGATCGCCAAGCAGATAAACGTGCAGCTTCTCGCCGATATCGCCGCCGCGCATCGAGCCGGCCGCCGGCTCTTCATCGCGACCACCGATCTTGATGCCGGACGCTCGGTGGTGTGGAACATGGGCGCCATCGCGGTTCACGGCGGCGATGCCGCGGTCAAGCTGTTCCGCAGTGTGTTGCTCGCCTCCGGCAGCGTTCCGGGCGCTTTCCCTCCGGTGCTGATCGAGGTCGAGGGCAATGGCAGGCATTTCGCCGAAATGCATGTCGACGGCGGCGTCGGCGGCCAATTCTTCGTCGCGCCGCCGGCACTGCTGGCAAGCACCTCGAGCTACAAAATTCCGGCGGATGCCCTTTATATCGTCGTCAACAGCAGCTTGCAGCCGGACTTTCAGGTGGTCGAGCGCAGCACGCCTACCATTCTCGCCCAGTCGGTTTCGATGGCGATCAAGGCCGATTTGCGAGTTCTGCTCGACCGCGCCCTTGTCGCCGCACAAAGAAACGGCATCGGCTTTAACGTCGCCAGTATTCCGGCCAACTTCAACGCGCCAAGCCGCGGCGCCTTCGATCCTGATTACATGAAAGCGTTATTTAAAGTAGGTTATGATCAGGGCAGAAGCGCCAATCCCTTCGCCGCCGAACCGCCGCCTTATCCAGATCCGCCGGCAAGCGTCACGAGCGATCCACAACCGGGAGCGAACAGATGAGCAGACTTGGAGTCGTCACTGCGATCGCAATTGGTGGCTTGGTCGTGGCACTTTTTACTGCGCCGTCGGAAGCGGCGCAGCAACGCGCGCGGGCGGCGTCGCGCGCCTTTGACGGCCTATGGAGCGTATATATTCGCACCGCTTATGGCCCTTGCGATGCGGCTTATCGTTACCCGGCGCGGATCGTTGGCAGCCGCGTGCTGCAAACCGACAATGATTTCAGCTATCAGCTCGCCGGCGTAGTGGCCGCAAGCGGCGCCATTACCGTGACGGTTTATCGTGGCGGCCAGAGCGCGACCGGCTATGGCCGGCTGCGTGGTTCGAGCGGCGCCGGCCGCTGGAGCACCGGCGGCAATGCCTGTTACGGCACCTGGAGCGCCACCCGCCGCGGCGTGTAGTTGCGATTAAGCCGCTGCCCATTTCCCTGGCGGGTGGTTGAATCCTGGCGTTCGCTGCCTTACGAACGCCACCTGCTCCAGCTAATGAGATGGGATTGCGTCCACGGTTGGAGGTGCAGCATTTGATTAGCGCCACGCTCGTCCGCGCGCTGGTTCTATCGGCGGCCGCTTTCGCCGGCGCTTTGACGCCGCTCCGGTGCCTTGGCGAAGACGGCAGTCAGTTGCCGGCCAATCAATTGCCAGCGAAGGCAACCCAGGAAGTGTCGCGCGAGCTGCTCTCGCTGTTCCAACAAAAAAAGATGCCGAAATACTCGCCGATCCTCGTCCGCGTCTTCAAGGAGGAAGCGGAACTCGAAGTTTGGAAGCAGGACGTCACCGGACATTTTCAGCTCCTCAAAACCTATCCCATCTGTCGCTGGTCGGGCGATCTTGGGCCGAAATTGCATGAGGGCGACCGTCAGGCTCCGGAGGGGTTCTATGCGATTACGCCCGAGTTGATGAATCCGAATTCCAACTACTATCTCGCCATCAACACCGGCTTTCCCAACAGTTTCGACAAAGCGAACGACCGCGACGGCAGCTTCCTCATGATCCACGGCGACTGCTGGTCGAGCGGCTGCTATGCCATGACCGACCCGCAGATCGCCGACATCTATTCGCTGGCCCGAGATTCGTTCGTCGGCGGCCAGCCCTCATTCCAGGTCCAGGCCTATCCGTTCCGCTTGACGCCGGCGAACCTAGCGTACCATCGCACGAATCCCAACATGCCGTTCTGGCTGATGCTCAAGGAAGGCAACGATCACTTTTTGGTCTCGCATTTGCAGCCCAAGGTCGACGTCTGCGAACGCCGCTACGTGTTCGACGCGTATCCCACAAATTCGTCAAAACCCGTTGCGTTCGACCCGGCCGGCAAATGCCCCACCTTTGTCGTCGATCCAAAAATCGCCCGGCTCGCGCTTGAGAAACAACGCGCCGACGAAGTCGAATACGTGCAACTGGTTCGGGACAATGTAGCGGTCGCCGCGATTTACAGCGGGCTCGATGGCGGAATGAACAAGGTTTTTGTCGCGCGTTTTCCGGGCCGAATAATCCCCCTGGCCATGGTCCTGCCGCCGACCGGCGAACTCAACTTGCCGCAAATGACGCCCATCCCTTGGGCGGACAACCATGGCTCGTTGACGAGCAAGTTTTTTGGCGGCTTGGCCGGATTAAAGTTCGCCTCACAGCTGCACGTTGCGCAACGTCGCACGGATATAAGCGCACCGACCGAACCCTAGGGAACCGCGACTTCGGCTTATTTGGCCTTCTGTTTGGACTTGTTGAGGGTCACGGCGGCGCGAATGAGCGTCTTCAACGCCGCTTCGTCAATCGTGTCGCCTTCGCGGAAGTCGATGGCGCGCCTCGTGTTCCCCTCAAGGCTGGAATTGAACAAGCGCGAAGGGTCCTTTAGCGACGCCCCTCTGGCGAAGGTCATCTTCACGACGGCCTTGTAAGTTTCGCCCGTGCAGATCAATCCATCGTGCGACCACACCGGAACCCCTCTCCACTTCCACTCCTCGACGACTTCGGGATCGGCCTCTCTCATCAAGGCACGGATCCGGCCGAGCATCTTGCCCCGCCAGTCTCCCAGTTCTTTGATTCTCGCATCAATCAACTGCGAAGGAGATTTGCTTTCCTGCGATCCGCTCTTCTTCATGCTTAGTCGCCGACCTTTTCGTCCTCGAACTTGAAGCCGATTTTCTGCAGGCCCTCCAGCGCGGCTTTCCCGTACTCGTTCTCTATTTCATTGGCCAGGCTCGGTGCATAGGAGATCGGATCAGCCTGGGCGGTGGTTTCCGGCACGATCATGACCAAGAGGCGACCGGTCTCCTTGGCGACGTTGCGGAAACTGCGGTTCTCTCCGCGCGGCACCGAAATCATGTCAAGCGGCTCGAGCACGGTCTTGTGTTCGCCGTGATCGCCCCACGCGATCTCGAAGCGGCCGGAGAGGCAAAGAAAGTTCTCGACGGTGTTGAGATGGCGATGCAGGCCAGGCCCATTTCCCGGCTCACATTCGGCGATGCTGACGATGAGGCCGCGGGGTCCCTTGACCGGCGCGCCGGCGCTGCGCCCCTGGTAATCGGCAGGCGCCATGACCGGATAGACGCGCCGGGCCGTTATTTTTTCCACCGCACCGGTCGGAATCCCGTGCGCATCGAAGTTTTGACGCTGGTAGGTCTGCAACTTGTTGAACCGGGCGATGCGGCCTTCCATCTCCGCAGGCGAGAGCGATTTGACTGTCACGTTCTCCTCCATCAGTACAAGATCAAAGCCAATGGATGCCGGAACTATGATGCTCTCGCTCTCGCGGCGGCGCTACTGGACCTTCCGGAATTTGTGAAGCGAGCGCAAATTATCCGGCCGTGGCTTATCTTTGTAGGTCTGCGGCCAATTGGTCCACGATACTTCGCCAACATAAAGGTCGCCGTGGCTGTCAACCGCAAGCCCGTGCGGCGCCAGGAATTCGGTCGGGCCAAGGCCGGGACCAAGCCCGCCCAATCGGGAAATACGCTTGCCGCTATTATCCACGATGGTCACCCGCGGGCCGAGATTGGGTACATTGCGGTTGACCGGCTGCACCGGGCCGAGTTCGCCGATGTAGCAAATGGGGCACTTGCCGGGCGGCATGAACAAGCCGCAAGGCCGATGCAGGTTGTTCCATTGGGTCTCGTATTTGCCGTTGCCATCGAACACCTGCACGCGATGGTTCTCGCGATCGGCGACATAGACCCAGCCGTCGGCATCGCAGGTAATGTTATGCGCGATGTTGAACTCGCCCGGGTCGGTGCCGGGCCCTCCCCAGGACAACAGCAGTTTGCCGTTGGGCGCGTATTTGTGCACGCGCGAATTGCCGTAACCGTCAGACACGTAGATGTCGCCCTGCGGCGACATTGCCGTGTGGGTGCAACGATGGAATGGCTCGCCGCTCATATACGGCGCCGGCTTGCCGGAGATGCCGAGCGTCAGCAACACCTTTCCTTGCAGCGTGCACTGACGAACCGTGTGATCGCCGTCGTCGGTCAGCCAGATCGTGTCGTCGGGCGCCATGAACACGCCGTGCGCGCGGGGGAACAGTCCTTCGCCGAATGAGCGCAGGAAGTTGCCGTCACGGTCGAACACCATCATCGGATGCTCGCCGCGATTGAAGACGTAGACGTAGTCGTTCTTGTCGACGCCGACGCCGCCGATCTCCTTGAATGACCAACCGGGCGGTAGCTTCCCCCAGTCCTGCACCGGTTCGTATGCATAGGCGCCGTCGCCGACGATAGCCATGTCTGGTCCCAGCTCCAGCCCCGGTTCGATCGTGAAGCTTGTCACGAAGCAAGAAATTCAGCCAGCCCATGCAGGCTGGCTTGGTGGGAATTCGAGTTTCCTATTCCGCCTTGATTCCGGAGGCACGAATGACCTTGCCCCATTTTTCGGTTTCGTCGGCGATGAGCTTGCCGTATTCGGCCGGCGAGCCCGATAGCGGCGTGCCGCCCATATCGGCGAGCCGCGCCTTAATTGTGGGATCGGCAAGGCCGGCATTAACTTCCCGGTTGAGGCGTTCGACGATGTCGGCTGGCGTGCCCTTGGGCGCGGCAATGCCGAACCACGAGCTTGCCTCGAAGCCCGGAACAAAATCTGCAACGATGGGAATGTCGGGCAGCGCTTCGGAACGTTTGATCGTGCACACCGCGAGCGGCCGCAGCCGATCGGCGCGGATAAACCCGATCGACGCCGTCATGGTGGCAAACCCGACCTGAACCTGTCCGGCGACAAGATCGGCCATCGCGGGACCGTCGCCACGATAAGGCACGTGCTGAAGGTTGGCGCCGGTCATTGTGTTGAACAACTGTCCCGCCAAATGGCTCGCGGTCCCAATGCCGGCCGAGGCGAAGCTGAGCTTGCCCGGATTGGACTTCGCATAGGCGATCAGTTCCGGAATCGTCTTTACTGGGACTGAGGGATGGACCTCGACCACATTCGGCACGCGCACGACGCCGCCGACCGGCGTCGTGTCACGAATGAAATTAAAGTTGAGATGCTCGTAAAGCGTGGGATTGGCGGCGACAGCCGGCGGGACCAAAAGCAGCGTGTAGCCATCGGCTGATGCATTCACCAAAGCTTCAGCACCGACATTGCCGCCGGCGCCCGGACGGTTTTCGACCACGAATTGCTGGCCGAGGCGCACCGACAGCCATTGGCCTATCAGGCGGGCGAGAATGTCGGATGTGCTCCCGGCGGCAAAGCCGACAATGATGCGCACAGGCCGCGCCGGATAGTTTTCGCAACGCGCGATGCCTGGAAAAGCCAGAAGCGCAGCGCCTGACGCCACCTGCAGAAAATATCTACGGCAAAGGTCCATCGTCGCCCCACGACTCATACGAGGACGTAATGATCTACAAGCTCAGCCTGTCTTGCGGGCCTGGACGTTGGCGTTCCACCACGGGCAGACATCCGACGCGCGCAGATAATTGCCGTCCATCACATTGACCGGCTCACGGCCGCCCGCTTGTCCCGTGCGGATGCGCAAGTTGCGCGCCTCATCGCGGCCTTCTTCATTCAACCACATGCGGTCATGACCCCACAGGCTCGGGCCCTCGGTGCGTTCGTGCGGCGTCCAATTGCCCGTGTCGATGGTCCGCCCGCCCCAGCCATATTCGACCAAAAACTGCGACGGCGAATACGAATAGAACGAGGTAACGTGATCGTTGACGTGCCGGCCGAGCGTGGTGCCGATCATCTCGGGCTTTTTCAGCGCGAGATCATAGGCCTGCCCGACATCGTCGAGATGGTAAAGTTCGACCATCAAATGATGGATGCCGTTCTTGCCGGTGTCGATGAAGGCGAGACTGTGATGGCGGCCGTTGACGTGGAAGAAATAAGCTTTGAATGGTTTGAGAATGTAATCGGTCGGCTTGAAGTTGAGGATCTCGGTGTAGAACGGCAGCACGGCATCGAGCTTCTCGGCGGTGAGAACCGCATGACCCATGCCGAGCGGCCCGGTGCGGAAACCTGAAATCGACCGGCCGGGCTTGAACGGTTCGCTGGCGATTTCGGCGCCGTGAAACGCCTCCAGCCGATTGCCTATTGGATCGGAGAAAACGATCAGATCCTTGACGCGACGCTCGTCGGCGAGCGCGCGTGAGCCGCGCGCAAATTTGACGTCGGATTTTTCCAGATGCGCGGCGAGCGCATCAAGCGCCGCGGCGTCGGCGACCTCCCAGCCGTAGAACGACGGGCCCTCGTTCTCGTCGGTATGGACGATGACGCGCTGCTTGCGGTCGTCCATGCGCAGCGCCAGCGTGCCGCGGCTCGCCTCGACAAGCTCCATGCCGAGAAACCGCGTGCCGTAAGCGGTCCAATCTTCCAGATTCCGGGTGCGGATACCGACATAGCCGAGCGCATTGATATTCATCGGTTCAGTCCTCGGGTCGATCGTCGACGGTTCACGTGTCACCCTATCATATGGCGATTAAGGGCGACTTGCGACCTCCCTCAACGGCTCAGTTGCGTAGAGTGGGTTGAGCGCAGCGAAGCCCACGGTGGGTCTCAGACATCGATGGGTTTTGCCTCTGGCTCAACCTATCCTACGCGCCCGTCATGCCCGCACTTGTTGCGGGCATCCACGTCTTGCAGCGAGGAACGAAGTCGTGGATGGCCGAACCAAGCCCGGCCATGACGCAAATGTGATGTCACCGCCTTGTTGACTTCAGTCGCTGCGAAAGACGGAAATGCCCTCACTCAAAACCAAAGAACCGGCAGAACTCTTCTGGTTCGGCGCGCGGCGAGCGAAAACTGTTGGCGGCGTGGCTATGATCGCCGTAACCGATGGACACCGCGCAAAACAGCATCTGTTCCGGCGGCATTTTCACGAACGGACCGACAATGCGATGCATGCGCGCCCACGATTCCTGAGCACAGGTGTCCAGCCCGTGACCGCGCGCCAGATACATCAGCGCGTGGATGTAGCCGCCGAGATCGGCCCATTGGCCGGGGCCGAGACGGCGATCAACGGCGATGAACAGCGCCACCGGCGCATTGAAGAACTCGTAATTGCGCTTGTACTGGGCAAGCCGCGCCGCCGCATCGTCGCGATCGATCTTGAGCGCACCATAGAGCTGCACGCCATGATGATCGCGGCGCGATTTATACGGCTCCCACATCGCCTTCGGATAGATCGGATATTCCGCGTCTTCATGACGCGGATCGCGGCCGGCGATCGAGGCCGCGACGTGCGCTTTAAGCTCGGCGAGCGCCGCGCCGGCCAGCGCGAAGACCTGCCACGGTTGCAGATTGCCGCCGGAGGCGGCGCGCGCGGCGCGCGCGATCAAGTCGCGAACGAGAGCGGGATCGACCGGCCTGTCGAGAAACCAGCGGCAGGAGATACGGGAATCGACGGCTTCAAACACATCCATGGCAAGGCTGTCCTGAAAACTGTTCCGAGGTCGCCCGCGGGCTCGCTTCGCTTGCAAGGTCGTATACTATCGAGGCGGCAAGCGCGAATGCCGCTGTCGAAAAATGCTGGGGGGAAGTGAGATGGCTACTGGTCCTGCGGTCACGGTCGCGGCGCGGCTCGATCGGCTGCCGCCGTCGCGCCACACCCGGCGCCTGGTGACGCTATTGTCGCTCGGCGGCTGGTTCGAATTCTACGATCTATTCTTCACCGCCTATATCGCCATCGGCCTGTTCAAGGCCGGCATTTTCACGCCGACGACGCAGGGCCTGTTCGACCTGAAGGGCTTTGCCAGCTTCGTCGGCGCTTTGTTCCTGGGCCTGTTCATCGGCACGCTGGCATTCAGCTGGCTATCCGACCGGTTCGGCCGGCGTTCGATTTTCACTTTTGCGCTGCTCTGGTACTCGATCGGCGCGTTCATCATGGCGTTTCAGAACACGCCGGAAAGCGTCAACCTGTGGCGGCTGATCGCCAGCATCGGGCTTGGCGTCGAACTGGTGAATATCGACGCCTACGTGTCCGAACTCGTGCCCAAGGAGCAGCGCGGGCCGGCCTTCGCCTATAACCAGTTCGTCATGTTCACCGCCGTGCCGGTGGTGGCGTTCCTTGCCTGGCAGCTTGTCCCGCAGACGATTCTCGGCCTCGACGGCTGGCGCTGGGTCGTGATCATCGGTTCGATCGGCGCTTTCGTGATCTGGTGGATCCGGAGAAATTTGCCGGAATCGCCGCGCTGGCTGGAGCACCATGGCCGCCATGCCGAAGCCTCGGCGATCGTCGACGAACTCGAGCGCCGCATTCGCGCCGATGGCGCCGTGCTGCCGGAGCCGGAAGTCGTTGCCGGCGAGGCCGAGCGCAAGAGCGGCGCATGGGCGGAGATGTGGAACACGACCTATCGCGGCCGCACCATCATGCTGGTGATCTACAATCTGTTCCAGACCATCGGCTATTACGGATTTTCCAGCTGGGTGCCGACGCTGCTCATTTCGCAAGGCGTCGAGGTGACGAAGTCGCTAACCTACACCTTCATCATCGCCATCGCCGCCCCGATCGGGCCGTTGATCGGAATGTTCTTCGCTGACCGCTTCGAGCGCAAATGGCAGATCGCCTGGGCGGCAGCGGGAATCGCGGCATTCGGGCTTTTGTTCGCGCAGCAGACAACCGCGGCCGGCGTTATCGCGTGCGGATTATTGATCACGCTCTGCAACAACTGGATGTCGTTCTCGTTTCACGCCTATCAGGCGGAGCTTTATCCGACCCGCATTCGCGCGCAGGCAGTGGGCTTCGTCTATTCGTGGAGCCGATTTTCCGCGATCTTTTCCGGCTTCAGTATCGCGTTCTTTCTCGGCCGCTATGGCACGATCGGCGTGTTCAGCTTCATCGCCGGCGCGATGGCGATCGTCTTCATCGTGATTGCCGGATTCGGCCCGGCGGTGACCAAGCGCCGGCTCGAAGCGATCGCGGCGTAGTGGCAGTCACTTTGCTTAACCGCTCGTCGCCGCGAAAACGGGGACCCAGTCAGTTCTTTGGATTCCCGCCTTCGCGGGAATGAGCGGAAGGACCAGCTCGGTTGGCGGCCTACTTTCCTTCGAGCTTATTGACCGCATTCCAAGTGGCGGCTGGCGGTTGCTTCAGGAACAGCTTGGCGCGTTGCATAAGAATTGCCGAGGGCGGATCGGCCGGCGCGACCGGGGTGAGCACCGCGATGCAACAGGCAAAGTCGCGCGCGCCAGCATGCCAGCGCATGCCGGTAGGCGCTCATTAGCACTTTCTGTTTCGGGAGTTTCTCGCCATGACGCGCAAGCGGTTCATAGATACTGATCGGTTCGTCGCGGCCTTGCACGCGCACCGTGTCGCCGGTGATGGTTTCGCGTCAGCACGATTTGAGATAACCGAGCACGAGGCGGTCGGCAGCGCCGAGCCGAATAACCTGACCAGGCTCGACATAATCCATTAACTGGACGCCGGCGACGCCAGCGCCGACCTCTTCGACGACGGCCGACGGCGACTGCGCCGAAGCGGGCGAAACCGTCATTGCAACCACTTGCAGCAGGATGGCGAAGATGTTGCTCATCGGATTTGCCCCTGCGCCCCGATTGTCACGCAGCGAATGTCAATAAGGCGTCTTGTTGATCTCCCCAGAGCCGGCGACATACCAGCGTTCGCTGATGAAAGGCTTGCCGGCGAGACGATCAGCGAGCCAGTCGGCGAGCAGGATCGGCGGAAACGGACCGAGATTGGCGGCAGGTACGTTGCCGACCGAATGGCGCGACTCCTGATAAACCACCATCTGCTTCGGTCCCTTGAGCGCCGCCATCAGCCGATCGGAATGTTCGAGCGGACTCAATTCCTCCGCTTCGCCGGCGACGCAGAGATAGGGCACGCGGATCTTGTCGGCGTGGCCCTCCCAGGTGATGGCTTTGCGGAATTCGTCGAACTCATCCTCGTCGGTGATCCCGCACATATACATGAAGCGCTTTTTGAAGGTCGGCGAGGCCTCCTGGAAAATGGTCTCCCCGGCCGGCTCGTGACAAACCGACATGACCGCGCAGGCTTTGATCCGCGGCTCATTGCCGGTCAGCACGGTGCCGAACAGCGAGCCGAAGCTCGTTCCGGCCACACCGATACGCGCCGGATCAAGCTCCGGACGCGCCGCGATCCAGTCGACCAGCGCCGGGCCGGCGTCGATCCAGTTCTCCATGCTGAAGTAAAGGCCGATCATCGGCGCTTCGTATTGGCCCGGCCCGTCGATCGCCAAGACCGCCATGCCGCGATTGAGATTTTTGTCGCCATAAAGCGCGACCTGGATTTCCTTGTAGCTGTCCATGCCCGGTATCGCGATCACGATCGGCAGGCGGCCGCCATTATAATTTGGCGGCAGATGCAACCAGCCGGGAATCGCCTTGTCCTTGAACGGCACCCACACCGCCTCGACGTGGTGATCCGCAAGCGCGGCGTATTTGGCGTAACATTCGCGTTTCTTGTTGTTGTAGCCGATATTGGTTTCGTCGTTTTCGTCGTAGGGCCATTGCGCCGCGCCCCAATGTACGGCGGCCATGAAGAAATTGTCGCGTGCAGTAACCTTGCGATCGGCTTGCGCCGCGGCATTGGCCTTGGCCTCGCGGCGGCGGGCGACCGCGGCAAAGGCGGGACCGATATCCGCCATTTTTTTCACCCGCTCGCGGATGCCCGCGAAATCGGCATTGGCTTCGATCCCGCAGGGCAGATGGATGTAGAGCGAACGCGGTTGATCCCAGTCGATGCCGTTGGCGCGGATAATATTGTCGATGAGCCAGCGCTGCTCGTCGAAGCGGCGCACCCGCGGCGGCCCGCGGCGATCAAGGATGGGCGGAAAGCTTTGCTGCGGGCGGTTCATGCACTCCCTCCGATTGGCGGATGGCGGACGCCACGCAGGCCAACTCTGCTCGGTGACGTTGGCGCCGGTTACGGCAGTATTATCGGCGCGGCGCATGGCTTGTTGTCAACGCGCCTCTCGCTATGATCGCGACCCCCGCCCCAACCGGCTCCGTCGACGTCAGGCAGTGCTTTTTCGACAGGATGAAGATGATCCCATGAAACTCGCCGTGCCCGATATGATCTCGAATTCATATTTCCCCGCCGAGGCGGCGGTCGAGCTTGGATTTTTCAAGGCCGAAGGTCTCGACGTCTCGCTCGAACTGATCTTTCCGGTCGACAAGGCCTATGCCGCCTTGCGCGACGGCGCTGTCGACTTCGTCGGCGGTTCGGCGCATTCGGCGCTGGCCGCTTTCCCCGATTTTCGTGGCGTCAAACTGATCTGCGCGCAGGCGCAGGGCATGTACTGGTTCCTGGTTATGCACGCGGACCTCAAAGCAAAACGCGGCGACCTTTCGGTCGTCAAGGGCCGCGGCATCGGCGCGGCACCTTGGGTCGACAAGGGCCTGCGCGCGCTTCTTGCAGAGGCCGGCATCGATATTGCTCGCGATGAGGTCACCATCGCGCCGGTGCCCGGCGCCGCCGGCGCCGGGACCAATTTCGGCCTTACCGCGGCGCGCGCGCTCGAGAAGCGCAAGATCGACGGTTTTTGGGCGAACGGCATGGGCGCCGAAGTCGCGCTGCGCCGCGGCGTCGGAACCATCGTGCTCGACGTGCGGCGCGGCGACGGCCCCAAGCAATGCTTCAACTTCACCGCAGCGACCCTCGCCACGACCGATGCGCTGATCGCACGCGCGCCGGACCAGATCGCTGCCGCGGTGCGCGCAGTCGTCAAAACCCAAGCCGCGCTGAAGGCAAACGTGGCGCGCGCGGCCGAGGTCGGGGCAAAACTCTTTCCGCCGTCAGAGGCGGCGCTGATCGTTGAACTGATCCGCCGCGACCTGCCCTATTACGACGCCGCGTTGTCGCCCGACTTCGTCAGCGGCATGACCGGCTTCGCGCGCCGGCAGCATCTGCTCGCGGGGCAAGTGGCTTATGCCGATGTCGTGGCGGCGCAATTTGCGCCGCTGTGGGCCGGCAGCTAGGCCGCCGGGCGCTCGGTGCCTTTGACGAACATGCGGTAACCCGAGCGGACGTTCGGCCAATAGTCCCAGATCGCATAATGCTGGGTGCAGCGATTGTCCCAGAAGGCGATCGAATGCGGCGTCCAGCGGAAGCGCATGTTCCAATGCGGCCGCGCGATGTGGCCGTAGAGGAATTCCAGCACGCCGCGACTTTCCGCCGGCGGCACTTCGTTGATGTGACTCGTGAATTCGCGGTTGACGAACAGTGCCTTGCGGCCGCTTTCCGGATGGCGAATAACGACCGGATGAACGGCGGTCGGATAGACATCGGCGTTCTTGTCGAACACGCGCGCGCCGTCATGAGTCGCGGTCTTGCCCTCGAGATAGGTTTTCATCGAGGGGCTCAATTCTTCGTAGGCCTTGTAGGCGGAGGCAAACATGGTGTCGCCGCCGCCATCGGGCGGAATGATCTCCTGGTAGAGCACGCTGTACATCGGCGGGATTTCGGCGCAGCTCTGGTCGGAATGCCACTCTTCGCCGGAGACGCGCTTCGAACTGGCGTCGAAATATTGATGACGAATGCCCGGATAGCCTGGCACCGATTTCGAGGCGGTTCCTTTGCCGCCGACATGGACATGCGGTTCGCCAAAATAGCGTACCAAGCGCTCGTGGGAAGCGAAGTCGATCTTCTGGTTGCGAAAGAAAATGACACTATGCGCAATGATCGCGTCGTGCACTTCCTGCACCTGGCGGTTGGAAAGCGGTTGCGTCAGATCGATGTTGCCGATTTCGGCGCCGATATGCGGCGTACAGGGCGTGACGGTAATGGTGTCGTAATCGCGGACTTGATTGCGGCTTTCGTTATGAACTTGGCTCATAGGATCGCTGTGATGCGTGCTGCGAATGGGTGCAGATCGTACTTAAGCGGTATCCGGAACGCCAGCACATGCGGGCGCAATCCGTCAGAACGCCCCCGCATGGAACTGGAAACGCTGGGTGACGTCATAGCTCTGCTTGGCGATCGGATAGGCATAGTCGACGCGGATGGGACCGAACATCGAATCCCAGATCAGGCTGGCGCCAACCGAGGCCCGCAGCGCCCGCGAATTGGCGATCTGCTGTGCCGGCGAGAGCGAGGTCGCAAGGCCCGGCACGGTCGAGGCGTTAGTCGCCCACAGACTGCCGGTGTCGGAGAACAAAGCGAGCTTGAGTTGCGCGTCCGGCGGCACGAACGGCATCGGCGTTTGCAGTTCGGCCGATGTGGCCCAATAGACGTTGCCGCCGAGATTATCCATGGTGGTGCCCGGCGTAATGTCCCGTGGCCCGAAGCCGTTCGGCGCGAAGCCGCGGATGAGTTGCGGCCCGCCGAAAAAGCCGCTGAGCAGGGGCAATTGCTGCCCGCCCCACGGCGTCACATAGCCACCTTGCGCGCGCAGAACGCCGACAAGGTCGCCGGCGATCGGCTGGTAGATGCGCACGTCCTCGGTAGTTCGGGCGAATTTCGCCGCGCCGCCCAAACCGGCAAACTCGTTGTTGGTTCGCGCCCAAACGCCCTTGGTCGGATCCTTGTTGTTGTCGAGCGTGTCGTACGTCACACCACTGCCGATCGAGGAGACCCAATAGGCGCCGGCCTGCGCCGCCTGCTGAATCGGCAGCGACACGGTGCCGATCGCCGGATCGAGCGAGACGCCTTGATTGTAGATCGAGTAGCTCCAGGTCACCCCGAGATTGTCCGTGATCGGCGTGCCGGCGGTAAATTTGGCGCCGTAGAGGTTGGTGTTGAATGCCTGGTTCGAGTTGGCGAAGGTTTGCCGTCCAAACAATTCGCCGCCGACCGCGAGCCGCTGCCCGAGGAACCAAGGATCGGTGAAAGCAACATCGAATCCCCTGGCATATTGTCCGTACATGAGCGAGAGCTTGGCGATATCGCCAGTGCCGAGGAAGTTTGTGTCGCTGATGGTCAGCTGGCCCAAAACGCCGTCGGAGGTCGAGTAGCCGCCTGAAATGAAGAAATTCCCGGTCTGCTCCTCCTCGACGGCGACATCGAGTATGACCCGATCGGGCGCCGAACCCGGCGCCGTCGTGATCTTGACCGACTTGAAGTAGCCAAGTGCCTTGAGGTGGCGTTCGCCGCGATCGATCAGCGAACGATTGTAGGCATCGCCCTCGCCAACCTCGAATTCGCGCCGAATCACCTCGTCGCGAGTCTTGCGATTGCCGGAAATTTGAATGCGCTCGATATAGATGCGCTTGCCCTGCTCGATCCGGTACGAAATGTCGATCAGGCGGCGATCGGAGTGGCGCTCGATGCGAGGAATGACACTGGCGAAAGGCTCGCCGCTCCTGGCAAGCGCCATCGCCAGATCCTCGACCGATTTGTCGACGGCAACGGCGTCGTAAATCTCGCCGCGCCGGGTATGCAGGTTGCTGCGCAGCGCATCGCCGTCCACCGCTTTCAAGCGCGATTGAATATCGACTTTGCCGAAGCGATATTGGGGGCCTTCATCGACCTTGAACGCAACCACTGCACCATTCTTGTCGGCGTCGTATCGCCCTGACGAAGACACCCGCACATCCGCGTAGCCGTGCGCCAGATAGAAACGGCGGATGAGGTCCTTGTCGTTCTCGATACGGTCGGGGTCGTAGATGTCGTTGTTAATGGCGAAGCTCAAGAGGTTAGTGACGCCGGTTTTTACCACGCCCCTCAGCTTGATTTGTGAAAAGGCGTTATTGCCGGTGAAGACGATATCTCTCACCCCGAGCTTTTCGCCCTCTTTGATCTCGAAAACGAGATTGACCCGGCCGCTTCTGTCGCCTTGTTTTCCTTCGATCGTTTTCGGCACGACTTGCGGATTGAAATAACCATGCTGCCGATAGAGCTCGAGAATATGGACGACGTCGCTTTGCACCGTTTCGCGTGACAGCGGCCCGCCGGCTTTGGACTGCAACTGTTTTTTCAGTTCGTCGTCTTTGAGCTTTTTATTACCTTCGAACGCGACCACTCCGATGGTCGGATTTTCCACCACTATGACGAGGATGCGATTTCCCTCATGCGAAATTTTCACGTCGGCGAACAATCCGGTCGCATAGAGCCGCTTGAGAGCGGCATCGCGCTCGGTGGCGTCGTAATGCCCATCCGGCCCAGCGTGGAAAAACGAGCGGACCATGTCGGCGCCGATGTGCCGATTGCCGATGACCGTGATTGCCGGATCCTGTTCAGCGCCGCCGGCTGCGGCCTCCCCGACGCAAGTCGCGGCCGCAAGCAGCCCCGCAAAGACCGCGCCGATTACCCGCCAGGCCATCCCCTACAACTCCCCGATCCGACAGGTGAATTCATCCAAAGCCGAGGGCGGGAGCGTGTCCGATTGCGTCGAAATGTGAGGTATTGTTGGGGCGCCTGCCACAAAGGTTTACGTGGCGAGAGCTTGGCCCGGGAATACCGAAATCCCGCGCGCTACCAGATCGGCCGGGAATGCGGCATTTCGGAGCTTGTGCCGGGCGGCGGCGCAAGCGATGGCCCAGGTCGCGACCGCCGCAGCGTTTACGATCATCGCGTTGGTCGACATCGAAGAGGGGCGCGTTCCGGTCCGCCTGCGACACTGCCATCATGGAGCTTTAGTCGGCGCGCGCACTTAACCGGAAAGGGGCGGCCATGAAAAACGAGATGGCAGGATGACATGGCTGTCGATGCGGCGCTTTGGCTTCTTCTTGCTGCGATGATTGGTTGGGTTGCGTTGGGTTGCATGATGACCGCTCGTCACCCGCGGCCCTCGCATGGCGATCGCCTTGGCGATCACCACGGCATTCATCGCCGCCCGTGATCGGGCGAAAAGCCAGTTGAAATAAATGCAAACGGCGCGAGGATGTTCCGCCACAGGCGGTTTCACCCTCGCGCCGCTTGCCGTCGGCGCAACGTGCAATGTCGCCTTTACGCATTCAAGGACAGCGTCGCCCTTTCGTAATCGCCGCTGCCCATGCCGCTATCGGCAAACATGCCATGCGCGGCGATCCATTCGAACGACTGCTCGTAGACTTCCTTGGTGTAAGGCTCGAAGACCAGCCGTTCGCCTGGTCCCCAGCGCTGCGTATCCATCAAGGCATGGAAGCGATCGGGGAACTCGTTCTTATAATAGTGAGTATAGAGCTCCGGACGCAGATCGATGTCGCGTTGCGCACGGCGCAACGCGCGGAAAAACTTTCGCAAATCCTCCGGATCGGGATTGCCATGAATCATCGTGGCGATCATGAAGGTCGTGTCGATGATCTTGCGGAAGCCGAGCTGCTCGACAAAGTAGTACGGGCCGCTGAACAGGCTCACCGCCGGCGCCCTGCCCTCGATCAGCTCCTCCATGCGCTTGAACAGCATGCCGTCGGCAAAGTTCAGCTGGATCTGGTCGGGTTTGAGATAAGGCTCCAGCCCCTGGACAGTGGCGTAATGGCTGCCGGACTGATAGCCGACCGAAATCGGGACACCGGCAAGATCGGCCGGCGATTTCACAGGGGAATCGGCGGGCACAAAAATGCCTGCCGGCGAAACCGAATAGACATCGGTATACATGCGGCCGATGCCTTTCGAGGCCGCGACATTTACCGTCCAATGGCAGGCGCAGCTCACATTCGACTTGCGCCCCTCTTCAAATGACTGGAATGCGCCGACCTTATCCCCTTTATCGTGTATCTTGCCGCCGGTGGCGCGCACCAATTCGCGGAATTCATAATCGAGCCCCTCATCGCGGAAATAACCTTTTTCTTCGGCGACCCATTCGTGCAGGCGGAAATGCGGTTCGATGATGAATTTTGCCATGGTTTTTCTCCCTTTTAGCAAACGTGAATCTGGCCGTTGCGGTGCGAGGAACCGCCCTCGGCAACACGACGAGCGCGGATCATCTTGACGTGATCGTCCATCAAGGCGCGCGCCCCGCTCGGATCGCGCAACTCGATGAGATCGGTGAACTTGGTGTGAATTTCCAAAATATGCTGCGCCAGCTTCGGCGTCGCCGTAACATTGCGCCGCGGCCACGACACGTGTTCGAGTGAGATAAGTTGCACCAGAATGACGCGGTTGTGCGAGGCCTCGGCGACCGCGAGATGGAAATCGCGCGACAGCCGGGTGAATTCGTCGAGATCGCCCATTGCCACTTCGGCTTCGTGCAACAGCCGCCGCAGCTTTTGAATGTCTTGGGCGGTCGCATTTTCCGCGGCGAGCTCCGCGCCGAGCGTCTCAATGGCGCGTTGCGCGTCCATGATTTCGGCGACGCTGACGCCGGTGAGATCGAGCTGGACCGCGAGCGCTTCGGCGAACAGGCGCGGGTTACCGTGCGCGATGCGTGCACCGCCGCCTTTGCCCATGCGGATTTCGACAATGCCGAGCGCTTCGAGCGTACGCAGCGCGTCGCGTGCGACGATCCGGCTGGCGTCGAAGCGTGCCGCTAGATCCTTTTCCGTGCCGAGAAAATCGCCGGGTCGCAACCGCTTAGCGAACAACGCTTCGCGCACCTCCGCCACGACCTGCGCGGACAGCGACGACGAGCGGCCCGCCAACATGATGCACGCGGTGGAGTGCTTCCTAGCCTCAAGGCTCACCGTCTTTTATCTCCTGAGCACAAAAAGTAATAAAGATAATATCTTTTTGTCAAGACCCCCATTGAAGTACTTAAGCTGTTGAAAAACAACGACTTAGTGATGGCCCGCGTTGCGCTTCTGCGCTCGCCGCCAAAGCCTATAGCGCCCTCGTCGTGTCGTCGAATAACTCCTCGACGGTGACGCGGCGCGGAATAATTCTCATTTCCATCGCGTAGCTCGACATTAATTCCAGCGCCGGCCGCACAGCAGCAAAACCGAATGGGATAGTGTCGATAGCGCCCCGTTTCGGCAGGCCTGCCGCTTGTTTGCTCGCGTGCAGCATCCGGTAGATTTCGCGCACGGCGCCAGGATCCGATTTGGCGAGCGTTCTTTTGACGACGACCATGTGATTGACCGGCACGGTCGCGTGTTTGCGGTACCAGTCCTTGGCGGCGGCGTCCGGATCGGCAATGACGCTCTTGAGCCGCGGATCTTTTGGGATGTTGCCGCCGAAGATCGCCGCATCGAGCTCGCCTTCGAGCAGCATCTTTGTCATGTCTTTGCCGGGCACGGCGCGTTCCACGCCGGGCGGATCGCGGTATTCCGGCACGTGGGCGTCCTCGAAGGTTACCCATTTCACCGCGCCGAGGTCGACGCCGTAGTCTTTCCACAGGATCCCGCGCAGCCATACCCCGGTAGTCTGCGAGAAAGCCCGCACGCCGACGCGGCAGCCTGGCAAGCTTTGCGGCGTCACCGTCCCGCGCTCGGAATTGTAAAACATGGTGCCGTGCTGAAAGCGGCCCATCATCGTCGCCGGCAAAAGCGTCAAGGGCTTGCCATAGGCTTTGGCTTGCAAATAGGTGGCGATCGCCATCTCGCTGACGTCGAATTTCTCCTGCCGAACCATCATGAGGAACGCCTTGTTGATCGGCTCGACCTCATTGAAGCGGAATGCCACGCGATCGGAGGCAATAGCGCCGTTCTTGAGCGGCGTCGTGTGCGGGTATGTGCCGAAACAGGCGTCAAGTGTCACGATTTTCTCGGCGGTCATTGTGGCCATAATGATTACCTCGCAGCTTCGATTGATCTTATGATCGAAAGCGCGGATATACCAGTGCCGGGCCGCGCGGACACAAAACGAGGTCAGCTTGCAGATGGATCAGCACGCAACGACTAAGGAGACGACCGCTGCCGAAGCCCGCGTGTCGGCTGCGCATCTCACCGAGTTCGCTGCTCGCGTTTTCATCGCCGCCGGCCTGCCGCAGAGCGACGCCCATACGATTGCGGATTTGATGGTCGAAGCTGATCTGCGCGGCAGCGACACGCATGGCGTGATCCGGCTGCCGCTCTATGTACGCAGACTGCGCGCCGGCGGCATCAATGCCAAGCCGAATATCCGCCTCATCAGCGACCGCGTGTCAGCGGCGCTGATCGACGGCGACAACGGTATGGGTCATCTGGTGATGCGCCGCGCGGCCATGCTGGCGATCGAAAAGGCGAAAGCGACCGGTGTCGGCTGGGTCGGCGCGCGCATGAGCAATCATGCCGGTCCTGCGGCGCTCTATGTAACGATGCCGCTCGCGCACGACATGATCGGTCTCTATTTCGCGGTCGGCAGCAACAATCATTTACCGCCATGGGGCGGCAGTGAGAGCTTGCTCGGCACCAATCCGATGGCGGTTGCCGTGCCTACGCTTGAAGAGCCGGCGATCGTGCTCGACATGGCGCCGACCGTTGCTGCTTACGGCAAGGTGCGACTCAAAGCACAACGCGGCGAGCCGATGCCGATCGGCTGGATGATCGATCGCGAGGGGAAACCGCTGACCGATCCGAAACGTGCCGACGAAGGCCATCTACTTCCGATCGGCGATTATAAAGGCTACGGCTTGAGCCTGATCATTGCGCTTCTCGCCGGCGCATTGAATCGCGCCGCCGTCGGCCGTGACGTGATCGATTTCGTCAAGGAAACCGGCAAAGCGACCAATACCGGCCAGGCGATCATGGCGCTTTCGATTGAGGCTTTCATAACGCCAATTGAATTCAAAAAGGCCGTCGATGGATTAATTGGCGATATCCGGCATTCGCAGCGACTGCCTGGTGTCGAGCGTATCTGGCTTCCGGGCGAGCAGAGCCATGCGAAGACCCTGGATCGCCGCGCGCACGGTATTCCGATGCCCAAAGTACTGCGCGAGAGTCTGAACGCTGTGGCGCGCGATCTCAAGATCGCGCCGTTGAACTAGGAGCTATTGCCCAGCTGACCGGGGGCTAACGAGAATAGCTGCACAAGGACCGAAGACATGCCGCCGCAAACTCCTGCCGGTCTGATCGGTGTCGGCTTGATGGGTGAAGTCTATGCCCGACGATTGATCGCGGCCGGATTCGGCCTGATCGGGTTTGACATCGATCCGGCACGCAACGAGCGGATCGCACAGATCGGCGGTCGAACCGGCACGCTCACCGATATAGCGCGGCAATGCGACCCGATAGTTGTCGCGGTCTTTTCAACCGACCAAGTCGAGGAGGTGCTCGAACGCGCGCTGATACCGGCGGCCGCCGGCAAGATCGTCATCTGCACCAGCACCTGCGATCCCGACCGTATTGCCGCGCTCGGCGGGCGGGTGACGCCGCATCTTCGTTTCCTCGAGGTACCGGTATCGGGCACGAGCGCACAGGTGCGCCAAGGCGACGGCGTTGGTCTCGTCGGCGGCGATGTAGCTGTCGCGCAGATCGCCGCACCGGTACTGGAGGCGCTGTTCCCCAAGCGCTTCCACATCGGAGAGATCGGCGATGGCGGCCGCGCCAAGCTCGCCATCAATCTTATTCTCGGACTTAATCGTCTTGCTCTCGCCGAGGGGCTCGTTTTCGCCGCGCGCCTTGGTCTCGACCCGGCGGCCTTTCTCGAAGTGGCCCGCACGTCCGCAGCCGCGTCGCAAGTCATGGATACCAAGGGACCGAAGATGGTGGCGGGCGATTTTGCTCCGGAGGGCCGGGTCCGCCAGACACTCAAAGACACGCATTTGATGCTCGATCAGGCCGGCAAACTCGGCCAAGAGCTGCCGCTTCTTGCCGTACACGCGGCGGTGCTCGAGGCCTGTATCCGCCATGGCGACAGCGAAATGGACAACAGCATTGTCATTGAGGAAATCCGCCGCCGCGGGCGCTCGTCCTCCGTCCCTAAGTCACGGACCATGCGCAAATGACAACCGGCATTGAACTGACTCGGCGTCTGGTGATCAGCCCAGTCGCGTTTTCATGTCCGGTGATGACCCAGCGGACATTAGTCACCTGGACCTGCTGTGATGCACGCCCATTCCCGGCGGTGTGGTAGGGTGTGGCTGCTCGACCAAAGACGCAAATACCATAGGGCGATGGGGCTGCATGAGGCAGTACTTGAAAAGCTCTCGCAATGCAGATCGGGGTCATCGGTGATGCCCGATAAGAGTTCGGCCATTGCGCACGACCAGCCTTCAGCCTGCGTACCAGAAATCGTCATGATGGACGGATGCGCACTCGCCAACGCGATACATTCAAAACAGGTGTCCTGCGTTGAGGTGATGAAGACTTATCTCGATCACATCGAGCACATAAACCCGCACGTCAATGCCATTGTGGCACTCGAGGATGGTGATAGCCTTTTGGCCCAGGCGCGAGTATGCGACGAACGGCTTGCGCACGGTGAGAGGACTGGATGGCTGCACGGCTTTCCTTTTGCCGCCAAAGACCTGGTTTCGGTCAAGGGCCTCCCCATGACGATGGGCTCGCCGATACTGAAAGATTTTATCCCGGACGCCGACAGCGTGATGGCAGAACGTCTCCGACGGGCGGGTGCGATCTTCATTGGAAAAACAAATACACCTGAGTTCGGCCTTGGCTCCAACACCTACAATCCGGTCTATGGCATCACCCGCAACGCCTATGACCAGTCCCGCTCCGCCGGGGGCAGCAGTGGCGGCGCAGCGGTAGCTCTGGCATTACGAATGCTGCCCGTCGCCGATGGCAGCGACTACGGGGGCAGCCTGCGCAATCCGGCAGGTTGGAACAACGTGTTTGGCTTTCGCACGAGTTACGGCCGGATACCGGCGGATGGACGTGACGCTTGGTTGCCGTCCATGGGCGTGCTGGGCCCAATGGCAAGAAATGTTCGCGATCTCGCGATGCTGTTGGCAGTACAAGCCGGGTATGACGATCGCGTCCCGCTGTCTATGACGGAGGATGCCGGCTTATTTCACGCGAATCTGGAAAGAGACTTCAAAAGCACTCGGATCGCGTGGCTACGCGACTTCAACGGTCAAGTGCCATATGAGTCGGGCGTTTTGGAATTGTGTGAGCGTGCGCTCAAAAATTTCGAGACCATCGGTTGCATCGTCGAAGTCGCGCAGCCGGATTATCCGATCAACTCCGTCTGGCGCGCCTGGCTGCGGCTTAGAGCATGGCAAAGCGGTGGCGCACTGCTGGCTTATTACAACGACCGGTCAAAGCGCGCGTTAATGAAACCGGAGGCGATTTTTGAAGTCGAGAGCGGACTAAGGCTTTCGGCCTTCGACATCACAGCGGCATCTGCCGTGCGCACTGAATGGTACCTTGCTGTGCGCAGATTTTTTACGGAGTACGATTACCTCGTCGTTCCTACAGCGCAACTGTTCCCGTTTGATGCTAATTTAGATTGGCCAAAAGAAATTGCCGGCCGAAAGATGGAAACCTATCATGAATGGATGAAGGGCGTGTTGCCGATTACGATGGCTGGATGTCCGGCACTCGCGGCGCCGGCCGGCTTCAATGTGGAAGGGCTGCCAATCGGTATCCAAATTGTTGCTCGTAACCATGGTGAGCGGTCCTGTCTAGAACTCGCGCATGCCTATGAGACAGTGACGAACCAAGTTTGTAAGCGACTTCCGCCACTCCTGGCTTGAATTGATGGCGCTAAGGTTCATGTCCGCTTTCGGAGGCAAGGCGGACATCAACAGTCGCGGGGCAGAGGATGTCGTCTGGCGGAGGGAGTGATACTGCAAAACAACTTTCTCCAGTGCCGAAATGGGCCGCCACCGAAAAGAACCGGCTAATTGCATTACGCTGCTGTATCGGAGGTGGCGGCGCGCTACAGTGTGGTGGCGGGGACGTAGTCGTGTCTTGGTTGTTTCGGTCGACAACACTGCCGCCGAATTGAGGAGTTTGATGCCGTGAGTGAACAGTCGAAAAAACCAGACCAGGACGAAACGGAGGTGTCGATTTTAGACTTCGACGTCGACGATGCGGCGATCGAAATCGCAGCCGCCAGCGTTGGAACCATTCCGACGGCGTCCGTCAACATCATCCCGCCGAATTGCTGCGTCCAGCAACCACGCTGAGCGGAGCCTTCTCGATCGCGACAACTATTGCTGCTTATTGAGGCGCCGGCTGCGGCGCGCTACGAACGCGCGGCTGGGTTGCTTTGGGCGAAGGAGAGGAACTCTGGGCTCTAATCTCCTGCTCGATTTGCGCCAGAGACTGAACGTTTTGACTCAATATCTCACGGGGAGCAAGGAAGAGAGGTCGCCACGGCCTGGGCTCAGTCCTGGGTTCAATCCTGGCTGGGCGCCCTCCCTGATTGCATCGCTAGATTGGTTATTGCCGGCCGCGAACACAACGCGCAAAAGCGAGCAAGCGACTTTGCCATGCGTTTGACGATTGGCGGCCTTCGAATCGCGACGCTGCGATTAACTCTCTCCAGCTGCCTCCTTTGTTTGCGTTCTTGGTCCAGATCGCACGGAATGAATTCCCGCTCATGATCCTGATCCTCCGGTACCAGCGGCGTCGCAGGAGCAAACATGCTTGATCTCCGCATCACAGTGGCGCCCATCTCGGGCCGGTAAGCGATCGCGTTTTGAGGCGCTGAAACGCGGAATGCGCGCGAACGTGTTTTCTGATGCGGGTCCACCCACCAAAGTGCTGGGCGGCCGAGGTAGGCTGCTTACGCGCTGATGGCGATGGCGCAAAGGAGCGCGGCGGGGGCTGCCCTGAATCGGCGCGCCTCAAGACACCTCGGAGCTCGCTGAGCCCTACGTTAGCGCTTGGATCGTCTGCCGCACCGGATGCGCTCCGGGTGGAATAGCCCGCTCGCTTGATCGCCAATCCAGATTCGGCGCTTCCAGACGAAGTTGCGCGAAGGAACAGGCGCGGCGAAATCCAGACCACCATACGCAGGAGTTTGACCACCGCCTCTGAGAGCAGCAATAAAGCTAATAGTGCGGCACCAAGGATGCTTACCGAACCGAAGCTTGATTTGGTTTGGGCAGCCGGCCGCGCTCCACCGTTCGCTGCTGGGGCACCCGACCAGGCCGGCGGCAAATCCTCTTCGGCTTTCACCGTTGTCTGCTCGGCGGCATAGCTGGTGGCGACACCATCAGTTTCGCGCCTGTCCAAGCCTACCGACCTGGGGAGATCGACCCAGCGAGCCGCAAACATAGCTACTGATTCCTCACGCATGCCGAAGGGAGACTGCTGCGCAGACATCTGCACGTCAGGCGCTTGCTGAGGTGCCGGTTGCAACGCGCCGGTTTGCAATGCCGGTTCAGGCCGATCCGGGACATTTTCGCTATTCGGGTTTTGCGAAGTCAGATCGGCGTGTGAATGAACCCGCACGCCTTGCGAATGCAGATACCAACAATGACGATTGTTCGCACGATCGACACGATAGTACCAATGCATGCCAGGCGGCGCCGACGAGCCGGGGCCAGATTTGCAGTCATTGGACGTCGATTCGGCCACGCTTGAATGGCCAGTCATCAGAATGACGACCGGTATCAGGACGAGTGCGGCCGACAGGATTTTCGGCTTCAGCATCGATCCCCCCGATAGCTTGATGATTCATGCCCCACGACGAATCGCTACACACCCCGGCAAAGAGTCCGCACGCGCATTGGGGCGCGAGTGAGTTGGCATTGTGAAATTCGTTACGACAGGCAAGCCATCATTTTGCCCAAGGTACGGCTTCGACCAGGTGCGTCGATGGCTTACCGCCCTCATCGGTCCGGCACAGGCGCTGGATTGCGTGTAAGTGGAACTCCGCTGCGGCGCGGGCCAAATCACAATCTGCTGTTACGCCAGGTCAATGGCAAAGCGTTTGAGATCACTGAGCGAGCAGTAAGTCAGCGCCGCCCCATGCGTGGCACGCAGCACCACGCGTGGCGCTTGATCGGCCTCGAAAGCTTCTTGCCATCGCTGCGCGCACAGACACCACCGGTCGCCGGCTTTAAGTCCGGCAAAGCCGATTTCCGGCACCGGCGTGGATAAATCGTTTCCGCGCGATTTAGAGAAGGCGAGAAAGGCGTCCGTCATCACTACACAAACCGTGTGGCTGCCAATGTCCTCTCGCCCGGTATTGCAGCAGCCGTCGCGGTAGAAACCGGTCATTGGTTTGACCGAGCAAAGCTCCAGCGGCTCACCGAGCACATTGCGCGGTGGAAGCCGCGCTCCCCATTCCTCTTGCCTTTGATCTCGAAGCATCGGGAATCTCTAGGCGACGGCTTCGCGCGGATTGAAATTGAAAATGTTTCCCAATAGCGTTGCTGCAAAAGCGCGCAGGGAGCGATCAAGGCGGGGCCTTGCCCAACTGATGTGGCCCCTGAGGATCGCTCCCAGCGTACCGCCCGCGTGTAAACCGCTATGGCACCGCCCGAACGCATGCGGCGTCAATTATCGCGGCTCTCCTGGCCCGGTGGAAGCATACGTACCTCCATGACCGTGAAAGCTACGACTCGAATTTTGGCGCAATGCCGGCGTCTGTCAAGGGAGTAAACCGGCGCTGGTTCCATCTCTTGATCTTTCGACTGCGGCATCATTCGATTTTCAGGTTCAGCGTTTGGATCACTTTCGCCCAGCGGTTCCGCTCCTGCTCAACGAAAGCCGCAAACTCATCGGCGCGCATGTGGGGAACTTCGATGCCGACGTCTTTCATCTGTCCGACAAAACTGCCGCTTGCCGAAAGCCTATCAAGTTCCTGGCGCAGCCGTTCGACTGTCGCCGCGGGCGTCCGAGCCGGGGCATAGAGCGCCACCCATGCCGAGGCGACGAGATCGGGATGGCCGAGCTGCGCCGTGAGCGGCACGTTAGGCAAAATCGCGGACGGTGACTTCGCTGCCGACGCCAGAACGCGCACTTGATTGGTGCGGATCGACGCGATGACATCCGGCACAATAGGGAACATCGCCTGAATGCGGCCGCCAATCAGATCTTCGAGAGCCGGGCCCTGGCCGCGATACGGTACATGGACCATGCTGATGCCAGTCTGCGCCTTGAACAATTCGCCGAACAAATGAGTCGAGGAGCCAATACCGGATGAGCCGTAGCTTAATTCGCGGGCGTGGGCGCGCGCATAGGCGACAAACGCTTCGAGAGACTGCACGGGCAAAGCAGGATGGACGACAACCAGGTGTGGCGCGGACCACATCATTCCAATCGCGGCGAAATCGGCCGTCGGATCATACGGCAATTGCCGGTACAGGCTTTCGTTGATCGTCTGCGTGCCGTTAGTGCCGATGAACAACGTGTGCCCATCCGCTGGAGCACGCGCCGCTTCGGCCGCCGCGAGATTGCCGCCGACACCCGGTTTATTCTCCACGAACGCTGGCTGGCCGAATGCCCTCCTCAGATGCTCGGCCAAAAGCCGCGCGGACAGATCGGCGCTGCCTCCTGCCGGGAATGGAACCACGATCACGATATTCTTGCTGGGCCAGTTCTGCGCCGAACCGGCACCGGCCTGCATTTGCGCGCCAAGGCCGGCAACGGAACCGAAAATCAGACGGCGGCGATCGATTGGCATAGGCGGTTTCTTACAGCCTCACGAGCCGCATCCCTGTGGCGCCTGAGTGACACCCTAGGGAAATCGACCGTTGGCGCTAGCCGTTTACGTGGTCGCGTTACGGCGCCTCTGATTGAATGGCGCTGCCACCGGCGGCCGATATCCTTTTCGTGTCGTGTTGAATGTCTTTGAGGCGCAATGACGCAGAGTTCCGCTTATCCAACGAGTTCGGCTGACGGCGTTGCCCCGCAGGGTTCTCGGACACGGAATCTTTTACGTTCCGGCGCCGAACGACTCAAGCCATGGGCCGGATGGATCGTTTTGGTGCTGTCCGCCGCGGCGCTATATCGGATGTTCGGCCGCAGCTCGGATATGGCGCCGTTTTACAGTACAGCCGCCCGCTGCATCGTGAACGGCGAAGCACTGCTGACCTGCTTGCCACCCTATCCCTATCAGCCGGCTTTGGCGGTCTTGTTTATTCCGATCGCTTTCCTGCCTGCCGTTGTGCAGCGGCTGATCTGGTACGTGATCTGCGTCGGCTGTTTGGTGCTCGTCGTGCGGTTGACGGAGGCCATTGCCGAGCGGCTCTATCCCGGCTCAACGCGGGGGCAAAACCTCTTCTGGCTGCGTACGATTATGCTGATCACCTGCGGCAAGCATATTCTTGACGTCCTCACTTATGCGTCCCACGACCCGCTGTCGCTGCTCATTATGATGTTTGCGACTTGGGCGTTCTTTATCGGCCGCGAGGCGATCGGCGGCTTTTGCTTTGCAGTCGCGGCAGCGATCCGCGCTTCTCCACTTATCTTTCTCCCATACCTGCTCGTGAAGCGGCATTGGCTCGCAAGTCTCGTTTTTATTGCCGCGCTGTTGGGTGTCAGTATCATCCCTGACCTGATCGGCGCGCTGCGCGGCGGCCACACTGGTCAACTCACCGACTGGGTGTGGCAAATTGTCGGCCCGGCTCTGGTGCCTGGCACATCGTCCAAGCTCGTATATTGGGACATTTGGAACGGCGTCAATCTCTACAACCAATCGCTGCGCGGGTTGATCAATCGCTTCGTAATGGGACCGGTGTTCGGGTTGAGCCCAACCGCGATCCTGATTGCGGTGGACAGCATCTTTGCCGCGGTGGTCGCGCTGCTGCTGCTGACCTCGCCGCGGCGTCGCGAATATATCGCCATCGACACGGCGGTACTCCTGATTGCCATGCTGGCGCTATCGCCGATGACGAGCCGATATCACTATATATTTGTGCTTCCCGCGGTCATTCTGGCGACTGCAGCTACCATCGCGGACCCCCGCATGCGGCGGCTTGGCACCTACGTGCTTGTGGTGAGTTTCCTTTTGCGCGCGGGCACGTCGAACGACATCGCCGGCCAGCGTCTTACCGACATCGCGTACATGTACGGTTTCATGCCGCTTGGCGCGATCACGCTTTATGTCGCCTTTGCCGCGATGCTGTGGGTCTGGCGTCCTCCCGGCATCCCCGAGAAGGAAACCAAACCGGAGAGCGAGCCAATTTGGCCGCGATTGATACAATCGCGGCCGTTGCCGGAATAAATCGAGCCGATTGCTCGCTTACGGACAAACGAATTGTTCGCCCGAGCGGCCAAAACAGAATTTCTTACCGACGTTGACGAGTTGCACGCGTCGATTAACTCCGGACGTCGGATGCGCTGGATCCCGTAGCTGTTCCTCGCCCATGCCGACCGCTTCGAGCACGCCCGGATTCACCCCGAATGGGTCGATCAAGGCATCGCGGATCGCTTCGGCGCGCCGCTGGCTCAAGCCCACATTATACTGGCGGCCTCCGACCGAATCGGTATGCCCGATAACAAGAAAACCATAACCGAGGAGGATGGGATTATGCAGCGCATCGGCAATAGAGCCGATCGTTCGGTAGGACGAAGGTCTGATCACCGCCGAATTGAAGTCAAAGTCCACTTCGACGACGAATTGCGCCATATTTTCCATTTGCGGAAATGTAAGCGGGCGCGGTGGCAGCGTTCCTGGATAGTTATGGATGTTGTCGAGCACGGCTTGGCGCATCTGCGCGCCGGTCAAAGACAGCCGAGTATTGCTGACCCCGGCAAGACTCGTCGCCATCTGCGATGAGTTTATTTGCTGTTGCCCCAGAGCCGCCGTTACTGCCCCTAACAGGACCAGAGCCGCGACAGCGTGACAGCGATGCGATTTCATTGCCGTGCCCTTTCCGTACGCCAACCGGTGTCGTTGAATGTCTGACCGCATTGCTGGCTCAGGGCTGCAGGCGAGACGCTGACCAGGCATTCGACGAGATGCGCATCGGCATGCGATGTGTCGCACAGGCGAGCGATGTCAGCACTGCAAACGTCACCGATATTGCGTTGCGCCGCTGCCCTGCGGGAGATTGAGGCGTACACGGCGCTTCGGGTCTGCTGGCATTTCGGGGACATTCTCGCGCCGTTGGCGTCAAAGCACGTCTTTAAACGCGGCCCGAGCGGCACTCCCTTGCAGTACCGGGCAATGTCATTTTTACAGGCCGCAGCGAGCTGACTGATGGCATCGGCATAGCTCATCGTCTGTGCCCATGCGGGCACCGCCGCGGCAGCGAACAGCGCACACAGTAAGAATCGCCTGATCACGACACCCTCCCCTCGCGGCGGCGACCTGTGCAATTGCCGCCGTGCCCATGCGAGCCAGCAAGCCTAATATGAATTCGCCGGTGAGGCGAGCAGAATTCGCCCCAATGGTCGGTATGCCAGGCAGAAATCGCTGAGCCGCAACGCCTCGCAATCAGCAAATGACACGAGCTAAAATCGCCCGCATGACCCAGCACACAGCCCTCGCCCGCGCCGCCACGTTTTGCGAGCAATTCAATTTGCGTGTGCCAATCTTGATGGCGCCGATGGCGAGCGCCTGCCCGGCCTCGCTGGCCATTGCCATCGCCAATGCCGGTGGCCTCGGCGGCTGCGGCGCGCTGATGATGCAGCCGGAGGCGATCTGTGCCTGGGCGGCCGAGGTGCGGGCCGGCACCAATGGCGGCTTCCAATTCAATCTGTGGATTCCCGATCCACCGCCCAAGCGCGATGCCACCGCGGAAGCAGCGGTGCGCAATTTCCTTGCTAATTGGGGACCCCAGGTCCCGCCCGAAGCTGGCAATATCGCCTTGCCGGATTTCGAAGCGCAATGTGACGCGATGTTGGAGGCCGGGCCGGCAATCGTTTCCTCCATTATGGGCCTTTATCGAGACCCGTTCGTCACGCGCATGAGGGATAAAGGCGTCAAATGGTTTGCGACCGTCACGACCGCCGGCGAAGCGAGAGCGGCGGAGCGTGCCGGCGCCGACGCCATCATTGCGCAAGGCATGGAGGCCGGCGGACACCGCAGTGCGTTCGACGTGACACAGGCCGAAACGCATATGATCGGACTGTTCAGCCTCGTCCCCGCTATTGCCGATGCAGTCAAAGTGCCAGTGATCGCTACCGGCGGAATTGCCGATGGGCGCGGGATCGCGGCGGCGTTGCTGTTGGGCGCCTCGGCGGTGCAGATCGGCACGGCGTTCTTGCGCTGTCCCGAAGCCAAAATTCCGACAGCATGGGCCGATGCGATCGGCAAGGCGGCGCCGGAAGACACGATCGTCACTCGTGCATTGACGGGCCGTCCAGCGCGTAGTCTGGCGACTGATTATGTGCGGGCAGCAATGGCCTCCAGCGCGCCGCCGCCGGCGCCTTATCCGGTGCAACGTGGTCTCACTCAGCCGATGCGCGAAGCCGCGACGAAAGCGAATGATGTCAGCCGCATGCAGGCCTGGGCTGGACAGTCCGCGCGATTGGCAAGAGCGGAGCCGGCGGGCGAAGTAGTTCGGCGGCTCTGGCAAGAGACCCAGGCCCTGCTCGCTTAGCGCGCTGGCTGATGCTTCTCTTAAGCATGAGAGCCTCGGAGCGACCGCTCTGAAGTCAACTTTCGGCCCTTGGCGATCAACCGGCCGGGGCAAAATCAGCCGGAGAGGCACAGAACACACAATAAAATGCCTAACGAGGCGCCGGAACGTCCGGCACCTCGTCGGAAAACTCAGTTCGACAGCCTGGGCGAAAAAGATGAAGCCAAGACCCGTCTCGTGACGAGCCTTATGCCCTCACGCTTGGGCAAGTGTCGAGACCGGAGCAAAAAGCGAGCGTGAAAGCCCCAGCCTTTTCCTTCACCGAACCCGCGGCGGCTTCCAGCGCCTCGTCGGAAACCTCGAAGCTGAGATCTTCGTCCCTCTCGATGTACTTGTCAGTCATTGGCCTTGTTCCTCTTGTTCGCCAGCGGCGCCGGCAGTCACCAGGCGGTCGAGAAATTGGTGAAAACCCCGCCAAGAAATCCATTAAATCATCGGCTGCGGACAGTGTAAAGTCTACCCCCGGCTGTGATACATGACTGAAATGTGAAGAAAAAACCGCCTTTGCCGCGGGCGGTTTTGGTTGCTAAGCGAAGCCCAGATTCGCCCCCTCAGATCGGCTTCTGTAGAGTTGCAGAAGGGTCCCGTCGCAACGACGGAAAGCGCGCTACGAGGACTTTAGTGGACGAATTTTACCAGCGCTTGAGCTCGCGCGCCGCGACGCTTGACGAGACCTTTTCCGATGCTTTCGACGCGCCGGCAGGCGGCACGAGCCATGCTGCCAAAGTCAATTCCGATCTGGCGGCGCGACGCTTGGCTGCCTGGCGGCAGTCCAGCGCTGCAGGCGACCCCAGCCTATTTGCGCGGCGACTTCAGCGCGACGACTTATCGCCCGCGGCCGTCGAGCGCCGGCTCGCTGCGGCTGAGCGCCGCGCATCGGCACCATATCCCCGCTGGATAGAGGATGCAGCCTGGATCGAAGCGGCGCTGCAAACGCCAAGTGAAAACAAATCCGGCCTTAAACCCGCTTACCCGTTCGAAGACCTTTTTGCGGCGCTGATCGACCGTGCCGAGGCGCTCGCCTGGTCCAATCTTGATGCGAGCACATTGGGCAAATTCGACAACGGCGCACATGCGTCGCTGCGGGCTATTTTGCTTGCGACGCTTTGTGAGCTTTGCGCGCCAGCCCTCTACGAACGCTTCGCCAAAATACGAAGCGCCGAGGCAAATTCCGAATCCGAAAGGCCGGCGCGAAACGACGAGGTGACCATACGCTACCGCCAATTCATCGTCGCTATGAGGACCGGCGGGCTTCGCCTTCTGTTCGATGACAAGCCGGTGCTGCTGCGACTGATCGCGATATTGACCCGACAATGGATCGACGGGACCTGTGAATTCATCAGCCGTTTGGCCGCCGACCTGCCAACCATTCGTCGCGATCTCATTCCGGACTCGCCGGCCGACAAAGTCGTCGAGGTGGAAGGTGGTCTTTCCGACCCCCACAATGACGGACGCAGCGTGCTGATCACCCGCTTCGCCGATGGCGCACGCATCGTCTACAAGCCCAAGGATGTCCGCCTTGACGTGGCGTGGCGCCATCTGGTCGAGCGGCTCAACGGCACGGGCGCGCCGATTACGCTCAAAACCCTGCGCAGTCTGCCGGGCGATGGTTACGGCTGGACTGAATTCATCAAACATACCGGCTGTAACGATCCGGCCGGCTGTGAGGTTTTTTTTCGCCGCGCCGGCGCATGGCTCGCTCTGCTGCACTGTTTCGTAGCGACGGATATGCATCAGGAAAACTTGATCGCAGCCGGCGACCACCCGGTACCCGTCGATCTGGAGACCATCCTTCAGCCTTCGCCGGAGGAGCACAGGGTGCGTGAGCCGGAAGCGGAAGCTTTTGACGCGGCAATGGAGATTGTCGGCAATTCAGTGATGACGGTGGGGCTGTTGCCCGCTTATGGCCGATCTGCCGAGAACAATGTGTTTGCAATGGGCGGCATGACGGCGGATTGGGGCGGTCGAACCGTCATCAAATGGAACAACCTCAACAGCGACGCGATGCGTCCCGCCAAAATGCAGGAGGCTGGCGCGGGTACACCAAATCTGCCGCACGTGGACGGCCGCTACGCCAAGTTGACCGATCACATTGAGAGCTTTGTTGCCGGCTTCACCGAGTATGCCAACTTCCTCGCACAACAGGTGCGCGACGGAAATACTACCGCATTACTGCAAAGCTTTGCCAATCTGCCGGTTCGCAAAGTCGTGCGACCGACGCGGTTTTATTACATGCTGCTACAGCGACTGAAGAACCATCGCAGCATGGACGATGGAATCGTCTGGTCGGCGCAAGCGGATTTCATGGCGAGGCTTGCGGATTGGGACAAGGACAGCGACCCACTCTGGCCGTTGCAAAAAGCGGAGCGCGCAGCACTGGTTTCATTGAATGTGCCGTACTTTGCCACACCGAGCGACGGCACAACGATTTTCGACCTGCACGGTGCCTCAGTTCAGACCGCAGCCACGCCCGGTCTCGAGCGTGCCCGCGCCCGAATGCTGGCGTTTGATGAAAATGAGATCGTCTGGCAGGTCGAGATCATACGCCAAAACGTGGCTGATCCGGCGGATAGTCCGGGCCACGCCGAGAGGGAGGAATACGCAGGCGCCGATGCACTGCCCATCTCTGCCAAAGCAGGTTTCGAAGCGGAAGCTGACAGCATCGCCGGCGAACTCGCTCGCTACGCAATTCGCCGCAGGTCCAGCGCCGCGTGGATCGGGCTCGATTGGCTCGGCGATTCGGACGTGGCCCAGCTCGTTTGTCTCGGACCCGATCTGTACAATGGCGCCAGCGGGATCGCCTTGTTTCTCGCCGCGTACGCCAATGTGGCTGCAAAAGCCGCCTCGGCCGAACTCGCGCATGCCGGGCTTGCTTACATTCGCAGGAACTTGAATGGTCGTAACGCGTCGCGGTTTGCACGTTCGCTCGGCGTCGGCGCCGCGACTGGCCTGGGCTCGGTTATCTATGCTCTTGCGGTGATTGCAAAGTGCCTCGGCGATCGCGATCTAAAACGCGACGCCGAACGGGCTGCGTTATTGTTCACCGACGAACTGATCGCCGCGGACAAGCAATTGGACGTGATGGGCGGTGCCGCGGGCGCGATATTGGCGCTGTTGCGGCTGTATCGCGATACGCAGTCCGATGACGTACTGGACCGCGCGATCCGGTGCGGCGAGCATCTGTTGCGGCAGGATCGGCTTGGGCCGAACGGGCGCCGGAGCTGGATCGGACAGGGTTTTGGCGGCTCGCCGCTCAACGGTATGTCGCACGGCGCAGCGGGATTTGCTTATGCACTCGCGTCGCTAGCGGCGGCGAGCGGCCACGAAGAATTCGCCGCGGCGGCGGCCGAGTGCATCGCGTTCGAAGATGCAAGCTATGACACGGAACACCACAACTGGCCCGACCTGCGCGGCGGCTCGCAATTGCAATGGCCCTGCCAGTGGTGTCATGGCGCGCCCGGGATCGGTCTGGCGCGGCTCGCCACGGCGCGACGCATCGCCGCCAAGCCGGCGGTGCGCGACACGATCAATGCGGCGCGTCTCGATGATGACGTCACCAAGGCAATCGAAGGCGTCAGGCGCGCTCGGCCCGCTCAGCTCGATACCCTGTGTTGCGGCACGCTCGGGGGGATCGAGTTTCTTTGCGAATCGGCAAACAGCACGGGCGGCGATAAGATCGGCGAGCTTGCATTGCGGCGACTGACGGCGGTGCTCGGCGGATCGGCGGCAAACGGCGATTACCGCTGGAACAGCGGAAATCGTCGCTTCAATCTCGGCTTGTTTCGCGGCTTGGCCGGGATCGGCTACACGTTATTGCGACGGCTCGATCCGTCGCTGCCGAATGTGCTGATTTGGGAATAAAAACAGAGCAGCGCCAGGACGGTTTTGCCAATCACTCGCCGCCGTCGATGGTCTTGAGGACACCTTCGACCCGAATTGCGCGGCCACACTGCTTGCATTCAAACGCCTGCGCATCCGACAACCGCATAAACCCGCCACAGGTCGGACATGGCACCAGCTGATCGGTGCTGATCGCAGCGACGCGCATAGTCTTGGGCTTGCGGCCGGAGCGTAATCGCGGGCGTAGCTGTCGAAGCGCCGGCACGAACGAGTGCTCCCTATAGGCCGAATTGGTTATTCGAATACGCACAGGTGGATTACAGCCCTGCACCATAAGTGCCCCGCTTCGCCCAGTGACGAATGTGATATTCAACACAAAATTGCGTTTTTGCGGCGTGCCAGGCAAACGCATTGCATATTGCAATGCAATATCCGATCAGGCGAAACAGCGAGTCTCGAAATAGTCACTGCACGACGAGAGTGCCGCGCGTTTGTTGATGAAAATCATCAAAAAACTCGTATCTACCGGGAGCGAGCGGCCGAACATTCACTGTGCCCGAGGTGCCTGGCGCGATCACCTTCTCGACGCGCAGCGATACGCTCTCAAATTCTATTGGCGCACTATCGGCGTTCTTGACGCTGATGGAGATCGGCCGGTTCGCCGGCGCGCGCAGTTCGGCTGGCTCGAAACGATGATCCTTGACCGTGATCGCAAGGGCCGCCGCACGTTCCTGGGCGACCCCGTATTTGATTGGCAATAAAGCGGCGGCTCCAAGCAGCACAAGCAGCGCGACTTTTTTCATCAAATCCCCCAGATATTCTTCTGTATGCCAGTCGCTGCGTTCTCAGAACTCAAATTCGAGCAGCAACCTGGCCCGGTAACGGGAAAAATCGGTCAGATCGAACGCCGCGTTTATACCTTGCTCGTGACCGGCAATCTGCGCCTGCCAAGTCGCGCTCATGAGGATTTTGGGCGCGATCTTCCAATAGAATGTCGGTCCGAGATACACGGCATCGCCAGTGAAGGAATCGAAGAGCGCACCTTCATAATGGCGCAAATACCAGAGGTCGCCCCCGACCACGACATTTGGGACGATCTGAAAGGCCAAGGCCGAAGAAATTCCGAATGTTGATTCTTTGCTCCACATGCCCAAATCGGCACGCGTCGTTTCCGGTTCGTAAAGCAGATTGAAGCCGAGGAACAAACGATTCTTGATGAGTTCGGCATCGGCTTCGAGCTTCACGTCAAGCGCGTAATTTACGACCTTAGCGCCACTCGTCTCGTCTCGGCTGTGGAATTCAGGCTCAACCGACAAAGTCACTGCAAGCGGCGACGGTCCCCGGTCAATCAGGACGGAGCGAAATTCGGCTTCAAAACCGCTGACCGTTGCAAGATTGCGATCATCGAGATCCGGAACGTTTCGGATGTTGTAATAGGAAACGATCGGACCACCTATAATTTGCAAGTATTGAGTCGGCGTGTACTCGAATTCCAGTGTCGTGGCGCTAGTGGCATATCGACCGCCGCGCTTTCCGAAGGCGGCTTGCGTTTCCGGCTCGAACGCCTTTTCGCTCTCTATGCCGGTCGACGACCCCACAGTAAACGTCCCGAATATGTATTTGGTTTCGATCTCATGAAACGCATTGTTGTCCTGCGCTTGCGCTGAAACGCGGCAAGCGAAGAACGCCACGGCAGCGATCGCTACAATCAACACCGGTCGGTGAAGTGGGAGCCGCAGCAGCGTGCCGATCTTTTTTTGTTTGTTAATAGTCACCATCGGGACACGCCGCGTGCTCAAGTTTTAACAACGGCATCACGCACGAGGCGATTCTTGTTGTCAAGAAATTCTAGCGACTCAAACAAAGATTGGAGCGGTTCTATTCCGCAGCTTTTCATTATTCCAAAGTAATTGTACTTGCCGCGGTCAGCGGGCCGGCTCAACTATCCGACTTCAGAAAATCATCTGACAAAGGCGACGATCGTGCCGCGATGGACCATGCCCGCGAGATCGAGCGCATCCCAATTGGTGAGTCGAATGCAACCGTGCGATTCGGTCTTGCCGATTTTTTCTGGCGACGGCGTGCCGTGAATACCATAGCTCGGGGCGGTCACGCGCTGCCGATTGAAGCGCGACGGCTATTCGCCGTCGATCTCGCTTTGCTTGTGTCGCTCTTGTTCCGCGAGTCTGGCCCAGGTCTGAGCCATTTCGATCAGCAAGGCCTTATTCGTTTTATCCGCAGCCTCCCGAGCCAAGCGAAGGCATTC